>Ga0302326_10005993_pt1 | contig 27470 bp, 25 predicted proteins | sample Palsa_T0_3_FD_202264 | JGI IMG/M metagenome (GOLD analysis project Ga0302326, IMG submission 202264) | Peat permafrost microbial communities from Stordalen Mire near Abisko, Sweden - Palsa_T0_3 | ecosystem: Environmental > Terrestrial > Soil > Palsa > Peat permafrost | place: Sweden: Abisko... | reverse complement strand
TGTCATTGTCATGGTCGATTGCTGATTTTTGATTGTTGATTGTCAAGGCACGTCGGTGGTGACGCCGCCTCCGGTTATTCAATCAACAATCTACAATCAACAATCAGCAATTGCCCTATGCTTGATCTCCGCCAATACAGCTGTTTGGGCGCGGCGCTGCGCGATGCGCTCGAGCACTTTCCGTCTGAAGTATGCCTGATCGAAGCGGAACGTGACCGCGAAAAAGTCCGCCTGACATATTCTGACTTCAAAGAAATTGCGCTGCCGCTGGCCCGCGCTCTCGAAGACGCCGACTACGATGCCGGCGACCGTGCGGCCATCATCATGACAAATCAGTCGAAATGGCTGATCTCGGCATACGCGATCTTTTACTGCGGCGGCGTGCTGGTGCCGCTGGACTACAAACTGACGGCGGCGGAGCACCTGCAACTGCTGGCGCACTCCCGGGCCAAGGTGTTGATCGTCGAATATTACTTGTGGCGGGCGATCACGGAGTCGGCCGACTTCCAGAAGATTGCGACCAGGATTGTTCTGGTTACCGAAGCACCGCTGGGCGTGGAACTCGCGGGTGCGTTTCGCTGGGAGGATTTCAAGCGCAAGGGCGCTCCGGATTTCGTCATGCGGCAGAAGGACGATGTGGCCTGCATCGTCTATTCCTCCGGAACCGGCGGCCGGCCCAAGGGCTGCGTGCTCACTCACGAAAACTATCTGGAACAGTGCCGGGCGCTGACGGCCTGGTATCCCTTCTGGCCGGGAGTGCGGTACCTGAGCATTCTCCCCACCAATCACGCTATCGATTTCATGGTGGGTTTCATCGGTCCGTTCGTGTGCGGAGCGTGCGTGGTGCATTTGCGCACGCTGCGTCCGGAGTTCGTGCGCGACGCGTTTGTGCGCTACCGCATTACCTACGTGGCGCTGGTGCCGATGATTGTGAAAAATCTGGAGCGCGGCTTACGCGCGAAGTTCGACGAACTGCCGTCGTGGAAGCGTGCCTACCTGAATGCGATGATTGCGACCAACCGTCTGCTGACCCGCAACCGCCCAAAGGTAAAACTCAGCCGGATGCTGCTCGCGAGCGTGCATCGCGGATTTGGCGGCGAAGTGCTGGCGCTGATCACCGGCGGCGCGTTCATGGAGCCCTCGACCATGCAGTTTTTTTATGATCTCGGCATTCCGGTGGTGAATGGATATGGACTCACCGAGGCCGGCACCGCGCTGACGCTTAATGATCTCAAGCCGTTTCGCGCCGACACCGTGGGCAAGCCGCTGCCGGGAGTCGAGCTGCGCATTCTGAATCCGGATGCCGACGGCGTGGGCGAAGTCGCCGCGCGCAGTAAAACCGTGATGTCGCACTATCTCGACGATCCGGAACTCACGCTCGAAACGATCGTCGATGGCTGGCTTCTGACGGGCGATCTGGGGCGGTTTGACGGCAGCGGCCACTTGCAGCTTTTCGGGCGCAAGAAAAACATGATCGTGACCGAGGGCGGAAAGAACATTTATCCGGAGGACATTGAAACCGCTTTCGACGGGCTGCCAGTAAAAGAGTACGCGATATTTGCCGCGAACTACCTCTGGCCAAGGAAAGAACTTGGGCACGAAAGTCTGGTTCTCGTGCTGCGCCTGGAGCAGAATCAGAAATTCGACGGCAGCCTGCTGGCGGAAATTTCTGCGCGCAATCGCCGCCTGCCCGATTTCAAGCGGGCCGGCGGATACTTGCTCTGGGAGAAGGATTTTCCCCGGACGGCCTCGATGAAGATCAAGCGGCAGGCGCTGGCTGAAGAAATCGGGAAGTCGGTGAAGCAGGACGCGATGGTGGGACTGTGACCACGCACTGAAGTTGGATCCGTGGCGCGAGTCGCTGGCAGAGTCACCGCCTTCCCCTTGCGAAGATGGATTGGGAACCTTGGGACGAAATTATCTGGCCATCGTGAATCCGGCGGCGGGAGGCGGGCGAAGCCGAAAGCTGCTGGGGCCGGCACTGGCGCGCCTGAAGTCCGGCGGCGTTGAGGTGAAGGTCGCGGAGACTCGCGCTCCCGGCGAGGCGACGGAGATTGCGCGCGCAGCCTACGGGCGCGGCATTCGCAACTTCATCGCAGTTGGTGGAGACGGCACTTCATACGAAATCGTGAACGGCCTGTACCCTGAGGCTCTTGATGGTGAGCGTCCAACTCTGGGGTTCCTGCCGCTGGGTACGGGCAATTCTTTTCTGCGCGACTTCAGCCAACAGGGTGTGGAATATGCGATCGAATCTCTGCTCGCTCACCGCGGCCGGGCGTGCGACGTGATGCGGCTGCGCCACCGCGACGGTGTGATCTATTACATCAATTTGTTGAGCATGGGCTTTACTGCGGATGTGGCGACGCTGCGGGCCAGGCGGTTCAGTGCCTGGGGAGAACTGGGCTACGTGACTGCGATTTTTCTGACCCTCTCTCGATTCCGCCGCCGCCCGTTTCCGGCTCGGGTCGAGGGAGCAGAAGGGTTTGACTTCCGGCCCTGTCTTTTCCTGACGTTTAACAACAGCAAGTTCACGGGTGGGACAATGATGATAGCTCCGAAGGCCGAAATCAATGACGGGCTGGTCGAATACGTCCGCTGGGGGCCGATCGGACGATTGGGGCTGATCCGCAATCTGCCGGGACTGTACGACGGTACGCACATTGAACATCCGCTGGCCGACCGCCAGGCGGTGCGGCGCGTCGAGTTCAATCTGGATGCGCCCGTCGACGTCATGGTCGACGGGGAAGTGCTCACGCTGCATTGCGAGGAATTGGACGTGCTGCCCGGAGCGCTCAACGTTGTTGCTTAGTGGGTTGCTTGATCGGTCGCCTGACCGTCGGGGTAGCGCCGTCGTGAGGGCTGAGATCACCGTGATATAAGGATAAGCATGGCTGAAGAGCGGCGGAAAAAGCAGGAAGATCGCGATCACGGCGCAAGTACCGCAAAAACGAAGACAGGGCTCATTTACGGCTTCATCCTCGTGCTATTGGCGGGCGCTTATCTCGGAGGCCAGTACCACAGGAACCACAAGTACGATGCTTTCGCGAAGTGCCTGGCTGCCAAGCAGGTGAAGATGTATGGTCTCTCCTGGTGTTCGCACTGCGTCGACCAGAAGCACATGTTCGGCGCCGCGTTTCACTACGTGCCGTATGTAGAGTGCGGGATCGCCGCCTCTAAGGAAGAGACGCCGGAATGCAAGGCTGCCGGATTGAATTTGTTTCCCACCTGGCAATTTGGGATCGAACCGCCTAAGGCGGGAGTCCTGTCGCTCGAAGCTCTGAGCGAGAAAACGGGGTGCGGCCTGCCGTGACGGGCTCTATAAGCCGCAACCAGGTTTTATTCGCAATCATCGCAATCCTTTCGTTCGGGGGTGTGATCGTGTCGGCGGCGTCTCTGCAGCGCCACTACGCCAAGTCGGCGAGCACGTTCTGCGATTTCAACCAGAAGTTCAGTTGTGACATCGTGAACCGCAGCGAGTATTCCACGGTCGAAGGCATTCCGGTGGCCGGCATCGGAGTGGCCGGGTATGCCGCCTTGTTTGTTCTCTCCACATTCTGGAAATCTCGCCCGGAAACGCCGAACCGCCTTCTGGGCGCGGCGATTGCGGGTTTAGCTTTTGCCCTTTACCTCACCTATATCGAAGCCTACGAACTGATGACCTGGTGCATTCTGTGCCTGATTTCGCTGCTGCTGATTTCTCTCATCAGCATCCTGGCCATCGCAGTGAAAGTAAGAGGTGCGAGAGCGTAAAGCGGGCCCTCCGTTGTATTCTGATAGTGCGCTTCCCTGATGGAAGAAATCCAGCAAACTGAAGGCTACGGCCGCGAAGTAATCCGCGGGCAGTCCGCGGCCGGAGATTTACGTCTGCACGAATTTCCCAGCCGTATATTTCATAACACCCGATTTCTGCGCGTGTGGCTGCCTCCGGGCTACGATGATCCGGCCAACGCCGGCCGGCATTATCCAGTCTTCTATCTGAACGATGGCCAGAACCTGTTCGAGTCGGCGACCTCGTTTAACGGAGTGGAATGGCAGGTGGACGAGACCAGCGACCAGTTGATCCGCGAAGGCGTGGTTCCACCCATGATTCTTGTGGGCATCGACAATACGGGTCGCAACCGCATTCGCGAGTACATGCCGCACCGCTCGCTGCATCCCATGATCATGCGGGTGCACGGCACGCGCTATCCCGCATTTCTGTTCAAGGAAGTCATTCCGTTCATGGCCCGCAACTACCGCATTGCGACCGGACCGGAGAATACGGGGCTGGGCGGATCATCGCTGGGCGCTCTGATTGCGCTTTACACCGCAGCCGTGCGTCCGGGGGTGATTGGCCGGCTGCTGCTGGAAAGTCCTTCGTTGTGGGCTTCGAACCGGCAGTTGATCCGGCAGAGCCGCGGAGTAAAGCGCTGGCCGGAGCGAGTCGTGCTGGCCACCGGAACCGCCGAAGCGGGGCGCAAGGATAAAGACCAGAGCATGGTGGATGACGTTCGCGAACTGGCGGGAATTCTACGCCGCGCGGGACTCGATGACGCGCGCTTAAGGTTGGTGATCGACGATGGCGCCACTCACCACGAATCGGCTTGGGCGCGGCGCTTTCCCGAGGCGCTGGCGTTTCTGTTCGGGCAGCAGGAATCGTAGCTAACCGTAGTTAACCCTTACCAGTGTTGCGCGGTCGTCGCCGTGGCCGCCACTGCGGCGGCTGAACTGCCTTGCAGAGAGATTCTCCAGATCAGCCAAACCGTCGCCGTCATGGCGACCACCGAGAGTTGGATATGCGTCCAGCGAGTGAAAGGCCCCAGCAGCGGAAGCATGTAAACAAGATAAAGAAGAGTTCCCAGCCAGCGAGTCGATGGCTTGGGCGCCGCGCCGACAATCCAGTCGGCCAGCAAAATGAATGCGGGCGCCAGAATTACCAGATCGTAAACCGTGAGATGTGGCGCCACCAGCACACTTGCCAGCAGCAGGATGGAATAGCGCAGGGACAGAGGTAGGGCCGGGCTGCGCCTCCAGCATGCGATGGTCACACCGAGCACCGCCGCAGCGCTGACTCCGTAAAGGCCAAGGGAGATCGCAGGCCACGGCACCAGGATTGACCAGAAGGTCCGCAACGAATGCGTCTGATAAGGCCGGGGCTCGAGCAGCGGCAAGGCCGAGCGCATATTCCATAGCATGCGCGTCCATTGACGGAGCGGCCCAGTTCCGTAATAGACAATGCCGACGGAGAGTTGTGCCGCCGCTGAAAGCGCCGCTCCGGCAACGGTCTTCCATGCGCCAGTCGCGACGAACACGACCGCCGCGGCCAGTCCCAGCTGCGGCTTGAAGATCAAACAGCCGCAGACCAGGCCAGCAAGAAAATCGCGGCGGTCGCGCAGCAGGAAAAACATCAGCGTGAAGCAGGCAAGCGCGGCGGCCGAGGTCTGACCCCAGGCGACGAGATGAAAGAATGCAGGAAACGCCGCCGCGAGAAGAGCGACCGTTCCTCCGTGGCCGCGCAAGTTCGGGCATGCGCGCCATACGAAATAGCAGCAGAGCGCATAGACCACTACGCTGCCGCCCCACCACAAAAGCAGCGCCCAGCCGTACGAGAGATGAGCCAGCGGCGCGAAGAAGATCGAAACCTGCGGCGGATACAACGGCAAGTAACGGATACCGGCGGCTTCCGGCACGCGCTGGGCAGCCAGCGCAGCCTGCGCGTTGATGTCGTACAGATCGGCTCGGCGATGAGCATCCGCGAGTGAGCCCAGCGTGTAGAAATGCAGGAAGTCAGTTCCCTGGAGATTTCCGTTGCGGTCGCGCAGGCCCGGGGTTGCCACCGTCCACAGGTAGAGCGACCACAGGCAGATGGCAAGAATCGTGCCATGAGCGCGCAAGCGTTTTAGAGTTAACCAGTACGCGGTGTGTGTCGGCATCGGGCCGCCCAATCATATCGAAGCAGCAACGGATTTCCACTGCGCCGATTGTGGTTTCGGGACAAAAATTAGACACGACACCAGGAAAGGAAACAGAAGCACCAGCGCCACGGGCAAAAGCGGCAAGCGGCTCAACCCATCCAGCCGGGGCGGATGCATCAGGAGCGCCAGAGAAGCGATCCATGGCCACGCCGCGACCACGGAAAATGCGATGCGGCCCAGGCGCGGCAGCCTCTTCCAATCGCCCAGCAGCATCATCACCGGCAAAAGCAGGAGCACCTGGTTGTAGGGCGTCAGCAGGGGCAAAACCAGCGTCGAGGCAATCGAAAACAGGGCCAGCGTTACAATGAACTCGCGCGAATCCGCTGCCGCTCTTCGCTTCTGCCAAGCAAATGCGAGCAGAGCAGTCACGACCAGGAGCGATAAAGTTCCTCCCGCCCAATTTCCCAGAAGCAGGCGGAGGGGCGAGGTAGTGGGAAAATACTTCCGGTAGGCCTCGAGTCCCGCGATAAAATCACGCGGCCAGCCGGGTTGCAGCAATTCCGTGGCGCCAACCAACACGCCGAGAGCGATACCGAATCCCGCGGCCAGGGGCCATCGCTTCTTCCATTCACCAACACTCCACTGCAGAAACCACAGCAGGCACAACGCCATCATCTGGGGTTTGATCGTCGAGAGCGCCAAGAAAACGCCGGCGATGAAAAAACGGTTGCGGGTTACGCACCAAGTCGCGACCGCGAACAGGAATGCAACGAACAGGCCGAACTGGCGCAGCCGCAAGCCCTGGGCGATCTGCGGACTGCTCAAGATGAAGAAAACCAGCGCAACGCCGGCGAGTGGCGGCGGACGCCAGCGCAATACGTCCATCCACATCCAAACGCTGATGGCGACGAGAACCGCAAAAACCACGGGGGCCCAAGTCTGCAGTTGCGCGAAATCCGCATGGACCGTCGGCGCCAACAGCAGTACTACATACAACGGATACACAAACCGCTGCTCATCGACGATCTCAGATTTCGGTTTGTCGACCGTCTGCTCGATGGGATGGCCATAGAACGCCATCTGAATCTCGCTGCTTACTTCTTTCCCGTAGGGATTGCGGCCGTTGAGCAGAAGCTCGCGCGTGCCCACCCAGCGCGGGTAGAGGTCGCCCATCTGCTCCTTCAGGTGGCCATGAGTCACGTTCACGGAGTTCTCCCAAGGCAGCAGGACGCGGCGCATATAGGCCCAGCTGACCGCGCTCGTTATGACAGCCAGTCCTAACCAAAGCCAGGTTCGCCAAAGCCAGGTTCGCATTGTGCTCGATTCGTCCAGCTCTGCGGAGATTTGATGCAGCCGCAAGCGGCAACAAAACGGCCTCCGCGCGGTAGCAGCGGGAAGAGGCCGGGGCCCCTGAATTACTTGCTGGCAGGTTCCTTGGCGCCGATTTCTTCGAACAGGCCGTCCACGATCTGAATCATCTCATTGTCCACCACGCGATTTTTCGAAATGGCTTCTTTCAGCGAGATGGAGACAATCTTGTTCGCCCGCAAAGCGGCCATGCAGCCGAATTCGCCGCGGTGCACCATGTCAATCGCGCCCAGGCCGTAACGCGTCGCCAGGACGCGATCGAAAGCGCTGGGTGAACCGCCACGCTGGATGTGTCCCAGCACGACCGCGCGCGTCTCAAAACCAGTGCGCTTCTCAATCTCCTTGGCGAGAGTGTTAGCGATGCCGCCCAGCTTGGCGTGGCCAAACTCATCCTTGCCCATGTCCTGTACGACGGCGGATCCGGCGCTGGCATCCGAGGAAAACTTTGCGCCTTCCGCCACCACGACAATGGAGAAGTAACGGCCTCGCTCGTGCCTCTGGCGAATCGATTCCGCGACCTTGTCAATGTCGAACGGCCGTTCGGGAATCAGAATCACATCGGCTCCGCCGGCGATGCCGCTATACAGGGCAATCCAGCCCGCATCCCGGCCCATGACCTCAACCACCATGACGCGATTGTGGGCTTCTGCCGTGGTGTGCAGGCGGTCAATGGCCTCGCACACAATGTTGCAGGACGTGTCAAATCCAAACGTGTAGTCGGTGCCGCTCAGATCGTTATCAATCGTCTTGGGGACGCCAACGACTTTGATTCCGTTTTCGTGCAGCTTCTGCGCCACTGACAATGTGTCGTCGCCGCCGATCGCGATCAGCGCGTCAATCTTGTGCTGGGCAATGGTGGCGGCGCAGCGCTCAATGCCATCCGGACGCTTCGAGGGGTTGGTGCGCGAAGTGCGCAGAATGGTGCCGCCGCGGGGCAGAATGCCGCCTACCGCGTCCAGGTCGAGCGGCATGCTCTTGTCTTCGATGAGCCCGCGCCAGCCTTCCATGAACCCTACAAATTCGTCGTGATAGTGAAACACCCCCTTGCGCACCACGGCGCGGATGACCGCGTTCAATCCCGGGCAATCGCCCCCGCCGGTTAACATGCCAATTTTCATCGTAGGCTCCTGTTCGAGTATGAGTTCAGAATGAGGTCTTCCGAATGCACCCCCAGAGTGCGGGGTATGGCGAAACGGCCCAAGAAACTGGGGTGAATATCGGTCGGAAGACATAGAGTAACACTAAATTGGAAGCGACCAAAGCCTGTGATCCACGCAGAAGATCGCTCGGTTGCCGCCTTCCGCGCAGCTTTACATTCATCTTGCGTTCGCGCCCAGGATTCGACACAATGCTCGGCGGATATGAACAAGACTGCTTCAATATTTGGTTGGACTTTGGTGGGACTGCTCGGGGCCGCGGCGCTGGGTGTGATCGCGGTTCGCCGCGGAGAACCGATTAACGCCCTGTGGCTGGTCGTGGCCGCGACCTGCTGCTACGCCCTTGGATACCGCTTTTACAGCCGGTTCATTGCGGTAAAAATTCTCGCCCTTGATTCGCTCCGCGCCACTCCCGCCGAGCGCCTGGAAAACGGGCGCGATTTTCTTGTGACCAACAAGTGGGTCGTGTTCGGCCACCACTTTGCCGCCATCGCCGGACCCGGTCCGCTGGTCGGCCCGGTGCTGGCCGCGCAGTTCGGCTATCTTCCCGGAACGCTGTGGGTGCTGGCCGGCGCCGTCTTCGCCGGATGCGTGCAGGACTTCGTGATTCTGCTTTTTTCCGTGCGGCGCGACGGCAAGTCGCTCACCGAAATGGCGAAAGAAGAAATCGGCCGCGTGGGCGGCTTTGTGGCCTACACGGCGGTGATCGCGATTCTCGTCATTCTGCTCGGCGTGGCCGCGTTAATCGTGGTGAATGCCTTGAAAGACAGTCCCTGGGGCACGTTCACGATTGCCATGACGATTCCCATCGCTCTGCTGATGGGCCTTTATCTGCGGCGGATTCGTCCGGGCAAAGTGCTGGAAGTTTCGATCCTCGGTTTTATTCTTGTGCTGTTCGCGATCTTTGGCGGACAGTGGGCTTCGCAGAATCCCACCATGGCGAGTGTATTCACGCTGCGGGCTCCCACTCTGGCGATTCTCATCATCGTCTACGGGTTTGCGGCGTCGGCTCTTCCGGTATGGTTGCTGCTGGCGCCGCGCGATTATCTAAGCACATTCGTCAAGCTGGGCACGATCGCGCTTCTTGGCACTGGTATTGTCGCTTTGCATCCCACGCTGCACATGCCCGCGCTGACCCGGTTTGTGGACGGCAATGGGCCGGTATTTGCCGGCAAGATCTTTCCCTTCGCTTTCATCACGATCGCGTGCGGCGCCATCAGCGGTTTCCACGCACTAATCTCAAGCGGAACGACACCGAAACTCATCGCGCGCGAAACCGAGACTCGCATGGTCGGTTACGGCGCCATGATGTGTGAATCCGCAGTGGCCGTCATGGCGATAATCGCGGCCTGCGTTCTCCAACCCGGGGTTTACTTTGCGATTAACAGCCCCGCCGGCGTGGTCGGACAAACCGCAGCCACCGCGACCGCGACCATTTCTTCCTGGGGATTTCCCGTGACCGCGGCCGACATGCAAGTGCTGGCCCATGCCGTCGGCGAGCAGACCTTGTTCAATCGTACCGGCGGCGCGCCCGCATTTGCCGTGGGCATGGCGCACATCTTTTCGCAGAGCCTGGGCGGCGCGAAGGTGATGGCGCTGTGGTATCACTTCGCCGTCATGTTCGAAGCGCTATTTATTCTGACCATCCTCGACGCCGGAACCCGCGTGGCCCGCTTCATGATTCAGGATGCGCTGGGGCATATCTATAAACCTCTGGGACGGACGAGTTGGTATCCATCAATTCTCGCAACCAGCGCGCTGATCGTGGGCGCCTGGGGATATTTCCTGTGGCAGGGAGTGAAAGATCCCCTGGGCGGCATCAATTCGTTGTGGCCGTTGTTCGGCATCGCCAATCAGTTGCTGGCGACCGTGGCCCTGTGCGTGGCTACGACCATCATCGTCAAGATGCACCGGACGCGGTATGCGGCAGTCACTTTGGTGCCGCTGGCGTGGCTGGTCGCGGTCACGTTCACGGCGTCGTGGCACAAAATTCTCGATCCCAACCCGCGCGTCGGGTTTCTCGCGCAGGCCCGGGCTCTGGCAGTGGGGCCGGCCACTGCGGCAACCGCACGCCTCATCTTCAACAACCGACTGGATGCGGCTGTAACCGCCATTCTGGTGGTGATGGTCGCGCTGGTGCTGGTCGAATCCGTGCGGCAATGGATCGGAGTGCTGAGCGGCAGGGAAGAAGCGCGAGTGAAAGAGTCGCCATTCGTGATGACACGGCTGGCGGAGGAACGAGCATGAGCCGCTTCGGGAGAGCAGCGAGACTCGTGCTTGCCACTCTGCGCGAGATTTTCGATGAAGCGGCCTACGCGCGCTTCTTGAGCCGCACGCAGATGGCCTCGTCGCCGCAAGCTTACGCCGCCTTCCGCCTGGAATTCGAAGAAGCCAAAACCCGGCGGCCAAAGTGCTGCTAGGGACCGTCTGCGATAAAATGAAGTGAGCGAGGTATCCAATGGCGCAGATGACCCCGGAAGTTTCCAGGCTGCTGGAACAAGCGCTGGCGCTGTCTGTCGAGGAGCGGGAGGCATTGGCCGATTCCCTGATCTCCAACCTCGACGGCAAAAGGTGGACGAGGGCGTGCACGCGGCTTGGGAAGCGGAAATCGGGCGGCGAGTTGCTGAACTGGATTCCGGCAAGGCAAAGACTATCTCATGGGCAGAAGTGCGCAAGCGCAACTTAGCGAAGTTGCCCGATGCCCACTGATTTGGAGAGGTTTCACGAGGAAGCTGGCGCCGAATATGATGCCGCGTTTGACTGGTATCTGGAACGCAGCCCGGACGCTGCTCTCATGTTCGATGCCGAAGTGAATCGGGCGCTCGCGCTGATCGTTCAATCGCCGCAGCGCTGGGCAGTTGGTTTGCACTCAACGCGCAGGTTCCTGCTCAGACAATTTCCGTTTTTTTCTGATCTACCGGGTGCAGCCCGCTGGAGTTCAAATCGTGGCCGTCGCCCACACCAGCCGCATGCGGATACTGGAAGCAGCGGCTTTAGTTCGCATCTCTGTCACTTCCGCGATAAACTGCTCTCACATGCGAGTCATGGGGATCGATTGCGGCGGGGAGTATACCGGCTATGGCGTGGTCGAGATGCATGCGACGGGCAAGCTGTGCTGCCTGACTTGCGGAGCGATCAAGCTTTCGCCGCGCGAAGCGCTGCCGCGGCGGTTGTCGCGCATCTTCACGCAACTCGGCGAAATTATCGTCGCGCACCAGCCCGATGAGGTTGCGATTGAAGATGTCTTTTATGCCCTCAATGTGAAGTCGGCGCTCAAGCTCGGGCAAGTGCGCGGAGTCGCCATGCTGGCCGCCGCTGCCGCCGGGCTGGAGGTCGCGGAGTACTCGCCGCTGACCATCAAGTCGTCGGTGGTCGGCTATGGGCGCGCCGAGAAACAGCAAGTGCAACACATGGTGACGCGGCTGCTGGAACTTGCCCTCCCGCCCGAGCCCATGGACGCTTCCGACGCGTTGGCCATCGCCATCTGCCATCTGCATACCGCGGGGACGCTGAGCCGGCAGCGCGCGGTCGCACGCTAAAGTGCAATCCACTTCTGGCATAATCTTGTGGCGCAGTCTCTGTGAGCACATGCTGGCAGCAAATTTGAGACGCATGAATCTGAGGGTGAAGACCGCAACGTGCAACTCGGTTGCCCTGTGCCTCGTTCTGCTCTCTATTCTTCCAGCCCGTGCCGCCGGCCCCGCCACGGTGACTTTCTCGCAGAACTTTCCCGGCTCTGATCCCGATCAGTATTCCATCACCGTACAGTCGGATGGACGCGGCCACTACGAATGTACCGCCAGGATTTCGGCCGACTCCGACGACCGCGAATCGTACCAGACTGAATTCATTTTCTCGGACGCAACCCGTGCCCGGATTTTCGACCTGGCCGCCCAATCCAATTATTTTTCCGGCAAGATCGACTCCGGGAAACGCAAGCTGGCCTTTACCGGCGCCAAGAAATTGAGCTACAAGGATGGACTGCACGAATCCGAGGCGAATTACAACTACTCCCCAATCCCCGCCGTGCAGCAGTTGACGACCTTGTTTCAGGGCGTCGCCGCCACGCTGGAGTTCGGCCGCCGTCTGGCCTATTTCCACCGCTACCAGAAGCTTGCCCTCGACGACGAGTTGAAGAAGATGGAGGATCAGGCTCGGGGGGGGGCCCTCATGGAACTGCAGGCCGTGAAGCCGGTGCTGCAGGAGATTTACGATGATGGCTCAGTGATGAACGTCGTCCGGGCGCGCGCCCAGCGGATCATGGAAATGGGCGACAGCGGGGCCGCGGGCGCAGCGCACTGACGGCATCAAACAAATTGTCATCTTGAGCACAAAAAGTGCGCTCAGGATGACAACGCTTCCGCGAGAGGGGTTGGGCCGCTCACACCACCACGATCCCCGCGTACCCCACCACCATGTCGTGGTCGCCGGAAATGTCGCCCGAGGTCGCGTACTTCACCAGTTCGGCCGACTTCGCGCCCAGCTGCCGAGCCGCCGTGAGCATCGCTACCGCCGGCCCGAGGCCGCACATGCTGATGTTCTGCTGCGTGACCACTTCGAAGAGCCCGCGCGGATCCAGGGTAAGAATGCGCTCGATCGCCCGATGATCCTTCGCACGCGTCACCGCGTCCGACTCGTAATGATTCATATCGCTTGAAGCCACGATCAGCACGGGATCGGCTTGTGCGGCAATCACATCGCCCAGGGCCTTGCCGAGCTGTTCGAGAATTTCGAATTGTCCGGTCCCTAGAGCAATGGGGACGAATGTGAGCTGCGGTTGCCGCAGCAAAAGAAAGGGCAGCTCCACCTCGGCCGCATGCTCGGCGCGATGCGCCGCCGCATCTTCCTGCAGTGCAGGGAAGCGCTGCTTCAAGGCTGCGGCCAACTCGGCATCGATCGGGACGTCGCCCAGCGGTGTTTGCCAGGCGCCCTCGCTCATCAGGGCCAGCGCGCGGCCCATGCCGGTGTGGTTCGGACACAGCACAATACAGCGCCGCGGCACGTCAATCTTGGCAAAGACGGCACCCGCCACATGCCCGGAATACATATATCCCGCATGCGGAGCGATGCAGCCCAGTGCCCGCACCGCATGTGTCCCAGAACTCGAGTGGGCAGAACCTGATTCGGCAGAATTTGATTGAGAGAGATAGCCGCACACTTCCGTGCGCAGGTCGTCAGGATCGCGCGGATAAAACCTCCCCGCAACCGCGGGATGACGGAGAGTCGCGCTCGACATGCCCCTCCTCACTCCTTGCAGCGTCTCTCAACATCCAACTAAGCGCCGCTTGAACGACAGAAACTCATGTTAGTCAACCCGCGATGTGGGATGCAATCTTACGGGACGGCACAGAAGATTACGATTCGAGACGGGGGCGATGCGCAATGGACTTCGCACTGTCCAGCCGCACCACAGCCCTTGCTAACGCCCACAATGCGATTCCGCAATCTGCGCACAACAACCACTCCCAGAATGCGAGGCTGGTGAGCAACCGGTCATTGTTGAAAAAATCGGGTCCGAAGCAGAGGTAGATTAGAAAAAGAAAAACCGCTCCTTGAAACCAGATCAGAGCGTGCGCGGCGCGGGCCGCCATGAGATCAGACCAGGTACCGCCCGAGATACCGATGAACGCGGCGTTGGCCAACTGGATGTGCAGCGGCGAATATCCGCGAGTAAAAGGCGCGAGGATGCCGATGGCGACCGCTCCGGCGAGGCCTAGCGTGAACATGGATGTCCCAACTCGCGCGAGCCAGGGACGCTCGTTGCGCAGCCGGCGATGAAAAATCATCACCGCCGGCGCCAGAAGAATCGCCGAGAGCGCGGTTGCGGCGGCCGAAGGCCCATATCCGTGCGGGTTGTCCTCAGGCGATTCCAGATCGGAGATGATGGCCGCCTTCGCATCGAACGCCTTTCCGCGAAAGAAAATCGCTCCCGAGAGGACCAACCCCAGCAGGAAAATCAGTGCGCTTGCCGGAATCAAAACCCGAAGCGCGAAGTATGGCGTGAGGCGAAACACGTTTGAAGAGGAACGAAATCGATGATAGTCGAATGACGATGGCGTGGACAGCAGCCCTTCAGCCCCGCCGATTCGACGGACCACGCAAGGCGCGAAAAATGGCCGCACTCTCTTCCAGGCTCAGCGTTTCAGCCCGTGCGGTGGCTTTTACCTTCGCTTCAGCCAGAGCGCGTTTCAGCTCTGCCCCCTCGTACTTGGCCTTCAGATTGTTCCACAGCGTCTTGCGTTTTTGCCCGAATGAAAGGCGCAGAAAGTCAATGAAGCCATCGCCCGCCACACCTAATTTTTCCTGCTGCGGAGCAATCGTCAAGCGCAGCACCGTCGAGTGCACTTTCGGCGGAGGCACAAACGCCGCCGGCGGCAGGGTGAACAGTTTTTCCACGCGGGCATACAGCTGCGCCGTGGCCGAGAGGATGCCGTAATCGCGCCCGCCGGGTTCCGCCGCGATCCGGTCGGCAACTTCGCGCTGCACCATGATCACCAGGCTGTCGAAGTACTTCGAAAACTCGAACAGGCGCAGCAAAATCTCTGACGTAATGTAGTAAGGAAGATTTCCGACTACCTTTACCGGCTCTGGCGTAAGGTCAATGCCAGGACGGCCCAGCCCCGGCTTCGGCCCGAACAGCGAATCAAAGTCGATGGCCAGAACGTCGCCTTCAATAATCTCGACATTCCGCGCCATGCCAAACTTCAGCCGCAGCTGCGCCGCCAGCACGCGATCCAGTTCCACGGCGATCAACCGCCGCGCCCGCTTGGCCAGCAACGACGTCATCATGCCGCGTCCGGGGCCGATTTCCAGCACCGTGCTCTGTGACACATCGCCCAACGTTTCGACCACGCGCAACGCCAGGTCCTGACTGGCCAGAAAATGCTGTCCCAATTTAGGTTTGCTTTGCGGACGGCGCGTGGATGCGACCTTAGGCACGTTGACCCTCACTGGCCCGGGAATTAGACTTTGAGTCGGTTCCAGCGTCGATGGCCGGACCCTCAAGGCCCCGAGACTCATTCATAATAGCCTGCGCCGCGAAAACCGTGCGCACTTCTGGAGGTTCCGCACTCATGCACATCGTATTCGCCGCGTCGGAAGGCGTCCCGTTCTCGAAGACTGGCGGCCTGGCCGACGTAGTCGGCGCCCTGCCCCGCGCCCTTGCCGCCCTCGGCCATCACGTCAGCGTCTACCTGCCGCGCTACCGTCAGACCAAACTGAGCGATCCCGCGACCGTGGTTCGCAGCGTCACCATCCCCTTTGACGACCAGTACCGCTTCGCCTCCGTGGTCAGCGGAGGCAGCCAGGGCGGCGTGCGCTTTTATTTTGTCGAATATCCGCAATACTTCGACCGTGACGCGCTCTACGGAACTTCCGCCGGCGACTATCCTGACAACGCCGAGCGCTACGCCCTATTCTCCCGCACTGTGCTCGAAGCCTCAAAAATTCTCGGCGTGCCTGATATTTTTCACTGCCACGACTGGCAGTCGGCCCTGGTGCCGGTTCTGCTCCGCACTGTCTATGCCGAAGATCCCGCCTTCCGCGACGCCGGCACGGTGTTCACCATCCACAACATGGGCTATCAGGGTCTGTTTCCGCCCGATACTCTTCCTCTGCTCATGCTGCCCTGGGACTTGTTCACTATGTCGAAAATGGAATTTTTCGGCCAGGTCAACTTTCTCAAAGGCGCGCTGACTTACTCCGACTTGATTACCACGGTCAGCAAGAAATACAGCCACGAGATTCAGACCGCGGAATACGGATTTGGCCTCGAAGGCGTCCTGCATTCCCGCGCTTCGACCGTGACAGGAATTCTCAACGGAGTGGATTACGACGAGTGGAGTCCGCAGACCGACAAGTTCGCGGCTGCCAAATTTTCTCCGCAGGATCTCGCGGGCAAAGCCAGGTGCAAGCAGGATCTGCTGGCGGCGTTCGGAGTCAAGAATGCCGACCCGAAATTGCCCGTCATCGGCATTGTCTCTCGCTTTGCCGCCCAGAAAGGCTTCGACCTGATCGCGCAGATCGCCGACCGCCTGGCCCGCGAAGAGATGATCATCGTCGCCCTCGGCACCGGCGACAAGACCTATGAAGAAATGTTCCTGCGCCTCAGCAAACAGTTCCCCAACAAGATTGCCGTCAAGGTTGCCTATGACAATGCGATCGCGCACAAGGTCGAAGCCGGCGCCGACATGTTCCTGATGCCGTCGCGTTATGAACCTTGCGGCCTGAACCAGATTTACAGCCTCAAGTACGGCACCGTGCCGATCGTACGCGCCACCGGCGGCCTCGACGATACCATCGAACCCTGGGACGCCCGCAGCGGCAAGGGAACGGGCTTCAAGTTCACCGAATATACCGGCGCGGCGCTGCTGCTCACCATCAAGCAGGCGCTGGAAGCCTATCGCGACCAGACATCGTGGCGAGCCCTCATGCGTAACGGCATGAACAAAGATTTTTCGTGGAATGCCTCTGCCCGCGAGTATGGCAAGATCTACGATCGCGTCAAGCAGATGCGTGGGACTTCCGCTGCGCCAGAGAAATCTCTCGTGGGCTTGTCATCCTGAGTCTTTATGTTCGTTTACCGAAGGCCGACCGTGCGCATCCCAAGGTGAGCCCGAGTGAGCCGTACGCCGCCGCGTTCATGGGGGCAAGCAGGAACAAGATCGCCACCAGCGGGGGATCGAACGTCATCTTTACGAAATACAGCGGACACAGCGCCAGCATGAGTTGAGGGTCGAGATTCCATCGGTTTGGAGCGGAATAAGCGACGACCGCCGCGAAATAGGAAATGGCCGCGAAGTAACCCAGCAGTTTGAGCGGCGCCGAAAATAACCTCGGATCGTCTCGCTCTTTGTTGCAGACCTTCGCAATCGACGAGCGGGGAAGCACCCCGAGCGTCACGCTGAAAACGCCCACCAGACCCAGGACACCCGCAAATATGACCCATTCGCTCTGCACCGGCAGGTCAACGCCCCGCAGCATCACGTAAGGAAAGCCGGTGAAAAGCGAAGTCAATCCGCAAAGAAGGAACACGATGCGAGCTGTAACCCTGAGGGCGCGTCCGGGCATGGGGCCGATTCTAACAGTGGTTTTGGGGTTTGCACACGTGGCGGCACGACCATTGTCAGAGCCGCTGCTAGAATTGTCTGCGGCATGGCTGCCGCTCAACAGCCCGCGTTCCCCCGCACCATCTTCCACGTCGATATGGACGCCTTCTTCGTGTCCGTGGAAGAACTCTTCGATCCATCGCTCAAAGGCAAGGCCGTCGTCGTCGGGGGACAGCGCGACGAGCGCGGCGTCGTTTCTGCGGCTTCGTATGCTGCGCGCAAATTCGGAGTCCATTCCGCCATGCCGCTGCGCACCGCGGCCAAACTCTGCCCGCAGGCCATCTTCGTCAACGGCCATCCCCAGCGCTACCGCGAGTGTTCAGAAAAAGTCCATCGAGTCCTCGGCACGTTTTCCCCACAAGTGGAAATGGCTTCCATCGACGAAGCCTACCTCGACATGAGCGGCACCGAACGCCTGCACGGCCCTCCACTCAAGGCCGCGCACACCCTTCACCTGCGCATGAAAGCCGATACCGGCCTGAATTGCTCGGTTGGCATTGGAACCTCGCGCCTCATCGCGAAAGTTTCTTCGGCGCAGGCCAAGCCCAACGGCGTACTCTGGATCGTTCCTGGAGAAGAGGCCAAATTTCTCGCGCCGCTCGACGTCCGCGAGATTCCCGGCGTCGGCAAAGTCATGGAGGCGCACCTGCACGCTTTGGGCATCAAGAAAGTCGGAGACCTTGCGCGCCTGGAACACTCCGAATTGGAAGACCGCTTCGACAAGTGGGGTCTGGCACTGGCGGGCAAAGCTCGCGGCGAAGATGCCGGAGGGTGGTTCGACTCTGAAGTTGGAGCCGACATCGCTGCGAAATCCATCAGCCACGAGCACACCTACAACGAAGACACTGCCGACGCAAGCCAGCTCGAAGCCACGCTCATGCGGCTGTCTGAAATGGTCGGCCGCCGGCTGCGCGAGTCCCAGTTCCACGCCCGCACGGTTCAACTCAAACTGCGTTACAAAGATTTCACCACGCTAACGCGCGCCCACACGCTCGCAGCCCCCACTCAGCTCGAAACCGAGATCTTCGAACACATCCGCGCGCTGTTTCGCAAGAATTGGAAAAAAAGCGCGCAGGTTCGACTGCTCGGCGTGCAGGCTTCGTCATTCACCGCGCAGCCCGGTCAAATCGATTTGCTTGACGGCAACCGCCAGCAGCGCTGGAAAGACGCGCTGGCCGCCGCCGACCGCCTGCGCGACAAATTCGGCGAATCGAGCGTCGGCCTGGCCGCGGGCATGCGCGGAAGCTTCCGCGAGCGCATTCATGAGAATCCGGCCAGCCTGCCCGGAAAGAGCAAACCGAAACCTTCCTAGCCTCTCGAATCTGCAGAAACCTAATGAGGGTTGGCGGAGCGCAGGGAGGACGCCAGCAGCGATCCCACGCCCGGCTTGTATCCGTAGAAGTCACCGATCGTCTGCAACTGCTCGATGATCTCTTCGTCGTAGCGCTGCTTGAGCGCCGGAGTCAAAATGTTGTGCTCGGCATTAGGATCGGCGACGAGGTCGAAGAGATAACTCTGCGCCGGGGAATCGTAGGTCGTGTACAAATACCGTTTGTCCGCCGTCAGAATGCCGTACACCGCGCGCACATCCGACGCCAGCAGAAGATCCCTTCGAGGATAGCGATCGAGTTCCTGCCGCGTCCCGGCAAACAGAGGACGCCCGTAGACCGGGCTCTGCACAATCGGCCGGTGTCCCAGCAGGTAATAGAGCGTCGGAGTGATATCGGTCAGGGTCGCCAACCGAGTGTCGTCATACACGAGTCGTTCGCGCATCTTCGGGGGCAAGTGGATGATCATCGGCACCCGCATGATCTCCGGCCAGATCGAAGTGGAATGGCTCATGCGTCCGAACTCGCCCGTGGCGTCGCCGTGGTCGCTGGTGACGATGATGATGCTGTTGTCGTACATGCGGCGCTGCTTGAGATAGGTGAAAAACTCTCCTAGCCGCGCATCCACCCAGTGCACTTCATAAGTAATGCGGATGCTCATCCCCGCGGGCGCCTGCCAGTGTTGCGAAGTCGGCGAGGGGACGTCGTTGCGCGCGAACTGGTGCACATTCTTCGGCTGATCGTAAAAGAAAATCGGTCCCCGCAAGTCAGGATCGTCGAGCACCGCTTCCGTCTGCCTCACCGTTGAACCGATTTCCAGCTGGTTCCACAGTTGCTTATCCGTGTCCAGCCTAACCAGATCGTCAGTGGGAGACAGTATTTCTCTGATCACTTCGTCCATGCTGACAACCATGTGGTAGTTGTCGGCGCGGAGCATTTGTTCCAGGCCATCCACCTTCCAGAAGGGCTGCAGGTAATGGGCATGCAGCATCATCGCGCCTGCCCAGATGGCGGGCTCGGAAAGCGACGTTCCCGCATATTGCGAATACGCGTTGTGCAGCACGATGCTGTCGCGGGCAAAAGCGTCGAGGTTGGGCGTGTAATTGACTCGCGGATTGTAGGCGCCGAGATAATCCGGCCGCATGGCGTCAACTACGAAGACAAAAATGTTCGGCCGATCGCTCTGCGTGCGCGCCAGGTTTTCAACGAGCTGTACTTCCGCGTTGGTGCGCGTATCGCGAACGTTGGTGTATTCCCGCATGATGCGGCACAGGTCGCCGCAAACTTCTCTGCGGCCATTGCCGAGCATGTGGTGAGCCAGCAGGAACGACGCATCCCCTGCGCCGTACGCCTCGAGTTTGAGTGAAATTTCGTCGTCGGTTGCGCCCAGCGACTGGCTCCAGAAAATCTCGGTGGCCTGCAGGCTCTTGTAGACGAAAAGCCCGGCTAGCAGCACTCCGACGATAACCACCGGAGAATAATTCGCCCGCACCGGCCGCAGGCGGTAGAGGCACAGGCTTATGGCGATCCAGAAAATCAGAGCGCTGGTGCTCTCGACAAAACCATTCCAGTCTTCACCGCCGATCAGCCAGCGTGACCCAAGGGCGAGCAGCGTGATCATCACAATGGTGATCCAGGTAGCGATTACCTGTCCGGCGGAAAGCGTCGCCTTCACCGGCGAAGACGCAGGACCGGCGGCCGCAACCTTGGCCGCCAGAAAGGGTTCTACCATCGCGAATCCCCAGAGCGTGAGGGTCAGCGCGAAGGCAATCGCGTAGAGGCGGGCGCTCCAACCGTCGAAGCTCATGGCATCGCCGAGGAAGCGCGTGACAACGAACGAGAGGACAACCGTAATCAACGTTCCCACCAGCCCGCGCCGCACCAGTCGCGGCCTGGAAGTCTTAGCGGCCAGCAAAAAGATCAGATTCAACGTCGACAATACAACGATGGCAAGAGCAAGATGCGAAACCAGGCTCCAGAACGCGACCTCCGCATCCTGCCAGTGAAACCCCAACGTGTGGGAGTCGCTGTAGAGCCGTACTTTAGCGGCGATGGTGTAGATCAGGCTGACTACCGTCGCGACCAGCAGGCCGGCGGAAAATCCGAACGGCGCGCCGCTGTTGCCAGCCTCTTCGTCCGTCTCCCGCAGTCCCGCCGCCGTTGATGTCCACTTGAATGTCTGCCAGAGCGAGATCGCGATCAGAGCAAGCAGCGCCGTCAGGCTCCAATAATATGCAGCGTTATTGCTTCGCAGCCCGGGCAGGAAAGGACGGAGGGTTACATAGACTCCGCAAGCGGCCAGCAGGCCGATCAGCGCCTGCGATCGTTTGTCCTTGCTGAAGTTCTGCAACGGCCAGCCTGAGAGCCATGCGGCGGCGAATGCCGACCAATACAGCGCGGCCTGATGATGCGCCAGCCACGGCATCCATGCGTAAGGCGGCGTTCGGATGAAGGCGACGAAGGTGTAGGGCAGAAACGCCAGCAGACAGTAAAGCGAGGTCACGACAAAATACGTCCCCGAAACTGCCTTCAATAAAGTATTGAGCCAAAGCCTCAAAACAGGTTCCCTCAAACGCATTTCATGATCAGCGCGACCTTGACTGGACGCAGCAAAAGTCAAACGCAACTCGGCCGCAACCACGGCGTCGGCGCGCCAGTTCGATTTTCAACGACGCTCTGTCCACGCCGCAAGTTACCGTGGACGAACGACTTGCGCAGCGCCGACGAGCCCGCCGAATGCGCGATCCGCGGCGGTCGTATGCCTGTTCTTCGTGACCAAAGTACCAAGCTCGTTACCCTTCAGGATGAGCACCGAACGCTCCCGACAGCTAGGATAGAAAGCACAGTTTGTTTGCGAGAACAGCCGGATGCCGAATCAGGCCGCCAAGAAGTCCGCCGCACGATCGTCGTCGCTGGCGTGGTTTGCCCTCGCCCTGTTCGCCCGCAATTTCTTCAAGAGTCCGGCCATGCTGGGCTCGGTCATTCCCAGTTCGCCCTTCCTGGTAAAAGACATGATGAACCAGGTGGACTGGAGCCGGGCGCGTGTGGTGGTGGAGTACGGTCCTGGAGTCGGCACCTTCACGCGGGAAATCCTGAAGCGCATGCGGCCCGAAGCGGTTCTGGTGGCCATCGAACTGAACACAGAATTCGTGGACTACCTCAGTAACCAATTCCGCGATCCGCGCTTCCGCGTGGTTCATGGGTCCGCTGCGCAAGTGCGCGGGATTCTGGCGGAGCAGAGCCTTGCGCCCGCGGACTACATCATTTCCAGCTTGCCCTATCGCAACATGCCGGATGCTCTGCGCCGCGAAATTCTCGAAGAGTCGCGGCTGGCGCTGCGAGCGGAGGGCTCCATGCTGCTGTTCCAGTACACGCGCACCCTGCTGCCGTATCTCAAATCCAGTTTCAGCTCGGTCACGCTCGACTTCCAGCTCTTCAATATTCTCCCTGCGCTGATCTTCCACTGCACGCGGTAGCAGTTGATTGGCTGGTCTTCGGCTGCTGGCTTCCGACTCCTGGTTGGTTCGGCCTGACTTGGTTCGCGAATAAGGACCGTTCCTGCCTGCAATCCAATCCCGTCCTGCCTCCGTACATCACCCAGAGCGGTCCCAAATCCCTCTGTGGAGGATATTATGAAAATTTCGATTCGCCGGCCAATGCTGCTTCTGGCCGTTGTTGCCGCAGTCGCCATCGCCGCATCCGCGCAGTCCAAGCCGAATCAGACTCTGGGCTACGGAAACGGCCAACTCCTAACCTTTACCTATACGCAGAATTTCGACTGCGTCGACCAGCCCGGCAGCGACCTGAACTTTAACGGAATCTCCGCCGAAAACGATCCTGCCGAGTTGCAAACTCCCATCTGCCAGGCCGGAACCCAGCCCACCATCAACCCCCCGGGAGTCGCGGGACTGGTTGCGAATTCCACCGAACCGCTGTACGTGCTGATCCCCATGTTCTCGGTGGACAACGACCAGAATCCCAACGACGCCATCACCTGCACCAATGTGGTCGTGGACACGACCTGCGGCCCGGCTCTCGGCAGCACCCTGATCTCGCTGTTCGGTGCGCTTCCTGAGGCATTCAAGGCCACGCCGCTGGTTTATACGCAGTGTCCCGGACCGGGCTCGGCTCGCGGAACCTGCACCATGCACACCTCTCGCATTGACCTCGGTCCGGTATTAGTGGATCTCGGCCTGGTGCCCCCGCCGGTTGCGAACATTTTCGTGCCCACGCCCAATCACAGTCACGTGGTTCTCAAGCAGGACATGAATATTAAGGCGATCTGGTGGCAGGTAATTCCGGTGCTGGTTCTGGATCAGAGCGACTGGCCGAACGAGGCGGGAACCACCGGGCTCAATTCCTCCGCTGCCATTAAGGCTGCAGTCACAGCCGGCACTGCCATCGAGGCTCCGTCGAACTTCTTCCTGTTTTTCAGCTCGTTCATGAACAAGGGTCCGCACCAGATGTAGAAAACAAATCTGCGTGGAGGGAAAACGCAGGCCGCAAACCGAGCAGGCCCGGCATTGTTGCTGGGCCCGCTTGGTTTTCAGTTTCACATGAACCACTCCAGATTGCAGATCGCGGCTGCGCTACTGCGCGGCGGCCGCGGCCGCATTTCCCGAGGACATGGCCGCTTTGGCTTCCTTGATGCCGGCCTGTATGTGCTGCTCCCAGTCGAGATGCGGAATCGGAGACGACGCCGCCGTCTGGTAAAGAACCAGAGCGTCCTGCGGACGATTCAACCACTTCAGGCAGAGCCGGGCCGCGCTCAGTTGTGCAGTCAACGCCTGCCGGTCAGCGGGATAAGCCTGCGCGAGCTGCTGATACTCGGCTAGAGCGCGATCGAATTCCTGTATTTCCTCCGCACCTTTGCAAAGTTCGAGCCAGGCGGCGGCCGGCATTTTGCCGCCCCCGGCGTCGATGAACTCCGCGTAATCCTGGAACGCCGCTTCAATTTCGTGCGCCCTTAGATGCAGCGTGCAGGTCTCGACCGTGGCATCCAGATAGGCCTTGCTGTCGCCCTGACGGGTATGAATCTGCCGCAGCAAGTTCCAGGCGTCGAGCGAGTTCGGCTTTACCGCAACATAGTTCGTCAACACCGTGAGCGCTTCGGCGAACTGGCCATGTTCCATCATGCCGCTGGCCTGTTCGAGCTCGGCATCGTTCGTCCAGGAGAGTTTTTCTTCAATCGCCTGGTTGGTTTTGTGCTCGATGCCGGAATGCTGGATGGCCAACGCGGCTAGCGCGCCAAACAGAAATCCTCCGACGTGTGCCCAGTGCGCCACGCCGCTCGAGGAGCCGAGCAGCGACCCGTAGAAGATTTCGAGCCCCAGCCACAGCGGCAGCAGCCAATACGCCGCTACCCCGAAGCGGCGGAACTTGAAGAAGAACATCCACAACATTTCAATCTTCATCTTGGGGAAACGCACCAGAAATGCGCCCATCAGCGCGGCCACTGCGCCTGAAGCGCCCAGAGTCGGCGTGGTGCTCCCGGGATTCGACCAGGCATAAAACTGCAGGGCGGCCACGCCTGCAATCAAGTAAAAGGCCGCGTACAGCCAGCGCCCCCATGCGTCTTCCAGCACAAATCCCGCGAGCCACAGGAACCACATGTTGCCGATCAGGTGCAGCCAGCCGCCGTGCAGAAAATTCGCGGTCAGATAGCTGATGGCCCGGGGCTGCGCCGGCTCGAACGCGTACTGCTCGACAATCGACGCTTTCGACAGGCTCACGAGCTGGCCGTTCAGCGAGTCCATTTCGCCCTGCAGCTTCGACGTGTCCTCCGTCATTTTGATCTTGGCATCGTAGGCATTGATGACGTCGCGATACGGATTCTGCACCTGCGACCACTGGTCGGGATGGTTGTGCTGGAAGCTCTCGACCAGGCGCTGCGACTCCGGCTGCATCTTCAACTCAGGATGCAACGCGGCCAGAATCAGAATTTGAGATTTCACCTCGCCCAGTTGCGGCGCCTCGTCATCCATCGCCGACATGGTGAACAGGAAGACCACGACATTGATGGCGATCAATGCGATGGTGACCACCGGCCAGCGGCGGGCCTCCATGTTCTCGTGCTTGATGGGAATCAACATCGACCAGGCCTCGGTGCCGGAAACTCTCGACAACTCGCGCCAGTTTAGAGGCGGTGGGATTGCATTCCCAGATGACGCAGGGTCTTGGCCAATCTTTAGTAACTGGCCAGTTGGCCCGCGATATACTTCCAAGACTTCAGCTTCTTAACGATCGGGGATTTCTCTGCATGGCGGTTGGTGTTCGCACTCAGGATCTGCGCAAAGTTTATAACTCCGCTGCGCCGGCGGGCGCGGCCGGAGGTTTTGTCATGCGCGCCGACGCCAAGGGCGCGAAGAAGGATGCGAAGGCCCAGATTCCGGCCCTCGACGGACTTTCGCTCGAGGTTCTTCCCGGAGAAATCTTCGGCCTTCTCGGTCCTAACGGCGCCGGCAAATCAACCACCATCGGCATCCTAACCACCCGCGTGCGGCCCACCTCGGGTCACGCCTGGATTGGCGAGCACGATGTCTGGGCGCAGCAAGCCCAGGTCAAGCATCTGATTGGGGTGGTGCCGCAACGTCCGAATTTGGACTTCTCCCTGACCGCCCGTGAGATTCTGGTTTTTCACGGCGCTTACTTCGGCATTGGCTCGAAGCTCAGAAACGAACGCGCCGACGCCCTGCTCGAAAAGTTTAAACTCACCGAGCGCGGCAACCAGATGGTGCGCGGCTTTTCCGGCGGCATGATGCAGCGGCTTTCCATTGCTCGCGCCATGATGCACGATCCGCAAGTCCTGTTTCTCGACGAGCCCAGCGCCGGGCTCGATCCGCAAACCCGGATTCTGTTGTGGGAGATTATTCGCGAGTACCACGCGGCGGGAAAAACAGTCCTGCTGACCACCCATAACATGGAAGAGGCCGACGCGCTCTGCCAGCGCCTTGCCATTATTGACCACGGCCACATGATTGCCCTGGGCACGCCGGTTGACCTCAAGGCGTCCATCCCCGGAGGATTTCTGCTGCGCCTGCGCTTCGGAAATCAAACAGCGGAGCTGCTGCAGCGCTTGCAGGCGCTGGCCGGAGTGCGTGAGGTGCGCACGGCTGACACCAACATAGACGTCTACGCCGACCGTGGCGGCTCGCTCATTCCTGAAATCGCCAGTCTGGCGGCCAGTTCCGGCGCGGAATTGTCGGACGTACATATTTCCGAGCCGAGCCTGGAAAATCTTTTTCTGCACCACACCGGTAGGAGCCTGCGCGATTGAACTGGAAAACATTTTTCGCCTTGCTGGCCCGCGACGCGCATGTAGCCCGGCGCAATGCCATGCAACTGTTTCTGCAGACCTTCCTGCAGCCGCTACTCTTCGTTTTCATTTTCGGAAAAGTGATGGTGGGCAGCGGTTACATGCCGGCCGCGTACAAGAGCCTTCTGCTGCCCGGCATTATCGCAATCAGCATGACGTTTACCGGAGTCTGGGCGGTCGCCATGCCGCTCATCGCCGAGTTTCAGTGGACCCGCGAAATTGAAGACCGCCTGCTCGCGCCCATCAGCGTGGGCTGGATTGCGATTGAAAAGATCGTCGCCGGAATGCTGCAGGCCCTGGTCGCCGGCCTGGTCGTGATCCCGCTGGCATGGCTCGTGCTTCGCCCCGGGGTCGAGATCAGCATCGGAGCGCCGTTTACGTTTGCTCTGATCATCCTGCTGGTTGCGGGCTTTTCCTCGTGCGGCGGACTTGCCTTAGGCAGCAGCATGAATCAGCAGCACATCGGGCTGATGTTCAGCATGGTCCTGACTCCAATGATTTTTTTCGGCTGCACTTACTACCCTTGGAGCGCCCTGAACAAGTTTCCCATCCTGCAAAAAGCCGTGCTCATCAATCCGCTGGTCTATGCCAGCGAAGGATTGCGTGCCACGCTGGTGCCGCAGTTTGCTCATTTGCCGGTCGTGGCCGTGATCGGAGCTTTGATTTTCTTTGACGCCCTGCTGCTGGTGGTCGGCCTGCGGCAGTTTGAGAAGAAGGCCGTGACCTAGCGCTAGTCGGCGGCCGCTTCCAGCGCGCGTCCGGTGCGCGCCGGGCGTTGCAGAAACGCGGTACGCTCGGTTTCAAACGACTCCAGATTCGCTCCCAGGGCCTGCTCGTTCCAGCCCAGCACGGCGCCAATCCGCAGCGCGGCCTCGCGGCTGCAGGATTCCGACCAGCACGCGCCCAGCGCCACCGGAACCCGCCGCAGCAGCGCGTCGCCCAGGGTGACGGCAAACTCTTTTCGAAACGCCTCCACCACTTCGGCCACAATGTGCGAAGTGTGGGGGCAGACCGGCGCCCGCAGTTCCGCGCTCACCAGCGCCATGCGCGCAATATCCATGGCCCGGTTGCCGTGCCACTCCATCATGCCGCGCGCCGTTTCTTCGCTCACCGATCCGGCTCGCGCGATTTCCAGAACTTCCTGATCGAGCATAGGATCGAGCGACCGCCCCGGTCCCATCGCAACCATGCCCGGCTCGGGTACCGCGATGCCAATCTTGCGGGCGCATTCCCGGGCCAGCGATGCCGCGGTGGTGAGCTTGCCGCCAATTACTGAGATCAACCGCGCCGCGCCGTCGGGC
>Ga0302326_10005990_pt1 | contig 27480 bp, 25 predicted proteins | sample Palsa_T0_3_FD_202264 | JGI IMG/M metagenome (GOLD analysis project Ga0302326, IMG submission 202264) | Peat permafrost microbial communities from Stordalen Mire near Abisko, Sweden - Palsa_T0_3 | ecosystem: Environmental > Terrestrial > Soil > Palsa > Peat permafrost | place: Sweden: Abisko... | reverse complement strand
TGACCTTCCCGATGGGCGAATATCTGGTGCTCAAGATGCAGCACTACCATCACTTTGAAAAAGACCCGATGATTGTCGAACAAGCACACGTCGCACTGCCGACAGCCCCAGGCTTCAACGTTGTCCTTGATCCCGCCAGGATCGATTCGCAACGTGTCTGGAAATTTGAATGAGGAAGCGTGGCCCGCATACGCAGGGCACTGGCACTATTGATTCTCGAGTAAATACCCAAAATCGCCCAAGACTTCGTCTCTATGACTAGCGCGAAGTCGTGGTACCCTTGCGTCAACCATGTCTCAATATTCTGAAGATCTGACTCCGGATCGAATCTCTGTGGTGACCCCACCGAATGAGGGTTCGGAGACGCCGCAGTTCTCCACCGCCGAGTATGCTCATGTCCCCGGAACCGAGCGGTGCCGCATCTGTTCGAACTTCATCTCCGGCGAATACTACCGCATCAACAACCAGATGGCCTGCGCCAACTGCGCCCGCCAAGCGCAAGCGGGCCAGCCAACAGATAGTCACGCCGCCTTCCTGCGCGGCCTGCTGCTGGGAATCGGCGCTGCCATTGTGGCTCTTGCAGCGTATGCCACCTTCACCATTGTCACGAATTTCTATCTGGGCTACCTGGCCCTGGGCGTAGGATGGTTCATTGCAAAGGCAATCAAGCAGGGCTCCAACGGTCTCGGAGGCCGTCGCTACCAGATCGCCGCAGTCCTGCTCACATATGCCTCCATCTCACTCGCGGAGATCCCGATATTTCTTCATCACCTGCTCCAAAATCCGAAGGTCACTACCAGCCTCCCCACCATATTGGCTCGTCACTGGCCCCCCCTCCTGCGGACGGGTATAGCCTCACCATTTCTCCAGCTCCGAGACCCAATCCATGGCGCAATCGGCCTGTTCATCCTCTTCATAGGCCTTCGCATCGCCTGGACGATGACAGCAGCAAAGCCTTTGACCGTAGACGGTCCTTACAGCCTTGCAAGCGCATAGCGATATGATCGACAGGGAAGCACTGTGTCGACCATTACCCATTCCATAGTTCGCAACTGCCCCAATTGCGGCTCTGACCTGCCGCTCGAAGCCGTGGCCTGCCCGCAGTGCCACGCGCTTATCCATAGTGTGCGCCTCGACCAGCTCGCGAAGGACGCCCGCTCCCTCGAATCCAAAGGCAGCTTTCCCCAGGCCCGCGAGCTATGGGCCTATTCGCTTACCCTGCTGCCGCACGACTCCAAGCAAGCCGCCTGGGTGCAGGAGCGTATCCGGGCCATCGACCTTGCCCATGCTCAAACCGCGCCCGGGACTGAAGTCCAGTCCGCCCCGCAGGCTGCGTCGGCGCGACCCTGGATCAAGAGGCTTGGTCCGCTCGGCCCGCTGGCCTTGTTCCTACTGAAGTTCAAAGGCGTGCTGCTCGCGATCTTCAAGCTCAAGTTCTTGTTTAGCTTCTTCGCCTTCATCGCGATTTATGTTGGCCTTTTCGGCTGGCGCTATGGCCTTGGGATCTCCGTCAGCATACTGATCCACGAGTTGGGTCACTACATCGACATCAAGCGACGCGGCCTGCCTGCAGAGATGCCCGTCTTCCTGCCCGGACTGGGCGCTTATGTTCGCTGGAGTGGACTTGGCGTCACACGCCGCCAGATCTCCGAAATCTCGCTTGCCGGACCACTCGCCGGCTGGATCGCCGCTGCCATCTGCTTCCTGCTTTACGTCCACACCGGTGATCCGCTCTGGGCGGCGCTGGCTCGCACCGGAGCCGTGCTCAACACTCTCAATCTCATTCCCATTTGGGTGCTCGACGGGGGCCAGGCCATCGGCAGCCTCAGCATGGTTGAGCGCGCCGCGCTGCTTGCCGTCACGCTCGCCGTATGGTTCTATTCGGGCGAAGCGATTTTCTTCCTGGTAGCTGCCGGCATCACCTGGCGATTGTTCACCAAAGACAAACCCCAGCAGTCCAATTTGAGCACCTGGGTTTACTATGCCTCCCTGCTTGTGGCGCTGGGCGTACTGCTCCACGCCACTCCCAACGCATTGGCAAATCAGGGACTCACTCGCAATTAGCGCTCGATGCGCATGAGGCAGCGATGACCATAAGACATCCGCAGTATGCCCACTATCCCAGCTTGCAAGGCCGCAAGGTCCTTATTACCGGCGGCGCAACCGGCATTGGCGAAGCCTTTGTGACCCGTTTCGTTGAGCAGGGTGCGCAGGTGGCGTTCTTCGATATTCAGGACCACCCGGCACAGCAGTTGGCCACTCATCTAGCTGCCGAAGGCCATGAGGCGCCCATCTATCGCCACTGCGACCTCACGGATGTAGTCACGACCCAGGAAGCAGTCGAGCAGGTGATCCATCTCATGGGCGGACTGGATGTGCTGGTCAACAATGCCGGCAACGATCAACGCCACAGCATTGAAGAAGTTACCCCGGAGTTATGGGATCGCCTGATGGCCGTCAACCTGCGCCACCAGTTCTTCATAACCCAGGCTGCTCTGCCTGCACTGAAGCAGTCCGCGGCGGCGTCAATCATCAACATGAGCTCTATCGCGTGGCTTATCCCATCGGTGAGCGTGCCCGTTTACGTCACGGCCAAGGCTGGCATCGTCGGCTGGACGCGCACTCTGGCGCATGAAGTCGGCAAGCACAACATCCGCGCAAACTGCATTCTGCCGGGGGCCATCATCACCGAGAAGCAGCGCCGTCTCGTGCTTACGCCTGAATACCGGGCAGAGATTCTCGCCAATCAGGCGCTCAAGCGTTTGCTGGTTCCGGATGAAGTGGTGCGGCTCGCGCTTTTTCTGGCCTCCGACGATAGCAGCGGCATCACCGGCCAAAGCCACATCGTCGATGGCGGCTGGGCATAAATGAACCTAATACATCCGCATAAACCGTCTTCGGCGAATGCCCCGAATTTCGTGTGCAACAAAGTAGATTCCGCCGAAAATCAGCAAGAACGGACCCCAGAATATCCACCCAGGCTCCACTACGCGATCTCCTCCAAAGGTCGCCGTTGGCGCTGAATGCATGCTGCCGAACATGACCACTGCATCGCGATCCACGCTGACGTTTTCTCCGAGCCAGACGCTGCCGAAAAAGTTGACCAGGTTATGTCCGATAGAACTGTCGTCTGCCGCCTTGACGTCGCCGAAGAAATCCACTACATCATGCCTCGCATGGCCGCTGATCCTTACGCTGCCGAAGAAAGAAACAATATCGCCATTGACCGTGCCTTGCACATTCACGCTGCAAAAGAAGCAGACTGCGTCGTGAATCTCTTCGTTCGGGCCTACGTCAATCGAGCTGCCGAAATGCACCACGTCCTGCGCCGCATGCGCGGGAGTTGCCAGGATTGCAAACGATAGCGCCAACAGCGCGACGCCGAAGATTCGTCGAATGGATCGCGACATGACACACCATCCTCAGACAACCTTACGCTTGTGACAGACCGCCGGTTCCGTTGGAGATAGACTTTTCCGTTAATATGCGTGCTGTGACCGAATTCCAGTGCCGTCGAAGAGATCCTTCTTGTCCGCTGGCTCATTAAGAATCTCCAAACGGATCACGCCTGCAAATGGCATCTCTCTTGCCTCTGAGTTACTGCGTTGACCAGTCAGGAGGACCATCCATGCACATACACGGTGGACATATGAATCCCAGTCCGTCGCTCAACGGCGCACATGGCACCGCAGCGGCACAGGCAGCTCGTCGCGCCGAGGAAACCCGTAAGAAGCTCTTTGCGAAATCTTCTGAGCTGGATGCTGCCTCAGGCTCAGACGGTGGCTGGATGGTGACAGGGTGGGCTGGCGGAATCTCGGGGGCCAATCAAAGCTCAGGTCAGGATTCCGGCGCCGATCACCGAAGTAACTCCGGCCAGTCCAGCGCCTCCATGCAGGGTGAGGAGCTTCCACCTACCGCACCAACTCGTCCGGTCTCATTCTGGGCGTAGACGGGCTTTAATCCCTAAGAAGGCTTCGGCCAATCTCACTCGGAAAGGTAAGGACGCTATGGAAATCTCCAACACACCCGCAATTGCAACCACTGCCGCGCAGTCGCAGAGCACGGCTGACCTGCTTGCCCAGAGCTTGATCTATTCCGCCAACGCCGGCGGGAAGAGTTACACGGCCGACGTCAGCCTCTCCGCCGGCCAGTATGTGGCCACCGTCCCAGATCTGCCTGGCATCACCGCCAGCGGCAACACTGTTCAGGTTGCGGAGAGTAATCTCAATTCCCGCATCAGCGTCCTGGCGTAATTCACTCCCGAGCTGCTAAAACTCAAACCGCATCGCCAACTGGATCCGGCGTGACGGCGCGGCCGTCGTTACCTCTCCGAAGGACGGCGAGCTTTCCACCTGATCGACAGCTGTACCATTTTCGTGGTTCAGCACGTTGAATGCGCCCGCGGAAAAGCCCAGCTTCGGCGACTCTTCATCCTTGCTTGGCGTCAGGTGAAAGTCGTGCCCCCAGCGCACATCAAGGTCGTAGTAGGCAGGCAGGTTTTCGGTATTGCGCGCCACTCCGGCCGGGCGCTCATTGAAGAGATCGTCGCCGTATGGGTCGGCGCCGCTCAGCACGGTCCACGGCTGCCCGGAGTTGGCGAATATGCCCACCGACAGGTTGGCTATGCTCTCGTGATTGAATATGGCGTACATTCCCAGGCGATTGCGCCGGTCCCAGCTTGAGTTGGCCCACTCAGCGTTGGGATCGTACTGATTCTGCGGGAACCAGCTAATCCCTTCCTGGTTCGATTCAAAGCGCGACCACGTATAGCGGCCAAAGCCGGTGAAGTACTTGTTCAACACGCCGCGGTAGGACACATCCAATCCGTTGCCCCAGAATGTTCCTTCCGGCTGCATCTCCCGAATGCGGGCATACTCGGGATTCGGCCGCTCCGTGTAATCAGACTCAGGCGTCGGTGCGTTAATGTCTACCGAGCGAAACCGATCGATACCCTTGATGGAATACGCAGTTACCGATCCCACGCCGCTCTTGCCAAATCCCCGCTCGATCGAGAGACCGTACTGAACCTGATATGGCACCTTTGCACCTGGCTGCAGTTCTGCAAGCGAGGGCGGCTGCGCCGCGAGAGTGACGCAACTGGTTATCGGCACACAGCCTGTGCCTGGTTCGGTGCTTGGATTGAGAGAAATCGTCAACGCACGGCGCGCGGCATTTTGGTAGCGAGCCAGATCCAGCAGCGGTCCGCCACCGAAGCGGTCATAGTAGATACCACCCCCGCCACGAACCACCATCTTCGCGTCTGGATCGAGCACCCACGCAAACGACAATCGAGGCGAGAAGCTCAGCCGGTCTGTGGCCAGAAAATTCTGCCAGTCGTAGCGCAGTCCCGGAGTCAGCGAGAAGCGGTCCGTCACTTTCCACTGGTCCTGGATGAACGTTCCCATCTCTTGCTGGTGATACACAAAGTGAACCTGGCCCGTGTTCTGCGTGAAACCCGAGGGAAGATTCTCAGCATAGTTCTGCAGAGCCGAGGTCAGAACGGTCACCCCGTCGGCCGCCAGCGTTGGCGCGAAGGTATAGGTGCCCAGAGCATTGGTATTGTCGTCAAAGACGCGCCGGCTGAAATGTGGAACGCCGATGCCGACCTTCACCGTATGGTGGCCATAAGTCCAGCTCGCCATATCGCTCATGCGGAAGTTGTATTCCGTAGCTACCGAGTCGTTCTGCGCTGAGCCGCCGACAAAGTCGCCAGAGACACTGACTTGCGGAGCCTCCGCGGCATTTGTGTTCTGGTCCCGGTCCCGCTCCAGCACCACAGAAAGCTGGTTCAGGAGGATCGGCGAGAGCGTCGAATCAACGTGAAAAAATACATCGTCCTCGCGATAGTGGCTGTTGTATCCGCCAGCGGCGAGTGTTTGGCCGCCCACGCCTTGATTCTGATCGTTGGTGTCCTGGTACGCGTACTGAGCATAGGCAGAGTGCTTATCGCCAAATTGGTGTGAAGCCCGCGTGCTGAATTCGGTGTCGCGCGTCGGGGCCGGTACATTGGCCTGAAACAGTCCGGACGGATCGGCAGTTGTGTCAGCGATGGTCGCCACTACAACTGCGGACAAATCCTCTTCAGCGCGATTGAACGAAATCAGGAATCCGCTATTCCTGGCATGGGGAATCGGCCCCGTAACATGGCCCTCATAGACTCTCCGCTGCTCAAATGGCTTACTGGCCGTGAGCGCTGTCTGCGCATTCAGCGCCGAATCGCGAAAGAGGAAGTTGAACTGCCCGTGATAGTGGTCTGCAGCCGACTTGGTGATGATCTCCATCTGACCCCGGCCGGGCCAGTAGTATTGCGCCGAATAGGGGTCCTGGTTGATTCGTATTTCCTGCACGGCGCTGGCGGAAACGGTCGCACGATTGGCCTCAATGCCATCCACCAGCAATCCTGAGCCGCCGGTGCCCATGGTGCCGGAATCCATAAACGCGCTCATCGCGGTGCTGTAATCGTTGTCAAAAATTGGCAGAGCCTTGAGTTCACTGGCACTCATCACCGAGGTGTCGCCGTTGTTCGCTGAGTCTGCAAGGTCAACGTTGCTGCCGGCATTCACGTTGATCGTCGTGGCCATCGAGGAAATGGGCAAAACAATGTGAAGCATCGGCGTATTCAAGGGAGTAGCGCTCGGGGCGCCCAATTTGACTGCCGTCTTGACCGTGTCGAAGCCAGCCTCGGACACGATTAGCGTGTAATCGCCAATCGCCGGCGCGACGATCTGGAAATTGCCTTCTCCGTCGGAGTGCAATGTAGCCGCGACAGCCCCCGTGCCATCTACCAGATCCACTTCGGCGTTGGGCACAATAGCGCCACTGGGATCGGCGACCACCCCGCGAACCACAGCCGCGGACTTGCTATCCGGACCGTTGCCGCTTGCCATCGTGGCAAATGAATTCGCCACGCCAGGGTTTGCCGCAGCAGCGGCAAAAGTTGTTGTAGGTAGCGCAATCGCGAAAATCAAGGCAGTATAGAGAGCAAAAAAGGAAGCAAAAGAACGACTTACAGAATGCAAAGGCCAACTCCTCTCACAAATCATATCCGAGTCGTAAAGGGATTTAAGGGAGATATTTCTCTGAGATAATTGTAAGACGTTTCAATCGTGAATTTAGTTCACGCTCGAAGTTCCGCGCCACCCAAGGCCAGAGCCCAAGCCGAGGCGTGATCGGCAATGGCGTCTGGCGTGGCTAATTCCAGCGTATCCGGTGCCAGCCCAAAACTGCAACCCAGCGTCCAGACTCCGGCGTTGCGGGCCGTCATGATGTCCACATCCGAGTCGCCAACCATCAGCGTTTCTTCAGGCGTCGCATTGACTTCGGCCATCAGAGTCAGCAATCCCAGCGGGTCGGGCTTCTTGGTAGAGAAGCTGTCGCCGCCGTAGACGCTGAAAAAGTAGGGCGTCAGGCCCAGTCCATCACAGATCGCCCGCGCCGGTCCGACAGGCTTGTTAGTCAACACGGCCATCGGACGCCTGCTTCCATCCGGCAGCGTTTTCAATGCGTTGAGCGACTCCATCACGCCGGGATACACCTGCGTGTAATCCAGCTTGTGAGCCCTGTAGTAGGTAAGAAAAAAGCTGAATGCCTCTTCAAAGAAGCTTTCTTCCACAGGTGCGGAGCCGGCAGGCAGTTCACCGGGGACGGCCAGTGCTCGGCGGATGAGCATCGCCGCACCGTCACCGATGAAGCTGGCAATCACTGCGTCCGGCAGCGGGGCCAGGTCGAAGTTTTTGAGCGTCGCGTTGACTGAGTTGCACAGGTCCTGGCGTGAGTCGATCAAAGTGCCGTCGAGGTCGAAGACGATAAGGCGAATGGATTCCGAAGGAAAAGGGCGAAAGATACGCAGCATGTAATTAGTGTACGAGAAAGTCGCTTTACGGAATCCAATTTGGCCCGATCAATGCGCGTAAAGCCTCCGGCGTGGCCCACGGCGCACTCCCTGCAAATCGTTTCACCCAATCTGGCCCAGCGCCGATCCTAACCCGATCGGGCGTGAATTCTGGCGAGAGCGTATTGGCCATCAGCGCGTACTTCACGCCCCTATGCAGTCGCATGGCTTTCCAGCATCCGCCGGGGACGGCCACAATCGGCCTCTGTCCGTGCGCAACATCTGTGCCCAGCGTCACCATTTCGGCGCGTCCGTCGGGATGAAAGATGTAGTAATCCACTGGGCCGCCTTCGATAAGGATGTGCGTATCATCCGGAGCGAGCCAATTCAGGTAGTTGATCGGTAGCTTTTTGGTCAGCATGTAGTAATTGTGGCTTTGGACGGCAAGTAATCGCCCGTCGATTGCGACTTGCTTCGCGGATACGCCGACGATGCCCAGGTACCCGGATTCTTTCGGCAGTACCTTCAGTTGCAGCGTTCGAATCAACTCCTCCGCACGAGCCTCTGAACCGCCGTATTGGACTGACCTCTTAGTCCAAGCGGAGCCAATAGGAACGAACCCGTGGCAAGAAGCGTGGAGATCGATACAAGTATGGCTAGCGACGGTTTCATGCGGACCAGAGTAGCAGAGCCCAAACTCGTTCCAGAAATCTCGGGAAACGAGCAGCCGCGAAAGGGCCAAGTCCTAAGAAGTTAGTTGACAAGCTGAATAACCGGGCATAATCTCCTAACTGTTTAGGAGTACTCGATGGCGAAACGCGAGAAAGACACGCTTACCAAGTTGGAGTTGCAGATCATGCAGGTCATCTGGAGGCTCGGCGCAAGCAACGTAAGCGCTGTGCAGGCTGGCCTTGAGCAGCAGTTGGCCTACACCACTGTGCAGACCATGCTCAACATCCTTCACCGTAAGGGCAAGTTGAAGCGCAAGCTCAAGGGGCGTGCGTATGAGTACAGCGCCAGTGTCACAGAAGCCGACGCATCAGGCCACGCCGTGCGCGACCTCATCAACCGCATGTTCGGCGGTTCATGCGAAGAGCTGGTGATGAGCCTGATCAAGACCCGGCAGATCGACCCGAAAAGAATTGCCGAGCTGACTCTGCGGCTCAAAGAGGCCCGGCAGCTTGATGAGAAGGGAGCTGGTGAATGAAGTTCATTGAGCCCTGGATTGTTAATTACCTGCTGAACTCCATCTGGCAGGTCCTGCTGGTCTTCGGCGCGGCCTGGCTGGCTGCACGGCCAGCCGGCCCGCGCATGGAGCATCGTATCTGGATCTGCGCGCTCTTTGTCGAGACGATTCTTCCAGCACTTCACATCAATCTGGCTGGCCTGTGGAGGCACGCATTAGCGCTCATCGCATGGAGTTGGGGCGGCGGCGCGGGCACCGGCTATGCGCGAATCACTATCGGGCCCGGCGTTGTCGCTGGAACTGGCCTGCTGCGGCTGCCGGCTCCGCTGCTCGCGATAATCGTGGCTGCCTACGCCTGTGTGCTCCTCTACTTCACGGCACGGTTGGCGGTGGGGCTTTGGAAAACAGACCGCATGTTGCATGGCGCGCAGCCTCTCGCGGTGACCGGAGATCTGGCGAAGAAATTCGAGCGCTACAGCGGCCTTGCAGAAACCAGTTTCTTGACGCCAGGTGTCGTTAGCGTTGCAATCTCGCCTGACATCTCTGGCCCGGTGACGACCGGTATTTTTCGCCGTCTTCTGCTCCTCCCTGCAGGCTTTCTTGATCGCGTCAGTGACACCGATCTCGACGCGGTGCTCGCTCATGAATTCGCGCACATGCAGCGGCGCGATTTCGCCAAGAACCTGCTCTACGGATTGATTTCGCTTCCCGTCGCGTATCACCCCGCGCTCTGGCTCACCAGTGCGCGGCTCGCCGAAACCAGGGAGATGGTCTGCGACGAGGCGGCTGCGGAGGTCGTCGCTGGACGAGAGACTTATGCCCAAGCACTGTTGCGGCTGGCGTCGATGCTCACCGAGCCAGCGCCAACCAGAACCCTTCATGCCATCGGGATTTTCGATGCCAACATTTTTGAGAGGAGAGTTATGAACCTGACCCAGAAACGAATTGAAATCTCAGGTCCAAAGCGGATTGTCATTGCCGTGGCCTGCGTCCTGGTAGCTTTAGCCACCTGCGCCTCAGCGCTTGCGTTGCGCATGGAAGTATCAGGAGCTCAAGCGCAGAATGAGCGCCCGCAAAAGCTTCATGTCAAGGCGGATGACCTGAAGATACTTACCCACGTAAATCCCGTATATCCCGCCACGGCGAAATCAGCACGAATCGAGGGCTCTGTGATTCTTGATGTGCTCATCGGCAAAGAAGGCGTCCCTGAGCACATTAGCGTCGAAAAGGGTCCGCATGAACTGCAGCAGAGCGCGCTGGACGCGGTCCGCCAATGGCGCTGGCAACCTTACCTGCTCAATGGAGATCCCATTGACGTAGAAACTACCGTAACCGTGACCTTTACGCTCAAGGGCTAGAAGCAATAAAAGGATTGGAGCAATCAGGGCGCCCCATATCTTCAGCCTTGCGCTCTCTGGAAATATGGGGTCTTCGCCAGCCTGGAAAACCTGGCTAAATTTTGAGATACAGCGGAGAATGCGGTGTAGATTAAAAAAGGGCGAGGCTCGTCCCGTGGAGCCTTTCGAACCTCGCCGAGGAACACCCGGTTACTGAACTTGCCAGTTACTGAGCTTGTTGGTGACGATCAATCCGCACCGGTTATTTAATGGATGCGGATGTCGCCAGAACCCGTTTCGACGCGGACGGTAGACCCGCCGCCGTTGATCTTGCCCGTAATATGGTGCCGTTCAAAGGAGCCTTGGACCTGCATTTCATGGTCCGTATGGATGGTCCCAGATCCAGTCGATGCGTCCAACATAAATCCGGTACCGGACGGCCACAGTTCAACGGTGCCTGAACCGGTAGTAACTTTCCAGTCTGCCTTAGGCTGGCCGCCGAGCTTGATGTCGCCCGAACCAGTCTGGGCGCGCAATCCGCCTGAAATGTTGCGTAGTTCGATGCTTCCCGAACCCGTATTCGCTTTCACGTCGCCGGTCCCAATCTGCTCGGCGTAAATGTCTCCGGAACCAGTCCCAACAGTAAAGCCCTCATTCAGGCCTGTTGCGTGGATGCTTCCCGAGCCCGTATTGAGGTGAGCATTTACGCCCACACCAGTGTCCGTAACGTCGCCCGAGCCAGAGGAAGCCTCAAGCAGCGTCTTCGCGGGAGCCTTGATTTCGTAGTCGATAGAAATATTGTGCAAATTTTCCAGATGCGAGCCAATGCGCAGGATGCTGCCTGTCTGCTCAATCGGTGGATTGGCGGCGATCTCGCGCACTCGGTCCTCGCCTCCGTCATATCCATGGGACCGGATGTGGCCGACGATATGCACCTGCGAGTCGGAGCCGGGGCTGATGTGGATACTGCCCGACCCGGTCGAAACATGCAGCGTGACGGTGCCGCTCACCGTGAGCGTCCGCTCAAAAGTAGCTTCGGCGGCTAGCGCGGGCAAGGTGCCCATCGCCAGAAGAAGTGCGCTTGCAGGAATCCAGTGTTTCATGTCGTTCCTCACAGGGTTACATTCCAAAATCGAAAGAATGAGCAGCGTTCTTTGCCAACCCACCCCATTGCTGAGCACGTTTCATGCCAAAACAGCGTGGACGTAAAGCATTCATTTCCTGCGCTTTATGTTTGCGCAAGAACTCGTTCGCCAATGTCGTTGTCCGAATTCGCAACAACACTGTTCGTATTCGGACACCGGAAACGATTTACTGCAGAACCACCTGGTCGCCCTCCTTAAGCCCGCTTATCACCTCGGTAACCGATCCATTCGACAAGCCAACTTTGACCGGAACCTTGCGCTCGCCTTCCTTGACTTTCTTGTCGGGAATCTCCACGGAAGCGTTCTTTTGCGCGTCATAGATGACGGCATTTTCCGGTACGGTAAGGACATTCTTGTGTTCGTCGAGCAGAATCTCGGCGTTGGCCGTCATTTGCGCCTTGAGTTCGCCACCAGGATTGTTGATCGAAACACGCACTTCAAAGGTGGTGACATTGTCCTTTTCTACGCCCATTGGCGAAATCTTGGTCACCTTGCCCTGAAAGTAACGGTCGCGAAAGCTTTCAACTTTGATGCGCGCTGGTTGCCCCAGGTAAACATGCGCGATGTCGGCTTCGTCTACTTTGCCCTTCACATAGACTTCCGTCGTGTCGCCCAGAGTCATCACGAGCGTGGCCGTCGACCCCAGCACCAGGATCGAGCTGACCGCATCGCCAATCTCAACGTCGCGCGAGAGCACTTCGCCGTCCATGGGAGCAACGATGGTCGTATAACTCAGCTGCTCTTCAAGCTGCTTGAGGCTGGCCTCGCTTTGCGCCACCTGCGCGCTGGCCTGTTTGAGTTTTGCGCCATCCACGCCGATCTGCGCCTTGGAGGTATCGCGCTTGTTAAGCGCCGCCAGGTAATCGCGGTCGGCGTTGTCCAGCGACTGCTGCGGCACCAGACCCTCCTTGACCATCTCTATATTCCGGTCCAGCGTCACCTTGTACATGGGCAGGTCAGGAGCGGCAGCGTTGACCTTGTCCTCGACCAGAGCTGCTTCAAAGTTCGAGACATTGGCTTGCGCCGCGGCCAACTGCGCCCGCTGTGCGGCTACCTGGTCAGAAATCTCCTGCTCGTCGAGCTGGGCAAGCGGCTGGCCCTTTTGGACGTGGTTGTTGATGTCCACATACAGCTTTTCCACAATGCCCGAAGCCTTCGACTTCACCTCAACCTGCGTAATCGGCGTAATCTTGCCCGTAGCCACCACTGACCGGGCTACATCTCCGCGAACGACCTTGGCGATCTTGTTGGAGTCAATCCCGTTGCCGGAGACAAGATGGGCTACGCCCACCCCCGCGCCAACAAAAACCACGACGACAACGCCGCCAATCCAAAGCCAGAGACGACCCTTTTTCTTTACTGCCACGTACTTCCTCCGCTATCGATACAAAAGTGGGAAAACAACCTGCTTTATAGAGTGCCCCTGGAAAGTCATACGTTCGCCCGGAGGCTTTGGTTCCAGCATCAGGCTCAGCCGCGGGCCAGAGTTGGATGGATTTCCGGTAAACCGCTTACAACTTCGCCGGACATTTGTCCTGGATTGACCACAAAAACATTTCCGAAGGCCGCAATCCTCTCTAGCCTCAATGAAACCCAGCCAGTGTTAGACTCAGCCGTAAAGCGAGAGTCATGCACGGTCTGCCGTTGCTCCAAATCGTCGCCGTAGCCATCCTGATTCTGGCCAACGGATTTTTTGTCGCCGCCGAGTTCGCGCTGGTCTCGATGCGAGATACGCGCATCGAGCAGATGATCGCCGCTGGAATTCCCGGCGCAAGCGCAGTCCGCCGACTGCAACGCGATCTGGATGGATTTCTACCCGCAGTTCAGCTAGGCGTAACGCTATGCAGCCTGGCCCTCGGCTGGATCGGCGAACCGGTAGCCGCCGACATCTTCCTGGGCCTGCTGCAAGGTCTGCCTCATGCAATCATTTTCGCTCATCTGTCGTCAGTAATCCTGGGCTTCTGCCTCATTACTTATCTGCACGTCCTGCTCGGTGAGCTGGTCCCAAAATCGCTCGCTCTGCGCCGCGTCGAGAACATGGCTATAGCCGTGGCAGCGCCCATGATGCTCTTCATGACCGTGACCCGGCCAGCGGTGCGGCTGCTGCGCGGCTCGGCGCGGATCGTGCTTCACCTGTTTCGCGTGCCCATGACAGCTGAAGTCTCAGTTCACTCGCCGGAAGAGCTGAAGCTCATCGCCACAGCCGCCCGCCGCATGGGCGTCCTGCCACCCTTTCAGGAGCGCCTCATCCACCGTGCGCTTGAGATGGACGAAGTGCCCGTCCGCGAAATTATGACCCCGCGTCAAAAAATCATTTCGCTGCCAAGCAACACGCTCATCGAGACCGCCAGCGCCTCGGTCATCGACCATCAGCACTCGCGCGTGCCGGTCTATGACGAAACCCGCGGCCCGGAGCACATCATCGGCGTCGTCTACGCCAAAGACCTAGCACGCCTCATGCACTTCCGCCGCACCGCCGGCACCCGCTCCGCTGCATCGCCCATCGCAGAACTTCGCCTAAGTCAGATCATGCGCGACGTCCTCATGGTCCCTGAAACCAAGACCGTCCTCGACCTTATCCGCGACCTGCAGCAGCGCCGCCGCCAGATGGCCATCGTAGTCGATGAATACGGCTCAACCGTCGGTCTCGTCACAGTGGAAGACGCAATCGAGCAACTCACCGGCGAACTCGAAGACGAATTCGACGATCCAGCCCGCCCAGTACTCACCACAGCTTCAGGAGCGCTTTTGTTGGAGGGCAGCGTAAACCTGCGTGATCTCGAAACTCAGATGCAGTGGCGCCTTCCCCGCGACGGAGGGGTAGAGACCCTCGCAGGGTTTCTGCTCATGCGCCTGGGACGCATCCCGCGCGGCGGCGAAAGCATAGTCTTCGAGGGCCGTCGCATGACCGTAACCGAAATGGATGGCCGCCGAATCCGCCAGATCCGCGTTGAACCGGCTGAGCCAGTGGATACTGCCCTAATCGACGCAGTAGAAGAGAGCCCAACTCAGGCCAATTGAGTATCCAGCGATCCACTAAAGGCGGCAGAATTATCCGCTGAGATGTCCCGCTTTAGCACTCCTGCATCTAATTTAGAAAGCATGGGGGACCGAGCTATGAAGCTATTCGGACTGATTTTGGTTTTCCTAGTCACTGTCCCGGTGCTCGGACAGGCTGATCGGGATGCGAAAGATGGCCCAGACTGCAGCGGCCGTTGGCCCACCAAAGCCGCTTTCGCGGAGCTGAAGAATGAAGGCATTCTCGACAATACCTCCGTCGACTTTTCCAAGACGACGACCAAACGCTTGGCGTCGGAGAAGATTGGCGACGACCTCTATCACCAGATTTATCTGGTCAAGTTCACTGAAAAATCCGGCAAGGTGATCGAAGCAATCGCAGCTCACAATGCGTCGCGTGAAGAGTGCTCCATGACCGGGGTCGAAGTCTTCATCGTCTCCAAACATATCGATCCCGACGGCAAATAACGGTTGAACAGCTAGCCGTCGGGCGTCAGTCAATGGCTGCCAGGCTTTATGGTTGAAGTGAGCCATGAAGTCGATCCTCACCCGCGTCCTCCTGACAATCCCAGTCGTCTGGGTGGTAGTTTCGCTGGTCTTTCTGCTGATTCATCTCGTTCCTGGCGATCCGGTGCAGCAGATGCTGGGCGAGGGCGCGACCGCAGGCGACCTGGCCGCGCTGCGCCATCAGTATGGGCTGGACCAGCCGCTGCTCGCGCAGTATTTGCAGTACTGGCGCGACGTTCTGCATGGGGACCTGGGCCGGTCGATCCGGCTGAACGACACTGTGCTGCATCTGATCTCCACCCGTTACCCCTACACCATAGAGCTGACCGTTTCAGCGTTGCTGCTGGGCCTCTTGCTTGCCATCCCCGCCGGAGTCGCGGCCGCGGTTCGTCGAGGCCGATGGCAGGACCATTCGCTGGGCCTGGTAAGCCTCTTTGGGCTTTCGGTTCCAGCTTTCGCGCTCGGCCCTGTGCTGATTCTGGTCTTTTCGATCGGTCTCGGCTGGCTGCCGGTTTCCGGCGCCGGCCCCGATGGCCTTTTCTCGGCGGATGGCTGGCGCTACCTTGTCCTGCCTGCGGCTGCGATGGGCGTTTCGCTGGCGGCGATCCTGACGCGTATGGTCCGCACCGCCATGCTTGAGGAACTGAATCAGGACTATGTTCGCACCGCCCGCGCCAAGGGCCTTACTGAAACTGCGGTCGTCTACCGCCACGCGCTGCCGAACGCGCTGGTGCCTATTGTGACTGTAGTAGGGCTGCAATTTGGAGCGTTGCTTGCCGGGGCTATTGTTACTGAAACCATCTTCAGTTGGCCGGGTCTGGGCCGGCTAGTGGTGACTGCAATTTCTGGACGGGATTATGCCCTGGTGCAGGGTAGTTTGCTGGCCATCGGACTTACTTACGTTCTGGTCAACCTGCTCACGGATTTGACCTACCGGCTCGTCAATCCACGTATGCGGGGCTAAAAAGCGGTGCGCGCACTGCGCAAGTCGTGCGCACAAGTTGCAATCTGTGACTGACGATGCGCAATCCCTGTCAAACGCTACGCAATCTGTGTCGATGGCTCGGGTTCAAGATTGGGCTCGCGTCGGGATCGGTCAGCCATGGCGGTCAAGGCTGCTTGCCGGCCCACTCCAGCATGGCCAGGGTCAGCAATAAAATCCGGCGCAGACCGAGGTCGCGGTTTTTGGCGGAGTACCACTCGCCGCGGGTGTGCGCTCCGCCGCCTTCACCGCCCGCGCCCAGAGAGACCGCAGGAATGCCCAGCGAGAGCGGAATGTTGGCGTCGGTTGAGCCGAGGCGTAGGTCGGTGCGCAGGCCGAGGTGCCGGTCTACGGCGCGCAGCGTTTCGAGCAGCGGAGAATCGCCGGGGAGTGCGGCGGCGGGACGGTCTCCGATCTTCTCGATTTGGAAAGCGAGGTAGTTGTGAGGCTTTTCGCGCGATTTTGTGGAGGCGTTCGAGGCTTCGACCGCGTCTTCCACGGCGCGATGCAGGGCTACTTCAAGGCGCACAAGCTGACGGATGTCGGTGGAGCGAAACTCAACCGCGGCCGTGGCGGACTCCGGGATGGTGTTGACGCTGGTGCCGCCCTCAATGGTGCCGACGTTCATTGTCGTGCGCGGCTCGTCCAGGTCAGGATTTAGAGAGACTTCAGTCAATGCGGCCAAAGCTAAGGCCAACACCAAAATGGGGTTAGCGGTTCCTGCGTCGGTGAAGCTGTGGCCGCCGGGACCAGTGATGGTCAGTTGATATCGGCGGCTGCCGAGCGCCTGGGTTACGGCGGTCTCAGTACCCGCGCCATCCAGCACGATGTGCGCCGCGATGCGGCCTGTGTATTGCGACCGCTGGTAGATCTCGCGAACACCGCGCAAGTCGCCTTCGCCCTCTTCGCCAACGTTGCCGACGAACACCAGCGTTGCGCCCAGAGGCATTCGCGACTCGACCAGAGCGCGGGCGATGGCTAACATGCCGATGACGCCCGCGGCATTGTCGCAGGCTCCGGGAGCCTCAAGACGGTCGTCTTTTAGGATAGGTTCGAGCGTGGTGCCGGCGGGAAAGACGGTGTCAAGGTGGGCTGACAGCAGGATTACGGGGCTGTCGGGCGATTGGACGAGTTCCCCAAATGCGAGTTCGCCAAAGACGTTACCGATCGAATCGATTTGGACCCTTTCGAGCCCGGCATCGCGAAACTTTTCCTCCATCCACGCGGAGCGTTGTTCCTCACCGAAAGGGGGCGCTGGAATTGCGATCAGTTCGGTCTGCCAGCGGAGCATCTGCTGTGCGTGCAGGTGCAGCCAGCGAAAGGCTTCGTGCAGAGGGCGCAGCTCGGCCAGCGCGGTCACGCGGGAAAACGCCGAACTGCGGCTAAGCAGCGCCATAGGGCTGAATTCAGGGTAGCAGGGCAGCGCCTGAATCGCGGCTGATTGCCTTTGCATCTAGCGTTGCAAGAGCCCGATGGTGTTGCCGTCCGGGTCGGAAAACCATGCGAATTGGCTGCCGTTGGGTAACGGAACCGGGGGAATCAGTGTCTTGCCGCCCAGTGATTCAGCTTTGGCAAGATATTCAGTCAGATTGCGGACTTCGACATAGAAATTGGTGTAGTTAAAGGGCTCGTGGCCCAGGCTCACAATATGGCCGGTCACCGGGTTCTCCGGATCCGTCTTGATGTCAGTAGCCATTTCATTGGGATTCATCTGCCAGTCGAAAAGCTGCTGGTAGAAGGCGGTGGTCTTTTCACGATCTCTGCAGCCGATTTCGAAATGGACGACTGGATTGGGCATATTGGCGTTCTCCTCGCCAACTTTATATCAGTTTTAGGAAGGGTATTCGACGGAATGCAGAAAGAGGCCGCAGGCTGGCGCAGTTGGGCCTGCGGCAGAGCGGGAACGGGCTTCGAGAATCTGCGGCATGGAGCCGGCAGGGAACTGGCCTCTGGCAATTTCGAGCATGGTTCCAACCAGATTGCGAACCATGTGGTGCAGGAATCCGTTGCCTCGGACTCGATAGATGAGCAAGTCGTCTGGCGCTTCTGTCCATTTAGAGGAAAATATGGTTCGGGTGGCGGTGCGGGTGGCAAATTCTGAATTGCTCTCCGGGTGCTCTTCGCCGCGTGCGGTCAGATCGGGGTCGGTGGCGGCGAGGCTGGCGAAGTCGTGTTCGCCGACGACCTGCTCGGCGGCCTGTTCAAGCGCGGTCGGGTCGAGTTTCCATCGGCACTGGTGAACATAGGGCGCCAGGAACGGCGGGCAGAGTGGGCCGCGAAAGATGCGGTATTCGTAGGTCTTGGCGATGGCCGAGTGCCGCGCGTGAAAGGTGTCCTCCACTCTCAGAGCTTCGAGGACGCGGATCGACGGGGGCAGAGTCCGGTTCAAGGCGCGCTGGAGGTTTTCCGGCGGAATTGGCGCTTCGAGCGGGAAGCTGGCGACCTGGCCGAGGGCGTGGACCCCGGCGTCGGTGCGGCCTGAGCCCTGCGGCAGAGGCGATTCGCCGAGCAACCGATGAATGGCGGCCTGCAGTTCGCCCTGGATGGTGGCGAGGCCCGGTTGGACTTGCCATCCGTGGTAGGCCGTGCCGTCGTAGGTTAGGGTGAGCTTCCAGTTCTGCATAGGCCGTCGATTGATTTTATGGGAGATGGCTGGATCATAAGCGCTGAGACATAAGCGCTCAGGGCGATTGCATGGACGGAAAATGTGGCATTGGTTACCGAAAAAATGAACTTAAGAAGCAGTAACCCCGGGGGGGGTATTACTTTCTTGATGTATCTCCAATTGAATGAGTGGCTTACGATCTATTTTCTGTGTCGATATGGGACGATTAGCCGGGGATATGCGCCACTTTAGCGCACGTCTTGCTGCGAACGGATGCCAAATCTGCGGTGAGATTGGGGATTAACTGGGAATGCTGCCCGGTATGTCTGCTACCAACCCAATTCCATCATACGCCAAACAGAGTTAATTCCATCCAATGGGGCGAGCGGGTGACATTCAACATCGGAGAGTAGAGATCGATTGCTTGGCAATAGTTTCCGGCGTGTCGCTCAGAACCCACGATTTTACCTCCAACCCGCCTGGATGAGCGCCTCGGGTTTTTGCCGCCAGTTGACTTCATCGCCCGAAGCTGATCGATTTAGTCCGCTGCCTGCCTAATTGCCGTTCTCCTGAGCGCACTCGAAGTTATCAGCCAAACTGGTGTCACCATGGCCCTTGTAATGAGCCACCTTGGGATACGGACACAAAGGGCGCGTTAACGGAACTCCTCCGGCGCCGCTCTTGGGGTCGACGCCGATTTTGCCAGTACCGATTAGCTCGTCGGGAGCTACGCCTCGCGTGACCCATCTGTCCAAGGCCGTCAGCACGTCGTGGTCCGCATCGACAGGAGTTCCCGCTGCGATCGCATCGTTCCCGAAACTCGTTGGTCCGGGACCGCCCGTGCAGTGTCCCATGCCCGGAACCATGAACAGCCGGTAGAAACCCTGAACATCCTTGGCATCTTCAGTTCGCGGATCGGGGCTGCTCGTAAGAAATGCAGTTACCTTCTCGTAGAAGTTAATGGAGTCACGCGGCGCAATGGCCGCATCGCCCCAACCGTGATACTGAATCAGCTTGCCACCGTGGTCGCGGAATGTGCGCAGATCGGGATCGTATGAGTTGATGATCGGCGCAGTCTTCTCATCCGCGGCCTTGACATCACGATCGAAGTCCATCGTGTGCCAGTCCCATTTCGGATCTTCATGCACCACGAGGGAGAAGTACCCGTTCCCGAAGAAACCCTGAATCGATCCCTGGGAGAACTGAGGCAGGGGCAGGATCCATCCCACCCAGGCGCCGGGCTCGGCCTCCGTGCCCGGTTCATATCCCGGATATATCTGTTCTCCTGTTTTCGGATCTTTCGGGCCCGCATAGATCTGCTTCAGAGCGTCAACCTGCGGCTGGGTCAGGCAATCCGCGCTGGCAGCGCCGTGGCACAAGAGAACCGAAGGATCGAAGTGACACTTGCGCGGGTCTTCGATCAGACCGTCCTTAACCCCATCCAGCATGTCACAGGCCGCCAGGGCTGCCTTCTGGATTGCGGGGAGCTGTTCGGCGGCGATCCGGCTTTCGGGCTTTGCGTAGAGCGCCCGTTCATTCCAGACAAACCCCGCAAAGTGATGCGACCAGTGGTTGGCGGGCGCCCCAGCGATGATGCCGTCAAAGTCCTCGGGATAGCGCTCGGCTTCCATGAGCGCCTCGCGGCCACCATCTGAGCATCCCTTGAAATAGGCCCGCGATGCTGGCTTGTTGAAGTAGTCCTGCAAGGTCACCTTCGACTGCGTCGCGGTTTCGTGCAACGCGCGATAACCAAAGTCGATCAATTTTTCGGGATGCCCCATGGCCCATGTCGGAGTAAGAGAGCCGATCATATCCTGGTTCTGATGACCGTCGTCGGTCTCGGCAACGGCGTAGCCTTGTGCCAGCGGCCCGATCAACTCAGAGGTTTGAATAGTACCGCCCCAGCCGCCGCTTCCAAGCTGAAGGTATTTGCCGTTCCAGTCTTCCTGCGGCGGCAACCAGAGGGTGAAGTTAATCACGGAATCCGAGGTTGGCCGCGACACAACGGCGACCTCACAATGGCGCTTGACCGGAAGACTCTCCGCCTTCGGGGGAAAACCAAGCTGCAGCTGGATAGTCCCCGCCTCGACCCACTTGGCAGAGATGATCTCTCCGTGGTCGAGCTTGAGATTCTTAAGAGCTCCGCAGCTGTTTTGAGCCGTTCTCACCTGGGCGGCTGATGGCCGAACGGCGCCGCCGACTTGGCTAAGAACGATTTTCTGAGCACTGAGCGCATACGCGGCAAGCAGGAGTGTCAGGAGAATCGTCGATGAACGGCCCAGAATGCTCTTCATGTAGTCTCCTGGCGGAACGGCAGACGCGATTTTCCCACTTTATAGTGGACGGACGAAGCATATCCCATAGAAATACAGGTCGTCGATCCGGCATACGCCCAGGCTGAATGTCCCTTTCGCCGGTAATCCAGATTTCAGACTGCGACGCTGCCTGGTGCAGAAAATGTTATAGCGGCTCACGAGATGTTCTGGCGTTCTGCGGCGTGCTCATCCACAAAAAAACAAGGCGTTTCGCGCAAACTAATTTGTGGGGAATCCAGGGCGAGCCTCGCGCTTGAAGTAGTGGAAGGCGCCCATCCAGCTGCCGAGGAAGCTCCAGAGCTGTTTCTCGAGTTCAGCGCGGCTGGCGTTCGTCAGCAGGCCGTTAACGCGCTTGTACTCCCACTTGCGGCGGAATTCGGTGTTTTCAGGACGGCGGAAGTGCAGCGCGGCTGCGCCAAAGCCGGTCATCTCCCAGCCGTCTTCGCCCATCTGTTCCAGCACGCCCATTTCGTTGAGCGCTGTCGCTGTCTTCTTCTTGTATTCCCATGCTTCATTGAGGGCGATCATCTGTTCGTCGAGGTCAGCCAGAAAGATGCTTTCGACTGGCTTGCGAAAGAGCCAGCCGACGCGCATGGCAGTTGACAGGCTGGGGTCGGTTTTCGATTGCTCGATCGCGATGACTGTTTGACGAGTGATGGAGAGTAATTCTGCAAGCTGAGCCTGAGACCAGCCTTGCGAGGTTCGAAGTTCAGCAACGCGGTTTTTCATCTGTCATCCTTTAATTACATGTAAATTAACACATACATGTAAGTCGGCGTCAATAATAATCTATGCGGACAAGGCACTCGGGAAGCATTGTTGGAAGAGGGTGACTTCATTTTGTCTGGCCACGGAAGGAGCGTTGCCGCTGGGCATCTTCGCCGGCGCGGAACCCTCCGTAATGCACTTTACGCTGGGGCATGAGGACAGACTGGTGCTCCTGTCTGACGGCATTGTCGAGGCCATGGATGCCAATGGGTAGTTGTTTGGCTTTGAGCGGATTCAGGCGCTGCTGAACAATCTGAACAAGCAAGTAACAGCGGTGGAGGTCGCCGACGCCGCGCAGAACTTCGGACAGGAAGACGACATAAGCGTGATAACCGTAGCGCGAACCGCAGTCCTGGAGCCTGCTTTGGCGTAAAGAAGCTGAAAGGAGATTGGAGTCGGGTTCTGAGGTGATGCGAAATCGACAAGGTGCTCAGCAAGCGTTGCGTGGGGATGAGTGCGTCGGGCTGTATGCAACAGTTGAGGTCTTGCCCACTCAGTAAATTCCTCTATACAAGCTGATTTTGCAGGTAAATCATATGGGCGTGCACGTTTGCCGGCCAGAATGACCCGTTTCCAAAAGAGAACGCGTGGCGTTGTGCTGCGACCCTGATAGCCGGCAACAACTCGGGAAGGGAAGATAATCCGTGACAAGACCAACGATACTTGTGGCGACGTGGAGCGACGGGTTGTTCGCAGTTAGTGGCGATGAGCGCAGGCAAGAGATTGTCGGCCTGTCCGTCAGAGGGCTCGCTTCGGATGGACGCGGCGGTGCGCTCGCGATTGTTGGCGGCGATTCGCTGCAGAGGCGCGCGCCTAGCGGCGAATGGGCAACCGTCGCTAGGAGCGAGTTCGAGCTTTCGTGCTGTATGGCTGTTGGAGATACCGTCTATGTCGGTACGGACGACGCACGCATACTGCGGTTGAACGACAGAGGCGCTGTGCTCGAACCTATGGACGGTTTCGACAACGTAGCGGGGCGGGATGCCTGGTTTGCTGGTTCGGCAATTGTGAATGGGCAGCGTGTCGGGCCACCGTTGGGTATTCGCTCGGTCGCGGCTAACTCGAACGGGAGCGTACTGTTTGCCAACGTTCACGTGGGAGGCATTCCGCGTTCTATGGATAGCGGAAGAAGCTGGCGGCCCACCATCGATATCAACAGCGATGTTCACGAGGTGTGTGCGCACCATGCAGATCCGGGGGTTGTCGTCGCGGCCGCGGCTGTGGGCCTTTGTATTAGCCGCGACGCAGGAGCAACGTGGACTATTGAACGCAACGGCTTCCACCCACCGTACTGCTCTGCGGTGGCGTTTTCGGGCAACGACATTCTTGTCTCCGCGTCGACAGCTCACTTTGCGGCCCAGGGAAAAGTTTATCGTCGGCCGGTCAAGCTGGATGGATCCCTCGTAGCCGTCGAAGGAGGGATGCCGACCTGGACCGAGGGTATTGTCGACACCGGTTGCATTGCCACGAACGGCCCGTCCATTGCGGTTGCTGACAGAGCTGGCAACTTGTACGGCTCGGACGACTTCGGGAGGGCCTGGTCACTCAGGGACTCGAGGTTGCCGACACCGAGCGGCGTTCTCATCTGTTGAGGAAGGCGAGTATTTCAGTTCATGCCAGAGGGGCATGAATACCCCTGCTCCCTCCAAAGACAGGAGAGCGGGACGGGAGCTGATGGGCGGATGCGGGGTGGGATATACTCAGGTTTTCTGGTCCAAAATGGAGGGCGATCGTCCTGGCCCGGCTTGCGCTGCGGGTTATTGGACTGGTTCGCTTCGGTTTCGAAGGGTTTTTGCGGGAACGAAATCTGTTCCGGTGACGTATCCATTCCGTAGAAGAAACAGGCTTACTCGAAGGATGCCGGTTTTGCTCACGGGCGCCGAGAAATTGCGTCGTGAGGGTGGGTAATATCGTTTTGATGAGTAGCGCCCCACATGCCTCAACAATGAGTGGAGAGGGTTCATGCATTTGTACGGGAATCGTGTAGTTATAGATGAGAATTGCCCGGAGACCGGTTCGATGGGCCGGTCTGAGCAGACGCAGATAACCAGAAAGACAGCGGGACAGACGGTCGGTTCAGTTCGCAATCGTAAACAGAACGCCGGAGGCCTGCGCGCCGCTGCAGTGGTCCTGTTGGGATTGACCACTGCGATGCCGCCGGGGTTTGCTCAACAGGCTGCTCCTAAACCAGGGGACAAGGTGCTGCAGGATTTGCCTCCTGCGCCTGTTCCGACTCCGACAGACCCTCTGTATCTGCGTTCGACGGCGCGAGATTTCTCCAAGCCGTATGCGGGATTGAAGGGCAACCCGATCAATGTTTATAGGCCTACCAAGGTCGAAAAGGCGAATTTTGGCAATTCGGTGCGTCTGGGCGATCTGGTCAAGGATGGCAAGATTTATCTGAGCCTTTCTGACGCTATCGCACTGGCTCTCGAAAACAACTTCGACATCGCTATTGCCCGCTATGACCTGGACATCGCGGATACGGACATATTGCGCGCCAAGTCCGGCAATTTGCTGCTCGGCGCTCCTTCGGGCCTCATTACCGGCACGCTGGGCGGTTCATCTTCTACGCTTACCACGGGCGGTGGGCCCGGTGGAACTTCGGTGGGTTCGGGGGGCGCTGGTTCGGGTAGTTCGGGCCTGTCGCTGACCACAAACGGAGCTGGTCCGCTGCCGGAATCTTTCGATCCCACTTTGACGGGGGCGTTGCAGTTCGATCATGCCAGTTCGCCAGTCACCAACTTCTTCACCGGTGGAACGTCGCAGACCAATACCTATAACTTCACCTATAACCAGGGCTTCGCGACCGGCACGTCGTTGTCCGTGGGCTTCAACAATACCTGGGAAACCAACACCAACGAAGTGACAGCGTACAGCCCGCAGTTGAACACAAACTTCAAGGCGACCGTGACTCAGCATCTGTTGCTTGGCGCGGGCATCTGGGTGAACAAGCGCTTCATCTACCAAGCGATCAATGACCGGCGCATTACGGACTCTTCTTTCCGCCAGCAGCTTCTCTATACCGTCAACCAGGTGGAGAATATCTACTGGGCCCTGGTGAGCTCTTATGAGGATCTTCAGGCAAAAGAGCGCGCGTTGGAGCAGACGAGCAAGGTGGCTTCGGACAACCGCAAACAGCTGGAGATTGGCACCATGGCTCCGCTGGACGTGGTGACGGCGGATTCATCCGTGGCTGCCGACAAGCAGGCGCTGATTGCCTCGCAGAGCAATCTGAATTATCAGCAACTGATCATCAAGCAGGCCATCTCGCGGAATCTGAGCGATCCGGGGCTGGTAGCGGCTGCGATTATTCCGACTGATCGCGTCAGCTTTGAAGAGCTTCCTGAAGAGAAGCAGCCGGTGGAGGATCTGGTTCAGACTGCATTTAAGCAGCGGCCAGAGCTGGAGCAAGCGCTTCTGACCTTGAAAAATGATGAGATCACGGTGAGGGGCGCGAAGAATGCGCTTCTGCCTCAGATCGACGTGTTTGGATACATTGCCGGGCAGGGGCTGGCTGGTGTTTCGAATCCAAATTGCCCGATCGAGTTCTGCCCGACGACTGTTCCGCCTAGCGGGTACGGTACGGCGTTGGACAACACCTTCAACAATACTTCGCCAGATAAAGGCGTAGGGGTCAACATCATTATCCCGATTCGGAACCGGCTGGCGCAGTCGCAGCAGGCTCGCTCGGTAATGGAGTATCGCCAGGCGCAATTGCGGCTGGAGCAGCTGTACACGCAGATTCGGATGCAGATCATCAACGCGCAGTTTGCGCTGACAAACGATCGCGCTGCTGTGGTGGCGGCGCAGGCTTCGCAGACGTTTAATGCACAGAGCCTGGATGCGGAGCAAAAGAAGCTGCATTTGGGTGCGTCTACGACGGCGCTGGTGCTGCAACAGTCGCGCAATTTGGCGACGGCGGAGAACAGCTTGATCTCCGCGGAAGCGGCCTATGCCGAGGCCCGCGCCAGCCTCTACCAACTGCTCGCAACTACGCTGCAGCACTACGGCATCAACATCGATGATTCTGCCGCTGGAGTAGTCAAGCAGGCTCCCGTTGTACCCGGACTGCGGCCGGCCAGCAACACCAAGCCGCCTACGGTGCCGACTCCGGCACAGCAGAAGCAGCAGGAGCAGTCCGTGCCTGCCGCTCCTACTGTGCCAGCTACGCCTCCTCCTGCGCAATAGTACGGGGATTGAAGTGCGAAAGCCCGGCGCCTTAGTGGCTGCCGGGCTTTTCTGTTTGGCTGATGGAACGACGAATACGCGCAATCAGGACGTGGTTCCTATACGAGCAGACCGCAGGTCCTTCGACTGCGTTTGGCGCAAAGGACGCGCCAAACTCCGCTCAGGATGACAATTTCTGGTTATGCAATAAACTTACGGGACACTTCACTATCGTTCGGCGATGAAATCCAGGAGATCGAAGAACTCGGGGAAGCTGATTGCGGCTGATTCGGAGCCTTGAATCAGGGTTTCGCCTTCGGCACGAAGCGCGGCTACGCTGAAGGCCATGGCGATGCGGTGGTCTCCGCCAGAGTCGATCGTTGCTCCGTGCAACTGCTGGCCGCCGGGGACGTCCATGCCGTCTTGGTACTCGGTGACTTCGGCGCCCATGGCGCGCAGGTTCTGGACGACGAGAGCGATGCGGTCGGATTCTTTCACACGCAGCTCTTTGGCGTCGCGGATGCGGATGCCGCCGCGTGTGTAGGGTGCGATCGCGGCGAGGACAGGCAGTTCGTCGATGAGTTGCGCGGCGAGCGAGCCGGTGACCGACGTCGAGCCTAGGCCTTCAGCAGGCGATGTGATCTGGACGGTGCCGACGAGTTCGGAGTGCTTGTCTTCAAGATTCAAGACGCTGATCTGCGCTCCTAGAGATGTGAGTACATCGAGGAGAGTGGCGCGGGTTGGGTTCAAGCCGAGCGAGTCTAGCAGGAGTTGGGAACCGGGAAACAGGGCTGCTGCGCAGAGGAAGAACGCGGCGGAGCTGATGTCGCCGGGGACTGCAGCTTCGATGGCGCTCAGGGTTTGAGGGCCAGTGATGGAGACGGCGTTTACGCCTCCAATGAGGTTGCGCTCGACATGGGCTCCGAAGGCGCGCAGAGCCAGTTCGCTGTGATCGCGGGTGCGGATGCTTTCGCGGACGGTTGTTGTGCCCGGTGTTTGCAAACCGGCGAGCAGGACGCATGTTTTGACCTGCGCGCTGGGAACAGGGGTGGTGAAGTCGATGGCTTGCAGCGGTCCGCCCTGTATGTGAATGGGAGCATGGCCTTCGGTGAGGGAAAGGCGCGCTCCCATGGTCGCCAGCGGCTTGCGGATTCGCTCCATCGGCCGGCGTGAGAGCGAGGCGTCGCCGATGAGTGTGAATTCGCCCTGTTGAGCGGACAAAAGGCCGGAGATCATACGCATGGTCGAGCCGGAGTTGCCGCAGTCGAGTGGGGTGGTGGGCTGGTTGACCTTGCCGCCTACGCCGGTGACTTCGACGATGCCTTCTTCAGGATGCGAGACGGATGCTCCCAGCGCGCTCATGCAGGCCAGCGTCGAGGCGCAGTCCGCGCCAGTGGAGAAATTGCTGAAGCGCGAGGTGCCTTCGGCGAAGGCGGCCAGCATTCCGTAACGATGGCTGATGGATTTGTCGCCGGGAAGGCGCAGGCTGCCGTAGATGTTTTTGGCGGGGCGAATGAGGCGTTCTTCTGTGGCGGTATGCACTGGAGCTCCGAAATTGGATTCTTCTTTAGAGTTTATCGAATCCGCCACGCGCTCCGAATTAAGGCATTACAGCC
>Ga0302326_10005989_pt1 | contig 27480 bp, 25 predicted proteins | sample Palsa_T0_3_FD_202264 | JGI IMG/M metagenome (GOLD analysis project Ga0302326, IMG submission 202264) | Peat permafrost microbial communities from Stordalen Mire near Abisko, Sweden - Palsa_T0_3 | ecosystem: Environmental > Terrestrial > Soil > Palsa > Peat permafrost | place: Sweden: Abisko... | reverse complement strand
GGAGGTGACGAGGGAGCGGGGGGCTTCGTGCTTGAAGTATTGGGCTTCCCACATTTGGTGCTGGCCTACGTCGGTGACGATGATGGTTTGTTCGAGGCGGCCGGCGGCTTGGGCTTCGCGCCAGATGTCGTGGATGACGTGCGCGGCGTAGAGGTGGCCGTTGTCGGGGAGGTTGATGATGTCGCGGACGGCGGCGGTGCCTTTGCTGGCGTTGATTTGGGCGAGCCACGAAGAGCTAAATACAGGGGTCTCTCCACTGCGCTTCGCTCCGGTCGAGATGACGGAGTTTTCTGGCGCTCCGGTCGAGATGACGGAGTTTGGAGCGGGCTGAGAAGAGAGTAAGGGCTCAAGGAGGTTGAGAACTTTTTTCAGATCGCCGATTAGGGCTACGTCTACCTTTACGTTTTTGTTGATCTCGGAGGGATCGATTTCTACGTGGATCTTTTTTGAGTTGGGGGAGTACTTGGTGAGGTTGCCGGTGACGCGGTCGTCGAAGCGCATGCCGAAGGCGAGCAGGAGGTCGGCTTGCTGGATGGCGTTGTTGACCCAGGACTCGCCGTGCATGCCCATCATGCCGAGGGAGAGGGGATGCGCCGCAGGGATAGCACCCAGACCAAGTAGCGTGCTGGCGATGGGAATCTGGTGGGCTTCGGCGAAGGCGATGACTTCTTTTTCGGCGCCGCTCTCCACGATGCCGTGGCCGGCCAGGATGATGGGGCGCTGGGAGTTTTGGATGAGCTCGACGGCTTCGCGGATGCTGGAGGAAGAGGCCTCGAGCATGGGGTGGGGGCGGTAGGCGTGGGGCTTGGCGGCGTCGTAGTCGAAGAGGGCGGAGGCTTGTTGCGCGTCCTTGGTGATGTCGACGAGGACTGGGCCGGGGCGGCCGGAGCGGGCGATTTGGAAGGCCTCGCGGACGGCGGGGGCGATGTCTTCGGCGCGGGTGACGAGGAAGTTGTGCTTGGTGATCGGGAGGGTGATGCCGGTGATGTCGATCTCCTGGAAGGCGTCGCTGCCGAGGACTTTGGAGGAGACCTGGCCGGTGATGGCGACGATGGGGATGCTATCCAACATTGCTGTCGCGAGGCCGGTGACGAGGTTGGTGGCGCCGGGGCCGGACGTGGCCATGCAGACGCCTACGCGGCCACTGGCGCGGGAGTAGCCGTCGGCCATGTGGGCGGCGCCTTGCTCGTGGCGGACCAGGACGTGGTGAATGGTGGGGAATTTTCGGAGCGCGTCGTAGATAGGGAGGATGGCGCCGCCGGGGTAGCCGAAGACCGTGGTGGTGCCTTCGCCGGCCAGGGTGGCCCAGAGGATTTCGGAGCCGGTTAAGGTGGGGTGCTGGTTGGTGTTAGGCATTTGCGTTGGTCCTCGATGAGTGCGAGTTAGTTGAGATCGTCTCGATGGAGAGCTTTTCCTTGCGCCATTCGGAGACTGCAGCTTCAATAGCTTTGAGTCGCATCTTTTGTTCCGCCGAAAGAGGAGCCTTACGGCTCTTCCGCAGAAGATCTTTGAACATGTAGCCGGAGTGATAGAAGTAGGGGCGCAGTTCCATAAAACAAATCGCCGCTTCCATTGCGAGGGGATCGCCAGACGTCACTCTGTCCAGGGCTCCTTCATAGCCGCCGGGAAACGCTAACTTGTCGTACTTATCCCGGAACTCTTGTGCAGCTTGCGTCCAGGCATTGTGAGCCTCAGCACTCTCGTTGCGGCGGTGATGTGTTTCATGCACAGCAGCGTGAAGACGCGCGGCTTCACTTGAGTTTTTCAAGATAACTTCCTTGAGCTCTTCTGTGTGCATTGGTGCCTCAGGGGCTGAAGCCCGGGTGCTGGGGTTGATGGTTTTGGCACGGCTGAAGCCGCGTCCCTTCGATTTTTGCTGGTGCGATGCTCTTTGGTGATTCTTATGGGTCGGGCCTTCAGCCCTCGGGTTCTGGTTGATGTTGAACCTAGGGCTTCGCCCTAGGCTGTGATGGGGCGGGCCTTCGGCCCCTTTTAGGCAACGACAAGAGCCAGTGCAAGTGCAGAAGCAGATTCCCAGAGGGAATGACAGAAAGAAAAGCAGGTGCAACAGCAACGGCAAGACCGGGAAGCAGATCCCTACGGGATGACAACAAAAAAACAAATGCAACAGCAAGTGCAACAACGAGATCTCTAGGTGGTGACGGCTCCTTGGCTGGCGCTGCTTACGGAGTTGGTGTATTTGGCGAAGACGCCTCGCTTGTAGCGGGGGGCGGGGGGCTTGATGGTTTTTAGGCGGGCGGCTATTTCTTCGTCGGAGACGTTGAGGGTCAGGGTGCGGGCTGGGATGTCGAAGGTGATGGTGTCGCCTTCGTGGACCGCGGCGATTGGGCCGCCGAGTTGGGCTTCGGGGGCTACGTGGCCGGCCATTAGGCCGTGGGTGGCGCCGCTGAAGCGGCCGTCGGTTAATAGGGCTACGGTGGATGAGAGGGCGGGGATGCCTTTGATCGCTGCGGTGACGGCTAGCATCTCGCGCATGCCGGGGCCTCCGCGGGGGCCTTCGTAGCGGATGACTAAGACGTCGTCGGGATTAATCTTGCCGGCTTCTACGGCGTGGAAGCAGGCGTCTTCGCTGTCGAATACGCGGGCGGTGCCGGTATGGTGGATGCGCTCGTGGCCGGCTACTTTGACTACGCAGCCTTCGGGGGCGAGATTGCCTTTGAGGATGACGAGGCCGCCGGTGGGCTTGAGGGGGTTCGACCACGGATGGATTACTTGCTGGTTGGGAGTTTCGACGGCGAGCGCGGCTTCTTCGTGAAGGGTTTTGCCGGAGACGGTGGGAGTGTTGTTTAGCTGTCCGCGCTCGAGGAGGCGGGCGGCGAGGACGCGGGAGCCGCCTGCATCCTGGTAGTCCTTGGCGACTAGCTTGCCGCCGGGCTGGAGGTCGCAGATGAACGGGGTCTTCTCGCTGATGGTATCGAAGTCGTCGACGGTGAGAGGGATGTCGAGCTCGCTGGCGATGGCGATGAGGTGGAGGACTGCGTTCGTCGAGCCACCTGATGCGCAGACGGCGGCGATGGCGTTGTCGAGGGACTCGCGCGTCATGATCTGGCGGGGAGTTAGGCCGGAGCGGGCGAGGTCCATGACGAGACGGCCGGCCGCGCGCGAGGCTTCGTGTTTTTCTGCGGACATGGCGGGGACGCCGGTGAGTTGGATGGGAGAGATGCCGAGGAATTCGCCGGCCATGGCCATGGTGTTGGCGGTGAACTGGCCGCCGCAGGCTCCGGGGCCGGGGCAGGCGGTGGCTTCGGCTTCTTCGAGCTGGGCGTCGGTGATGCGGCCTGCGGCGTGGGAGCCGATGGCTTCGAAGACTTGCTGGATGGTGATGTCGATGGTCTTGGTGGAGGTGGGGTCGGGGGTCTTGTTGTCGGCGCCTACGTGCATGTGGCCGGGGGCGATGGAGCCGCCGTAGAGCATGAGGCCGGGGATGTCGAGACGCGCCAATGCCATGATTGCCGCAGGCATATTTTTGTCGCAGCCGGCGATGCAGACCAGGCCGTCGAAACTGTTGCCACGGGCTACGAGTTCGATGCTGTCGGCGATGACTTCGCGGGAGATGAGTGAGGCTTTCATGCCTTCGGTGCCCATGGTGATGCCGTCGGAGATGGTGACGGTGTTGAACTCCATGGGCGTGCCGCCGGCTTCGCGGATGCCTTGCTTGACCGCTTCGGCTACGTCGCGGAGGTGGAAGTTGCAGGGGCCGATTTCGGTCCAGGTGTTGGCGATGCCGATGATGGGCTTGTGGAGATCTTCTTTGGAGAAACCGACGCCGCGGAGCATGGCGCGGGCTGCGGCGCGGGAAGGGCCTTCGGTGAGTACGTTGCTGTGGGTCTTGCCGGTGTTGCTCATGGTGCGTTTCCCTTTTCTCGATTAGCGATGGTGATTTAGTTTGTTGTTGGCGCGGGTGGCGTACAGATTCTCAGCAGGTCGGTCGCGAGGTGGTTGATTGCATCCTGCGCATTCTTGTCGCGGGTCGCTTGAAATATGGAGTAGCTGCTCAACTCGCTGACGGACCAGAGAATGACATGTGATTTTGGGTCGACCAATCGTAGCGTGTCATAGAAGCCGCCCGTGGTGCTGCGGTCGGTGTAGATCATGGCGTCGCGTACTCCAATTTGGACTATCAGGTCGGCCTTATCCGGCGAGGTCACGATGGTGAAGTGACTCAGATTTTGAACGGCGGCGGTGAACTGGCTGTAGTAGGCGTCGCTTGCTGTTCCAACTGCTTCCGAGGCGTTTGAGATGAAGATGCTTTTGGCTGCTGTCAGCAGTGGGGGCCTGGGCGCCGAAGTGGTGGATTGCGCGCAGAGGACGGGGGCGGCGAGGAGCAGGGTGAGCGCGAGGATTGCGCGTTGCGTGATCTTCGAGTGGGGGTTAGTGGTGATGTTGATCATCTTGCTCCCTTGGTGGTCTAAGCTCTGCATTGGTAGGGGCCGAAGGTGTTGGTGATGGTGTTGGTTTCGGTGGTGGAGTCGAGAGTGTGGATGGTGTAGGTGCTGCCGCCGGGGGCTACGCGGACGACTACGTGGCCGGTTTGCGATTTTAGTTGCGGGGCGAAGCGGCGGTTGAGGAGAGCGTTGGCGGGGAGGAGTTCGAGGGCGAAGACGTCGTGGGTGGCTTTGCCGTTGTTGTCGTTCCAGGCGCCGAGCATGCGCTGCATCTGGGCGCTGCCGGGGTGGCCGATGTCCCAGGAGGGGATGATGTAGGCCTGCGCGTTGAGTGCCGCGGTGAAGGCGGGGCCGCAGGCGTCGAAGTAGCCGTGATGGTCGGCGACGGCGACTTCGGTGCGGCCGGCGGCGCGGGCTACGGGGGACTCGGTGTCGAGGGCGGGGACGCGGCCGTCGAAGGTGTCGCAGTTGAGGTCGCCTCCTGTGAAGTAGCTGAAGGCGCCGTAGGTGAAGCGGGTGGCTACGGAGAAGTTGTTCTCGTAGGCGTGGGGGGTGTTGGCTAGATGCGCGTCGACTGCGTTGGTGGTGGGGTTCCAGATGTTGCCGTTGGCTGAGAGGATGCGGGCGCTGAAGGTGGAGAATTTTTCGGGGTGAACGTGCTGACGAATTTGTGTGGTGGAACCTACTTGCGCGGCTTCGACGGATTGGTTGTTGGTAGTGCGGGCGCGGAGGTAGGTGACATAGTTTTGCGCGAAGGGTAGGTTTGCAGGGAGTTGGTTGGGCGCGTAGTTGGGGAAGGCGCGGTCGATGCAGGTGGTGATGGGGACTTGTGCGACTACGTCGGGGAGGCCATCGACGTGATCGCCATGGATGTGGGTGGCGAGGAAGTAGTCGAGGGTGGGCTTGGGGGAGTGGGCGAGGATGTAGCGGGCGATCCACTCGCCGGCGCGGCGGGAGGCGTTGGGGCGGGCGGGGTTGATGGTGTCGGCGGGGGCGTTGGTGACGTCGCCTGCGTCGATGAGCATCGTGGTGCCGTCGGGGAAGATGAGGAGCGCGGAGTTGCCGCGGGCGGTGTCGATGTGGTGGATGTCGAAGTGGCCTTCGGTCCAGGCGGGGAGGGGCTGGTGGAGTTGGTCGTCGGCGAAGGCTGCGCCGCAGGAGGTTGCTGCCGCTGTGAAGGCTAGCGACTTTAGGAGGGTGCGGCGGTCGAGATGGAGGGGCGTGGGCATTGGGTTAGGCTAGGCGAGGTTTGCTTTGGGGGAGAGCCAGAATTCTTTTTGGTGTTGGGATTCGTAGGCGTTTAATTTGTCTTCGTGGAGGAGGGTTAGGCCTATGTCGTCGAGGCCGTTGAGGAGGCAGTGCTTGCGGAACGGGTCGATTTCGAACGTGGCGTGGAAGCCGTCGGTGTCGGTTACGGTTTGGTTTTCTAGCGAGATGGTTAGTTTGTGTTGCGGGTTGGCGGTGCTGCGCTGGATTAGGGTTTCGACTTCGGCGTCGGTGAGGCGGACTAGGATGATTCCGTTCTTGCCGGCGTTGGAGAAGAAGATGTCGGCGAAGGAGGGCGCGATGACGGCGCGGAAGCCGTACTGGTTGATCGCCCAGGCGGCGTGTTCGCGGGAGGAGCCGCAGCCGAAGTTGCGCTCGGCGAGGAGGATTTCGGCGCCCTTGTACTCGGGCTTGTTGAGGACGAAGTCAGGGTTGGGCTTGCCCACGTCGCTTGGAGCGACGCCGGGGCCTTCCTGGATGCGGCGCCAGTCGTAGAAGAGAAAGTCTTCGTAGCCGGTGCGCTCGATGCGCTTTAGGAATTGCTTGGGGATGATTTGGTCCGTGTCGATGTTGGGGAGCGGGAGTGGGGCGGCGGTGGAGGTTAGTTCGTTGATGGGGGTCATGGTTGCCTCAAAAGTTGTAAGAGATCGTTACGTAATCCATCTCAGTTTTCTTTAGTCTCGTTCGGTCAGCTTTGCAGTCCGGGCAGCCTGTGCTTATGTCTTGAAAACCTGTCCAGCGAATATTGAGCTCTGCGTTGCCGTAGTAAGTGAAGACGTCATCGTTGGCGACTTCATTGACAAATCTGACGGTGGTACATCGCTCGAAAAGTCCACATTTGTACTTGACGATCTCGGCACGCATCGGACCATAGTTCGTCAAGCCATTGCGAGGATTTTCTGCCGACTGCAATACACGCGCGTTCCATGGTGACTTATTCGCCGAGCTACAACCTAAGACGGTACTGAGAAGAAAGGAAGTCGCCAAAATAGAGAGCCTCGACATTAGCTCGAGCCTCCATCGACGAGCATCTCTTTGGTATTGATCGTTGGGTTCTCACCGCTTCCGTTGAACTTCCAGGTGCGGATGTCGGTGAAGTGGCCGGTGATGGCAGCGGCGGCGGCCATGGCGGGGGAGAGGAGGTGGGTGCGGCCTCCGCGGCCTTGACGGCCTTCGAAGTTGCGGTTGGAGGTGCTGGCGCAACGTTCGCCGGGCTGGAGGATGTCGGGGTTCATGCCTAGGCACATGGAGCAGCCGGGCTCGCGCCACTCGAAGCCGGCGGTCTTGAAGATGCGGTCTAAGCCCTCGGATTCTGCTTGATGCTTTACGGCCTGGCTGCCGGGGACGACCATGGCGCGGACCGTGGTGGCGACGTGGTAGCCGTCGACTACCTTGGCGGCTGCGCGGAGGTCTTCGATGCGGCCGTTGGTGCAGGAGCCTAGGAAGACCGCGTCGACTTTGATTTCGTCGATAGGTTGGCCGGGCTTTAGGTCCATGTACTCGTAGGCGCGGGAGAAGGATTTCTGGTCGGCTTCGGAGCGGGCGTCGGCGAGGGAAGGAACGGTGGCGTCGATCGTGGTGACCATGCCGGGGGAGGTGCCCCAGGTTACGGAGGGGGCCAGGGCGGTCGCGTCGATATGGAGCTCGCGGTCGAAGGTGGCGTTGGTGTCGGTGACGAGGGCGGACCATTGCTCTACGGCGAGGTTCCACGCGTCACCAGAAGGGGAGAAGCGGCGGCCCTTTAGGTAGGCGAAGGTGGTGGCGTCGGGGGCGATCATGCCGGCGCGGGCTCCAGCTTCGATGCTCATGTTGCAGATGGTCATGCGGCCTTCCATGGAGAGGGCGCGGATGGCGGAGCCGGCGTACTCGATGACGTGGCCCGTCGCGCCGTCGGTGCCGATGCGGCCGATGATGTCGAGGATGATGTCCTTGGCCGTGACGCCGGGAGGGAGCTCGCCGTCTACCGTGATGCGGAAGGTTTTGGGTTTGTCCTGCGGGAGGGTTTGGGTGGCCATGACGTGTTCGACTTCGCTGGTACCGATGCCGAACGCGAGGGCTCCGAAGGCTCCGTGGGTGCTGGTATGGCTGTCGCCGCAGACGATCGTCATGCCGGGCTTGGTGAGTCCTAGCTCGGGGCCGATCATGTGGACGATGCCTTGCTCGGCGTCCTGGACGTCGAAGAGCTCGATGCCGTAGTCGGCGCAGTTTTTGCGGAGAGCTTTGATTTGCGCGTCGGCGATCTGGTCGGTGATGACGAGGCGGTCGTGGACGCTGGTGGTGGGGACGTTGTGGTCTACCGTCGCGACGTGGCGCTCGGGGTGACGGAGCGGGCGGTTGGCGAGGCGCAGGCCTTCGAAGGCTTGCGGGGAAGTGACCTCGTGGACTAGCTGGAGGTCGATGTAGAGGATGGTGGGCTCGCCGGCGGGCTCGGTGACTACGTGCTGCTGCCAGACTTTTTCGAAGAGGGTCTTGGGAGTGAATGTGGTCATGGGAAGAGTTCTCAGTTGTTAGTTCTTAGTTGTTAGTTGATGGGCTGGCATCAGTTGCGGCCGTCGTTGTGGTGGTGTCGGGCTGAGGGGAGATGGTGTTGGCCCCGGCTTGTTCGGGGTTGAGGGCTACGGGTGTGCCGTCGGGTTGGACTAAGAGGGCATGGGCAATGTGGGGGACTAGGCGGTGTGCGGTGGCGAGGCGGGCGTCCCAGTGGGCGATGGCTTGCGTGAGGGCTAAGGGGAGGGCGTCTGCGTCGAGGGGGTGGTTGGCGAAGAGCCAGAGGTTGTAGTCGGCCTGGGGCTGGTCGGTGGTGTGGGCTTCGGGGTCCCAGTTGACGGCGGCGAAGACTGCGAGGGGGTGGGGGCGGCCGAGGTCGATCCAGAGGAGGCCGGAGGCGGCGCAGAAGGAGGGGACGCAGCCGTCGATGGTGATGTAGCGGTTGTTGTCGGCCGTGACTGCGCCGTATTGCGAGAGGAAGAGGGGGATGATGGTGGCGAGGGGCTCTTGCGAGTTTGGCGGGCCCCACATGGATTGGGGTTGGGGGAAGGCGTCGCGGAGGAAGGATTGGAAGCGGGCGTCGACGCGGAGGTTGTTGGCCTGGCCTATGGGCGCGGGGTGGGTGAATTGCCAGAGGTACTGGAGGTTGTCGGCGGGTGCGGTGTGTTGAATTGCGGGGTTGCGGGGCGGTGGGGCGATGAGCTTGTCTGGGTTGCTGACTTGGGCGCGGGTGGTCGTCGCTGTGATGATGAGGAGGGCGGCGAGATGGAGGGTTGTGCGCATGATGGTCGAAAGAGCAGAAGCAGATCCCTGCGGGATGACAGCCAGAAAGGCAAGAGCAACGGCAACTACAAAAGCAAATACGGGGGTCCTTCACTTCGTTCAGGATGACGACGAAAAACAAGCAACGACAGGAGCAACGGCAAGTGCAAAGGCAGAAGCAGATCCCTACGGGATAACAGCCAGAAAAGCTAAGGCAACAACGCGAGCTAGACGGCGTGGAGGGACTGGCTGCGGTCGATGGATTCGGCGAGCGCGTTGTGGACTAGCTTGCCCATCTGGTGGGTGGTGACGGTGGCGGCTGTGTTGCCACGGGCTATGTCGGCGGTGCGGTGGCCGGCTTCTAAAACTTTTTGGACGGCGGCTTCGATGGCTGCGGCTTCCTGCTCGAGACCTGCGGAGTGGCGGAGGACCATTGCGGCGGTGAGGATGGCGCCTAGGGGGTTGGCCTTGCCCGTGCCGGCGATGTCTGGCGCGCTGCCGTGGACGGGCTCGTAGAGATTTACTTTGCCGCCGATGGTGGCCGAGGGGAGCATGCCGAGGGAGCCGGTGATGATGCCGGATTCGTCGGAGAGGATGTCGCCGAAGAGGTTCTCCGTGAGGACGACGTCGAAGTTGCGGGGGACGTTCATGAGGTGCATGGCCATGGAGTCGACTAGCTGGTGCTCTACGGTGATGTCGGGGTAGTCGGACTTGAGCTCGTCGACGGTGGCGCGCCAGAGCTGCGAGCATTCCAAGACGTTGGCCTTGTCGACGGAGGTGAGTTTTTTGCGGCGCTTGCCGGCTAGCTCGAAGGCGATGCGGGCTACGCGGACGACTTCGTCGCGGGTGTAGCGCATGGTGTTGATGGCTTCGCCGCCGCCGGACGCGGACGCGTCCTTGTTCCAGCTGCGGGGTTGGCCGAAGTAGAGGCCGCCGAGGAGTTCGCGGACGAAGAGGATGTCTACACCCTTGGTGACTTCGGGGCGGAGTGGGGAATTTTCGGAGAGGGCGGGGTAGGCGACCGAGGGGCGCAGGTTGGCGAAGCCGCCAAGGATTTGGCGGATTTGGAGGAGGCCGGACTCGGGGCGCTTGTCGGGGGGAAGGGCGTTGAACTTGTTGTCGCCTACGGCGCCTAGGAGGACGGCGTCGGAGTCTAGCGCGATGTCGATGGTTTCCTGCGGGAGGGGCGTGCCTTTGGCGGTGATGGCTACGCCGCCGAGGAGGGCTTCGGTGAAGGTGAAGTCGTGGCCGCCGGCTTCGGCTACGGCCTGGAGGATGTTGAGGGCTTCGTGGGTGACTTCGGGGCCGATGCCGTCGCCGGCCAGGATTGCGATCTTTAATTTCATGCTTGGTCCTTTTATCTGCTATGTGCGTCCGCTGTTCTGCAAGTGGCTAAGGTTTTTCCGGGAGCTTTGCCAGCCGCATCAGGAGCTTGTCAGTCTGGACGTCAAGTTCATTTCCGTTGTCTTTGAGTTCTGACTTCCATTCGTCGAACTTTGACCCATCGCCATTCCTAAGGAGGATCTTCTTGCCTTTGATCTCGTACCTGCCTTCCTGGCGTTTGCCAGCGCTTGCCTGCGAGTTGAGTGTCCATGTCCCGTCAGCGTTAAACGTGTAGACCATGAACAGAGGCGTTTTGAATGAGAACCAGAATGTCTGAGAACTTCCGGGCACCGCCGTCGCCTTGACGTCCCATGGACCTGTCAGCGAGATCGATGTAAGTGTTTGCGCGGCTAGAGAAACGGTGAATGCAAATGCGACCAGCAAACAGGCTGAAGCTCGGCGAATTAGGCGAGGGGCCGTGGTCATAGGACGTTGGTGACCAGGGGTTCGGCGGTTGGTTCGTGGAGCAGGGCTACTATGTCCTGGTCGTAGAGGAGCTTTTTGCGGTCGGCTAGTTCGGTGAAGCGGTTGTAGACTGCGTTGAGTTCTTCGGTGGAGAGGGTGTGGCCTAGTTCCTTGAGGCGGAACTCGAGGGCTTTGCGACCGCTGTGCTTGCCGAGGACGATGTTCTGGCCGCTGAAGCCTACTGAGGCTGGCGTCATGATTTCGTAGGTGAGGGGGTTGGAGAGGACGCCGTGCTGGTGGATGCCGGACTCGTGGGCGAAGGCGTTCTTTCCGACTACTGCTTTGTTGGGCGGGCAGGTGAAGCTGATGATCTCGCCGAGCATGTGGGAGGTGGGGTAGAGCTCGGTCATGACGAGGTTGGTCTTGTAGGGGTAGCGATCGTGGCGCGTGGCGATGGCCGCGGCGATCTCTTCGAGGGCGGCGTTGCCGGCGCGCTCGCCGATGCCGTTGATGGTGCATTCGATCTGGCGTGCTCCGCCTTCTACGCCGGCGAGGGAGTTGGCTACGGCCATGCCGAGGTCGTCGTGGCAGTGGGTGGAGAAGATGATTTTTTCGGAGCCGGGGACGCGGAGGCGAACGGTCTCGAAGAGCTGCTTGTATTCGGCGGGGGTGGTGTAGCCGACTGTGTCGGGGATGTTGATGGTGGTGGCACCGGCTTCCACGGCAATGCTGATCATTTGGATAAGAAAGTCTAGGTCGGAGCGGGTGCCGTCTTCGGTGGAGAACTCTACGTCGTCGGCGAAGGTGCGGGCGAGCGAGACGGCGGTGGCTACGTTGTCGAGGGCCTGTGCGCGGGAGATTTTTAGCTTGGCTTCGAGGTGGAGGTCGGAGCTGGCGAGGAAGACGTGGATGCGGCTCTTGGCGGCGGGCTCGACGGCGCGGGCGGCGGCTTCGATGTCCTCGCGTTTGCAGCGAGCGAGGGAGGCGATGCGGGGGCCGTGCACTTCGCGGGCGATGGTCTGGACGGAGTTGAAGTCGCCGTGGGAGGCGATGGCGAAGCCGGCTTCGATGATGTCGACGCCGAGGGAGGCTAGCTGGTGGGCGAAGCGCAGCTTTTCTGCGTGGTGCATGGTGCAGCCGGGGGACTGTTCGCCGTCGCGGAGGGTGGTGTCGAAGATGACGAGCTGGGTGTCGGTGGGCATAGATTGGAGACCTTTCCGTCTAGACAGGATCATAACGCGCTCTTATGCTCAGAACCAGATGTATTGTGCATTCTAATGACGCTATAGGGCGCAAAGAGCAATCGCGTTAGGGCAAAGTTACTCCTGAGCTGGAGGTGGAGGCAACGGCAAAGGCTTTGACGCAACGGACGCCACGTAAGCCAAGTTTCGCGACGGAAGCGGGGATGGATGGATTTGTTTCAGTTGGAGACGTTTGTGGCGGTCGCTGAGGAGAGAAGTTTCAGCCGAGCGGCGGCGCGTTTGCACCGGACGCAGCCGGCGGTGAGCCAGGTGATTGCGAAGCTGGAGGCGGAGGTGGGGGAGGTGCTGCTGGAGCGGGGGGCGGGGCTGCCTACGGATGCGGGCAAGGTGCTGTTGGAGTATGCGCACAAGATGCTGAATCTGCGGAAGGATGCGGGGGCGGCGCTGGTGGATCTCAGGAGTTTGCATCGGGGGCGGTTGGATTTGGCGGCGAATGAGTACACGTGTTTGTATTTGTTGCCGGTGCTGGATGCGTTTCGGCGGGAGCATCCGCGGATCAAGGTGGCGGTGCAGCGGACGCTGGCGAGCCGGATTGCGGATGAGGTGCAGTCGCACTCGGTGGAGATTGGGGTGGTGAGCTTTCGGCCGGCGGATCCGCAGGTGGTGTCGACGCTGGTGTATCGGGATGAGCTGGTGTGCGTGATGAGTCCTACGCATGTGCTGGCGAAGGCGGGGAAGGCGACGATTGCGCGGCTTGGGCGCGAGACGTTTGTGGCGCATAACGTGCCGTCGCCGCTGCGGCAGAAGGTGATTGAGGCGTTTCAGAAGCGGAAAATTCCGCTGCAGATGGAGGTGGAGCTACCGTCGCTGGAGGCGATTAAGCGATTTGTGCAGAGAGGGAATGGGGTGGCGCTGGTGCCTCGGCTGACGGTGGAGGGAGAACTGGAGAGTGGAACGCTGGTGGCGGTGGAGGTTCCAGAGCTGCAGATGGAGCGAAAGCTGCGGCTGGTGCATCGGCGGGGTGCGGCGCTGAGCCATGCGGCGCGGGAGTTTCTGAGGGTGGTGCAGGCGCATGCGGTGGAGCATGGCGATCCATTTTGTTTTGTGGTGGAGAAGGGCTGAAGCGAGTTAAGACGCGCTGGTTTGGGGAAAGTTTCAGCGAAAGAATGTCGAAGAGACAGCAGAACATTTTGTGAGAAATGGCGTCTGTACTGGGTGACAGTAGCGCAGCAAGTTCTAAGCGCGATGCTTCGAGAGAGAGCAGGGAACAGGCGATGAAGAACCTTGGAAAAAGCAGGATGTTTCGTACAGCAGCAGTCGTGCTGTGTAGTGCCGGGCTGGGTTTGGGCGCGGCGGTAGCGCAACAGGAGACGGCGCCTCCACCGCCGCCGGATCAGCAGCAGGGCCCACCGCCGAACGGGCAGATGCAGGGACCAGGGCATCGCGGCATGGATCCGGAGCGTCGCGTGGAAATGCTGCAGCAGAAGCTGAATCTGAATGACAGCCAGACGGCGCAGGTACGGCAGATCTTCACGGAGTCGCGCGGGCAGATGGAGGCGATCCGGTCGAATGCGTCGCTGGCGCCGGAGGATCGGCGAGCGCAGATGATGACGCTGCACCAGGGCGAGCAGTCGAGGATTCGGGCGGTGTTGACGCCGGACCAGCAGGCGAAGTTCGACGCGATGCAGGCAAGAAGGCAGGAGCGTCATGGCGATGAGGGAGGGCAGGGCGCGCCTGTGCCTCCTCCACCGTCAGGAAGCCCGCAGCAGTAAGTTTAGATAAGAAAGCAAGCGAAGAGGCCTCGTTCCGGATGACGGAACGGGGCCTGTTTCGTCTATAGGAAGACCACCGGAACATAAGAGTAAAGACCACCGCAAGAATGAACCGAAGGAACCAGACGCAGGAATGAAATAGCCAGGAAGCGATCCAGAATGAAGCGTGATGCGCGTGATGGCGTCGCGTACAGGTACAATAAGACATTAGCGCGCCGCGGTTACCGGCAGGACGACCACAGAGAGAGACATGTGGAGCCTCGGGCTGGCGGTGTGAATGCGAAGGGATTTCAGCAAGCATGAAGAAAATGATTTTGCTCGGTGCACTGATGACGTTGTGCACCGCCGCCTTGGGACACGCACAAGAAAGCCGACAGGATGCCAGCGTTAGCTTCTTCGGAGTTATAGCACCAGACGTTTATGGACTGAATATTCATCCAATGGTGACGACGCATACCGGAGGTTTCCTGGGGAGCTACCGTTATTTGCTGACGCCTCGCAGCGCGGTCGAGCTGAATTACGGCTTTTATCAGAACTCGATGAAGTACAACCCGATTGCGCAGCCAAACAGCCGGGTACACTCGCGCGGGCAGGAGCTTAGCGGTGCGTATGTGTACCAGCGGACGTACAAGCGCTGGAATCCATTTCTGGAAGCGGGTGTCGGGGTGGAGATCTTTACGCCCATCCTGGACAACGGGACAAACTCCAAGGACTTGAAGCAGAATCTGCAGATTGGCGGCCTGGTTGGAGGCGGAGTGGCGTATGAGCTGAGCCCGAGCTGGGATATCCGGACAGAGTATCGCGCCTTCATCATGAAGACGCCGACGTTTGACGCGCCGGGTGGCTTGTTCACCACCAACCGTTACTACATCCTGATGACGCCGTCGCTTGGTGTTGCCTACCACTTCTAGTCTGCATGTATGGACGAAAGCGGCCCAGCCTTTGGCTGGGCCGCTTTGTTTGTTGGAACGAGATCCGAGATTCGAGGAGGCGAGAGGTCAGAGGTAGGCCAGGGGCTAACGAGAGGTAGGGAGGTTGCGGTGCTGCGTGGTCGGCAGGGAGCGGCACTGGCGTGGCCTGTGCGGCCTCTGGTGGTGCGTGGAGTGGCCTGGCGGCTTGGCGTTGCGCCAGGAGTTGGAGGGAGGCATGTCTCGGGCGTGCGAGATGCGTTGCGGGCTGGCTGGTGTGGCGGGTTGGTTGGAGTATGCGCAGCTTGCTTGCATCCAGCTCTCGGATCTCGAAAACTTGCATGTCGAAGCTTGCATCTCTGCAAACAGAAATGCCTGGAGAGCGGGAGGTGGAGATTTGCGGGGGCAAGCCATGCAAATCATCCATCCCAGCTATCCAGGCAGATGGGTGGGACGGAGTTATTCGATCTTGTCGCTACCCGTGAAATGGTAGGCAATGCCGACCTGGACGAGGAAAGGAGTCAGGCCGTGAGGCAGGTAGGTGTCGTAACCAGGACCACCGACGCCCTCTGCGCCTTTGAGGCCGCCTGTAAACCAATCCTGATACTCAGCACCCGCGCGGACACTGAAGCGGTTGTTGATAGCGAAATCGGTGCCGCCGCCAAATACGATCATGTTGTAGCCCAGAGAGCGGTTGCCTTGATAGAACTGGGGGATGGAATCGAACGTACCACGACCTGCCGAGAGCTTGAGGTACGGGCTCCAGCGACCATAGTCTCTGTGGTAACGGACGCCATACTCAAAGGTCCACTCTTTGGCTGGGGAGTGCTGGAGGATGCTAATCGAATTGAACGACAGTTCGGCGCCCCAGTGGGGTGTAATGTCTGCATCACCGAAGACACCATAGCCTATGGCGTTCTGCGGGGTGTAATCGGGAACTGCGTAGGTAAAGAGGCCGCCCGCCTGAATATCAATTCTACGAGTGGCACCGGGGATAGCTTGTCCGACAGCAAGAGAGGAGGAAGCAGCCAACATAGCCAGGATGAGGACAATTCGTTTCAATGGATGGCCTCCATTGGCCGGGGTATGGGATCGGTTTCGACTTCAGTGTAGTTGAAGTTGTGCTGGAAATACCAACATTATTTGAGGATATCCTCATGGTTCCAATAGTTTGGGCGAATCTGACTGAGACAGAATCTTGCGTGAATGAAGCCACTCTTAGGAGCTAAGACGCTCCTCGTGCGAAGAGGGTTGTGGTGATCCTATCGGAAAACGGCACTCACTGGAAGAGTGAGTGCCGTTGGTTGGAGTGACTGATTAGTTACCTGGGCCCGACGGCAATATTCGGGGATCAGGGCTGGGGCTGAGTGACCGCAGCAGCGGAAGGAGCAGCGCTGCCGGCGGCAGCATCGGGATCGACGGCAGGCTTCCAGTAGGCAAGGTTCACCGAGACAGGGGTGATCTCGAACGGGAGCTTGTCGCGGGCGCTAAGGAGGGGTTCAACGGCTGCATTCAGCTTGATGACCTGGTCTGTCCAGGGATCGTTACGGAGGTAGGCATTGAGGGGCTCAGCAGCCTGCTGCTTGAGGTCGGTGTTGTTGAGCTTGGGGGCCTTGGAGACGATTGCCTGCAACCAGAAGGTTCCGTCGGTCTTGACCAGGCTGTCACCAAGCTGCGGGGTGGTGAGGGACTTGAGGCCCTTCAGGCGAGCCTGCAGCTGTTGAAGGTAGAGGCCGAAGTACTGTTGGCCGTCCGCCAGATCCTTGGCGCTGAGGAGTTCGAGGGTCTTCTTGGAGGCCTCGAGATCATCGGCATCGGTGTGCTGGAGGGGAAGGCGGGCGAAGGCTGACTCGGGTGGGAAGAGGAGGCGATCGCTGAAGGCGAACTTGGTGTCGATGTGATGGCCGAGGACGATGTGGGCGGTCTGGAAGGCCAACAGGGCATTGAGGTTACCCATCTGCTGAGCGCCGTCTGCGGTGACGACAGCGGTGGTATCGACCAAACCCTTGGAGATCAGGATGGTGTTGCCGACGGCCACCGACTCAAGAGGTGCAGTGAGCAGGGTGCGGACGCGGATAGGGCGATCGATGGGGATCTGGTTGTAGGCCAGGATGTTGTTGGCCAGGAGGGCAAGAACCTTGTCAAAGTCGCTGGGAGCGTCGATGAGGCCGGCGGAGAAGAGGCGGTCAATGACGTTGTCCTCAGCCTGCTGAATCCACTGGCGCTGGGCGCCGAGGGGGCTCAGGTTGCCGTTCTGCTGGCTTTCGTCGGTTGCACCCTCGACTTCGATGTCTGCCTGATCCTCTTCCTTGGCAGGAACCTTCAGAGAGTAGCCCCAGATCTGGTTGATGGCCTTGAACTTAAGGCTGTGGGAGGGGCTCTTGGGGTCAGTTTCTTCGATATAGGAGGCGGTGGGCAGCCAGAGGCCATCCTGCACGTTGGTGCGGATGGAGTTGAAGTGGAAGTACTCGTTGATATTGTCCTTCTCGCCGCCGGCCAGGTCGCCGTCGTAACGGACGATGTTGCCGCCGTTGCGCTCAACCCAGATACGGCCGAAGAAGCGGCCCGGAACCTTTTTGATGGGGGCAACATCGAAGACCACGGTGGGGACGGTGCCGAGGAAGTCGTTGCGCAGGAAGGCGAACTGATAGTGCTGGCGATCGAAGCCGGTGCTATCGATGACGATCATGCGGACGAAGCCGGCTTCGTTGAAGCTGAGGCGGAGCGACTAGGAGAGGCCGGTAATGTAGCCGAGGGAGTGCTTGAAGCGGCCCTGCTTGGACTCATTGCCTGTGAGGAAGCCGTTTTCGCCGATGACCTTGCCAAAGTCGACGCGCGCCAGGAAGTGGGCATCGCTATCGACGGTCTGACCCATGACGGGGTCGGGACGCATATTTTGGATGTAGGTCTCGACGATGGGGCTGCGCTCGCGGAGGGTCTTGATGATGACGGCCTCGCGGACAATCGCCTTATTGACCAGTTCGTTCTGGGCCGGCGTGAGCTTGCGCGCAAAGGGAGAGTCCGCATCTGCCTTCTTTGGTTTGAAGGCTGCAGCGGGCAGGGCCGATGCGACCAGGACGGTGAGAGCCACGGCGGCGGTCAGTTTAGTCGGGAGGTTCATAGGATTCGGGGGCTCCTTGGCTATTGCGGTCACCACCGAGGGTGACCCTTTCTAAATTCTGGAAAAGACTACGTTCGGTTACGTATGCCTGTCGGGCTTTAATGTTGATACGACTTTAGAATATCCTGAAGTTTTAAAAGCCTGGTACAAAATAGTGATTACGGCATACCGGTTAGTTATTAATCACAAAGTGAATGATGACATTGGTGGGGAAGTCGACGGGCTCCGCAGCCGCATTGAGGGCGGGGTGGAAGCGAATGCCGCGAGCGACCTGGAGGGCGGGTTCGTCGAGTCCATAGCCGAGGCCACGGACCAGTCCGAGTACCTCAATGGTGCCGTTGGCGCGGAAAACGACTTTGACGACGGCATCTCCCTCGATGTGGTGGTCCTTGGCATCCTGGGTATAGACGGGCTCAGGCTTGAAGGTGACTTTGGGCGGGGTAGCAGCCGAAATCGAAGAAGGACCGACTGGAGGCCGTTCGTTGGCTGGGGGTGGAGGCGTACCGAGGCCGACTGGCTTGACGGCAGCATAGTTCTTGGCGCCGACGGGGCCGGTGCCATAGCCGAGGGCTACGCCGCGAACGGGCTGGGCTGCGTTATCCTTGCCACCCATCTTGCCGTTGGGTGAACCGGAGCCGAGGTTGACGGCAGTCGCCGGGGGACCGTTGCCGGTGTTGCCCTTGTTCATGCCGGGCATGCCGGCATTGCCGAGATTGACGTTGGATACAGCCGGGCCGTCCAGGGACTTGAGGGGGTTGGTGGCTACACCGAGGCGGACAGCGCTGGGGTGCAGGTCGTGATTAGGAACCGAGGCAGCCGACGCGACACCGAGGTTGACCTTGACGGGGGCGGGCGGAGGCGTAACGGCCTTGGGGGGCGTGGGTGGGGCGAGGACGGGCTTGGGCTGCGGCGTGGGCAGGGGCTTCATGTCCGGTGGAGGCGGAATGGGCGGCGGCGGCGGCAGCTTGACCTTCGGCGGCGGCACCGGCATGGGGGGAACGGGCTTGATCTTGATGGGTGGCGGCTTCGGTACGGGCTTCTCGGGGGGAGGCGGAGGGGGAAGCGTCAGGACGGCGACTTCCTTGGCGACCCTGGGGCTTTCCTTAATGACGAGACCCAAGATGACCACCAGGGCCAGGAGGGTAACGTTGATCGCAATGGAGGCTGCGGTAGCACCTTTACTGCGCTGGCCGTCGTTAAGAACACCGAAGTCCCGGAACTGAACACTAGGTGGATTGGGATCGTCGCTACGAAGTGGCTTAGCCATTTTAGAATTCGGTCCTCAAACTTGCACAAATAGGGGTGCAGGGGTAGCACTCATGGAAAAGAGTATCCAGAGCATAGCAGAAGAATTTCGCTAACAATCACTGCGAAGATTGAAGTTCTAGTGTATGTGGGCACTGTGCATCTTTCTTCTCATTGGCAAGTTAGCTACTAGCATGGACGCAGCTGATCCAAAAGTAACTCATCGCATACCTGAAAAAGTCACGAAGCGATTGAGCAGGATAGGGTGCTCCGTGGGCGGAGACTTTACTGGGCTAGCGCGTACAGGAGAAGAAATACAGCAAGTCGAACGGCGGACCGGAATGATACACAGGCACGATCCCCGTCGCGGTTAGGATAGCACAAAGCTACCGGCGGATTACGTCGCAATAGGTCTGAAAGCGGCCTGTAGCCATTGGAGATACTCTCGATGCACGAGCTACTGCATACGCTGTCCCACGACATGTTTTCGATGCCGCTTCCGTTGGCGGAAAAGATTCTTCGCCCAGTCGTTGTGTACCTCTTCCTTGTGGTGTTTCTGAGGATCTTCGGGAAGCGGGAACTGGCGCAGTTGAACCCGTTCGATCTGGTGGTGTTGTTGAGTTTGTCCAACACGGTACAGAATGCGATGATCGGGGACGACAACTCAGTCTCGGGGGGAGTGGTGGGGGCATTCTCGCTGCTGGCGATCAACTGGGTGGTGGCGTGGTTGTTATATCGAGCCCCGAAGGCCACGGCGTTGCTGGCGGGCAAGGCGGCGACACTGATTCGGGACGGAGTGGTGGACGATGCGGAACTTAAGAACCAGTCGTTGACGCACGAGGACCTAGTGTCGGTGCTGAACAAGAATGGGTTTAACGATCCAGCGGATGTGCACATGTGTGTGCTGGAGCCGAACGGGACGTTTTTTGTGGAGGGGAAGAAGCTGCAGGGTGATGAGGTGGAACGGCAGGAGATGCTCCGGGCGCTGGCGGAGCTGACGGCGGAGGTAAAGGCGCTGCGTGGGGAGATGGGGGCGCGGGGGTAGTCGAGGGGCGGGCTAGTCGTCGGGGTGGGGGTTCGGCGTGTATTTGGCGCGGGCGGCGAGGAGGCGTGGCGGAGGCGAGGGGAGGAGGGCATCTTTGACGGCCGCGCGGTAGCCTCCCATGAAGATGGAGTACATGACGGCGAGGGCGCAGCCGACTCCGAAGACGAAGCCGAGGAAGACGCCCATGAGTGCGCTGGAGAAGAAGTCCACGATGATGCAATGGTATGCTCTGTGCCCTGGTGGGGTGGGCTGGTTCGTGTCAGCGGCCGCAGCTTTAATTATTCCGGAGGGGTGGAAGGGACTTTTGTGGGGTAATTTTAAGTGATGCCGTAGTTGTTCCGAGGTTCGCGATCCTGCGCGCGATTCGGACTCTGGAAGGAAAGAGACGATGGCGCAGGAAGTCCTGACTCCAAATACAGACATGTTCGAAACTCACATGCATGAGTTGCGGGTGTTTCCGCCGCCGGCCGAATTTGCGGCTAAGGCGCGGGTGGGAAGCCTGGAGGAATATGAACAGATGTATGCCCGCAGCGTGGAGGACCCGGAGGGGTTCTGGGGAGATGCGGCGCGGGAGTTGGAGTGGTTTGCGCCGTGGAAACGGGTGCTGGATGAGAGTGGGGCTCATGCGCAGTGGTTTACGGGCGGGAAGCTGAACCTGTCGCATAACTGTGTGGATCGGCATGCGAAGGGTGCGCGCAGGGATAAGGTGGCGCTGGTGTGGGAGGGTGAACCTTGCGGAGCGGATGGGGTACCCGAGGTACGGCGGCTGACCTATGGCGAGTTGCATGAGCAGGTGCAGGCATTCGCGAATGTATTGCGATCCATGGGGGTTCGGAAGGGCGATCGAGTAGCGATCTACATGGGGATGTGCCCGGAGCTTGCGATCGCGCTGTTGGCGTGCGCGCGGATTGGGGCGGTACACCTGGTTGTGTTCGGAGGGTTTGGGGCGCAGGCGCTGGCGGACCGGATCAATGATGCGCAGTGCAAGTTGGTGATCAGCCAGGATGGCTTGTTTCGTCGTGGAGCTGAGGTCAAGCTGAAGGCGATTGTGGATGAGGCGGTCGCGCAGTGCCCGACGGTGGAGAATGTTCTTGTCCATCGGCGTACGGGATCACCGGTGGCGATGCATCCGACGCGTGACCACTGGTTGGATGTGGAGATGTTGAAGTTTCAAGGAAGCGAGTGTGTGGCGGAGTGGATGGATACAGAGGATCCGCTTTACATCCTTTACACGAGCGGGACGACGGGTAAGCCGAAGGGGCTGGTGCATACAACGGGTGGGTATGCGGTGCAGACGTATCTGACGAGCAAGTATGTGTTCGACCTGAGGGACGAGGATGTGTACTGGTGCACGGCGGATATTGGGTGGGTGACGGGGCACAGCTATGTGCTGTATGGGCCGCTGCAGAATGGCGCTACGGTGATGATGTATGAGGGTGCGCCGAATTTTCCGGAGAGGGATCGGTTCTGGAAGATTATCGATCGGCATAAAGTGAGCATTTTTTATACGGCGCCCACGGCAGTGCGGTTGTTCATTAAGTGGGGCACGGACTGGGTGCACAAGCATGATTTGAGCAGCTTGCGGTTGCTGGGGACGGTGGGCGAGCCAATCAATCCTGAGGCGTGGATGTGGTATCACCGGGAGATTGGCAAGGAGCGCTGCCCGATTGTCGATACGTGGTGGCAGACGGAGACGGGAGCGATTATGCTGGCGCCGATTCCTGGAGCGGTGGCGACGAAGCCGGGGTCGGCGACGCGGCCGTTCTTTGGGGTGGTGCCGGAGATCGTATCGCAGACGGGCGACCAGGTGGAGCCGGGGCATGGTGGGCTGCTAAGGATTACGCGGCCGTGGCCGTCGATGGCACGAAGCATCTGGGGAAATGCTGAGGGATATGACGCAGCGTACTTTCCTGGAAAGAGGAATGTGTATGTGACGGGCGATGGTGCCCGGTGCGATGAGGATGGGTATTACTGGCTGATGGGCCGTGTGGATGATGTGATTAATGTAAGCGGGCATCGACTGGGGACGGCGGAGATCGAGTCGGCACTGGTGGGGCATGCGGGTGTGGCGGAGGCTGCGGTGGTGGGGCGACCGGATGAGGCGAAGGGGCAGGCGATTGCTGCATTTGTGACGCTGGAAGAAAGTCATGCGCCGAGCGAGGAGTTGAAGCAGGAGCTGCGGCAGTGGGTGAGCAAGGAGATTGGCCCGCTGGCGCGGCCGGATGATCTGCGATTTATTCAGCGACTGCCGAAGACGCGATCGGGAAAGATTATGCGGCGGTTGTTGAGAGAGCTGGCGACGACGGGCGAGGTGAAGGGCGACACGACGACGCTGGAAGACTTTGGCGTGCTGGCGAAGCTGCGGGAGAGCGACGAGTAGCTAGATGACGTCGGTGGCAGCAGCTTTGTTGCGTCAACTGGGATGATGTGTGGGCGCGACTAGCTTCCGAGCCCACTCATGACATGAAGCCGTCATGAGTGGGGCTCCCGAATCTGTGGGATGTGTCGGGGAGGACTAGTTGCGAGGTGGGGTGCGCGCGGTGGTGACGGAAGGTGAGGTGTTTTCCGTCGAAGCTGACGAAGAGGATCGCGAGGATAAAGATCACGATCAGGGCGACGCCAAAGAGGATGACGACGAGGAGAAAATTCGGCTGGTTGGGTGGACGCTGCTCGATTTCCATAAAGAGTTGGATGCCGGGGGAGGGCGTTTGGGGGCGTTCTTTGATTTTGCGCTTGGATGCGGGGCGCATCCTGACAGATGATGGAAGAACGTAGTTAGCGCGTTGAAGTTGACGCAAGGAGATGGTGATGACAGCAGGAAAGCTTCGGATGGGTTTGGTTGCGGCGGGTTTGGCGTTGGGCTTGAGCGTTGGGGTGCAGGGGCAGGTTGTGCCGGGGCATGCGCACATCTATCCGACGGTGGATGCGGCGCAGGCAGATATTCACGCAGCGCTGGAAGAGGCGCGCAAGACGCATAAGCGGGTGATCCTGGATTTTGGTGGGGACTGGTGCGGCGACTGCCAGGTGCTGAACATTTATTTTCACCAGAGTCCGAATGCGGAGTTGCTGGAGAAGAACTTCATCCTGGTGGATGTGAATATCGGGCACATGGATGCGAACCTGGAGATCGCACATAAGTACGGGGTCCCGGTGACGAAGGGCGTTCCTGCGCTGTCTGTGCTGGATGAGCATGGCAAGGTGTTGTATGCGCAGACGAATGAGTTTGCAGATATGCGGCACATGGATGCTTCGTCGGTGACGGAGTTTCTGAACAAGTGGAAGCCGTAAGAGCACGAGGCTCGGATGGCGCTACCAACAAGCGAGATGATGGAGAAGCCCTGGTGGAGGCGGTGGGTGGACGGCGCGCTGCTTTTGGGGCAGATGGTGCGGCGCGCCGCCATGGCAGCGCTGGAGCATGATGCGCTGACAGTGGCGCAGGCGACTGCGTATTCGGCAATGGTGGCATTGTTTCCGGCGCTGATTGTGGCGGCGGCAGTCATCAGCTTTGTTCCGGATACGACGCCTCTGCGATTGCAGATGGCACAGTTCTTCAACCAGGTGTTACCGGCGAATGTGACTCCGTTGCTGGAGATTTATTTTTCTCCAGCGAACCGGAGTGCGCATACGGTGAGGGCGCTGTTGGGGGCGGTGGTGGTGAGTGTGACGGGGGCGTCGAGCGTGATGGCAACGCTGATGGAGGGATTTCGTCGGGCGTATGAGCTGCCGTTGACGCGGCGAAGCTTCTGGCCGCGCAGGGTACGATCGCTGGCGCTGGTGCCGGTGTCGCTGGTCCCGCTGGCGGCGGCGAGCGCGTTGGTGGTGTTTGGCCATTTCATATCGCAGTGGCTGGCGGGAGAGGTGACGCCGACGCTGCGCGTGCCGGTGCTGGTGATCTCGTTTGTGCTGCGGTGGACGGTTGCGTTTGCAGGCAGCGTGGGGATCATCGGGGTGATTTATCACCTGGGCACGGATCTGACCAAGCACATGCGTGAGCACCTGGGGCCGCTGCTGCGGGAGCCCTGGGGGATTCTGCGCAGGGACTGGAGTTGGCGCGCGAGCCTGCCAGGAGCGGCGCTGGCGACGGTGTTCTGGCTGGTGACGACGCTGCTGTTCGGGTATTACGTGACGCGCTTTGCGGATTACTCACGGGTGTACGGATCGCTGGGCGCGGCGATCGCGCTGATGGCGTGGCTGTACATCATTGCGCTGAGCGTGTTGCTGGGCGCGGAGTTCAATGCGCAGCGGGCGGCGCAGGGTCCGGGGCGGAGAGATCCGGAGCTTTCGGAACTGTTGAGGAACCTGCCGGGGCTGCTGCCGCGACTGCATCGGGGGCGTGCAGGTAGAATTGCTGACTGACAGAGAGAAAACGTTTGCGGCCTGGTTTTCGGAGTTTGGGGTCTGGAGTCTGATCTCGGGATTTGGGCTGGAAGGATGATGCAGGAATGGATGTACTGGAAAGATTGACGACGCCGAGCGGCGGACGCCGGGCAAAGATTGTGGCAACGCTGGGACCTGCGTCGAATACCGAGGCTACGTTTCGAGATTTGGTGCGGGCTGGGCTGGATGTGGCGCGTCTGAATTTTTCGCATGGGTCGCACGAGCAGAAGACTGAGCTGATCGCGATGGTGCGCAAGGTGGCGAAGGAAGAGGGCAAGCCAATCTGCATCCTCGCGGATTTGCAGGGGCCGAAGATTCGTACGGGGAAGCTGGTAGGCAACAAGCCGGTGTTGCTGGTGGCGGGCAACCGGCTGGTGATTACTCCGGAGACGATTGAGGGGACGACGGAGCGCGTGAGCACGGTGTTCACGACACTGGCGGAGAATCTGAATCCGGGCGATCAGATTTTGTTGTCGGATGGATTGATTGAGCTGCGGGTGGTGGAGATTGCTGGCGCCGATGTGGTGACGGAGATCGTCAACGGCGGGATGCTGGGGGAGAACAAGGGGATTAATCTGCCGGGCGTGGCGATCAAGGTGCCGTCGCTGACGGAGAAGGACGAGATTGACCTGGAGTTTTGTTTGAAGGCCGGCGCGGATACGGTGGCGGTGTCGTTTGTGCAGACGGCTGAGGATGTGTTGTATGTGAAGCGGCGGATCAAGGAGCTGGGATCAGACGCGTGGGTGATTGCGAAGCTGGAGAAGCCGCAGGCGGTGGATCACCTGGACAGCATCCTGGAGGCTGCCGATGGGATTATGGTGGCTCGCGGCGATTTGGGGGTGGAGGTTCCACCGGAGCGAGTGCCGGCAATTCAGAAGCACATTATTCGGCGGGCGGCGGAGTATCGGAAGCCGGTGATTACAGCGACGCAGATGCTGGAGTCGATGATTGAGAACCCGAGGCCGACGCGGGCGGAGACTTCGGATGTGGCGAATGCGATCTATGACGGAAGCGATTCGGTGATGCTGTCGGCGGAGAGTGCGGCGGGCAAATATCCGGTAGAGGCTGTGGCGATGATGAGCAAGATCATCGTGGAGACGGAGAAGCAGATGCTGGGGCAGGGGCAGAGGCTTGTGCCGCGCCATGCGACAGAGGGGAAGCGCACGTTCCTGACGGTGCCGGAGACGATTTGCGAGTGCATGGCGCACTCTGCGCAGGATCTGGACCTGGCGGCGATTGCGATCTTTACGGAGAGCGGGAATACGGCGCGGCTGCTGTCGAAGTACAGGCCGGATGCGCCGATTTTTGCGCTGAGTCCGTTTGAGGAAGTGGTGCATCGGTCGATGCTGCTGTGGGGAACGGTTGGGATCCATTGCGAGCGGTTTGTGGGGACGGACACGCTGGTGTCGATGGCGGAAGAGATGCTGGAGGAGCGCGGGTATTTGAAGCCGCAGCAGATTGTGGGGATCGTGGCGGGGACAGCGACGAAGACGGGGGCGACGAACTTTATGCGGCTGCATCGGGCGGGGGATCGGTAGGTTTCGGGCGGGATTTGCGCAGGGGTAGTGTGGGGCCGCTGACTACAATCGAGCGATGGGGAAGATACGCGTTCTTTCGGACCAGGTAGCGAACCAGATTGCTGCTGGTGAGGTGGTGGAGCGGCCGGCTTCGGTGGTGAAGGAGCTGTTGGAGAATTCGCTGGATGCGGGGGCTACGCGGATTCGGGTGGAGATTGAGGCGGGTGGGCGGAAGCTGATTCGCATCGTAGACAACGGACATGGGATGGGACGGGATGATGCGCTGCTGGCGTTTGAGCGGCATGCTACGTCGAAGCTGCGGTCGTCGGATGACTTGTTGAGCATTGCTACGCTGGGGTTTCGCGGCGAGGCGCTGCCTTCGATTGCTAGCGTGGCGCGGGTGAGTCTGGAGACGCGTGCGGCGGAGGATGAAGTTGGGACGGTGCTGGAGATTGCCGGCGGGAATCTGTTGCGCGTGGAAGATGCGGGGCTGCCTGAGGGGACGACGATTGCGGTGCGGGATCTGTTTTTTAATACGCCGGCGCGGCGGAAGTTTCTGCGGGCGGAGCAGACGGAGTTGGGGCATGTGGCGGCGCTGGTGACGCACTATGCGCTGGCGCATCCGACGAAACACTTTGAGTTGCACTCGGCTACGCAGGCGTTGTTGGTGGCGCCGGCTGTTGCGAATGCTGGGGAGAGGCTTTATCAGATCTTTGGGCGCGAGACGTTTGAGAGCTTGATTCCGGTGGCAGCGGAGATTGATTTTGCGCGTGCGGGATTGCCGGAGCCTCCGCCGTGGAAGAGGGAACAGGGGTATGAGGCGCCGGAGCCGGGGTTTGTGCGGTTGAGTGGGTTTGTGAGTAAGCCGGAGTTGCAGAAGCTGAATCGGAATTCGATTTACGTGTTTGTGAATGGGCGGCTGATTCGCGACAAGCTGATTCTCCATGCGTTCAACGAGGCTTATCGGAATATTATTCCGCCCACATCTTTTCCTGTCGTCCTGCTGTTTCTGGAGATGCCGCCGCAGGAGGTGGATGTGAATGTGCATCCGGCGAAGACGGAGGTGCGGTTTCGGCAGGGAAGTTTTGTGCATGATTTTGTGCGGGACTCGGTGCGGACGGCGCTGATGAATGCGCGGCCGGCGGCTAGTTTTTATTCGGCGCTGAGTGGGGGAGCGCGGGCTAGCGAGTCGTTGATGGTGGATGTGAGTCCGCTGCCGGGTGTGGATGGTGCGGTCTTCTCTCCAAGAGACGGGGAGCCGCGAGCGCTGATGGTGGAGGAGAGTGAGGGCGCGATTGAGCCGGGGGATGTCGCCGCGTTTGAGTTGAGGGAGCGGTTGGTGCCGGCGGCGGCTGGGAGGTTGGGGTTTAGTGGGCCGGGGATGGCGGTGGGGTATGAAGATTCTGCGATCCCACCCGTCCGCGATGAGACTGCGTACGGATGGGGCACCCAAGACGATGGTGGGGGGAACTTGAATGGGCTGGCGTCGTTGAAGCCGCTGGGGCAGTTGAGGGACTCGTTTATTTTGGCGGTGAATGAGGAGGGGCTTTGGATTATCGATCAGCATGTGGCGCATGAGCGGGT
>Ga0302326_10005985_pt1 | contig 27489 bp, 25 predicted proteins | sample Palsa_T0_3_FD_202264 | JGI IMG/M metagenome (GOLD analysis project Ga0302326, IMG submission 202264) | Peat permafrost microbial communities from Stordalen Mire near Abisko, Sweden - Palsa_T0_3 | ecosystem: Environmental > Terrestrial > Soil > Palsa > Peat permafrost | place: Sweden: Abisko... | reverse complement strand
AGAGGCTGGAGAATCGGACAGCGGCGCTTCTGGAGGAATACGACTGGCCGGGAAATATCCGTGAATTACAGAACGTGATCGAACGCGCTATGATTCTTTGCAACTCCGACACCCTTTCCGTGGAAGAGTCCTGGCTGCGGCCAGAGTCCGAGAATCATACCGGCCTGCAGCCTTCCTTGTCGAATCACCAGCGAGACATGATTGAAGCCGCATTGGCCCATACTCACGGCCGGGTTGCGGGGCCACAAGGGGCCGCCGCCAAACTGGGCGTCCCGCGAACAACCCTGGAATCCAAAATCAAAAGCCTCCACATTAATAAGAATCGCTATCGGTCCCTGGTGGCTTGTAGTTGATGGCTGGTTATGACACCGGACATCAACGCCATCTACGTCATTGACCATGACCCGGCGGTGCATGCGCCGCTCTCGTCCTTGCTAAGGGAAAGCCTCAAGAATGCTCGCCTCTTCAGTTACTCGGGCTGCGAGAGCGCGAAGTCAAATCGCTTGGCGGAAACACTTAAGCCCGAATCGGCCCGAAGTGATGGGGGCTCGCAAGTAAGTATATCCGTCGTCAGCATCCGCCTTCTAAGCACCTGTCGTTGGCCAAGAATGACGGCGGCCATCCCGGTATAACTTTGTGAGGACAGCATGAAGACCCGCTCAAATCCGCGAAATGGTGCGCTGGTGTCAACTAGCCAGGGCCATCCACACGATGGCAAAGAGCTCCACCGAATCGTCAGCGCCGCAATGGTGTTTCGGGGACCTTCGACGCTATCGGCCACGAGAAACCCTCGTGGTACTGGACTATTAAACACCGATCAGCTCCGATCTACGTTTATCAGTGTTTGTCTGTGGCTAACTCTCCTTGTTGCCCCGTTGACTGCCCAGAACGCCGGGCTATCCGGCCTGATCACCGACCCCGCCGGGCTCGTGGTGCCGGGCGCGCGTGTGCTTGTGCAAAGTGCGGACACTGGCGGAACTCGCACCGTCTCTTCCAACCAGAGAGGCGAGTACAGCGTGCCGGCACTTCTGCCGGGCCCTTACAGCATTACAATCGAGGCGAACGGCTTCAAAACCGTTCACCAGAGCGGCGTCGTGGTGGAAGTGGGCCAACGGGCGCGGCCGGATTTCGCGTTGACTGTCGGCAGCAATTCCGAAAGTATCACGGTACCAGCGATCGCGCCCCTGCTCAACACCGCAGACGCATCGGTGAGTACCGTGATCGGCAACCGGTTCGTGGAAAATCTGCCCTTGAACGGACGGAGCTTCAGCTCCCTGATTGATTTGACGCCGGGAGTTGTGCTCGTTCCAACTAATTTTCACGAGCAGGGCCAGTTCAGTGTGAATGGCCAGCGGCCGGATGCAAATTCCTTCATCGTGGATGGGGTGAGCGTTAATCTGGGAGCTGCCGGGAATGGTGACCTTTTAGGGCAGAGCGGGGCCGGCCAGCTTCCAGCAACCAGCGCTTTTGGAGGCGTCAGCAACCTGGTGTCGCTGGATGCGCTCGAAGAGTTCCGGATTCAGACTTCCACTTTTGCGCCGGAATATGGGCGCAGCCCGGGAGCACAGATATCAGTCGTCACGAAGTCCGGCACCAACACGTTTCATGGCACTGCCTTCGAATATTTCCGTAACGATAAGCTGGATGCCAACGATTGGTTCGCCAACGCCAACGGCCTGGCGAGGCCCGAATTGCGGCAGAACGATTTCGGCAGCGTTCTGGGTGGGCCGATCGTCAAAAACAAGCTGTTCTTCTTCGGCTCCTACGAGGGTTTGCGGGTGCGCCAACCTCATGTCGCGGACACATATGTCCCCTCTCTCAGTTCGCGCCAGAGCGCACCCACAGCCGTCCAGCCCCTGCTCAACGCCTTCCCCTTACCGAACGGGCAGGACCTCGGCAACGGGACCGCTGCATTTTCAGCCAGCTACTCCGATCCGTCGTCGCTGAACTCCTCGGGTATCAGGATCGATTATCTGTTGTCGCCAAAAGTCGTCATTTTCGGAAGGTACAGCGATGCTCCATCCAGTCTCGCGCAGCGAGCTCCCGGGGGTGACGAATACAGCAATGTGGAGCACATAAAGTACCGGACCCAGACGCTCACCCTGGGAAGCGATCAAACGCTCACGCCTCAATTAACTAACGAATTCCGCCTCAATTACAGCAGAAGTCGGGCGCATAGCTTCTATACGCTGGATAGCTTCGCCGGCGCAGTTCCTCCTCCCGATTCGCTGCTGTATCCGGCAGGTTATTCCGCCGGGAGTGCTCGGTTCCTCTTCTATGGCGGCGCCGGGCTTGAATTCCTCAGCGGCGAATACGCGGACAATTTGCAGCAACAGATCAACGTTACCGACAACGTCTCTCGCATCGTTGGTCAACACCAGGTGAAGTTTGGGTTGGATTATCGTCGGCAAAATGCAAGAGCTGGTCTGGAGCCCTATACGGCGGAATACGGTTTCCTGTCCTTGGCCAACGTCCTGGCCAACACGGTGCCGAGGTCGATTTGTCGCTGCGGAAGCAGTTCCAAATCCACGAGCGACTTGCTCTTCAGGCGCGAGGGGATTTCTTCAATATCTTCAATCACCCCAATTTCGGGAGTCCCCTCAGCTATCTCAGTTCTCCTCAATTCGGGCAATCGACGCAGATGTTGGGTACATCCCTGGGGAGCGGCGGTGATAGTGGCGGTCTGAATCCGCTATATCAAATCGGCGGCCCGCGTTCGGTGCAACTGTCACTGAAGCTCCTGTTCTGAGCACATGCCTGGATGGCATCCTGAAAGTACTGCATGAGAGCAATTGCGTGGTGGCGGGATGAGGCCCTTTTGGCGAGGCCCAGCATTACATGTCCAAAGTGAGCTTGGAGGGCTAACGCTTCGAACGTGGGCTGTCACTGCATGAGACAAGCCGTAGTTGTGATTTGCCTGCTCGGGGGTTTGTGTCCGTGCGCCTTCGGCTTGAACCCATCTCTCGAGATTAATCAATATGTGCACAAGGCGTGGACCATTCGCGAAGGCTTCTTCAAGTCGAAGGCACTCTCCATTGCACAGACGCCGGACGGCTACCTCTGGGTCGGCACGGATTCCGGCCTGGTTCGATTCGATGGCGTTCGGACGGTGGAGTGGCAACCGCCAGCGGGTGAACATATTCCCAGCAGTTTCATCCGCTCCCTGCTCGCCGGGCGCGACGGAACGCTTTGGATCGGCACCAACCGTGGGCTGGTGAGTTGGAAAGCTGGCAGGCTGACCCACTATCCCAGCCTGGCTGGCCGCGATATTCAACCGCTCTATGAGGATAGGGAAGGCACGGTATGGGCCGGTCTGCCCAAGCGGCCTTCGCTCAGTGTCTGCGCGATCCGGAGCGGGAACAGCGAATGTTCCTTGGAGGAAGAAAAGTTTGGACTCATACCGGGCGCAATCTATGAAGACAGCCGGGGCAATTTGTGGGTGAGAACGGAAACCGGGCTCTGGCGATGGAGGCCCGGTCCGCCCACACTCTACCCGATGAAGGAAGGCCCAGGACCAAGCAGCTTAAGCGAGGCCGCCGACGGTAGCATATTGATCGCCACCGATACCGGTGTTCAGCAGTTTTCTGCCGACAGAATCCAGGCGTACCCGATCTTGGGAGGAAAGCCGTTCCATACCCGGGCGCTGCTCCGAGATCGCGACGGCGGCTTGTGGGTCGGAACCACGGATCGGGGCCTCTTGCATGTTTACAATGGAAAGACGGACGTGTTTGCCCGGTCTAACGGGCTCTCTGACGACTTCATCCTAAGGCTTTTCGAGGATCGCGAAGGGAATGTCTGGGCGGCGACCACTCAGGGGTTGGATCGCTTTCGTGATCCTGCCGTCCCAACGATCTCGGTCGAACAAGGTTTGTCCAGCGCGGTTGTCCTATCGGTTCTGACGACCGGGGATGGAAGCGTCTGGCTGGGCACGCTAAAGGGTTTGAACCAGTGGCGCGATGGTCGAATTGCTGTCTATCCTAGGCCGAGCGGTCGGCAGAGCATTGCGGAACCACGCTTTCAAGACTCCGCGGGCCGAATCTGGATCTCCGGCGCGTACGGGACCGAACCTGTCGAGTCCTTTGAAAATGGGCGCTTTCTACCGATCAAAGCGCTGCCTTTGGGTCCGGTTCCCTGGTCGATCGAGGGTGACCATTCCGGGAACGTCTGGATCAGCCGTGGGGATGCCCTGTTTCATCTAGCCGAAGGTGCTTCTTCCGAGCGGTTCGCCTGGGCAACACTTGGGCGGCAGGATTCCGCTCTGTCTCTGCTGCCCGATCCCTACGCAGGGGGCCTGTGGCTTGGTGGCTATCTGGAGGGTGGCGTGGCATATTTCAAAGACGGTCAGGTTCGCCGGTCGTACTCGGCCGCGGATGGGTTGGGCGGCGGCCGCGTCGAGGCTCTCCAGTTCGATCGAGACCACGCCGTTTGGGCGGCAACCGAAGGAGGGCTGAGCCGGATCAAGGACGGCCGGGTCGCGACGCTGAGCAACCGAAACGGATTGCCGTGCAACGCTGTTCACTGGATGATGGAAGACGATGAACGCTCGGTGTGGATATACCTGGCTTGCGGCCTGGTGCGCATTGCCCGATCGGAGCTCGATGCCTGGGCGCGCGATCCAAAACGGACGCTTCCGACTACGGTTTTCGATGCCTCTGACGGCGTCACGAGCTTCGCGCTGGGGATGCTTTTCAACCCTCAGGTCGGCAGGGCCGCGGATGGAAGAATTTGGTTCGTCAGTGGCGACGGCGTCAGCATCATCGATCCACGGCACATTCCCTTCAACAGGCTCCCGCCGCCGGTACACGTCGAGGAGATCACCGCCGATCGCAAGACTTATTGGCAGAACTTGTCGGGCGCGGCGGTTTCCAAGCTGCGTCTGCCTAAACTGAGCCGCGATCTGCGAATCGATTACACTGCACTCAGCCTCGTCGCGCCGGAGAAGGTGCGTTTCAAGTACAAACTGGAAGGCCACGATGACGACTGGGTGGATGCCGGCAGCAGACGTCAGGCCTTCTACAACGATCTCCGGCCGCGAAGCTACCATTTCCGCGTGATCGCCTCGAACAACAGCGGCGCGTGGAATGAGTTGGGCGACAGTGTGGAGTTCTCGATCGCGCCCGCATATTATCAGACAACCGGGTTCACCGCCTCCGTGGTCGCGGCGTCTTTCCTGACGCTGTGGGGGTTGTACCGGCTGCGGCTGTATCAAGTGGCGCGGGAATTCGCAGCTCAGACCGAGGAGCGTACCCGAATTGCACGCGATCTCCACGACACGCTGTTGCAGAGCTTTCAGGCTTCGCTGATTCAAATGCAGACAGCTCGGAACGTTTTTCCGCGGCGTCCCGAAGAGGCCATCCACACTCTAGATAACGCGATCGGAAGCGCCGAGCAAGCGATTGATGAGGGCCGCAGCACGATCCAGGATCTGAGGAGAACGCTGGCCCCGCAGAGTGAACTGGAGCGTCTGCTCACGATCGCGGGGCAGGAACTTGCGAAGACCCGGGATTCAGATGGAACTCAACCGGTGTTCGACGTGAGGGTGACCGGGACTCGCCGGATCTTGTCAGCAATCCTTCAAGACGAGGTCTACCGGATCGGGCGCGAGGCACTGCGAAACGCTTTCCGTCACGCGCGTGCGAGCCACATCGAAGTCGAAATTATTTACGACAACCGTGATCTTCGCCTGCGGATTCGCGACGATGGACAAGGCATTGACCGAAACATTCTGCAGCAAGGTGCGAGGGTCGGGCACTGGGGCCTGCCAGGATCACGGGAGCGCGCGAAACGGATTGGAGCGCGCTTCCATATCTGGAGTGAAGCTGGAGCAGGCACCGAAATTGAGTTGAAGCTTCCGGCCTCAAGGGCATACGCGAGGCCTCAGGCTCAACGGCGATTTGGCGTGTTTCGTAAGAAAAAGGGAGATCTATGAGCGATTCGGGGGTGATTCGAATCCTCACCGTGGACGATCACGCGCTGCTGCGTAACGGGATCGCGGGGTTGGTCAACGCGGAACCGGACATGAAGATGATTGCGGAAGCCGCGACCGGAGTCGAAGCGATTAAACAGTTCAGGCTGCATCGTCCGGACATCACGTTGATGGACCTGCAAATGCCGGACATGAGCGGCATCGAGGCCATCATCGGAATTCGAAGTGATTTTCCGGAGGCTCGAATCATCGTCCTGACGACGTATTCGGGTGACGTGCAGGTGATTCGGGCGCTAAGGGCTGGCGCCCGCGGCTTTCTTCTCAAGGGCCGCGTGAATCGCGAGCTGCTGGATGTCATCCGATCCGTTCAGGCCGGACACAGGCGAATTCCCCCGGAGATAGCAGCGGAGTTGGCCGAGCATGCCGGGGAAGAAGATCTGAGCGCGCGCGAGCTGGAGGTTCTCGGACTGGTCGCAGGGGGAAACGCGAACAAAGAAATCGCCGCCCGGTTGAGGATAACGGAGGAGACAGTGAAAAGCCACATCACGAAAATCCTTGCAAAACTCGGTGCGAACGACCGGACGCATGCGGTCACGATCGGGTTGAAGCGCGGAATCATCGATTTGTAACCCCCCAAAAGTAGAATCGTGAAATACGCGTTTTGAATGTTTCGTTTCTGTTGGGTCGCACTTTACCTTGTAAAAAGGGGTTATTGTGCAACGACTTTTTTCGACCTTCGCCTACGGCTGGCCCGGCCGAGGTCTCTTGATGCAACGGTTGCTGCTGGGAATCGCACAGGTTCATTGCTGGTTCGCTTGCCTGAATTCAACGCCCATTTGCGGTACTGTCGTGCCGCAAAGTATCGGGGCTCTCGGTGGAGTTCTATTGCTGGTCGGCCTGTGGACTCCGGTAACCGGAGTTCTGGTGGCGATCATGGAAACGTGGATTGCTTTCTCGCTTCCGGGCAGCGCAGCGCTTCATGCCGTCCTGGCGGTGCTAGCCGCAAGCCTGGCATTGATCGGACCTGGCGCCTGGTCATTGGACGCTTGGCTCTTCGGCCGAAAGCGTATTGAGCCTCCAGATCTTTAGAAAGCGTATGCGACAGCCCCCCAAAAGTCGAAGTCCGGATTCTCACGATTCAGCCGTTCCAGCATCGCACCATTTGGGGATTCGCCGAGAGGGGCACCTGCTCGACAATCGGTCAGGGAGACAGAAATGGCATCGGCAGCACATCAATTCCGTCCAGTTCCCACGGAAAGCTCGGAGACGTTCAGGAGCTCCGCGCAAGAAGAGATTGATCTTAGCGAACAGGTTGTATCAACCGCGATTTTCGAGGAAATTGTTGGGTCTTCTAACGCGATCTGCCGCGTGACCACGCAGGTGATGAGAGTGGCGCCTAGCGATGCCACTGTTCTGATCACCGGTGAGAGTGGCACAGGAAAGGAGTTGATCGCGCGCGCGATTCACAGAATGTCGCGCAGGTCCCGGTCGGTTTATACGAGGATGAATTGCGCTGTCACTCCGCCGTCGTTGATAGCGGCCGAACTCTTCGGCTACGAGAAAGGCGCCTTTACCGGCGCTAATCAGCGGCGTGCCGGGCGCTTCGAAGTCGCGAACCACGGGACGATGTTTCTCGATGAGATCGGTGAGATGCCAAGGGAAACCCAGGTCGCCTTGTTACGGGTGCTGCAGGAACGGGAGTTCGAGCGTGTTGGAGGCACGCAGAGCATTCCGGTCGACATCCGTATAATCGCAGCCACCAACTGCGATCTGCCATCGGCAGTTCGTTCCGGGAAATTTCGTCTGGATCTATTCTACCGGTTGAATGTCTTTCCAATCCATGTTCCGCCTCTTCGCGAGCGTCCGGAAGATATTCTTCTTCTCGCCAAGTATTTCATCGAACGCTACGCTGCTAAACAGGGCAAGAGGATTCGAAGAGTAGAAAAGCGGACGGTGGAAATTCTCGCAGGCCACCAATGGCCTGGCAACATCCGGGAGCTTCAAAATGTCATAGAACGAGCGATGATCTTCTGTGATTCCGATACGTTTTTTCTGGATGAGACCTGGGTGCAGCCGGGGGAAAAGTGTCGGATCGGTCTGCAGCCGTCTCTGATGAACCAGGAACGAGAGCTCATCGAAGCGGCGCTTGCAGAAACCAGCGGCCGCATTTCGGGTCCAGATGGAGCGGCCAGAAGGTTGGGAGTTCCGCGGACGACGCTGGAATCGAAAATCAAGAGCCTGCGCATTGACAAATATCGATATCGAGCTCAAGCTTCCGAGTTCACTGCGTTGTAGCGCACTTCGTAAGTCGCCGCGCCAAGGGCGGAGTGGAGTTGTCAGGCTGTGACGGCAAGCGGTGGGCAGAGAACAATCGGGACGGCAGGCCCAAATCTAGTTTCTTGCTGAGGACTCCGTGGACGACGATCACTCCGCCTCATCTATGGATCGCGGACTCCCAACAAATCCTGACGCTGACGGCTCAGTGTTGGAGAGAGGTACAACCCCGATGGCGGGCCGGGCCTCAACGAGGTCGGACAATGCCTTACCCTAACCGGCGCGATATCTTGATAAAACTTGTTGCACTAGCTACCAGTAGCTGCGATCGGGGACCGACAGGTCTTGCCGCGAGCATTGCTAGGTTGACGCGGCCGTCTCGGCCTGAGGGCCAGGCGAAATCGTGATTCAATCGAGCGCTCGGACCAACCATGCTACGCATCGACAAGTCTACGGGCACGACCCCGACTATTCTTAAGCTGAGCGGCAGGATTCAGGAGGAGGGTCTGTCTGGTTTGCAGATAGAGATTGAACGATGCGCAGGCCCGCCAAAGCTTGACTTGAAGGATGTCAACCTCTTGGATCGAACCAGCGTTCGATTCCTGATACTGTGTGAATCTCACGGTATCCAACTGATCAACTGCCCTCTGTTCGTCGAGGAGTGGATTACATGTGAGCGCCGGCGAGCAGGGTCGCAGCGCGTCTGAACCGCCGGTGGCGAATTGCAGGCTCCCCCGGAAACCGCTATTCCGCCGGTGCCCTTTCCGGCTGCCAGATTGATGTAATTGGCTCGTGCTCGATTGGCCCGGTATCATCGTCGGTATGGAGGGTAGCCCGATGGCCGCTCCCCTGGAAATCGGCCTTTGCGCATTGGCGCGGATGAGTTTTGCCGCGCCTCGTGCAAACGGTTCTGCTGCCTTGCATTGCCGAGCAGGCCTAGTGCAGTAGCTCAACGACTCTCGTCTTTCCTGAGCCTGTCGGGCCAAGGAAAAGGAAGTTGCCGATCGGGCGTCCCTCATGAGAGAGGCCCGTACGGTTGAATTTGATATACCCGTACGATATGCTTGACGGCTTCATCCTGGCGCCGAAGGCGGATTTCGAGATCGCTTTCGTATGATCAGAAATACTGTGCTCGATCCCAATAGGGCCGGCAAAGACATCTCCCCTCTTCGATTCACGCAGCCCGGCGATCGGCGCTTTCCCGCCGTCTCAGATGCGGCGCGAGTTTCTTTTTCGCGTTGAAGACGCGCCATTGGACCGTACCGATCGGAATGGCCTTGGCTGCCGCGATTTCGTGGTATTCCCATTCTTCGATGAAGCGCAGCGTCAGCGCTTCCTGCTCCCGCGAGTCCAGGAACGACATCCAATGCTGAAACTCGAACGCCGGCGTCGCCGCAGGCACCCTGATGGCAGCAACCAAAGAATCGGATACCTTTTCCAAGTCGGTCGTATCTACCTCACGGGACTGCTTTCCGTAGTGCCGGCAAAGTGAACTTCGTGCGATTTTGAAGAGCCAGGCTCGAAACAGCGTTCGGTCTCGAAGTTGATCCACTTTGCGATAGACGATCAGCATGACATCCTGGGCTAGGTCCTCGCTTAGGGCCTGCTGACAGCCACGCGCACGAAAAAAGGAGATCAACTGAGGGGTGAAGATTTCAAACACCGAGGCGAACGTAACTTCGTTTGGCGATTCCAGAAAGTTCTGCTCGGCTTCGCCCTCCTGAAGGAATCTCTCACTTGCGATTGTCTGGTTCATACGCCTCGTTAGGGCACACGAGTCTCCACGAGGCCAAAGAACCAATCATCAGTATTTTCTGAGAGTTGCACGCCAGAGGCGACAGTTGCCCGATGACGACGCTCGTCAACTTCCGAGATCTCGCCATTGTGAATGTGGCCTACATGTTCCTTGGGAGCCGGCGAACAAGCGGACTGGTTGCTGAATCCTTAGGGGTGAGCCGATCACGAGCACAAATAACCCAGCGGATGGCTTAACTTAATCAGCACTTCACTGATGCATTCTCCAACGAAATTCTCCGTTTTTCACTATGAAGAGGGTTCTTCTCGGGGAGGCAAACAACTCCCACTTCGAGTTCCGTTGGTCTTCCGGTTGACAGCCCGTTGCCAGGTTTCGACGGAAATGGCCAATATGGGGGAGATTTCGCTCTATCGAAGAGAACGGTGCAGGTGGCTAGAGGAGCGGAATCGGCTGCCTGGGTGTACGGCGGCGGTCAGTCTCTCACTCTCTCCGAGTTGGCCTGCCCTTTTTGGTTAACAAGGGCAGGGTGTGTTGAATGGATCTTGCGATAAGATCTGTGGAGAGATCTTCTTAAGGATTCCCGAATGCCCCGTCTGCTTAGCAGTGCATTTCTGGCCGGCTTAGTCGCCGCCCTCAATTCCGCCATGGCGCAAGCTCCGGCAACGCCTGCGCCGCCAGCTGCCGCGCCCGCGCGCGCGCCGCGCCCGCAAGCTCCAACCCGCGATCCGCACACTCCCGGCTACGTTACCGCGAAGGAATTACCCGATGGCGCGAATGCGCCGGTCAACACCGACGGGAATTTTATACTCGGTCCCACCCATAACCCCGCGCCGGAAATGGCCGCGCAGGAGAGTGTGCCGCACGGGACTATCGAAACCTTCGAGATGCAATCGGCCGACAGCAAGATCTACTCGGGCATCGCACGCGATCCCCGCGACCCCAACGAGCCCAATAAGCCGATCACCAGCCATCCGCAACCGTACACTCGAAAGGTCGCGGTCTACGTGCCCAAACAATACGTACCGGGCACCGTCGCGCCATTCATCGTCGGCGCGGACGGACCCGACCCGGCACTATTCACTGCGCTCGACAATCTGATCGCCGAACACAAGGTGCCGGTAATGATTGCAATCTCTATTCAGAACGGAGGGGCCGATGCTCAGGGAAGCGAGCGCGGCCTGGAATACGACACCATGTCCGGCCTTTACGCCGAGTTCGTCGAGAAGGAAGTGCTGCCTCTGGTGGAAAAGCAATACCACGTGAAGCTCACCAAAGATCCCGACGGCCGAGCGACCATGGGCGGAAGTTCCGGCGGCTCGGCCGCTCTGGAGATGGCGTGGTATCACCCCGAACTCTACCACCGCGTGCTCACCTACTCAGGTACCTACGTGAATCAGCAGTGGCCGCCGAACGACCAGACTCCGCACGGCGCGTGGGAATTCCACGAGCACCTCATCCCCAACAGCCCCATCAAATCGATTCGCCTCTGGATGGAAGTCGGCGACCGGGATAATCTCACCACGCGCGACGACTATCACGACTGGGTTCTGGCCAATGAGAACATGGCCAAGGTGCTCGCCGCCAAAGGCTATCACTACCAATTCGTCTTCGCGCGGAACGCCGGGCATACCGACCGCGCCGTAAAGCAGCAAACTCTGCCCGAGGCGTTGGAATATGTTTGGCAGGGGTATCCGATAACCGGCTCGAAGAATTAGCGCAAGAGAATCGAATCGACCAGCAGCTGGTTGTCACGCACCGTCCCCCTGCATCACGCGTTCCTCTTTTTCCCGGCGGTCGCATGCCAAACCGCCAAACGTAGCGAAGTCGCCATGCGGATTTCGGAAATTCGAAAGGAAAGATTGGCCGACCGCAGCCGGACCTCTCTCCCAGGACCGTTACCGGCTGTGCCAGTGCACGATCCCGCGAAATTTGAAGCACTTGCAAGCCGCAGCTACCGCAGCGGTATTGCACGGCCACCATGGCGAGTAGCATCTCTGCCAGGCTATGGCGGAAGTATGGCACGATCCGATGGGATTTGCAGTGGGGACACCAGGACTGCCAGAGCATTGAGGAATTCGTCCTGCAAGAAGTATAGGGGCAACGGTCATCCACGCAATTGCCAGCCGTAGCGGTACTGGGGGTATATAATAGCGTGCAATTTGGAAGGAGCCTCAATGCCTCTCAAAGAAGCCGATCTCAAAAGCCTGGAAGCCTGTAGACGGGCATTCCGCCAGGACGCTCAGACAATACGCACGGGAACCGCGCTGAGATTCTGGATTTATCAGAGAGTGGGCGTGGAGAAGGAGACCTTTGACCTCTTCCCTGTGCTGATGGATAACAGATGGGTTAGAGAGGTCCTGTCAAGAAACGCCGTCCTGTGCCACGGGATCTGTCGCACCACCACAGATGGCCGTGGTCTTATATTTGAGACCGAATCGGAGGACCTGAATGCCGGCGTCCTGGGAGGGCTGAAGAAGGCTGTGGACTGGCTCTTGAACACGCAGGGAGTTGCGGTCCGGGTGGTCGCCCCACCGGCGAGGCGACCGCGATAGAACTAGACAATCTACGCCGCGGTTCTCGGCGGACTGCGGCCGCCGCACATCCGAGAATGGTTCAAGACGCATCAGTTGCCCACCGCGATAAACAAGGTCTGCGACCCGCTAAAGCCGCCGAGGGTGAAGGTCAGAGGAACTGCATCGCTGGGCGCAACGTTCGGGACCACAATGTTGAACTGGTAAAGGCCGACGAATCCCGGAGCGAGTCCTGCGTAGGAGACCGTGGCCGGTGCGCCGCCAAGCGATACTTGCAGATTCTCGTCTCGAACGCCGACTCCGAAGACTCGAAGGGAACCGCGACTTGGACCCCAGCGGCTTCCCACCCCACTGTCCCGAATGGTTGGCCTTCTGGCAGCGGCAGTTCCACCTGTATGTGAATGGCGAGGAGCACGTCACACTTACCCTCGAAGGCGCTTGCGCCGTGATGCAAGCGATCCCGGATGACGACGAGGCCCCGATGCAACTATCATGACGAACCTTCAGCGGCGGCTCAAGAAACTCGAAGCGCGCAGTGATCCGCACGGGGGGCGTCCGCGACTCGTTGTGCGATATGAAGGGTGCGGGTGGGGGGATCCCGCTGAGGAACCTGAGGAGGACTTCGATGAAAACGACCCGAATACGGTGCTCGTGGTTGTGCAGTACGTCGATATGCCCGCCAAATCACCTTTGGGGCCGACCCGATGAAGACGGTTGCCAGGCGGCTACGAAGGCTCGAAGAGCGGTTGCGGCCGTCTCTTCGCGCAATAGCGGCGATTGACCCGGCAGGGACGGGCAGGCTTCGCGGAGCTCTCGCTGCAGCCGGTTTCGTCGCCGGCCCGGTAGAAAGCTTGGCCGAGGTTTGGGCCTTTGCCGCCCACTCCATCGCCGGCTGGTGGAGGTATACGATGGCGCTGACCGCTACCGCTGCGGCCGCCAGTTGCTCATCCTGGCCGACACCGGCGGCGGCAACAGTTGCCGTACCGGAGTCTGGAAAACCGAACTGCAAACCCAACTCTGCAACGGCTTTGGGCTCACCGTGACCGTGGCTCAGGTAAGCCGAAACTGTGAGCAGGCGGGCAGGAGAACTGTGAGCTGCCTACCGTTCGGCAGACGGAGAGTATGAGGGCCAGTTCGGCAGTTGGAGGACCCTGGCAGCCAGGCGCAATATGGATGTACGCCACATCACTTCTTCTTCCACTCGGCAGCCTTCTCCGGTTGCCCCACGACTGATAGAGATGGGCGATCCATTCGCGGGCCCGATCCAGATGGAATTGGTCCGGGACCTGAATCCGCTCTTGGTGTGCCTCCATCCCGCGGTAGCCTGCGAGCAGCAGTGGTTCCGCTTCGGCGTATTTCTTCTGTCCAACGAGGCTGGCTCCTAGGAGGCCCTCGGCGAAGAATCGTTGCCAGTTATCCGGCCGTTTCTTTCGATCGGCCTCGACGGCCTCGCGGGCGAGGGCTTCGCTGGAGGCGAAATTTTCTAGAGCCTGATAGGTCAGAACTAAATCAGCCATCGTGTCCAGCGTGTCGGGATGCTCGGGGGACATGCGGCGTCGGGGGCGGAACGCCTTTCGGGACCGAGCGAGCCCCCATATTCGTCATAGCCGTTTGCGAAGTCGTCTTCAAATCGCGATTCCCACACCATGCTGCTGCGGGTCATGTGCAGGAGGCGATATAGCTTCTCGTCGATCAGAGAAGCAACAGACCGCCCTGTGACGGTCTCTACGATGAGTTGGGCGAGATCGATACCCTCGCCGGAGTATGCATAGCGAGTTCGGGGCTCGAAATGAATCTTGAGCTTCCGATCCTCCTCGAATGCGCGCCAATTGGGAAAGCCGCTGGTGTGGCTCAGAAGGATTCGTAGAGTGAGCCTCTTATAGCGGTCGTCTCCCTGGAGGTCCGCATATTTCGGATAGTCAGGAAGCGGCTTGGGAAGGTATTCGTGGATTGGCTTGTCGAGGTCGATCGCGCCTTCTTGCACCAGGCGCATGACCATGGTCGCAAAGGCTGATTTGCTCAGAGAAGCCGCTGTCATTACCGAGTTCGGTGTCAACGGCAACCGCCTCTCAACATCGCGGGTGCCGTAGGTTTTGAGGTACACGATCCTGCTTTGGTGAAAAATGGCAATCCCCGCGCCCGTCACATGGGCCGCTTCCATCAACCGCGTTGTAGTGGTGTCTATTTGAGAAATCGCGACTTCCCTCCCGTCAGGTCGCTGAATAGAGGGCTCATTTCCAAGAAGGATAAATGCGCCGACGAGCGTGATCGGTATGGCAAGGGGCAGCAATCGTGCCATTTCTTTTCCTCCTTGGTGGAGTGGCTCTTATTATAGCCAGCCGCTTTACACTGCTGCGAAAAGGTCCCACCTTGCTGATATGCAGGCGCTTCGGACGGTTGACGCACCATCCCGGATGTTGGCCGGCTTCCACCGCTTGCCGTAATGTTCACGGTCGCCCCCCACTAGACAAAGAGTGCTTATCGTACTTTGTCGAATCGGCGCCTGCTCGGCGATACGCCAGCATGGCGTTCCCCACCCGCCCTGCGTCATCGCCTTCCCGGTGGAAAGCATGGCCTTCCCTGAGCTTCGCGCGCGGCTGGAAGAAAAGGCACCGGACTGTCGGTCGAATAGCTAGCGATATTGGCACTTAACGCAGCTTTCTGCGCTCTTTCAGAGTGTCGCGTCAATCGGTCGGAATTGGTAAACGCCGTGCGACCACAGCGGATATATTGGCACGCCCCTGGAAATGACATCAAAACGCAGCGTACATCTGATGCGAGTCGCCGTTTGAGATCCTTCGATGATTTATTGAACCTTCTCACAAAACTCCTCGTATTTTCGTTTTCGGGAAAGCGTGTTGCTGCCACCGGGACAGTGGATGTCGGCGCGACTCGAGGCATATGTGAGCCATTTCTTTCAGTATCAATAGTTGCCAGTGCGCTGGCGGTGGCCAGCAATTTGCGCAAGGAATGATGGATCGTTGTATCCGAATTCGCCTTTTGCAAACGGACCGGTGGCAAAGCGGGCAGGAGGGAAAGGTGGGGACATTCTCGAGCAATCCGTCAGAGCCCAAAGGGGCAAGCATCACCTACAACGCGCTCAGCTATGCAGGCGCGTTATTGGGCGACCTAAGGGTTGCCCTCCGCTCACTGAGGCGGACCCCAACGTTGTGGGCCACCATCGCTCTCACGCTGGCGCTGGGGATTGGCATGAACACCGCCATCTTCAGCGTTGTGCGCGGCGTCCTTTTGCGTCCCCTGACGAACCGCGATGAGGATCGACTGATTTTCATTCAGCAGAGTGCGCCAGGCTTGCAAGTGAGCAGCGCCACGTTCTCGATACCCGAGATCGATGACATAGGCTCGCACTTGAAAACCATCAGCAAAATCGGCACGTTTTCCACCGTCGACTTTTCTGCCGAGGGCTTCGGCGAGGCACGTGAAATCCACGCCGGAGTGGTGGACGGCGCCTATTTTGAAGTAATGGGACTGAAGCCCACCTTAGGCCGGCTGCTTGACCAGCACGACGACAGGCTGAACGCTGACGGCGCAGTCGTGCTGATGTACAAGTTCTGGGCTACCGTGCTGCATTCGGATCCGAATGTGATTGGAAAGGCTATACGCCTGGGTAGCATGATGGAAGTCCGTTCCGCAACCGTCGTCGGCGTTCTGGAGCCGTCCGTGCCGTATCCGGCGGAAACGCAGCTGATCGCGAACATAGTCACCAGTCCGCACCACCTTTCAGCCACGATGGTGCAAGGTCGCGAGCACCGCATGACCGACGTATTCGGCCGGTTGGCCCCAGGGGCGAACATCCAATCCGCGCGCGCGGAGCTTCGTACCGTATACGCAGCCATGACAGCGGCTCATCCGGAAGCCTACAGGCCTCAAGCCCACTTCCAGATCGATGCGCGGCTCTTGCGGGACCAGATCAACTCGCAGGCCAGCACCGTCCTCTGGCTATTGTTTGGCGCCTCGGGCCTGCTGTTCATCATTGCCTGCTCAAACGTCGCCAACCTGATTCTTGCCCGGACCGTCCGTCGCGAATCGGAACTGGCGATTCGGACCGCGCTGGGAGCGAGCGCGGCCGCCCTTCGCAGGTCGTTGTTGGCGGAAGGGCTGGTTCTATGTGGCAGCGGAGGCTTGGCCGGCGTTCTGGTGGCCATCCCGATGGTGACGGTGCTGGCGCGTTACGCGTTGCGATTTTCGGTGAGGGCTGCGGATCTCACCGTCGATTTCAGCTTGCTTTGGATGGGTCTGGCTTTGTCTTTGGCCGCGGCGGTATTTCTTGCCTTCATTCCCCGCCTGCCTTCCGACGATAGTTCCCGCGGACCGGCGCTGACCGGTGGCACCAGCCGAACCACCGGCGGCAGCCGCCGTCGCATTCGCGTTTTCACCATTGTCCAAGTGGCCGCGTCATTCCTGTTGTTGGCGAGTGCGGGTGTCTTGCTCACTACATTGCGCTCTATGCAAGAAGCACAGCCGGGCTTTGAAACCGGGCACGTTCTGGTTGCCAATCTGCCGTTGATTTCCGATGGCCGAACGCCGCAACAGGTGGCCCAGTTCTACCAGGAGGCCCGGCGTCAAGTAACTGCATTACCGGGAGTGGATAGCGCCTCAATCTCCATGTGGGCCCCATGGCTTGACAGGCGTTACCTGGCCTTCACCTTGCAGTTCGCAGTCGAGGGCCGAACAGGGGAAAGCGGCAGGGACGACCTCCGTGCCCGGTTCCGATTTGTTTCGCCGGGCTACTTCTCCACCCTGGGGATTCCCCTTCTGGAGGGGCATGACTTCACGGAGGCCGACACGAAGGATTCCGAATTGGTAGTCGTCGTGAGCAAGAGCGTGGCGCAGCGCTTGTTCCCCGGGCAAGATGCGCTAAACCGGCACATACTGTGGACGGATCCGCTGATCAAAGTCGCGGGCATCAGCGATAAGGGCCGCCGGATTATTGGCGTCCTGGCTGACGTGGACGACGCCAACATTCTTCCACAGCACAATTTGACAATCTATCAGCCGTTTGCGCAAGGGCCGCTGTTCGGAGCCAGCCTGCTGGTACGCTCGGGCAGGAACCCTACCGCCCTGATCCCATCCATCACCAAGACCATTCGCGCGGTAGCAGCCACCCAACCGGTGGAGCACACCAGTACTCTCGAAGAAGTCCGCACCGAAGTGCTGGCGAATAACCGCGTGAATGCCGTCGTGTTCGGAGGGTTCGCCCTCCTCGCGCTGGCGATTTCCGTGGTTGGAATTGCGGCGGTACTGGCCTTTACGGTGAGTTGGCGGACACGTGAGTTCGCCATCCGGATCGCGGTTGGCGCCCAGCCGCGCCGGATTCTGGCGAACGTTCTGCTCGACGGCGCCACAACGGCGGCGATTGGCATTGTGGCAGGCGGTCTGGTGGGCTGGGGCTTGTCGAGGCTGGCCGGAAATTACGTTGCGGAACTCCAGCTTCCCGGCCCGATTCCACTGATTGGGTCGGCAGCGGTCGTGATTACGTCAGCGGTCTTGGCATCGTTGATACCGGCCGCGCGTGCTGCGCGAATCGATACGGTGCAAGCGCTTCGCGCTGAATAAGGTGCGGCTGGAAGATAAGGAGCAGTCCACTACTCCATTCCAGATCGGAGATCTGTTCACGTCGAACCTTGATTGCCAGCGAGTAACGGCCTAGAGTTTACGGTCGCCACCGGCTAGCGCGTCAGCCACTCAGTGGGATCGCCGTCGATTGAAAGCGTAGCGCCCGCCGCTAGCCCTCACACGGATAGCCGCCTGACGGTCCGACGCGTCCACGAGACTCCCTCGTCGAAAGCCAGGTTCGAGACATGTGCGTTCGCCTGGCCCACCGTCTCTTTGGGGACGGCATCGAATTCCACCGCGTTCACCGCTTTCGAGCGTCCGTGCGGCGGCGGTTTTGCCAGCTGGTGCTTTACCCGCCATGATAAGATCTGCAAGAGAGCACCATGACCGTCGAAATCAAGCGCTGTTTCTTTTGAAGCGACATCAAGGTGAAGGCCGTGAGCCTGAAAGAGAGCATCGAAAGCAAATTGAAAATCCCAACCCGCATCCGTCTTGGCGGGCCAGGCGCGCTAGACGTTTTCGTCGACAACCAGAAAATCTACTCCAAGAAGCAGGCTGGCCGGCTGCCGACCCAGGACGAAATCATTGAGCTGATTCGCGACCGCGCGGACAAGGTTTGATGCAGGTCGGCGCGTAGTCCGTCGCCGGCTGGTCGGCCAAGAGCTGGACTGGGCACGATCACTGATCGTCGACCAATCACTACCGATATTTGCCGATATCGCAGCCTTCTGCGAGTGGCGCGTGATGCGAGCGAAGCTTCCCAGAACGCGACTTTCGGCCCGTGACACCCAAATCGAACCTTCTCCGAGCGGCGCGTGACTCGAGTGCAACCCCGGACTGGGGCGGGAATTTCACCTCCCTGTACCGGAAAGATCGGCGGGGCGCTCTGGTTCGGGCTGAAAGATAGCTTCAATTGGTTGTTGGAACAGCCGCGAAATGTCAAAGGCGAGCGGCAGACTGGGATCGTACTTTCCGATCTCAATAGAGTTCACGGTTTGCCGAGACACGCCGAGGTGTGAGGCGAGCTCCGCCTGGGACCAGTTACGTTCGGCGCGCAGAACGCGAAGACGATTCTTCATCTCTCAAGCTAGCTCGCCGGTAAGAGTTCCGACTCCCGGCAGCCCGCGATCAACCGGACCAACTGCTCCGTCGTGGAATTGCCCACCAAGTGATCGTCACCCACTTCCACGACCGGGACCGACATGATCCGTTTGGTTATGAGTATCTGAGGATTTAGAGCTACGTCAAACGTTCTTAACGTAAATCCCATCTGGCTTTGCAATGCCTGGAGGCGGCCGAGAACGATGGGACAGAATGGACAACTGAAGAAGCTGTAAAAATTCACGGCGACGGGAGCGGCTCGCGAATTAGCACGCGGCGAGTGATTCGGAGTCAACTTATCGACGATCCGTCCATAACCGAGAAAGCGAGAGATGTGGGAGAAGAAATGAAATAGCCCCCAGCGCAGGCCGGCTAAGCCCAGCATCCATAGCAGTGCCAGAGCCCATTGGCGGTGATAGCTGAAGTACCACAGACCGACAGCGTAGCCTGCCCAGGACATTGCGAGGCCGACAACGCTGCATCGCTGCTCTTTAAACTGAGTGTTCATCGATACCTCCAAACGCAAAAGATGTAAGCGCAGGCCCAGAGAAACATCATCGGAGTTCCCAGAGCGTCCGGCTTGCCGTGGTAAATTCCCGCCCGGTCGAGGCCGGCGACCACGAAGGTGAGAACCAGTGTGAGCATGAAAGCCAGGAATACTGATTCAAGGCAGATGCGCTCTTGCAGCTCATCCATTTTCCGCACGGTGCGGAATAGCGCCACGACAAAACATATCGCCGGTATGACTGGTAAGAGCGTCAACCAGGGAGGAGCCAACAGCGGCTTTCCGAGCCACTGCACCGCAAGGTCGGTCAGAAGCGCGCACGCCGCCCAGAGGAATACAGGGCGGCTGAACCGAGAGCGCCACGTGCGAGCTGGTGTCTTCCCCACAGTTTTTATGGTAAAGTAAACTTGGCATTATGTCAAGCAAGCTTGACAGAAAAATTAAATGACTCCATTTGGTGGACGGCGATTTTCCATTTCTGGTCTGATCGTCGGCTTATGCGGCCAATCTCTGCCCGCTCTGGTGTGGTAGCGGCGTTGTGATGCCAAAGCAGGCACGCTTTATTCTGCACAAACAGGACGGGTCCCGCGAGCGTTTTGCGACACCGAGCTGCGGCGCACGTCTGGGGCCCGTCAGACGCGAGTGTCGGGCCAGTCTCGGGTAAGTCAGATTCAAACGAAAAGAAAAATGAAGCGGGTATCGATCGAATCTTAAACCACTCTTCAAGCAAACCACGCTGACGAAACTTTAGCCGCTTTAAATTTAAAAGCGCCACTCGGAGAAAGCCAACGCCTCACATACGGCCATCTGGGAAGCGTCGGCTTCGGCCCGGTCGTCGGCAAGCCGGGACAGGGGCCAGCCGTGGCTAACGATATTGATTTATATACCGGGGTTCCCGTCGGGTGGCGAGTCGTCGGTGACCGTTTCTGCTGTTCCGGTCGTCGGTAAACGCTGCGCGACATATCGCGGGTGTAGTCTGCGCCGGGATGAGATAGCCAAACTCTGGTACAGGACACTACGGGACAAGCGACAGCCCTGCTGCCGACTCAACCTCCGAGCCGCGCGTGATCTACCGGAGCGCGGCTTCGGTAAACGCCACAGTGGGCGCCGCTGCACCCCACCCGCCGGATCTCCCAGGACCAACTGGCGAATACAACAGCAATGGCCACAAATGTCCAGCAGCCACCAGGCATTCAGGCCTCATCGAGCACTTCCCGTACTTTGACCGCCAGCGCCTCGGGCTTAAAGGGCTTCTCGATCAGGTACTCCTTGCGGTGGCCGAGAGCGGGTCGCGGCAAAGAAGTGTCGGAGTAGCCGGAAACGTACAGCACCCTGGTCTCGGGATGCGAATCGCGCATCGCCAGCGCCAGCTGCCTCCCGCTGAATCCCGGCATAACAATGTCCGTTGTTAGTAGGTCGATCCGGCTCGTATAGCTCCTGGCGATCCGCAGACCGGCCACGCCGTTGGCGGCCTCGAGAACGAAATAGCCTCGCGCCGAGAGGATATGGCTGGTCATGGCACGCACCGCGGCATCATCCTCCACGAGCAGAATGGTCTCCGTGCCGCCTCGCGAGGCTTGTTCTTCCGTCGCCACCGGGGCTGACTGGCCCGAGGGCACGGCAGCCATGGGCAGGAAGATGCGGAATGTGGTTCCCCGGCCCAACTGGCTTTCCACCCCGATGTGACCTTCACAGTCCCTCACGATCCCGTGTACTACCGCCAGACCCAGACCGGTGCCCTTGTCTGGCCCCTTGGTCGTGAAGAACGGCTCGAACAGATGAGTTTTCACCTCTTCCGTCATTCCTGCGCCGGTATCCCGCGCGGTGAGTACGACATAAGCGCCGGTGCGAACGTTAACATGAGCCGCAGCATAGGCATCGTCGAGAAAGGCGTGCGACGTTTCGATGACGAGCTCGCCGCCGTCCGGCATGGCGTCCCGCGCGTTGACCACGAGATTCATCGCCACCTGCTCGATTCGTCCGGGATCCGCCAGGACATGACAGGGTTCGGGACTCAGCGAGCTCCGCAGCGCAATATCTTCGCCGAGAATGCGCCGCAGCATCACTTCGAGATTCGCGATTACCGGGTTCAAATCGATGTGGCCCGGTCTGACGATTTGCTTCCGGCTGAAGATGAGCAGCTGTTTGGTGAGAGCGGCCGATCGCCAGCCCGCATCGTTGATCTGCTGGATCAGATGGCGCTCGGGGTCCGTCCGGTCCAGCTTAAGTAGCAGCAGGTCGCTGTAGCCGTTGATGATCGTCAGCAGGTTATTGAAATCGTGCGCGATACCGCCGGCGAGCTGCCCCACGGCCTCCATTTTCTGCGCGCGCCGAAACTGCTCCTCGACGCTTCTCCGTTCGGTAACGTCTTCGGCAATCACCTGCGTCTGAGTGAACGCGCCGTCTGGGCCGCGAATAGCGCGGCTGCTCACATGGACCGTGATGGTTTTTCCGTCCTTCCGCATCCACTCGCATTCCCTCGCGCCGATCTCGCTCGTTCCCCACAGTTCAATGTCACGTTGGAGATTCCGCTTCAGCACTTCCTCTTTTGAACCGTACCCGAGCATTCTGATGACAGCCGGATTCGCATCGAGAACCGTGCCGTCTTCGCTGGTGACAACAATGCCGTACTTGGCGTTTTCAAACAGTTCGCGGTACTGCGCTTCCGAAGCCCGGCGCGCCTCTACCGCGCGTTTGCGTTCGGTCAGATCGAGAAAGGTCACCACCGCGCCCACCGGCTCTCCGTTGAGAAACATCGGATGAGACCAGCATTCCACGGAAAGACGGGAGCCATCGGCTCTCCACAGGACATCCTCGGACAGGTGAGTCGGCACCCCCTCCCGGATCGCCCGGTCGATGAGGCACTCCTCGGCCGGGTGGGGGGTCCCGTCCGGTCGTGTGTGGTGCATGAGCTGGTGCATGTTCTTCCCCAGCAGATCGTCTGGTATTTCATGCCCGAGAAGGCGCAGGCAGGCGGGATTACAAAAGGTGCAGCGGCCATTCAGATCGAGTCCGTAGATGGCCTCCGCGGTTGAGTTCAGCAGAAGCAGATACTTTTCTTCGCTCTCCTCGAGCGACCGCTGAATTGTCTTGAGCCCGGTGATATCCACGCCGACGCCCATCATGTGCAGCCCCTCGTCCTGGAGCATTACGCCATGGGCGTCGAGCCAGCATGTCGAGCCGTCCGGACGCACGATACGGTATTGTTCGGCGAACTCCTTCGCCTCGCCCGACAGCACTCTCGCGACTGACAGCGCCACGCGCGCACTGTCATCGTGATGAATGCGGATTACGGCATCTTCCACATGCCCCGAAAAGGTTTCGGGTGTGTAGCCCCACTGGCGATAAGTCTCCTCGGACCAGACGACCGTGTTCGCGTTGATATCCCAGTCCCACAGCCCGATTCGGAGACCGCCTTGTTGCGCCAGCTCGATGCGCTTGCGCCAGCCGGTTTCCGCGCGCTCGAGGCGCCTGATTTCGGTGACGTCGCGAAAGATGCAGGCGGCCGCGCTGACGCCTTCGGCCATCTCGACAGGCGCTAAGGATATTTCGAGGTCCCTCTCCCCGAGTTCCGGATACCGCACGCGCAGGGCAAAGTGGACGAATCCGCCTTTGAAACATTCGTCAAAATGAGGTTTCAGGAGCCCGTCGAACAGTTCCCTGCCGACGATGTCTGAAACGCGCCTGCCGACGAGTTCCTCTTCCTTCATGACCCGATAGCTGAGGTACGCGCGGTTGGCGAGAACATAGCGGTAGTCGCGATCCACCACGGCAATCATTTCCTCCAGGCCTTCCACAAGACGCTCGAACTGCCGCAATTTCACCTCGGCGCGCTTGCGTGCGGTGAAGTCGATAACCGCGCACGAGATGCCGACAACTTCGCCCGCCTCGTCGCGCGCAGGCTGGTACGAGGCGAGAAATGTTTCTTCGGGCTGGGACCCCTTGACCTCCACATCGACCACCGCCTCTCCCTGCAGGGCGCGGTTCAGGAAGGGCTCGATCTGAGCGAACACCCCGGGCACGACCTCCGAGATCGTCCGGCCAAAGTGCTCCTCGAGGGGCATGCGGTGCATATCCGCGAGCCGCCGGTTCAGGTTGACGTATTTCAAACCGCGGTCCAGATAGCCCAACGCCACTGGCGCGCCATCGTAGACCGCCTGCAGTTGCGCCAGCCGCTGAGAGGGGAGTCCCTCCAGGTTGCCGACGGTCACATTCTTCCAGCGAAAGGAAGCGGCGATGGGCCGTTCTCGTTGCGCGGCGATGACGGCTGCAAGTTCCCGCGCCGGCACCGCGCGCCCGTAAAGCCAGCCCTGCGCCTGATCGCATCCCAGCCACAGAAGCATATCGGCCTGCTCCTGAGTCGTTACTCCTTCCGCGACTGTCGTCAGCCCGAGACTCTGGCCCATGCCGATAACCGCCGCGACGATCTTTCTGCTGTCCCGGCTCTCGGTCATGAAAGTGACGAAGCTGCGGTCGATCTTGAGCGCATCGAATGGCATCGACTGGAGATGGCGCAGGCTCGAATACCCCGTGCCGAAATCGTCGAGGGAGATTCTGCACCCCGCTTCCTTCAGAGCGGACACGGTGGCGAAAGCCTGCTCGGAATTATTCACCAAAGCGCTTTCGGTGATTTCGATGACGGTGCGTTTGAGTGAAAAACCGGCCTCCTCCGCGAGGTTCCGCATTCGCTGCGTCAGTTCCGCGTCGTGCAATTCCAGAGGAGAAATATTGATGGAAATCGTCAAAGGAGACGGCAGCAGCGCTGCCGCGGAGGCAAATGCGCTGCGACCGATGATCCCGGTCAGCTCCCGAATCCAGCCGTCTTTCTCGGCCAGCGGTATGAAAACGTCTGGCCCGATGATTCCCGTTTCCGGGTGATCCCAGCGAGCCAGAACTTCAAACCCGGCGACTTTACCCGTGCGTACCGCTACGATCGGTTGAAAAAACGGAACGAATTGTCCGTGATTCAAAGCACGTCTGACTTGCTGAGAATCGGGAGTCATGGGCATATCTTACTCCTAATTTCATGAATTGAGATTGATAAAGCCCGGACAGCGCGGAGCGAGGTGCGTCGTGTTAGAGTGTACCGAACGGTATGCCTTGGAATCGGATTGCGCCGGCGGTTTTGGCCTCCGGAATCGTGTCGTCTATGACGGACTGGCTATTCATGGGCGACTGGCTTTACAAACGCTACGACAAGCATCCCGAAATTTCGCCGAGTTGCTCGCGAAGCACGCGGTTCTCCTCGCGAAGGTAGTCAATGACCTGCAGTTGGCGTTGGTTCATCCGTCCGGAAACGGCGATCAGCAGAAAACGGAATGGGTCGAAAACCCTTTCGGGTTCCAAAGCCTATTATGGCGACTGCGGGCCGATCGTGAAGCCATCGCGAATTCATGCAGATCCGGTTTCCAGACCATACGCGGGATATAATCAGCCGAGTTGGGCCGAGGGAGGCTCCGCAATTCCGTCGGTTCCACCACGAATCACCGATACACTACAATTCACTGCAATTTACTTCTCATGACCGATCCAGTCGCCTGAGACTACCAGTTCGACCCGGCGATTCTCCTGACGGCCGTCGGCGGTATCGTTCGAAGCCACTGGATTTGCCTTGCCATATCCGATTGCTGTCACCGACGCAGCGGGCACGCCTTGAGCAACCAAGTGGTCCCGAATGGCATCTGCGCGCTGCTGCGACAGTTTAATATTGTACTCGTCGTTGCCGGTCGGGTCGGTGTACCCTTCCACCTGGACCTTGAGGCCGGGGTATGCTAACAATATCCCGGACACCTTAGCAATCTTCTCGCGGGCGCTGGGTTTCAGCGAGTACTTGTTGAAGTCGAACATAACCCTCGAACAGATCGAGGAGATCGAGAAAAGGGAGGCCCGCGCTACCGCTTCGCAACCAAACAGTTCGCCAGGCCCGCGGCCAAGGCAGTAGCAGCCCCCAACCCGCATTCCCGTGTAGTCCACAAGACCCACCCCCTCCTCGACAACATCGTCACCCAGGTGTGGACGACCGGCAAAGAGGACATCCGCAAGAATCTCAGTCCCTACGCGCTCGACGCTACCGCCAACACCGCCGGGCTCTCGCTGCGCGAACGCGGAAGAACTGTTTCATCGCGCGCAAATGCTGGCGGCCAACGGTAAGTGGCCTATCCTGCTCAACCGCGAGAATCTCGGCGTACTGCTGCTGACGCCTGGAGGAAAACACTTGCTCCCTTCCTTCCTGGCCCGCCCGGCTCTCTGGTCGCGGCGGGCTTTCTTAGCTCCACAACTCCGCTACGACCTTCCCCTTCACCAGTTCCCGCGGCTGGTTGAGGTGATTGAGCACAATCATATCGGGATCGATACCCAGGGCGTAATATGTTGTCGCCAGCAGGTCGTTTGGGTGCATCGGCTTGTCCTTGGGCGAACTCGCGGTCTGGTCCGATTCGCCATATTGGGCGCCACGCGCGATGCCGCATCCGGCCACCACCGCGCTGTAACAATACGGCCAATGATCGCGGCCGTCCGGAGCATTCGAGTTGCCGGATGTACTCACGCCGATCCGCGGCGAGCGTCCGAACTCTCCCACCGCCACCACCAGCGTCTCCTTAAGCAAGCCACAATCATCCATGTCTTCCAGCAACGCCGACAGACCACGGTCCAGCTTGGGGCAATGCAGATTCTTGAGCGGAGCGAAATTCGCGGCGTGGGTGTCCCAGGAGTCCACCTCCGCGTTGCCATTGGCCACAGCCGGCCAGTTCATCTGCACAAAGCGTGTGCCCGCCTCGATCAGCCTTCGCGAGAGCAGCATTCCCTGCCCGAACGTGGTGCGGCCGTAGCGCTCGCGCATCTTGTCTGTCTCCTTGGTGAGGTCGAACGCGTCGCGTGCCTTACCTGACAGCACTAGATCGAAGGCCTTTCCGTAGTATTCGTCGATAGCGTAGCTCTTCAGCGCGTTCTCCAGGTCGGGCATCGACCCGTTGATTCCTTTTAGCAACTCAAAGCGGTCCTTGAGCCGCTCGGGCGGCACTTCCTTGCGCAAGGCCAGGTCTTCGGTCTTGATCGGCAGGGCGGGATCCTGATACAGGCGATATGGGTCGTAGGCTTTCCCCAGAAATCCGGCGGCACCGCCTTTGCCAATAATGCCCGACTCCTGCAGAGGGCGCGGTAATTCGACAAATGGCAACACCGCTTCGGTGGGCGGTTTGAGCTTGGAGACGTGGCTGCCCGCGGTGGGAAAATCAGCCCCGTTGGGCGGCTCCAGTTGACCGGATGGCGAGACTCGATCTGGCGGGTACCCGGTGAGCATTTGATAGATGGCCGCAGTGTGATTAAAAAGTCCGTTCGGTGTGTAACTCATCGACCGAATCAACGTGGCCTTGTCCAAGGCGTTCGCCATCATCGGCATGTGCTCGCCGATGTGCGTGCCGGGAATCTTGGTGGGGATGGACTTGAATTCCCCGCGAATGTTGGCCGGCGCGTCGGGCTTGGGATCCCAAATATCGACGTGACTAGGGCCGCCTTGCAAAAAGACCATAATGACGCTCCTGGCGCTACCAAAGCCGCGTGCGCCGTCATATTTGGTCGCAGCTTTTGCCGACTTTTGCCAGGCGAAGAAGTTCGCCAGATTGAGTCCCAGCATGCCGATCGAGCCGGCGCGCAGCAGTTCCCGCCGCGTGGGGCCTTCGCATGTCTGACAACGGCGCCCTGGAATCACGAGCATGTCGAACCTCTTTCACTTAGTAGTTGTACAGAAACCCCTTGCTGTTGACCAGCGCCCACAGCAGATCCTGCGCCCGCGCGGCGCGGCCAGCGCCACCTTGCAGATATT
>Ga0302326_10005981_pt1 | contig 27496 bp, 24 predicted proteins | sample Palsa_T0_3_FD_202264 | JGI IMG/M metagenome (GOLD analysis project Ga0302326, IMG submission 202264) | Peat permafrost microbial communities from Stordalen Mire near Abisko, Sweden - Palsa_T0_3 | ecosystem: Environmental > Terrestrial > Soil > Palsa > Peat permafrost | place: Sweden: Abisko... | reverse complement strand
CCGGAGCGCAAAGCGCAGGAACTCGCCGATCAGGAAAAGGTCGACATCCGTCTGCACTCGATCATTTACGAATTGCAGGACGAGATCAAGCGCGCCATGACCGGCTTGCTCGAACCGACGATCAAAGAAACTTACCAGGGACGCGCCGAGGTGCTGGAGACATTCCGCATTCCGAAGGTGGGAACGATTGCCGGTTGCCGCGTGAGCGATGGAACGATCAAGCGCGACTCCGAAGTGCGGCTGCTGCGCGATAACGTGGTGGTGTTCAAAGGAAAAGTGGCGTCGCTGCGCCGCTTCAAGGACGATGCGTCACAAGTCACGAACGGTATGGAGTGCGGCATCTCCATCGCGAACTATGGCGACATCAAGGCCGGCGATGTGATTGAGGCGTTCGTGACGGAGAGAATCGCGGCGGAAGCGATCAAGTAAGTAATAAGCAAGTTATAAGTGAGTGGCGCGCCGGGCGCCCCGCCCGGCACCAGCAGGGCTGCTCCAGAAGATGTTTCTCCTTCGGCCATCGAACGGGATCAAACTGGAATTGCGATGAAAGAAGAGCCGGACACGAACGTCCGGCTCTTCACCATACCAATTTATTCGTAGTTTCACGATGGAGCCGATGAAATCCTAAACCACCAAGGGCACGATGGATCACGAAGGCTTTTGGCTTCAGATCTTTCCTTCGTGTACCTTGGTGGCCTTGGTGGTTAACGTTTCGCAAACTGCGCCACTAGCCGCCTAATTAGTGGCTTGGCTGCCGAAGACTCCTCCGATATTGGCATCTTCCTGCACCATGAAGCCGGTGTTGTTCGCACTCAGGTAAAAGACCAAAGCGCCGGTTACGTTATTGACGGTCACGGCGACCCGTCCGTTCGAACCGACCGTGTAGGTGCCACTGGTTCCGAGTTGCGTAATGACGCCTTCGCCGTCGGTGGGGCTGAAAGCGTTCGACGTCTGATTCCAATTGAAGGCGGTGGCGCTGGTGGTCTCGAAGTTACCCACGCGGTCCTTCAGGGTTGTGTCAAAGCCATCCATTACGAAGGCGGCCTGGCCGCTGAGCGCAGGCGTGCCTTGCTGCTGGGTGATGGTGCCGTCCTCGACTGCGGCTGTGTCGTTGGCGAGGAAGTAGGCGGTGGTTCCATTCACCATCCAGAAAATCTGCGGGCTGATCGAGCCTCCGCTCAAGGTCAGGTTGATGACACCGCGGCCGTTCGCGGCCAGGGTGTAGGTGCCGCCCGACACCGAGAGATTGGAGTTCACGGTTGTATCCTCCACATAGTCCACAGCGCCGGCCGTGAGCATACTAACGCCGTCGGTCGTATACACGCCCGCCGAGTGGATGCCGGCCTCACCGCTAACGCTGGTGTCGCCGCGGCTGCCGAATACGTAGGAGTTCCCGCTGGCGAGAGTGGCGGCGGAGAACGGACCACCGGTCTGCGCTTCCGCCTGGCCAATTTCGAGCGAGGTAGTGTTCCCCATGAAATAGAACTCGCTTGCGCTGACGACGTAGTAGCCAAACGAAGTGCCATCGCTCAGCGTAAAGGTGCCGCGACCGGTCGTCGCACTGGGCGCGCTCAAGGAAACTGAAGTGGCAATCGATTCCGTCGTATCCAGGACGCCGAGGTTTAGAACATCTTCGGTACCGCTGACAGCGCCGCCGGTAATGGTGATTCCTCCCACCCGGGAGCTGGTGCTGATGTTGTGCGCCTTGAATACGAACGCGCCCGAGGGCGCCGCGGTAAAGGCGGTCGTGTCCTGGGTCTGGCCATAACCGGCCGAAGTGGCGAAGGTATCGTCCTCGTTCAGATAGAAGTGATTATTGTCGATCATGGTGATGGAGTAGTTGGAACTGGCAAAAGACAGCGTTCCGGTGCCGTCGCTGAGAATGGTGTAGCTGCCGGTCTCAGGCAAGCTGCTCGGAGTGAGCTGTGCTCCGTCCTGATCGTAGTCATCGACGAGGATGCTCAGGTTTCCGTTTCCGTCGGCGGTGAAGACGGTGGTTTCGGAAAACGGATCGGCGGAGGTTCCCCCCGAGTTGTCAGCGGTCCCGGTCTGCTTCATCACGTATTGGCCGCTCAGGCTGCTCTTGCTGAAACTGCCGCCGAGAGGGGGGACGAGCCCAGTGCCGTTGCCGCAGCTGGCCGCTAGAACTATGCTGGAAACCGCCGCCAGAGCCATGAGCAGGCGTCCGGCACACTTCGGGGAAACGAGGGGATTCATAAGACACTCCTGTCTTTCAGTCTTAAGATGCGCTAACCCGGATTGTAGGATAAAGTTTCGGTGAAAAAAGTTGGCGGACAAGCTTCCCCGGTATAGGGCGGGGTAATGATTACAGATAATTACAAAGGTCACAGACGGTTACAAGAGTCCACGACAGGGAAAGGTCAGCTGGAGGCTGATTTCGCGATTGACTTGGGCGCGGACTTGGACCGAAGCACCTCGCGGACCTTCTTGGCGAGATTTTGCAGGGTGAAGGGTTTCTGCAGGAACGCGGTGTCGGGGCCGAGCGCGCCCTGCGTGACGACGGTATCTTCCGTGTAGCCCGAAAGATAAAGCACGCTGATGCCGGGACGCAGCGCCTGCAGTTTCTTGGCGAGTTCGCGGCCGCCGATGCCAGGCATAACGACGTCGGTGATAAGGATATCGATGTGCTCTTTGAAGTCCTCGGCGATACGCAGACCGCATTCGCCATTTTCGGCTTCGAGGACCTTGTAGCCGCGCGCGGTGAGGGTTAAACGAACCAGTTCGCGCACGGATTCTTCGTCTTCCACCAGCAGGACGGTTTCGCATCCGTCCGCTTCGTTTTGTGGTGACTTGGCGGGACTCAACTCTTCGGCGGATTCTTCGGCGCGCGGCAAATAAACGTAGAAAGTTGTGCCCGCCCCCGGTTCGCTTTCGGCGAACACGTACCCATTGCTCTGTTTCACGATGCCATAGACGGTGGAGAGGCCAAGACCCGTTCCTTTCCCTTTTTCCTTGGTAGTAAAGAACGGCTCGAAGATGCGGGATTGAGTTTCCTTGTCCATGCCGTGGCCGGTATCGGAAACCGAGATTACGGCATAGCGTCCAGGCTGGATGAAGCGGGTTTCGCGAAACTTTTGGCGCACGGTAACGTCGCGGCTCTGCAGGGTGAGCTTGCCGCCTTGGGGCATGGCATCTTTGGCATTGACGACCAGGTTCATGATGACCTGCTCGAGTTGGCTGGCATCGGCGCGGGTGTGTCCGGCTTCGGTGGAGAGCCGCGTGACCAATTCGATGTTTTCGCCGATCAGGGGCCGCAGCAGGCGTTCCATATCTTCGATGACGGAGTTGACGTCCACCACCTTGAGTTCCAGGAACTGCTTTCGGCTGAAGGCCAGCAACTGCCGGGTGAGGGTAGCGGCGCGGTCGGCTGCCTGCTGAATGGACTCGACTTTCTGGTGCATGGCACTGCCTTTTTCCAACTGCTCCAGCAGCACCTCGGTGTATCCGTTAATCACCATCAGCAGGTTGTTGAAGTCGTGGGCAACGCCGCCGGCAAGGCGTCCGACGGCATCCATTTTTTGTGCCTGGCGAAGCTGCTCTTCGAGCTGGCGCCGGTCGGTGATATCTTCAGCGATCAGCTCCAATACTTCTTCGGGTTCATCGCTGCTACTGGCGGCGCAGCCACTGAGCCGCACAATGATGATGCGGCCGTCTTTGCGTCGCCACTGCACTTCGACGCCGTTAAGACTGCTGCGGCGGTAGTCCTCGGCCAGCCGGTCCCACTCCTGGGGATTCACGAAGACATCGCGGCGCGCGTTGAGCCGGAGAAGATCTTCGACCGATCCCTGCCCGAGCATGGTGATGAGCGCCGGATTCACGTCGAGAAATCTTCCGCCGACGGTGCAACGGCAAATGCCGAAGGCGGCGCTCAAAATCAGCGACCGGGAGCGGGCTTCGGAGCGCCGGAGCGCTTCTTCATGGCGTTTGTGCTCGATCGCCGCCGCCAATTGCTGCGAAACAAATTTCAGAATCTCGCGGTCCCGCTCTCCGAAGCGGGTGTTCTGGTTGTAGCTCTGGACGACCAGGACTCCCATGCAGGCGGTGCCGCTCTTCAAGGGAACGCCGAGCCAGTCCACCGACGGAGCCCCGAGCAACTCCACTTCGCCACGCTGCACCAGTTCCTCAAAAACCACGGGTGTGGCCAGCAGCGGCTCGGCGGATCGCAGGACGTATTCCGTGAGCCCGCGACCCAGTGGTTTGGGCGCGGGTGCGGGATCCTCTTCATCGACGAAGTAGGGAAAACTCAACATCTGAGATTGCGGATCGTAGAGCGCGATATAGAAGTTGCGCGCATTCATCAACCGACCGACGATGTCGTGAATCGCGGCGAAAAACTGCTGCAGATCTTCGGCTGCCTGGCTGCGTGCCGCGATGGCGTACAGGGCGGCATTCAACTCCTCGGTGCGCTTCTGCTCGGTAATGTCGCGATAGGAGGCGTATGCCCCAACATTCTTGCCGTTCAGCGTAACTGATGAGGTTGAGACCAGCACTTCGACCAGCGCGCCATCTTTTCGCTGGCGGCGAGTCTCCAGCGAAAGTTTGCTTTCAGTCTTGATGCTCTCGGTGATCCACGCGGTTTCCGCGTAGCGATCCGGCGGCACGATGAGCTGGTCGAGCCGCTTTCCGGCAGCCTCGGCCGCGGTAAAGCCAAACAGGCGGGTGAACTCCGCGTTGATGCGCAGAATGCGCCGCTCCTGGTCAACAATGCTGATCGCGTCCGGCGCGTTCTCGATGATGCGTTCGAAGCAGGCTTTCTCCAACGCCAGCGGTACTTCCGCCGGTGGCACTCCAACGATATTTCCATTGCCTGGCGAGGCGCCTAGGGCTGAATCGGAAACGCGGGTAAAGGGCGGCGGCGCGCCGTGCGCAAGAACATCCGGCAGCACTTTCGCGCGCGACTGTTCGGGCGACGTTGATGCCGGGGCGGTTTTCTCACCCATACAGTCCTTTCCGAGAGGGCGCGCAGGATAAAGATCAAGGGGAGGATAAGGGAATGTTAAGCGGGCCCCGCGATGCGCCGATAGTTACTGGAGTAATGGGTGATTCGATGGGAAAAGCGGGCAAGGATAAGGATCAGGAGGCCTTCGCCAACCCCTCGCAAACCTGGCGCAGTATCATCCTTTGTTCTTCGGTCACGACCAGAAACTGGAATCCGCAGCGCAGGCCCAGGCTGTAGCGGACCACGCCTCGCAGCTTCATGAGGTGAGGCGCGACGGGGACGGGAAACTCCAGGGAAACGACTTCGCCGGCGTGCAACTCACCGGTGAGGGTCGCTCCGATGCCATCCTGGCCGAGTTCGCTGGTCCTGCCCCAACAGGTGGTCGTCAGGCCCTCGCGAAACACCGACACCTGAATGCGCACGTCAAAGCGATGACGGGGGAAACGCCGCACCCGGCGTTGAGGTTTGGCGGTCGCTTGTCCCGGGCTGCTCAATCCAGATTCTCCATCTCAGAATTCTCCATCTCAGATCTCCCTTGCCTTGAGATTGTGCATGGGCACGCGACATCTTCTCAACAGCATCAAAGTGCATGTACCAACGAAGTTAGTATTCGCCGAGGACAGTGCTCGCGAGAACGAGCCACTGCATGGTCACGATTGCGCAACTTTTTTCAGCTCCCCGTTTCTTTTTCAGTTTTTCGAGACGTCAATTGGCGGGTTCAAATGCAAAGCTGCGTAAAGATGCGTGACAGACGCTCGGTGCGCAGTCTAACATCAAGAGTGGACTTCCGGACATAGCGCTGACAGGCGCCGCGCTGGAGTCGTCTGAATTCTTTATGACTTATCGCTCCAATGCCGCGGAAGCCTGGTATGACCCGGAGTCTACTTCGGAGCAGCCGGATATACCGCTGGATTTGCTTCCTCCGCCGAGCCTGACGCAGCCGCTCTGGAGGTCACTGGTCGGCAATCTGCGCGATACCTTCGCGCCAACAAAACTTCCCCCACTTGAACTCACATCGCGGCCCATAAATGTGGGCCTGTTACTGAGCGAACGTCTGCGCCTCCCCTGGTTTCGTACGGTGTTCACCAACATCGGGGACGTGCTTTCGCCGGAGACCCTGCCGCCGCTCGAACTGGAATCGCGGCCGGTCGATGTGGGCGAACTGATCACCGACCAACTCAGCCATTTCTGGTGGGGTTCGCTGTTGCGGAATCTGGCCGATCGTGTCTCGCCGGAAACCCAGCCGGCTCTCCACCTGACGGCCAAGCCAATTCTGGACATCATCCCGAAGTCATGGATACTGCTGCCGCTGTGGTCGGAAGTCGTGGACACGCCGAAGGTGTTTTATCCGGACAAGCCGAAGGCGGCCGATGCTCCGCGGCCAGTCAATGTGCAACCGGTGGCGTCGGCGGCGGAAAAGCTGGAAACTGCAGTCATTCAGGTCACCGCCGCGGATTTGCTGCGCGACATTCGCCGCTCGCGCATTCGGCAGCGCATTTGGATCGGCCTGGCGGCCGCACAGATTCTCTTCATTGTTCTGGACGCCCTCGGGAAAATCTGATTAAGGTCAGAGGTTAGAAGTGAGATTGTAGAGGTTAAACCTCAAGCGATATGTTTTTTGTTTTACCTCTGCAATCTGACCTTTGACCTCTTCTTACTGCCGCAATCCCATCCAGCCTTCGGCAATCACCATGGAATTTCCGGGGTTGCGAGCGTCGTATTTCACCGAGGTCGGCAGGCCGAGGCGGCAGGAATGCAGATTGATCCATTGCCGAAGATAGGTGACGTCCTGCGAGGCTTCATAGGAAACGCCGGCCACGTCGTACTGGTAGATCAGCATAGTCGCGGAACGGTTCACGACCGTCGTGATTTCCTGGACATCAATCACCGTGCCATCGGTAATGCGTCCGACCGAATTCAGCCAGATCCGGCGCTCGTGCTCGACGTCCTCCGCGTTCCTGGGTTTGCGGCGTAGCAGGGCGAAACCGGCAAACGCCAAGCCAATCGTTCCCAGCACAACGGTATAGAGACGAAGCGAAATCATTTGCAAATGGAACCCAAGCCTTTCATTCTGCCTTCAGCATAAGCGGTAACCTCTAAGACCGCCAAGGGCACCAAGGTACGCAATGACGCACCGGACCGCGGAGGGTTTCGCCGCGGTTCGCACGCTTGGCGGCTCAGAGTTTCCGCCGGACGAGCGGGCCCCCGAGCAGGCCTAAGAGCGCCGCCGATAATAAATGTTGAATTCGAATCCCGGATTCGGCGGGAAGATCTCAGCGATCTTGCGGAGCCGTTCGGCCATGGAAGCTGGGGCCAGTAGCGGATAATCGCGCTCGCGCAGATCGTAGTAATCGACGTCGAGGTAGAGTGAGAGCAGGTAGATCGAAATGGCATCCGCGAAGCTGGCCGCCAGATACTCGTTCTTGAATTTCTCCACGTCCGGACCGTGGCCGGTGGCGAACTTGCGCGCCTCCCAGGCATCGAGTGAAGTTTCTCCGCGAACGCCGGATTCCACCTGCTGCCACGCCAGATCGGCGAAATTCTGCGATACGCCGGCGCGTTCGACCAGCGCGTGTCCGACATTGATATAGAACTCGAAGGCCACCGAAAATTTGTCCTCCATCAGGCGCGTCGAAATGAAGACGCATTGCGCGTCCCCGAGATTCAGATTGCGATGGCAAACCGCGTTGTCGCTGAGCGCAACGTCGTAGCGATCGGCGATCACGGTCTCATCGCCCTGGGTCACGGTGAGCGGCACGAAATAATACGCCTTGCGATCGAGCGCGACCGCCACCGGCACGGGCACGGCGGCAATCATGCGCTCGAGATCGTTGTCGGCGATAGTAATCTCTCCCGAGCGGGCATAGCAGATCCCATTCGGCGCCTGTGAAACCGGGCTATTTTGCACGATCTCCGCGGGGCTGCGGGTGATGGCGGAGGCGATTTGCGACATGACGGTATTGTAGCGTATGCATGCAACGGGATGGCTCGCGATCACCGGGACCGATGGTGTAGCTTAGAAGCATGGCGCAAACGAGTTCGGAGGGACCGCGCTGGATCGGAATTCCGGTGCGAGTGTTCGCGATGACGTTTCTGTTGACCGTCCTGTCGTTCGCGGTCGCGCTCCTGCTGAGCATTCTGGGGACCGTGGTGTACTCGCAGGTGAAGCATGTGGCGCCCAACCTGACATTCGCTTACCGGCACATCGCGTTTCCGTTCGCCATCACCGTAGGCGCGATCGTGCTGGTGCTGTTGCTGGTGATGGAAATCCGGAACTACCGGCAACGGAAGATGCTGGCCAGCATCGAGCGCTTGAGTTGATCATATTGAGTTAATCATGACCGAATTGAAAACCACCGTGCCGCGCATTGCCATTCCCGTGCCGCATTCCGGAGATCGCGAGTACGCCGAGCGCGCGCTGCCCCAGTACGAAGAAGCCGTACGCGGAGCGGGTGGAGAGCCGGTGCGCATCGACCTGGATCAGACTCCGGCTCAGGTGATGCAGCAACTTGAGCGCTGCGACGCCGTTCTGCTGCCCGGCAGCGGCGCGGATGTCGATCCGCAAAAGTACGGCGCGGATCGCCACAAAGAGACTGCTCCCCCCGATGCCAAGCGGGAAATGGTGGACGAGTTGGTTTTGCAGGATGCCTACAAAACGCAGAAGCCCGTGCTCGGCATCTGCTACGGACTGCAGTCGTTGAATGTGTTCCGCTCGGGATCGCTGGTGCAAGACATCGAGTCGGCGGGCATTAACTCGGCGGGCATTAGCTCGGCAATCAACCACAGCGCGGGACGGACGGTAGCGAAGGCGCACACGGTAAACGTCGAGCCGGAATCGCGGCTGGCGGAGATTGTGGGGGCTTCTTTGGATTTGGGCGACAGCAAGACGGTTGCCGTGAATTCTTCGCATCACCAGTCCGCGGACACCGTGGGGGATGGATTACGCGTTGTGGCTCGTTGTGCGGAAGATGGAATCATCGAGGCTTTGGAAGGTGACGCTCCTGACCATTTTGTATTGGCGGTGCAGTGGCATCCGGAGCGGAGCGTGAAGGATCAGCCTGAGGTTGCCGAGTCCGCGAAGGCCATTTTTCGGGCGTTCATCGAGGCGGCGAAAGCGAAGCACGCGGAGCTCGTGGGGGAGTTGGAGCGATATCGTTAATTCTGTAAAAGTATTTTCGGGATGACAATCCTGTAAAAGTATTGCGAGTTACTTAGACGTGTCCGGATCCAATCGCTGTCCGAATTTCGTCAGGGTCTGGTCTTAGTAAGCGTCGGCAGCATCGTTGCCGGGCGGGGCGCCCGGCTCTCCATTAACTCTTAACTCTGGCTGCGTTTCAACAGCACCACCACATTCGCAATCGCGGCATTTTCCGTGCCCAGGCCTTCCGGCGTTTTTGCTTTGATTCCCACGCAGTCGGCGGGAATTCCGCACAGCTCGGCGACGTGCCGGCGCACCGTGTCCGCATGCGGGCCGATTTTTGGGGCGGACAGGATCAGCGTGGAATCCAGGTTCACCAGTTCGTAGCCCGCCGTCTTGACGCGCTGCAGCGCCTCGCGCAGAAATACGGCAGAGTCGGCATTCTTCCACTGCGCATCAGAAGGCGGAAACAACGATCCAATGTCGGGACCGGCGATTGCTCCAAGCAGCGCGTCGGTGATCGCGTGCAGCAGGGCGTCGCCGTCGGAATGTCCACCGAGACCCTTGTCATGCGGCAAAGTCACGCCGCCGATTTTGAGCGGAATTCCGGGCTTGAACTCGTGCGAGTCCCAACCGTATCCGATGCGCATTTCAGGCTTCAAATTTTGTTCCCGTCTTCGTGTTTCAGATAGAACTCTGCCAGCTCCATGTCGGCCGGCGTCGTAATTTTCAGGTTGCGCGGCGATCCCATAACGACCACGACCGGCAGGCCGGCGCGCTCCATCAGTGAAGCCTCGTCGGTGCCGAGAAAGCCGTCGGCTGCCGCGTCCTCAAAAGCCTTCTTCAAAATGTCGTAGCGAAATCCCTGCGGCGTTTGCGCCATTACGACACTGGCGCGCGGAATCGTGGCTTTGATGAGTGCGCCGTCCGCGGTGCGCTCCACCTGTTTGACGGTGTCGACGGCGGGCAATCCCGCGATAGCGGCTCCGTCCTTGCGCGCGGCCGCGATTACATTCGCAATAATTTCCGCCGTAATCAACGGGCGAACGGCATCATGCACCAGGACGATGTCATCCGGCTCGGCCGCCGTAAAGGCCAGCGCATTGGCCACCGAGTCCTGGCGATGCTCGCCGCCCTCGACCAGTTGCAGGCGCTTGCTCAGGATTTCCGGGAACTGCTTTTCGACCTGGGCGCGAAATCCGGCAATTTCGTCCGCGCGCAGCGCGACGATGATTTCATGGACGGCAGGGGCGGCGGCGAACTTGCGCAGCGTGTGAACCAGAATGGGCATGCCGCCCAGTTCTTTGAACTGCTTGGTAGGTGCCTTTTTCCTGGACGCCGCAGCCGAAGGCGGGGCCATACGCGTGCCCAGTCCGGCCGCCGGAACAATGACAAACACCTTCATAGGGGGCGACCAGTATAGTACAGGCCCTGGGTTCTGCGTCGAACCCACGGGGCGAGCCCCGTCTCTACACGAGTTTTTGGGGTTGGCGGAGAGAAGAGCATTCACCACCAAGGGCACGAAGGTCCACTAAGGTTTGCTTCATTCAAACTGCACCACTACCGAAGCCCAGCGCTAGTCGGCTGCCCCGTCGGCCACTGCCGGGGTTTGCTTTTTCAGCACGTCGGGGCTCGATCCAGTGGTTGGCGCCGGTGCAGGCACGGGCACCACCGCACCCGGCGACGATCCTCGATCGTGGCGGCTCGTCCCACGCTCATCCCACTTGCCAAAGATCATCTTGCCGGCGGTGGTTTGCAGGACTGAAGTCACCGAGATATCAATGGTCTTGCCAATCATTTTGCGCGCGTTGTCGATCACGACCATGGTGCCGTCGTCGAGATAGGCTACGCCCTGGTTGTATTCTTTTCCTTCTTTCAGGATGAATACCCGCATGATCTCGCCGGGCAGAACGATCGGCTTGAGCGAGTTGGCCAGTTCGTTAATGTTGAGCACCGCCACGCCCTGCAGTTGAGCCACCTTATTAAGGTTGAAGTCGTTGGTGATGATTTTGCCTTCATACACCTTCGCCAGTTCGATCAGTTTCATATCGACTTCGCGCACGCTCGGGAAATCGTCTTCCACGATCTGGATCTGGACGGAAGCGGTTTTCTGCAGACGCTGCAGGATGTCGAGGCCGCGGCGGCCACGATTGCGTTTGAGCGAATCGGCGGAATCCGCTACCAGCTGCAGTTCGCGGAGCACGAACTGCGGGATCACGATCAGGCCGTCGAGGAAGCCGGTCTCCGCGATGTCGGCGATGCGACCGTCAATAATGACGCTGGTGTCGAGGATCTTGTAACTCTTCTTACCGGACTTTTCTCCGCCGAAGACTCCGCCGAGCGCCGCCAGATTGAGCAGATCGCCCTTATTGGCGCCGACCGCCAATCCGACATAGGCCATGACTAACATGACCATGATCTGCAGGAAACTCTGGGTAGGGCTCGGAGGAATGCTGTTGCGGATGACGAGCGCGAAGAGATAGGCGCCAAAGATGCCGAGTATGCTGCCGATAGCGGCTCCAATGAGTCGCTTCAGGCTCATCACCCGCAACCGCCACTCGAACGCGACAATGGCCAGGCCGATCAGCAGGCCGACGCCGGCAGCAAGGTTTGGGGGCAGCTGAAAGGGACGAATAAAAAAGCAGACGACACCAACAAGGAGGATCAGCAGAATGCGAATGAGTACAACGTCCACGAGTAATACCTCTCTCGGGGAAGGCGCCGCTAGAACGATTCCCGCCCCCGCCGGTCGTCCAGGGCAAATGATATTAAAGCCCCTGCGCCAGCGTCTATTCACGGAGCTATAAGAAAATGAGACGCGCTCCGCCCGGTCATAGCCGGATAACCACAAGAATACGGCAGCAAGTATATACCTCGGGAGAAAGTCGGGCTAGTTGGACCTTTTGGCGGTAGTGCTGCAGTTTCGCGATGGAGCCGAGGAAATCCTGAACCACCAAGGGCACGGAGGTACACGAAGGAAATATCTGAAACCAAAAGCCTTCGTGATCCTTCGTCCCCTTGGTGGTTCAGGATTTCGCAAATTGCACCCCTACCCCTTTTGGCCATGGGCAGTTAGTTACCAACCACTAACTTCGAGCAATCGAGATAGACAGCTGTGGGCGGTAACATACGCCTCAATCACATGCCGTCGTAATTCGGCCCCCCGCCGCCCTCGGGAGGAACCCACGTAATGATCTGATAGGGGTCCTGAATGTCGCAGGTCTTGCAGTGGACGCAATTCGCGGGATTCAGGCTGATGCGCTTGCCATAGGGAGCGGCTGGGTCGTCCGCCATCTCATAGACGTTCGCGGGACAGAAATTCTGGCACGGGCTGCCAAATTCCTTTACGCAACGCTCATTGCAGATGTTTGTATCGGCAATCAAAAGATGCGCCGGCTGATCCTCTTCATGTTTGGTGCCGGAATGATAGAGGTCGGTGAGTTTGTCGAAAGTGAGCTTGCCATCGCCCTTCGCCGGGCCGAGCAGGTTCGCTTCCGGCCCACCCGCGGGAAGATTGGCGAGCGGCTCCAGGTTTTCGTATCCCGCATGCGAAGGCAGGCGATTGCGGAGGCCGCCGTCGAAGATCTCCTGCAGCGCGGTATTGAACATGCCTGCCACCATGCCATTCTGGAATCCCTGGTGGAAGTTGCGCACCGGCCACAGCTCATCTTGAATCCAGCTGGTTTCGACGCGCCGCTGCAACTTACCCAGAGTTGCGGCGGACGAATCCGATTGCACCAGCGCTTCGAATGCCGTCTCGGCCGCCAGCATGCCGCTCTTGATCGCGAGATGAATCCCCTTCAGCCGCGCGGAATTCAGAAAGCCGGCGGAGTCGCCGATGATCATCCACCCATCGCCGCCGAGCGGTGGAAGAGACCACCATCCGCCGTAGGGAAGCGACTTCGCGCCGTAGCGGATCATCTTGCCGCCAGAGAGCAACTCGGCAATAAAAGGATGCTGTTTGAAGGTCTGCAGAACATGCTGCGGATCAAGGCGCGGGTCATGATAATCAAGCCCGGTAACGAAACCGAGCGAGACGATGTTGTTTTTCGAGCCATAAATCCAGGCGCCGCCGTATTCCTTCGTGGTCAGCGGATAACCCATGGTGTAGATGACTTCCCCTGCCTGGATGCGGCCGGACGGGACTTCCCACAGCTCCTTTATTCCTACTCCATAGGTCTGCGGGTTCCGGTCTTTCATCAGATCGAACTTCTGGATGAGTTGCTTGGTGAGCGATCCGCGCGTGCCTTCGGCGAGAATGACCACCTTCGCCTTGATGTCATAGCCGGGCTCGAAATTTGATTTCGGCTGGTTCTGCTTGTCGACGCCCTTATCGTCGGTGCGTACGCCGGTGACGCGGTGGTCGTCGTAAAGGAGTTCCGATCCAGCGAAACCGGTGAAGATCGTGATCCCCGCCGCTTCGACTTTGCCCGCCAGCCACTTCACGAAACGGTTGATGGAGATGATGTAGTTGCCGTGGTCCTGCATGGGCGGAGGTGTGATGGGAAGCTGGTAATGGCCGGTGCGGGTCAGGAAGTAGACAGCATCTTTGTGGACCACGGCATCGAGCGGGGCCTCGCTTTCAAATCCGGGCAGCAGTTCTTTCATGGAGCGCGGATCAAGGAGCGCTCCGGAAAGACAATGCTGCCCGGCTTCGCGCGCTTTTTCGAGCACGCAGATATTTTCTTTGCTGAGCTGGCGCTCGGGATGGCGCGCGTTGTCGTCTTTATTATTGTGTTCGTCGATCAGCTGCGAAAGGCGCAGTGCGCAGGCCATGCCCGCAGGACCGCCGCCGACAATGACCACATCGGCCGGCATTTCAGGATGCTCGACGTTCGGAATAGGCTTGCGAAAGATCAGCGTCATGGTTGGATGTCCGAAAGATGAACGATTTCCGCGATGGCGTCTCGAATCGCCGGCAACACAGTATCCATCTGGCTCGGCGTCCCGATTGTAATCCGCACGCACCCTTCGCAGCCGGGGCTTGCCGATGAGTCGCGGACCAGAACGCCGCGCCGTTGCATGGACTCCACGAATGGTTTCGCGGAGTCACCCACTCGCACCAGAATAAAGTTCGTCCGACTTGGCCAGAAGCGCAGGCCCAGTTCGTTGAAGAGCTGGGCGAGCCGCTCGCGGCCCTGCCGCACCTGCGCGACGTGCTCCGTCACGAACGCCTGGTCCGCCAGCGCCTCTTTAAGGCAAGCCAGTGCGACCGCATTTACGTTGAATGGCAAACTGAACCGCCGCAGGTAGCCGATCTGCTCCGCCGCTCCGGTCAATACCCCGAGGCGCAAGCCGGCGAGTCCATAGGCTTTCGAAAAGGTGCGGACGACGAACAGGTTCGGATGGCGCGCCAGGTCGGGGATCAGCGTCTCGCCGTAAAACTCGAAGTAGGCTTCGTCGATCAGCACCGCCGCATCCGGCGCCGATTCTGTAATCTTCAGCAAGTCCTCGCGGCGAGCCGCCAGGCCAGTAGGATTATTGGGATTCGCGATCGCGATCACACGGGTGCGCGGCGAAATCCGAGCCAGCAAATCGGCTACGGGAAGCGTCAAGTCCGCGCCCGGCTGCGAACGCACCATTTTCGCGCCCAGCGCTTCTCCCAGCATGGGATACATGACGAAGGTCGGATCGGCGAAAAGCAGTTCGTCGCCCGGGCCCAGGTAAGTCGTAAAAAGAAGCGACAGCGCTTCGTCGATCCCGTTGGTGAGCAATACCTGCTCGGGCTCGACGCTCAGAAAATTAGCGATCAGGCTTTCCCCGGTTTCGCGCGGCGGATAGCGCGAAACCTCCTCCGCCGAAAGCGAACGCAGCCGCGCCAGCACACGCGCCGAGCATCCGGCCATGCTCTCGTTGAGGTCGAGGCTCAGGCCGGCCCGGTTCACGATCGGTGAGCGGTACGGACTCAGGCCGGCAATCGGTGCTCGCGGCTTCAGCATGGGATGTGGATCAACAGGATATGGATCAGTGGAGTACGCAAAAACATGACGCGATGAGTTTACTTGATGAGAGTTCACTCCACGCTCATTCTTCATCTTTCATCATTCATTTTTCCGGCGCGCATATTTCGCCGCCGCAAAGATCGCCGTGCAGACCAGGAAATCCACCAGCAGGCCCCAGTCCTCCTTGAAGAGCCGGTGCCGCGCGACGGCGGGGAGATGCGGCATGAGCAGGTAGTAGATCGCGTTGCCGGCGAGGACGGCCAGCAGCGCGTCGAGAAAATTCTTCATTGTTGTTCCGTACATCCTGGTCCCGTACGCCCTGGTTCCCTGCGCCTTGGGACTCTTGATCGGCATCCCGGCCAAGCCAGCCTCCGCTCCGGCTAAGATCTCCTGCTAACATCGCTTAAGATGCTGGAACCGTCCACTCCAGTGCAATATGTGAAAGGCGTCGGCCCGCGTCTGGCCGAGATCCTTGCCGCCAAGGGCATTGCGACCGTCGATGACCTGCTGCACTACCTGCCTTTCCGCTACGAAGACCGTCTGAACCCGCGGTCCGTCGCCGAACTGCGCGCGGGCGAAATGGCAACGGTGATCGCCGAGGTCCGCAACTCGGGATTGTTTCGCACCCGTCGCATGCCAATCTTCCAGCTCACTGTGGGCCAGGGCCGCGCAAAGTTGAAGTGTGTGTGGTTCAACGCCGCCTATCTGGCGGACCGCTTCCAGGCCGGACAGATGGTGGCGCTTTACGGCAAGGTCGAAGAGGATCGCGACGGCCAGCTGCAGATCATGCAGCCGCAATTTGAAATTCTCAGCGACATGAACACCACCAATGAAGAAGGCGGCCCCACCGAGGCAGAGAAAAAAGCCGCCGCCTCGCTCGAGATCGGACGCATTGTTCCGATCTACGAATCGACGGGCCAGGGCAAACTGACGCCGCGCTGGTTCCGGCGCATTATCCGGTCGACGCTCGAAAATCTAAGTCCCGATCTTCCCGACCCCATCCCGGCGGCGGTGCGCGCGCATCTGAGCCTGCTGTCTCCGCGCGAAGCTTTGTGGAAGGTGCACTGGCCCGATGCCGGCGAAAGCTTCAGTGATCTGCAATCGTCACGAACGGCGGCGCACCTAAGAATGATCTTCGATGAACTCTTTTTCATCGAGATTGGCCTGGAACTCAGGCGCCGCGAGCAGAAGGCTCAAACCGGAATCGCCTTTCAACTGAACGATGGCGTGCGTGCGGCGATCAAGAAGATCCTGCCGTTTCATCCGACGACGGCGCAGAAGCGGGTGCTGAAGGAAATCGCCACCGACATGCAGACGCCCAGCCCCATGCGGCGTCTGCTGCAAGGCGACGTGGGATCGGGCAAAACCATCGTAGCCTTCCAGGCCGCGATCATCGCCATTGAAAACGGCTATCAGGTCGCGTTGATGGCTCCGACCGAAATTCTGGCGCAGCAACACTATTTTTCTGCCCGGCAGATTCTCGAAAGAGCCGGCTACCGAATCGTCCTCCTGACCGGATCGATGGAACAGGATCGCAAACGCGAAGTGCGCCGCCACATCGCGCAAGGCAACGCGCAGCTGGTCATCGGGACACACGCCCTGATTCAGGATCGAGTCGAGTTCGAAAATCTCGGTCTGGTAGTGGTCGACGAGCAACACCGATTCGGCGTGATGCAGCGCCTCAAGCTGATGAAGAAATCGGACGATGTCCGGCAGGACGGGGCGAAGCCCCGTCACCACACAGACGCCGAGCCCGACGTCCTGGTGATGACCGCGACGCCCATCCCCCGCACGCTCGCCCTGACTCTCTACGGCGACCTGGATGTCTCGCTCCTGGATGAACTTCCGCCGGGACGCACACCGGTTGTCACCCGCTGCGTCCCCGATGAGCGCGCGCCCGAGGTCTGGGACTTCGTCCGCAAGCAGATCAACGCCGGACATCAGGCCTACGTCGTTTATCCGGTGATCGAGGAGAATGAAGAGCGCGAACTGAAGGCCGCGGAGCAGATGCACCGGCAGTTGCGCGAAAAGATTTTTCCCGACTTGCACGTCGGATTGCTGCACGGCCGTCTCGACGCCGACGAAAAAGAGCGGGTCATGCGCGAATTTCAACAGAACAAGATCGAAATTCTGGTTGCGACCACGGTGATCGAAGTCGGCGTCGACGTTCCCAACGCGACCATTATGGTGATCGAGCACGCCGACCGCTTCGGCCTGGCGCAGCTCCACCAGTTGCGCGGACGCATCGGCCGCGGCGCGGCGAAATCCTACTGTGTGCTCATGCGCGGCGGAAAAGTCTCCGAAGACGGCGAACGCCGTCTCGATGCCATGGTGCGCTCGAACGACGGCTTCCAGATCGCGGAGCTTGACCTGGAACTGCGCGGCCCCGGCGAATTCTTCGGGACGAAGCAAGCCGGCATCCCGAGCTTCCGCGTGGCCAACATCATCCGCGATCGCGAACTGCTGGAAGCAGCCAAGCGCGAGGCCGCATTCGTGGTGTCCGGGCCGAATTCGGAAATATCTAAAGAAGAGATAGATCGGGCACTCAAGCAAATGAGGTCGCGCTGGGCGCCCAGCTACGGACTGATGGAAGTGGGATAGAGCACGCCGCATCGAGAACCAGTTTGAGCGTTAGCGGACTTCCGGATTACCATGCAGCGATGACTTCTCGCCTCGGACGTTCGCTGCGCGATCCACTTTTTCTCTTGTGCCTGACCGCCGGCCTGCTCGCCTTCGTGGTGCAATCCGGCGAACTGGGGACGTCCGACACCCTGCACCGGCTGCAAACCACGCACTGGCTCTGGACTTCGGACCCGCAGGTTCCCGCCAACGAGTATCCCGATTTTGGCCTCCACGGCCGTGGCGGACGTCTTTATAGCTGGTATGGCATCGGCCAGTCGCTGATCATGTTGCCGCCCGACCTCCTCGGAACGTGGATGGAGAATTGGCCCATCTTCTCGAACTACCGCGAGGACCCGGAGGTGCGCAGCATCGTGGTCAGCTACGCCACTAATATTCTGGTGACCGTTCTCACCGCGCTGATCGCGTTCCGATTCCTGGTTCAGTTGCGCTTTAGTACGAAAGAGTCGGTGGCCGGCGTGCTGGCGTTGCTGTTCTGCACCACCCATCTTCATTACACGCAAAACATGATGGAGAACAACTACATCATGTTGCTGACCCTGGCCGGGTTTTCGTATCAGTACGAGTGGCTGCGCACGAATAGCCGCCGCGCGCTTTTCATCGGCTCCTCTGCGCTCGGGCTCAACCTGCTGACGCGTCTCACCACGGGTTTGGATCTCATGGCGGCAGGAGTCTTTCTTCTGCTCGCTCTTTGGTTCGGAGGAGCAGGCTTCGGAGGAGCAGAGTTCGAAGGAGCGGAAGCTCGCGGGCGCCTGTTGTGGCAGCGTCTCATCGCCTACTGCAAAATTGCCGCCCCTGTTTACGCATTCTTTCTCCTGGTCGATCGTGCGTACCAGTTTTACCGCTTCGAATCCTTTACCAATACCTACGTGACATACTTCGCCCGGGAGTATCGCCAGCGTGATCCTACCCTGCCTGCGAATTTTCCCTGGACCACGCCCTTTCACGAAGGCGTTTTCGGCGCGCTGTTCCAGCCGGAGAAGTCTATTTTTCTTTTCGATCCTCTTCTCGTGCTGGCGATTTTCCTCTTGGTGTGGCTATGGAAGCGCCTCACTCCTGAGGTGCGCGCGTATGGGGTCACTTCGATCCTCCTGTTAGTGGCTTACATCAGCTTTTACGCAAGATATACGTATTGGGCCGGCGACTTCGCCTGGGGCGACCGCTACGTTTCTACCGCCGTCGAACTGGTGACGCTCATTGCCGTGCCGCTTCTCATACGGTATCGAGTGCCTTTGGGAAGAACCATCTGCGGCGCGGGGTGGGCGCTGATTGCGGTCAGCCTGATGATTCAGCTGGCGTCCGTCGTCTTCTGGGAGCCGCTGGAAATTTATCAGATGGAAACGTTCGGGCATCCAACGTTCGTAATTGCGCTGCGATTCAAGAACATCGTTGCTTTCGCTTTCGGCAAGATGGATGCCTGGGGTTTGACCAACGACACCATGATGCAGGACAAGTGGGATTACGTTCACATCGATACCTGGAATTTTCTGCCGTTTGTGCTGCGCCGGGTCGGAGCAGCGCCGGCCTGGGTGGTGCATTTTGTGCTGGCTATCTGGCTCGCCTCGGTGGCGGCGCTGGCTTCGGTGTTGATGCGGCTGCGAACCAGCTTGCGGGCGCTCGACTGAAAGCTTGACCCGCAATGCTTCTGCTATGATCGCGGCAGCGCCGGCAAAAAGGCTCAACTAAAGTCCGGCGGATTTCATTCTGCACGAGGAGTTTTCATCATGGAAATGCCCGCTCTTCCTCTCGGCTCCCGCCGCAACGAAGATATCGCGCTTGACCTCATGAAATTCATCGCCATGACGACCGGCTACGGCAAGACTTCGGGCGCGGGAGTCGGATTCCAGGGAAGCGGTGCGGCCGACAAGCCCGAGGATTACGCCGCTCATCTGCTGGAGCTCTACGGGCGTTGTCTGCAGTCGGTCGGGAAGTAACGTCAAAATTTTAACCATTGTGGTTATCGAACTTCGCCCGTGCCTCCTGATATCCACCGGTAACCCATTGCCGCCAAACGTCTTCGTTGACAAGCGCCGCAGAGCTGGGCTATCCTAGAATCCTTTGGAAGTCCTGCGGCTGCCCGCCTGGAACAAACCTAGCGCGCGTTCTGCGTGGATATTGGGCACTCAGCGGTCTTCATAACGTTCTTTAGTTTCAGTTTCTGGGAGATTTCCGATGTCAACCTATTTCCCGAAAGAGGGAGATATTGCGCGTAAATGGTTTGTGGTGGATGCGAGCGGAATTGCGCTCGGACGCCTGGCCTCGCGCGTTGCCCGCATTCTGATCGGCAAAGAAAATCCGAAATACACGCCGTTTATCGATACCGGCGATCACGTGGTTATTATCAATGCCGACAAAGTCAAGATCACCGGCATGAAAGCGGATCAAAAGGTCTATCACCATTACACCGGGTATCCCGGTGGAATTCGCTCGGAAGAAATGAAGAAGCGCCTGGTCCGCAAACCCGAGCTGATTATTGAAGACGCGGTATCGCGCATGCTTCCCAAGAACAAACTGGGCAAGCAGATGTTTACCAAGCTGAAGGTGTACCGGGGCGACAAGCATCCGCACGAGGCGCAAAAGCCCGAAGCGAAGGTGTTTGCGTAGACTCGCTTCGAGCCGCGAGCCTCGGGCCGCGAGCGAGCAAGACGAATTTAGATTTCTTGGAAAGGTTGATAAGCCAAACGCTTCATTCTTCGCGCACATGGTTGCTCGAAGCTCGAAGCTAGCGGCTCGAAGCTGACATGGCAGAAATTGTTCAATACTACGGAACCGGACGCCGCAAGACGGCGATCGCACGTGTTTTTCTTCGCCCCGGCAGCGGCGAGTTCAAGGTTAACGGCAAGGCGTTCGATGAATACTTTGTGACGCCCTCGCAACGCATCGCGGCGAAGCGGGCGCTGGTCTCGACCGATACGGGGGCCACGTTCAACGTTCTGGCCAACGTGTGCGGCGGCGGAGTTGCCGGACAGGCGGATGCGGTTCGCCTCGGTATCACGCGTGCTCTGATGCTGTTTAACGCGGAGTTGCGTCCGAAGCTCAAGGCCGAAGGCATGGTGACGCGTGATCCGCGCGCCAAAGAACGCAAGAAGTACGGACAAAAAGGCGCACGCAAGCGCTTCCAGTTCTCGAAGCGGTAAGTTTGTGGCTTTTAGCTGAGGGCTGATGGCTGACAGCTGATTTTGGTGTTCAAATTCATCCCCCCACCTCCCCTGAGGCGGGGTGGACGGGAATGGCAATCCGGGGCCGGTTAGCGTCCGGATGCAGACCAACTGAGGAGGTTGATTGGCAAATATTACGATGAAGGAGTTGCTCGAAGCAGGCGTTCACTTCGGGCATCAGACGAAGCGGTGGAACCCGAAGATGAAGGAGTACATCTTTGGTGAGCGCAATGGTATCTACATTATTGATCTGCAGAAAACGCTCAAGATGTTCAAAGAAGCGTCGAAATTTGTGCAGGACCTGGCCGCGGACGGCCGAATCATTCTCTTCGTGGGCACCAAGCGCCAGGCGCAGGATGCGATTGCCGAAGAGGCGCAGCGCTGCTCGATGTTCTACGTGAATCAGCGCTGGCTGGGCGGCCTGCTCACCAACTGGATCACGGTGCAGAAATCCGTGAAGCGACTCAAGGAACTCGACGAAATGGCCACCGATGGCCGTTACGATCTGCTTCCGAAAAAAGAAGTCATCAAGCTGGAGCGCGAGCGCAAGCACCTCCAGGCGAATCTCGCCGGCATCAAAAACATGACGCGCTTGCCGGACGCGATTTTCGTGATCGACTCCAACAAAGAGCAGATCGCGGTGCGCGAATCCCGCAAGCTGGGCATCCCCGTGGTCGCTGTGGTCGACACGAACTGCGACCCGAGCGAAGTGGATTACGTGATCCCCGGCAACGACGACGCGTTGCGTGCGATCCGGCTGTTTACCTCGAAGATCTCGGAATCGATTGCCGAAGGCGTTCATGCCCGGGACGACAAGCAGATGGCGGACATTCAGGCGGTGGCAGAGCCCGAACCCGTGGTCGAGGCTCCGGAGGCGGACACCGTGTTTGCCGAAGTGGTGGCCGACGGCGCAGCTCCGGTTCCTGCGGTAGCAGAAGGCGCAGCGCCCGAAGGTGAAGAGATCCGCATGGAAGACGTGCTGGGCAAGGGCACGCGCAAGCGTCCCTCGGCAGCCACGGAAGACGTCGACGAGCTGCAGGCAGAGACGCGCCGGTTCTAGGAAAATGCAGGTTTCAAGGTTTCAGGGTTGCAAAGGTTCAAGGTTGCAACCTTGATTTGTGCCTAAGATTGGTCCTCATGTTTCGCCCCCGACCGGCCCTACTTGAAACTCGGTAGTGGCGCAGTTTGCGAGATCGCCAACCACCAGGGCACGAAGGTGCACCAAGGAAAGGCTTTAAGGCGAAAGCCTTCGTGATACTTCGTGCCCTCTGTGGTTCGGGGTTTCGTCAGTTGCATCATGAAACTGCACCACTACATGAAACCTTGAAACATTGAAACCCGAGGTTCTATTCTTATGAGTACGACTGTGGCGAATATTTCTGCGACCCAGGTTAAAGAGCTCCGCGAAAAAACCGGAGCGCCGATGATGGATTGCAAGCAGGCCCTGACAGAAGCAAAAGGCGATCTGGAGCAGGCGATTGTTCTTTTGCGGAAGAAAGGAGTCTCCGTGGCCATGAAGAAGGCGGCGCGCGCAGCCAATGAAGGCGCGGTCGGCCACTACATTCATGCCGGCGGCAAAATTGGCGTGCTGGTCGAGGTCAACTGCGAAAGCGATTTCGTCGCCCGCACCGAAGACTTCAAGGAACTCGTCCACGACATCGCCATGCACATTGCGGCGAGCGATCCAAAGTTTGTCCGGAAAGAAGACGTCACGCCGGAGGCCTTCGAGCGCGAGAAGGACATCTATCGCGCGCAGGCTGCCGCTACCGGAAAACCCGCTCCCGTGGTCGAAAAGATCGTGGCCGGCAAGATGGAAAAGTTCTACGAAGAGGTCTGTCTGCTCGAGCAGCCCTTCATCAAGGACCAGACCATGAGCATCTCGCAGTTGATTGCGGCAAAGGTCGGCAAACTGGGCGAAAACATCGCCGTGCGACGTTTCGCCCGCTTCAAAGTGGGCGAAGCGACGGCCACCGTGGCTTTCGTCATCAGCAAGCCGGACGATGGCGGCGACGCGACAACGCCGGCTGCCAAGTAGCAGGCAATAATTCAGGGGCGCTGCGGCGCCCCTTTTGATTTATGCTTCCTGTAGCCGATTGTAATCCTGAGCGAAGCGAAGGACCTGCTTTTCATGCCTACCCCCATCTTCAAGCGCATCCTGCTGAAAATCTCCGGTGAGGCCCTTGCCGCTACCCAGGGCTTCGGCGTCGACACCATTCGCATTCATGAAGTCGCGGCTGAACTTGCCGACATACAGAGTCTCGGCGTCCAGATGGCTATTGTCGTGGGCGGCGGCAATTTCTTCCGCGGAGTCGCCGACCAGGCCCGCAACATGGATCGCGTCTCCGCCGATCACATGGGAATGCTGGCCACCGTCATCAACGCGCTGGCATTGCAGGACGCTCTGGAGAAGCAGAACGTCTTCACCCGCGTGCAGACGGCCATTGAGATGAATCAGGTAGCCGAGCCCTTTATCCGTCGCCGCGCGATCCGCCATCTTGAAAAAGGACGCGTCGTCATCTTCGCCGGGGGCACGGGCAACCCGTATTTCTCCACCGATACGGCCGCTTCGCTCCGAGCCATGGAAATCAAAGCCGATGCCATCCTGAAAGCCACCAAAGTCGACGGCATCTACGACGCCGACCCCATGAAGGTGCCGGACGCCAAAAAGTTTTCGCACCTTACCTACATGGACGTCCTGAAGAAGGGCCTCAAGGTGATGGATTCGACCGCCATCTCGTTGTGCAAGGACAACAATCTGCCCATTATCGTTTTCAACTTGAACCAGCATGGCAACATTCGCCGAGTAGTGCTGGGAGAAAAGATCGGCTCGCTGGTAAGCGCGTAGAGAGAGGTCAGAGGTGAGAGGTCAGATTGCAGAGGTAAAAAGCCCAGGGGATACGGTTTTTACCTCTGCAATCTCGCCTCTAACCTCTGACCTGAACTTTCCTCTGACCTCGTTTATAATCTACCGTCTCGATCTCAATGAATCCTAGGAGCCCCGAGCTATGGCTCATCCTGCCCTGAAAGACGTCTTTGCACAACTCAAGACGCGCATGGACAAAGCGGTGGAAGACTTTCGCCGTGAAATGGCTGCCACGCGCACCGGCCGCGCGAATATTCACATGCTCGACACCGTAACCGTCGACTATTACGGAGAGCAGATGCCGCTCAACCAGGTTTCGCAGATTCACGCGCCCGAGCCGCAGATGATCACGGTGCAGCCGTTCGATACGTCACAGCTGGGAGCGATAGAAAAAGCCATTCGCGGCGCCGACCTCGGCCTTAATCCGATGAACGACGGCAAACTTGTGCGGGTGCCCATTCCAGCCCTCACCGAAGAACGCCGGAAAGACATGGTCAAGCACCTCCACAAAATTCTGGAAGAGCACCGCACCGCGGTGCGCAACATTCGTCGCGACGGCAACGACGCCATCAAGAAGACAATGAAAGACAAAAAGATCGCCGAAGATGACGAGAAGCGCGCCCTCGAAGAAATCCAGAAGCTCACCGACGACGAAATCAAGAAGATGGAAGAGATGAGCAAAGGCAAAGAAAAAGAAGTGCTGGAATTCAAGTGACGCAGCCCGTGTGGTGACGGCTCGTGTGGTGACGGGGCTCCGCCCCGTTCCGGCGGGGCACAGCCCCGCCACCACACAACATCCCAGCTCTGCCACCACACAACATCCGAAGCCCCCGGATTCTTCCTGAGTGGTCGTTATGCCTTGTTGGTCAAGGCGCTGTTTCGCGCGGGATTGACCTTATAATCAGTAGTAGATGAAGCGCGTCGTCCACGCCGCCTGCCCGCACGACTGTCCTGACGCTTGCGGCGTCCTGATCACCATCGACGACGGCCGCGCCACCAGAATTCAAGGCGATCCCGAACATCCCGTTACCCGCGGATTCCTCTGCGCGAAAGTCGCCAAGTATCTCGACCGCGTCTACTCGCCGGACCGCGTGCTCTATCCCATGAGGAGGGTGAAGCCGAAAGGGCCGTATTACGGCGGACGGGCGGGGGCGCCCGTCTCTCCACTGGGCGAATCGGCCTTTCAGCGCATCTCCTGGGACGAGGCGCTGGACGAAATCACCAGCAGATTTCGAACGATCGTTGCTGACTACGGATCCGAATCGATTCTGCCCTACTCCTACGGCGGTACGCTCGGCGCACTGAATGGCGGTTCGATGGATCGCCGGTTTTTCCACCGCCTCGGCGCTTCCCAGTTAGAACGGACCATCTGCTCCGAGGCCGGCGAAGAGGGCCTGCAATCCGTACTTGGGGTCAAGCTTGGTACCGAGCCGGAACAGTTTGTGCATTCGCGTTACATCATCGCCTGGGCCTCGAATATTCACGGTAACAACGTTCATCTCTGGCCCTTCATCGAAGAAGCGCGCCGCAAAGGCGCGAAGCTGGTGGTCATTGATCCGTATCGCACCCGCACCGCGAAGCTCGCCGACTGGTATCTGCCAATCAATCCCGGCACGGATGCCGCGCTCGCTCTCGGCCTGATGAACGTCATTATCAGCGAAAATCTTTTCGATGCGGATTACATATCCCGTTACACCGTGGGCTTCGAAGACCTGAAGGCTCGCGCCAAGCAGTATCCGCCTGAGAAAGTTGCGCACTGGACTGGCATCTCCGCCGGCGACATCCGCAAGCTCGCTCGCGAGTACGCTACCGTCCGTCCCTCCGTGATCCGCGTTAACTATGGCATCCAGCGCTCCGACGGCGGTGGCATGGCCATGCGCGCCGTCACCATGCTCCCCTGTCTGATCGGGTCGTGGAAAGAACTGGGCGGCGGACTGCAGATGTCGACCAGCGGCTCGTTCGGATTGAACACCGCGGCGCTCAAGATGCCCGAGCTGATGCTGAAAGCCCTGGGACGGCCCGCCCGTATCGTCAACATGGTGCAACTCGGCGTCGCGCTGAACTCGCTGACCGGACCACCCATTCAGTCATTATTCGTTTACAGCTCGAATCCCGCGGCAGTCTGTCCCAACCATAACGAAGTCGTTCGCGGATTGATGCGCCCCGATCTCTTCACCGTGGTTCACGAGCAGTTCTTCACCGACACCACCGACTATGCCGATATCGTGCTGCCCGCCACAACTTTTTTCGAGCACAAAGACCTGCAGCCCGCTTACGGCCACTATTACCTTCAAGTTTCCAATCAGGCGATGGATCCTGTCGGCGAATGCCGATCCAACGTGGAGCTGTTCCGCGCTCTGGCCGAGCGTATGGGTTTTACCGACGACTGTTTCCGCGAATCCGTGGATTCCATGATCGACCGCGCCCTGGACTCGCCGAATCCGTGGCTCCATGGAATCACTCGGAAGCGCCTGGAACGGCAACCGCAAATCCGCCTCAATTTCGCAGGCAATAGCAATGACAACGATGCCGCAACCACGACTCACGTAGGGACGGACGCATTCGTCCGTCCAGCCGAGCGAAGCGAGGCAGCGACCACGGTCCCATTCCTGCCTTTCGCCCAAGGCAACTTCCGCACGCCCAGCGGTAAAGCCGAGTTCTACAGCGAAACGCTGAAACGCCGTGGGCTCGATCCCGTCGTCGCCTTCACTCCACCCGAGGAATCGCGCAACGGATCGAAAGCCGCCGGCTTCCCGCTCGAACTTCTCGCCCGCAAGCCTGACAATCATCTCAACACGACATTCGCCAATCTGCCATCCGTCCGCGAAATGGAACCGCGGCTTGGGGATCTTGAGATGCATCCGGTCGATGCCGACGCCCGCGGCGTGCGCGATGGCGATCGCGTTCGCGCTTTCAACCGGCGCGGTGAAATTATCCTTCGGGCCAGAGTGGACGGAGCGGTGTCTCCCGGGGTGGTGGCCGCGCTCCTCGATTGGGCACGATTCAGCCCCGGCGGCGGCAATATCAATGTGCTGACTTCAGAAAAACTTACCGACCTGGGCAACGCGGCGACGTTCTATTCCGTCTGTGTTGAAGTAGAACTTTTTAGGGCGTGACTCTCGGAGAGAGATTCGGGGCGGCTCAGTTTCGCGATATAACGACAGAACCGTTAACCACCAAGGGCACGAAGGATCACTAAGGAAAGATTTACGAAGAAATACCCTTAGAACCTGAATCCTTCGTGATGCTTTGTGAGCTTGGTCAAGGTTTTGCGATAACTGCGTCATCGCCAAATTCCTTCTCAGCCTTGGACGGTTCTCGCTGTCTACCGTATAATTGCCGTTTTCCTAACTCTAGTTTTTCGAGGTAGTTGCGATTCATCGCCATTATCATGCTATGCCTGCGCGTGCCCCGCGATTCGGCCACGACCTGGGCCCGCAGAGAGAGCCGTTATGGTCTCCATCCTCTTTCACTACAATAGTTTGGCGATATCGTTCTGTCTGGAATCGCCTCCTCATTTCGATGGCGCTTTTGCTCCTGACCGTCCCCGTCATTGGGCAGCAAGACCTCATCGTCGCCATCCAGGTGCACGGCAACCGCCGCATTCCTGCCGATACCATCAAGGCTCGCATCTTCAGCAAAGCTGGAGACGTCTACGACCCCGCTGGCATCGAACGTGACTTCAACGCACTCTGGAACACCGGCTACTTTGAGGACATCCGTTTTGAGCGCGAACAGAATCCCAAGGGCTGGATCGTCCACATCTACGTCAAAGAGCGGCCGACCATCCGCGAA
>Ga0302326_10005979_pt1 | contig 27502 bp, 20 predicted proteins | sample Palsa_T0_3_FD_202264 | JGI IMG/M metagenome (GOLD analysis project Ga0302326, IMG submission 202264) | Peat permafrost microbial communities from Stordalen Mire near Abisko, Sweden - Palsa_T0_3 | ecosystem: Environmental > Terrestrial > Soil > Palsa > Peat permafrost | place: Sweden: Abisko... | reverse complement strand
TCCAAGCCCAATACCAGCGGCTCCGGCCACGACTCGGACATGGCCGCGCGCTCGGCGCCGTCAAGCACTCGATCCTCTGCGCCTGCTGGCACATGCTCAGCACCGGAGAGCTCTACCGCGACCTCGGCGGCGACTACTTCCGCAAACGCGACCCCGAGCGACAGACCAAACGGCTCATCGCGCAGCTCGAACGGCTCGGCCACAAAGTCACCCTCGAAACGCTCCCAGAGGCCGCCTGACCCACACGCCACCCCGGGCCGCCTAACCCTGAGCGGCTCGGCTGACCCAACGGGATTTTCCCTTCAGGCTATGGGTCGGGGGTGACGAGGTGAAATGTGAACAAGTGCGCGGCGTCGTCGGTGACGATCCCGCGCGAGAGATCACAATGCGCGGGTGCGCGAGGCACGCGGCGCCTCCCACGACGTTCGGGTAGTAGACGCTGAACCCCGCCTTGAGGAGGCGTTCAAACGCGCGGCGGAAGTCCTCGGGCCGCACCGGCTGGCCGTTGGAGTACCGAATCCCCGGCCGCAGCTGGAAGGTGTACGTGCGCCCGCCGTTGGTGGGAGTCGGGAGCGAGGTCGCGAGGTCGGGAACGACCTGCGCGCCGTCACTGCCGCCGACGCGCTTGAACGCCGTCAGGCCGTCATTGGTCATGGTGAGCATGAAGATCGCCGCGTAGGACAGGGGGCCGGCCGGATCGACCGGGCCGAACGCCGCGTTCTGGAGCACGGTCAGCGTCCCTCCGCGGTGGCTGGCGCCCGAGTCTTGCGCGCTCACCCATATCAAGCCGCCGGCGGCAGCCAGGCCTCTGGGCCTGGGAGAAGCGGCTGGCGTTCCATCTTCGGCGAGCAGGGATCAGCCGCGGCTTGGCCGCGGATGCGGCGGTGTCGGTTCTCGCGCTGATGGAGGGCGGGTAGCTGTTGGCTCGGGTTCGCGGCAACGTCAGCCCGATGCGCGTTGCGTCGCGCCATGCTCAGGCGATCGTCTCAAACGCGGTTGGGGGCCCCGCCGTCATCGCGGCATGACAAGGCTTGGCTCCGACCGGTCCGACCGGCCGTGGGTCGTGCGGTCGTGTGAGCTGGCCCTGCGACGCCTAGATCAGGGGCAAGCGGCGCGCGGGTTCGCCGATCACAGGCTGACAACCGCCGCAAGCAGGCGTCCGCACGACTCTCGCACACCGTATTGCGCAGCGAGCGCGTGCATCGATGCCTCGTTGGCCGGATACGCGTCTCGCCTCCCGGCCGGGAGCGCGATGGGCAAATCGTCCACCGGCGCCACCACCCTCATCGCCATCGCGAGGTACTCACGCTCCGCCTCGCGCAACGGCCGGTCGCGCAGTACCCCAGCGATGTCGCCGTATCGCCGGATCATCCCGGCGGCTGTGACGCTACCCACTCCTTTGAGTCCCGGCAGACCGTCCGACGGATCTCCGCGCAGGATCGCGAAATCGGCGTATCGCCGGCCAGGGATCCCGTAGCGACGCGTCACCTCGTCCTCGTCGATCACGGCCAGTCCCGACTTCTCCGGATACAGGACGCGCACGCGCGGGTCATCCACCAGCCCGAACAGATCTCGATCGCCGCTGAAGATCTCGACCGTGCCCGCAGCGAGCTTGGACCAGGTGGCGATCACGTCCTCCGCCTCATGCTCGGCCACGCCGACCGTGTCGATCCCGATCGCGTCGAGGAAATCGCCGATGACCGGGATCTGCGGCGCCAGCCCGTCGGGAACCGGCTCCGCGACCCGATGGGACTTATACGTTGCGATCAGCTTCACCCGCCAGTCCGGACGCCACGCCCAGTCCTCGGCTACGGCGAGCTGGCGGGGCTGGCGCTCGACGATCAGCCGCGCAAGCCTCTCCAGGAAGCCCCGGATCGCGTTCGCCGGCTGTCCATCCGGTCCCCGCGCGCTCGCCGGCACGCCGTAATAGGCGCGGAAAATCAGGCTGGAACCGTCGATGAGTAGCCAGTCGCACGCCACCGCACACCCATTCTGCCGGGCCCTGAGAGGCCGTCCTAGCAGCTCGATCACCGCTGAGCAGCAACCGCTCAACCTGCCGGCTCGCAATCGCCCCCCATGACCGGGCATCTGCCGAGGTCTCCAGAAGCTGCTCCCCCCACCGCTGTGCGGGGATTTCCCGACCGACCGCGAAGTCCGGAGCGCCGAGGTTCACCAGATCACCCGTGCCGCACCTTCCGCCTGTGCGATCTGAGCGACCGTCAGCTAGGTCAGGATCGCTAGCACCGCAACGATCAAGCCGACTGTCACGCCCAACATCAGCGCAGCGGCTGAAAGCCGGCGACGCAGCCGGATTGCTGCGGGCCTCACGGCCGGTCGGATCCAACGCGCAGGCATGAGTCGGAGAGCGGGCCACCGACGACACACCAGCACGACCATCAGGTCCGCCAGCTGAGTGTCCACCGCCGCGCTGACTCGGGTGCGCATCGCGCGACGATAACGATCGCGCCCGCTACGCGACCAGCCGTGCAAGCCGCCGCCCAGTCCTGTGGGCGGCCCGGGGTTCAACACGAACAGCCGCAAGGAGCGCACCGACCCAGCCAGCAAGCCCACCAGCGGCGGCTTTTCCCCGCCTCGAGGTCGTGTACTTCGCGAAGTCCCGGACCTAGCCGATCCACGCGCCTGCTGCGCGTAGGCGAAGCTATGAACGTGGCGGCAGACCCTGCGACGCTTGTGGTCGCGCATCGCGGCGCGAGCGCCGAGGCGGCCGAGAACAGCCTCGAGGCGTTCGAGCAGGCGATCCAGGTCGGCTCGGATCTGATCGAGTTCGACGTCCGCCGCACCCAGGACGATCAACTCATCGCCTTCCACGACGCGGCTGTCGGCGGGCGCCCTGTCGATCAGCTTACGCGCGAGGAGATCCATCTCCAGACGGGCATCAAGCCCCCGCTTCTCAACGATGTCCTCGACGTGACCACGGGTCGCATCGGGCTCGACGTCGAGCTCAAGGAGGACGGCTACACCGATCGGGTACTGGAGGCGGTCGGAAGGCGGTTCGAGCCCGATCAGCTCGTCGTCACGTCGTTCATCGACTCCGTCGTCGCAGAGGCCAAGCGCTTAGCGCCGGGCATCAAAGCGGGGCTGCTGGTCGGCCGCGCCAGACCGGAGCACCTGTTGAGGACCAGGCTCTCTGAGCTCTTCCCCGCGCGACGCGCGCACGCCTGCGGCGCCGATTTCATCGCCATGCACTTCAGGCTCGCCGACCTCCGAGCCCTCCCCCGAGCCGACCGGGCTGGGTTCCCCACGTACATATGGACGGTGAACGACGACGATCGGCTGCGGCGCTACCTCACCGATCCCCGCGTTCGCGCCGTGATCACCGACGTGCCACGACGGGCGCTCGAACTGCGCCAAGCGCTCCTGGTCGGCGGTTGACGAGCGACCCGAATGACGAAAGGGATGGCGCGCTGAAGCCAGCCAACCGCTCGCAGGGGCAGAAGGAACAGAGATCGGAATACCGCGGCCGCCTCCGCGCGCTCACGTCAGCTCGATCGAGCGTGAAGGAACGTCAGGAGTTCGGGGACCGCGATCGGGTCTTGGAACAGGAACGCGTGGCCCCCTTCGTAGCTGCGGAACTCGGCTCCGCGAATCTGCGACGCGATCGCCCGGCCGTTCTCAACCGGAGCGATCCCGTCATAGCGTCCGGAGGCAACCAGGGTCGGGCAGGTGATCGCGCCGAGCCGGTCCCACGAATCATGTCCTGCGCGGGCCTCCAACTGAGCCCTGCGGGCGGCTGCGCCGGCTGGGTCCAGCTGATCTCGGTCTGCGGTCAGGCGTTCGGCCAGAGCGCGATCCGCAGGGTGAGCATCAAACCAAAAATCGTCCCAGCGGCTGTCGACCAGCCTGAGGCGAGCCGCACTCGATTCCTCTGCTGGCAGTTCGAGCAGCTTCTGCAGCGGATAGGAGGCCCCGCCTTCGCCTCCGGACGAGGTGCAGGCGAGAGCGAGGCGCTCCACCCGCTCGGGCTGGGTAACGGCGAACTCCTGCGCCACCATTCCGCCGAAGCTCACTCCCACGACCCGGCACGTCTCCCAACCGACAAGCTCAAGCAGGCCGTCGACGTCGGCGGCGATCTCAGCCATGGTGTAGGGCCGCGTCACCGGACCGCTACCAGCGAAGCCACGGTAATCCCAGGCCACGAGATCGAATCGGGCAGCAAGCGCATCAAGCATCGGCTGAACGTCAGCCAATGTCGACCCCGAACCGTTGCAGAACAGCAACCGCGGGCCGCTTCCCGCTCGCTCCCAGTAGAGCTTCACACCATTGACATCGCTGACGGGCATCCCGCGTCGGAATCTAATCAAGGCTCGCCTCGGTATCGACAAGTCAGCCCTGTCGAAGGTGGCGCAGCATCAGCCGTCGGGCCCCAGGCGATGCTCGGCGGCGGGTACGCTAGGCTCGTAGGGTCAGATAGCGAGGGCAACCAGAGGGCGAGACCTTCATCTGAACGTCCCCTTTCCGCGAAAGCCGCCTGATCTTCTGATGGCCGAGAGTCCACCCACGGGTGGACTTTCCGCGTTTAACACGCCTGGAGTCGACCCCCTTGTTGCGCGGCGCCTCTCCTGCCCTCACACGCCGGCCCGCCCAGCTCGATACTTCCTCGGAAGCGACTCGAAGCTGGCCGATCGACGCTCGAGGTGCGGTGGGGAACGCATCTCTGGAGAACGGCCCGCGCCTTGCGCAGCATCAGCCGTCGGGCCCCTCCATCACGGGCTCGACGAGCGCGAAACCGGCGCCGGAAGGCGGCGGATCAGGGCAGGATGTCGTTCAGCGTCGCCGTGAACCGCTCCCCCGACTCCTCGAGCTCGCCCTCGATGTGCAGGCGCGCAGGGCCGGTCTCGGTCCATAGGTCGAGGAAGTAGGCCCAGCCCGGCAGGTCCGGATCGTCGGACTTGGTGGTCGCCTCGACCCGGTAGATCTCGCGCGGCGGCAGCACCAGCGACTCGGGGCAGTCGTCCTCGACGCGACGGCGCAGGTCCTCGACGCGGAGCCGATCGCCAGACATGACCCGGAGTTCCTCGTACTCGCCGTCCACGACGAGGGCAACGACGTCCTCCAGTGCCTGGTACATCGGCTCGGGCATCAGCTCGAGCGTTTCGACGATCTCTTCCCGTCCGCCCAACTCGTGGCTCGGCGTCAGGTCAAGCAGCCTGTAGAAGTAGTCCTCGCAGGCCGCGCGCGCCTGGCGGCGGATGCTCTTGGACAACCCCGCGGCGCCGAGCGCAAACAGCGCCGCATCGATCGCCTCCTCGAGCGTTCCGTGACGGCGCGTCAGTTGCGCGGTGATCGCGCGACCGTGCTCCGTGTCGCGCGCCATCGATGAGCCATCCAACAGAATCGAGGGAGCGTCATGGCGACTGTAGCCCGCGCAGGCCCGCACCGCAGAGTGAAGGACGATGAGGTGATCGCCCATTACGCCCGCGCGGGTGATGGGTAGCCGGGCGTCACCGGGATCGGCCAGCGCGCCGAATGCGTGGTAGTAGCGCAGCCACGACTATGCATCCTACGAATACAGAACGACCCCCGCGGTCCGCCGCCGCGTGCGGTATTTCACTCGGCATGACCTTCGAGCAGGCTCTGAAGCTGGGCGAGCTCGGGGTGCTCGGCCGGGACGCGGCGGATCCCCTCGACGGTATCCAGCACGAGTTCCCGGACGGCGGCCGCGGGCGAGGTTCCGGGCGCCCGTGTCCGGATCAGCCGGTCGAGCTGTTCCTGGAAGTGCTGGTGCAGATCGCCGCCGGCGGGCTCGTGAAGCGCTGCCGAGACCGATCCAGAACTGGGCCGGCAATCCGCGCTTCAACTAGGGCACTGTCCTCGAATCGGGCTCGACGATACCGGCCAGCGTCAGCAGGTGCGCTACGCGTTCGCCTGGGGGCACATCGCGGCCGCGCGCCTCGAGCTGATCAGCCGTCCGTCCTACGGCGTCGCGTGCCTGGGCGATCATCGCTGGGAGGTCAAAGCCTCCGCGCGCAGCCCAGTTGGAGACGGCATTGTGGCCACCGTCAGCGGCTATCGCCGCCGCCGTGCCTTCCGCCTCGAGGGCCGCTTCGTGATGACCGGCGGTGGCGAGTGCGTATGCGATGCAGTGGGCATCGTTGATCATCTGGATACCGTCTCGGCGCCTCGCCGCAAGCGCAAGGGAGTCGGCGAAGTGCCTCAGCGCAGTCGCGGCGTCACCCCTGGCGAGCGCCAGATCGCCCTTTGTTGTCGTCACCATGCTGGCCAGGTCAGAGTCGGGATCGGTGATCGATGCCGCTGCCTCTGCCAGTAACTCCTCCCCTTCCTCGAACGCGCCGCGATAGAGCAGGACCTCGATCAGAAACCCCAGCGCTCGACCGGTCAGCGCCGGCTCGCCCGTGCTCCGCAGCAGCTCGAGACTCTCGCGGCCCAACTCCAGGGAGCGCTCCTCGTCGCCGAGATCGGTCGCGAGCCAGCCGGCGGTGTGCAGGGACAGACCGAGGCCGATCGGATCCTCGCCGGTTCTGTAGAACGCGATCACCGGCTTGATCGCAGTCTCGCCCTCCTCCACCCGCCCGCTCATCTCGAGCGCGTACGCCCTGCAGTTTCCGACCCACGCATCGATCTCGTCGCCTGGCACCTCCAACGTGGCGCATACCCGCGTGGCGTGACCAAGCGCCTCCGCGACATGCCCGCGGCGGATCAGGCCAAGCGCCAGGGCGCACACCAGCCGCCGGTAGAGCTCCGGATCATGCGCGGAGGCCCACGCGAGGACGGGACGGATCTCCGCCTCGAGCGCCAACACCGATGCCCTCGCGGCGGGGTCAGCCGCAAACCAGACCCGTGCCTCATCGGCCACGTTCAGCACATGCTCGGCGTGGCGGCGCCTAACCGCCTCAGCCTCGCCCGAGGCCTCCAACTCACCTCGCGCGAAATCCCGCAAGGCCTGGGGCATCGTGAATCGTCTCGACCGGTCCGAGCGTTCGTCCCGGCGGACGAGCGAGAACTCGAGCAATCCCTCCAGCGCGTCGAGCACGAGCACGGGCTTGTCGCCATCGGGCGTCGCGCATACCGCCTCGATCGCATCGACCCCAGCCGGGCCGACGAACACGCCGAGCCGGCGGAGGAGCAGACGTTCGCTAGCTGCCAGCAGCCCATAGGTCCACAGGAAGGTCGCGCTCAAGCTCCGCTGGCGTTCGGGCGCATCGCGGGCAACGCGGCGCAGAATGTCGGATGAGACCTCCAGTCGAGCGAGCATCTCCCTGGGCGCGAGCACCGCTGCCCGGGCCGCCGCGAGCTCAACCGCAAGCGGCAGGCAGCCGACCCGGCGGCAGATGTCGGCGATCACGTCGCGGTCCTCGGTCTCCGCAGGCAAGTGCTGACCGGTTCCGCGTGCGAGCACCGCGAACAGCTCCGTCGCGGCGCCGAGCTCGAGCGCATCCAGCCTCATGACAACCTCGCCGCTCACGCGCAGAGCGGCCTGACTGGTCACGAGCACCCGCAGCTCCGGTGCGTCGGCGACCAACTGGCTGACGAGCGGAGCCGCGAGTAGCAACTGCTCGAAGTTGTCCAGCACCACCAGCGTCGGCCGACCTCTCACCCACTCCGCGACCCGCGCCGCCGGCGCATTGTCGGCTCCTCTGAGGTCAAGCGCTCTCAGGACGGCGTCGAGCAATGCGGCGGGGTCTGTCACCGACGCGAGCGAGACGAGGAAGGCCCCACCGGGCAACTCGTCGAGCAGCGACCGCGCTGCTGCCAGCGCCAGGCGGGTCTTACCAGCTCCGCCCGGCCCGACCACGCTCACGAGCCGCTCGCGCCGCACGAGCGCGCACAGCTCGTCAAGGTCACCGTCTCGGCCGACGAGCGGCCGCAGATCTTCGCGGAGGTTTGTCCGGCGCGAGCTCGCCGTCCGTAGCGCCGGAAACTCCCGCGCGCTGCGCCCATCGATCACGAGATGGAAAAGCGGCTCGGAGCGCGGAAAGTCTTTCAGCCGATGCTCGCCGACATACTCAAGCGCGACGTCGTCGTCCCGCAACAGCGCTTCCGTCACGCCCGTCATCAGCACCTGTCCGCCGTTCGCGGCCGCGCCGACACGCGCGGCGCGATGGATGTCCAGACCGACGTACCCCAGCTCTCGATGCTCGACGTAGCCGGTGTGCACTCCCATTCGGACCTTGACTCCGTCGACGCCAGCGGGCCACAACGCGCTTGTGAGCTCACGCTGCGCGTCGCGGACCGCGGTGATCGCGTCGCGCGGGTCGGCGAAGCAGGCGAAGAAGGCGTCCCCCTCGGTCCCGGCCACATACCCGTGCTGACGCTCGATCGCGCCACGGACAATCTGGTGATGAAGCGCGAGCACGTCTGGCCAGCTAGAGCCGACCTCGGCGGCCAGGCGTGTCGATCCCTCAATGTCGGTAAAGACCAGCGTCACAATCCCGACCGGCGGCTTCACCATGCAACCGTAGCCCTCGGCAAACACGCGATCAAGCGACCGTCGCCATAACAGCGGGCATGTTCGGACGTGCGTGTACGTGAGGCCAACCGCCCGGCCTCAATCCGGCGCTCCGGTGCGCTGTGTACCAATCGTGTACCAATTTCGGCAGCACGGCTGGTCGCGGCGATGACCGCTACGGACGGCAAGCAGTCAACACTTCCGCTGCATTTGACGTGCCGGTATGTTTGGGTGTAGGAGGGCATCCATCGTGCGGTCGGCCCGGCGGGGCGGGCAGCGTGCTCTGACTTCCGTGAGTCCCTAATGCCGGAGGTCGAACATGTCCGATGCGTCAGTGGTCACCGGTTTGAGCAGTTCTGAGGTTGATCCGCGCGGCGTGGGTGCTCGGCGGTGGTGGGCGCTGGGCGCGTTGGTGTTGGCGGTGGTGGCGATTGGCCTGGACGGCACGGTCCTCAGCGTCGCGTTGCCGACGCTCGCTCGGAAGCTGCGCGCATCGGAGTCAGATCTGCAGTGGTTCTCGTCCGGGTACCTGCTGGTGCTCGCGGCGGCGATGCTGCCGGCTGGACTGCTCGGCGATCGGTATGGCCGCAAGAAGGTTCTGCTCGCCTCGCTGACGCTGTTCGCGGTCGGCTCGGCGGCGTGTGCGGCATCGCCGTCGAGCGGCGCGTTCATCGCTGCTCGTGTGCTGCTCGGGTGTGCCGGGGCGGGGATCATCGTGATGTCGCTCGCGGCGCTGACGGTGCTATTCGGTGAGCAGGAGCGCCCGCGGGCGGTGGGGATTTGGGCGGCGGCTAACTTTGTTTCGCTGCCGATCGGCCCGATCCTCGGGGGCTGGCTGTTGACGCATTATTGGTGGGGCTGGGTGTTCCTGATCAACGTGCCGGTCGCGCTGGCCGGACTGGTCGCCACTTTCGTGCTCGTGCCCGAGTCACGCGCGCGCAAGCGTCCCGGGCTGGACCTGGTCGGGGTGGCCCTGTCGATCCTCGGACTGGTCGCGCTGATCTACGGCCTGATCCAGGCGGGCCAGCATGGATGGACCAACGTCGGCGCCGTGCTCGAGATGGTCTGCGGGGTCGGCGTGCTGGTTGGGTTCTTTTTCTGGGAGCGCCGGCTCAGCCGCAAGCCGGGCGGTCAGCCGCTGCTCGATGTGGCGCTGTTTCGCTTGCCGTCCTACACGTGGGGGGTGATCCTGTCCGCGATCGCGATCTTCTCGATGTTCGGGGTGCTGTTCACGATGCCGCAGTACTTCCAGGGCGTGTTGGGCACAAGCCCGATGGGGTCGGGCCTGAGGCTGCTGCCGCTGATCGGCGGGCTCGTGGTCGGGGCGGTGCCCGCCGACCGCCTCGCGCGGCTCGTGGGGTCCAAGGTCGCAGTTGCCCTCGGCTTCGCGATCCTCGCCGCTGGACTGCTGATCGGGGCCCGCACCAGCGTGGGCTCCAGCGGTCTGTTCCTCGCGGCGTGGATGGCGGTCGTGGGATTGGGGATGGGTCTCGCGCTGGCGACCTCGACCTCCGCCGCGCTGTCCAAGCTGTCCGCGGAGCGAAGCGGGGTCGGAGCAGCGGCACTGCAGGCGATCAACAAGCTCGGCGGTCCGCTCGGCACCGCGGTCCTCGGCAGTGTGCTCAGCACCGCCTACCTCGCCCGCTTGGCCCTGTCCGGGCTTCCGGCCGCGGCCGCGACGGCCGCCCGGCAGAGCATCTTCGGCGCCGTGGCGGTCGCCGATCAGATCCACTCACCGGCACTGCTCGCTTCCGCCCACACCGCGTTCGGACACGGAATGGACCTCGCGCTCGTCGTCTCGGCCTGCATCGCCCTGGTCGGCCTCGCGCTCACCGTGGCCTTCCTGCCCCAGTCGAGCGTCTCGAAGACGGTCGAGCAGCTACCGGCCGAGACGCAGCCCGCGGTGATCGCCGTCACATGATCGCTCGGCGATCGCGTTGAGCCGAGCGAAACCAAGCGGCGACCCGGACCGCGATGCACCAACGCGCGCTCAGGCTGATCGGCGAGGAGGGCCATGACGGCACCACCGAACACGTCGTCGAGGTTTCCGAACGTGGGCCCCGGATCGGTCAGCCAGGCGGGTTCCGGCGAGACGATCCACCAGGTGGGTAGCGCTCATCGTGAGAACCCTGGGGTTGGCTGCGCGGATCGCGACGATCTCAGGCCCGTGGAGCTCGCCGGGCATACCGGCTTGGCATGACGGGCGACCGCGTGAGTGGCTGGACGCCCTGATGCCAGCAGCCAACGCAAGCGCCCTCGCGTCTGCCACCGACAGCGAGACGGCGCCCGCGCTCAACGCGGAGAACGCGAGCCGAAGCTTGCGGCGCGGGCTCGTCTCACTCGCGATCCTCGTCGCACTGGCCGGCGGCCTGATCCTGGCAGTGCCGGGGCTACACGGGGTCGCGCATACGCTGGCGCACATGCAGCTCGGCTGGATCGCGGCGGCGATCGCGCTCGAGATCCTCTCCTGCCTGGGCTATGTGCTCGCCTTCCTGCAGGTCTTCGAAACCGCGCCGCTCCGCTTCGGCGGTCGCGTCGCGCTGACCGAGCTCGCGTTCGGCACCGCCGTCTCGCTCGGCGGCGCCGGGAGCGTCGCGGTCGGCGCGTGGCTGCTGATCGAGCGCGGCGCGCCGCCGGCACGGGTCGCCGAGCGCTCCGTGGTCCTGTTCCTAGTCACCAGCGCCGTCAACGTGATCACAATGACCGTCGTCGGGCTGGCCCTCTTCCTCGGCATCCTGCCCGGCCCGGACAACCCGCTCCTGAGCGCCGTACCCGCCGCCGTCGGGATCGCCGTGCTCGCGTTCTTTTTCGCGCTTCCCCGTCTGTCCGAGATCGCTGCCGCCCGTCGAGCGCCCGGGCGCATCCAGAGGCTGCTGGAGACGACGGCCGAGAGCGTGCGCGACACCAGAGACCTGCTGCTCAAACCCGACTGGCGGATCGTTGGAGCGTTCGCCTACCTGTGGTGTGACATCGCCGTACTCGCGGTGTGCTTCGCCGCCACTGGTCACAGCCCACCGCTCGCCGCGATCGTGCTCGCCTACCAGATCGGATACTTGTCCAACCTGATTCCGATCCCCGGCGGCATCGGCGTGCTGGACGGCAGCATGATCGGGATGCTGGTGCTCTACGGAGTCGCCGCGACACCGGCAGCCGCAGCGACCCTCGTCTACCACGCGATCGCGCTGTGGATCCCGGCGATGTGGGGAACAGCCGCGTTCCTCATCCTGCGACGCACCAGGCACCAGCCGCTGACCCTGCGGCCTTCGCTGGCCGAGCGTCGCCGGCTGCGCGCTGACCGGCGGAGCCGACCCGATCGGGACGGTTGACGCAGTGCTATCTCTTACGGTCGCCAGCAGGTGGATCGGACCAGCACGTTCGATCAGCTCGCTCATCGGGATTTGGGCCGGCGCACGCCGGCGCAGCGCGGGTGCTCCGGTGACGAAGGCGGCGTGGCGTTCGGTGTCTGCGCCGAATGGAAGGCGCGGAGCCTGGCGCCTTCGATGAGCCGCAGCCGCCTACTATGAGCCGCAGTGTCTCGTTGAGGAGGACAAACCAAATGGTGATGCATCTGGCGGCGCTGCCCGACGAGCGGGCCGCCTCGGATCCGGGAGGGCGCTGTCTTGCTGATGGCCGGCGAGAGCTCGATAACGCGAGTTTCGCGGCGGAGGTCCGCCGTGTATCCGACGCGCTGGTCGAGTTGGGGGTCGGGCGGGGTGATGTGGTGGCGGTCGTGCTCCCCAACAGCGTCGAGCTGGTCACGATCATGTTTGCTGCGTGGCGGCTCGGCGCCGCGCTGACGCCAGTGAACCCTGCTCTGACGGAACCCGAGGTGCAGTATCAGCTGACCGACTCGGGCGCCCGGCTGGTCGTGGCGGATGATTCGTCGCTGTCTAAGGTCGAGGGCGGCGTCGCGCGTGTGTGTGGTGTCGAGGAGCTGCTGCGGCGAGAGGGCGCGACTGACGTGACGCCGCCGAGGACCGAGCCCGACGAGCTGGCGTTGATCATCTACACGGGCGGGACGACCGGGCGCCCGAAGGGCGTGATGCTCGACCACGCCAACCTGGTGGCGACGGCCGCGATGATCGTCGAGTGGTTCGGGATGACTGCGGCCGATCGCTGTCTGCTGGTGTTGCCGTTGTTCCATGTCAACGGGATCATGGTCAGCGTCGTCTCGCCGCTCGCGGCGGGCGGCTCTACCGTGATCGCCCCCAGGTTTGACCCGAAGACGTTCTGGGATCTGGTGGAGCGGGTCCAGCCCACGTTTTTCTCCGCCGTGCCGACGATCTACGTGATGCTGTCCGGGCTGCCCGCGGAGGTCCGCCCGGACACCGCCTCGCTGCGGTGCGTGGTCTGCGGAGCCGCGCCGATGCCCGCCGCGGCGATTGGCGAGTTCGAGGATCGCTACGGCGTGTCGATCCTGGAGGGGTACGGCCAATCGGAGGGGACGGTCGTGACCACGGCAAATCCCTTGACCGGCTTGCGCAAGCCCGGGACGGTGGGTTTGCCGTTGCCAGGACAGGAGGTCCGCGTCGTCGGCGAGCACGACGAGCCGTTGCCCAACGGACAAGTCGGCGAAGTGACAGTCCGGGGCCCGAACGTGATGCGGGGCTACCTCGGCAATCCGAAGGAAACGGAGAAGGCGTTGCGGGGGGGTTGGCTGCACAGCGGCGATCTCGGCCGGTTTGACGAGGACGGCTACCTGGTGCTCGTCGACCGGCTGAAAGACATGATCATCCGCGGGGGCGAGAACATCTACCCCAAGGAGATCGAAGACGCCCTCTACTCGCATCCGTCGGTCCTCGTGGCGGCGGTGGTTGGCCGACCGGATCCGCTGTTCGGTGAGGAGCCAGTCGCGTTCGTCGTGCTGCGTCCCGGCCTCACCGCCGAGCCTGACGAGCTCATCGAGCACTGCAAGCACGTGCTGGCCAAGTTCAAGGTCCCACGCGCTGTCTTCGTCGAGGCCACACTGCCCATGACGTCGATTGGCAAGATCGCCAAGCCGGCGCTGCGCGAGCGCATCTCATCCCCCAGCGCGAGAACGACGTGACGGCGCACAGCTAACTCGAGATTGATCGCGACGAGCGGTTCATCCTCGTTCGCGTCAACCTCGCGAAGGGCCCGCACGACCGGCGCCGTGCGCGCTTTGGTTGGTTCGTGCTGCGGACGTCCGGGGTGGTGCGGCTAGGCGACGGCTGGTAACTCGCCCGCGCCACCGACCGCGATCAGCGGCTGTGGCGCAGGCGCGGCCACGGCCACGGCCACGGCCACAAGCTTAGGCCGGGGCTGAGAGCCCGCTGCGGCGCCGAGCGCGCTGATACGCGCGCTGACGCAGGCGGCTTCGATGAACCGTGCGAGCTCGCTCGGACGCTCGCGCTGGGGGTGGTGGCCCATCTTCTGCCAGACGCTGACCTGCGCGTGCGGGAACGCGGTCATGACACCGTCGCGGTGAGCGAGCGGAACGACCCGGTCGCGATCGCCCCACAGCGCCATCACCGGCCCGTGGTAGTCAAGCTGGCGGCGGTAAAACGCGCGGGGCGAGAGCCCCGAGGCGGTGATCGCCTGATTCGCGCATTCCGCGCCCGGCGCCCACCGGTGAGCGTTCTGACGCAGCCGCGCGATCAGCTCGGGGTCCGGGAGATGCCCGTTGCCGACCACCGCCATGTACACGCCGAACGCGGTCACGGGATTCCGCAACGCCAACGGCAGACCAAGGTGAACCAGACGACGCACCACCGGCAGTTGGATCGCCTCGGCAAGACGAATGCGCCCAAAGCCAACAGGCGCGATCAGGACCAGCGCGGCGACATCATCACGCAGCCGTTCCGCCAGCCCAGCGGCGACAGCGCCACCCAGCGAATGGCCGACCAGCGTGAACTCGTGAACGTCCAGCGCAGCCAGCGCGGCCTGCACGTCGTCCGTGTAGGCCGAGATACGGTTGCGTGTCGGGCAGTCCGAGTCGCCGAAGCCGGGCAGATCGACCGCATAGCAAGGACGGCCTGACAGCCCTGCTAGGTGCTTCCAACCCACCGCGCAATCCAGCAGGCCGTGCAGCAGCACCAGCGGCGCGCCCTGCCCGGGCCAGCACTCCACGCTCAGACGCCGGCCGTCAGGCAGCGCGACTGACACAGCCGCCGCCACACGATCCAACCGCCGAAGCTGGCTCGGGGCGTTCGCCGGCTCGCCTGCGATCTGAAGGGCTGGAGAACTCATCACGACATAAGCCCGCGCCGGCAATCCCCTCGAGAACGGCGAGCACAATCCGCCTTTGGCGAACCGTCGCGACGGCCCCGAGAACAACACGGCTCCAGCGAGACGCACCCGCCTCGACCGCGCACGAGATGACCGTCGGCCGACATCCAGACGCCGGAGCCGGCGAACCACACGATCGTCACCGCGTCGATCCGTCGGCCTGGCGAGTCCGGTTCGCTACTGAAGGAAGAAATGGCTTGGCTCCTGATCCCGCGCTAAAGATGCGACCGTCTGGGAAGCATCCTGAACGCCGGCCAAGGATTGGAGCCGGGACATCCGCGTGCCGAGATCTGAGGCGACGCAACATTCACAATACGCGCCGCCGACGATAAGTCAAATACGCATAATCCGAACGCTGAATTCTCCGACGTCGCGACCGCGGTAGTCGACGCTCACCGGCTACTGACACCCACCTCGGCGGGCCAGCCGTGAGGCCGCGTCGGGCGGCGGCTGAGCCAGCGGGGATTCTCGTCATCCGCTGGTGCATGAGGGAGACGCGCAACCGTGAGCCGGCGGCGGACCCCACGAGCTCCGGCTCGACCCGACCGCGTCCGGCCGCCTCTCTCAGCGACATGCCAACTGTCGGCAGCAGACACCCGTGTTCCGATCCCCGCGCGACCCCAAGCAGGCTCAGCGGACACTTGCGCGGTCGGCGTCGTTAGGGTGCGGGGCTGGCGGCGCGGGTAGCCGGCACTTGGGCGATCGTGTGCTCGGCCAGCGCGGTGATCGTCAGGCTTGGGTTCACACCCGGATTGGCGGGCAGCGCCGAACCGTCGGTGATCAGCAGGTTCTCGTAGCCGAACACGCGGCCGTGCGCGTCGATGACGCCCTGGGAGGGGTCGCCGGCGATGACCGCGCCGCCGAGGATGTGCGCGGTCGACGGCACGTTGAACAGCGCCTCGCTGGTTCCGCTCTGCGGGGTGCCGCCGATGCGCTCGGCCAGCCACTGCGCCGCGTGGTTGGCGGCGGGGATGAACGTGGGGTTGGGGTTCGCGGCGTCCTGCTCGGTCGTGATCCGCGCGCCGCCGCCGAAGCGCCGCGGCCGGGCCCGGAACCGCAGCGCGCTGTCGACCGTCTGCATCACGAGCACGATCACCGTCCGCCGCGACCAGTTGGGCGTGGCGAGCAGCCGCGCGAAGCTCACCGGATCGCGCGCGATCGCGGCCAGCCAGCGCACCGGCCGGGTGACCCGCGTGCCATCGCCCACCAACGCGGTGAACAACGTTTTCATCGCGCCCCCGCCCGCGCCATAGGTCACCAGCTCGATGTGCGTGTCGGGATCCGGGTAAATGCTGGAGCTGATCGCCACCGAGGCGGTGAAGTCGCGCGCGTCGTCGGGCGCGGTGACCGCCACGATCGACTCGCTGTTGGTACGGACCAAATGCCCAAGGCGCTCAGAGACCCGCGGCAGCGAACCGCGGTGCCGACAGTCGGCCAGCAGCCGATTGGTGCCCAGCGCACCCGCGGCGAGGACGACCCCACGGGCGGTGATCGTCTCACCGCGGCCACGGCGCAACGCCCCGCTGCGCACGTGCGTGACCGCATACCCCTCAGAGCCGTCGGCGACGCCCAGCGGCCGCACGTCGGTGACCGTCCGCTCCGCGTCGATCCTCACCCCCAGCCGCTCGGCGAACCACAAATAGTTCTTCACCAGCGTGTTCTTGGCCCCATGGCGGCAGCCGACCATGCACTCACCGCAACGGATGCAGCCCGTGCGGGCCGGCCCCTCACCGTCGAAATACGGATCGGGGCGCTCAACGCCGGGCTCACCGACATAGACGCCCACGCGCGTGTGGCTGTAGGTCTGCTCGACGCCCCACGCCCCCGCGAGCTCGCGCAACAGGATGTCGCCGTCGGAGTCAAACGTCACGTCGGTCACTCCGAGCATCCGCTCTGCAGTGTCGTAATGCGGGGCGAGCTCGGCCTTCCAGTCGGCCAGCTCCCGCCAGCGCGCGTCCTGGAAGAACGTGTCGCGCGCGCGGTACAGCGTGTTCGCATAGCCGAGACTGCCACCACCGACACCCGCGCCCGACACGATCAGGACATCCGGGAACAGGGTGATCCGCATGATGCCGCGCAGCCCGAGCCGCGGCGCGAAAAAGTAGCGCCGCGCGTCCCAAGTGCTGCGCGCGAAATCCTCATCGCGAAAACGCGACCCGCTCTCCAGCACCCGCACCGAATAGCCCTTCTCAGCCAGCCGCAGCGCAGCGACGCTGCCGCCGAAGCCCGAGCCGCACACCACCCAATCAACATCCGCCGCCCGCGACATCACCGTTCCACCCTACACCAGCCGCGCGGAGATCCTGCACAACTGGCCCACGCTGCCCGTGCCGCGTTCATGAGCGGCACCGAGGCAGCAGGTTACGTTTGACCTTCCGGAAGCGCCACCTGCCGAAGCCAGCCTGCCGGTCGAGACTCCGCTTCACCCGGTCGACGTGACCGAGGTCGGGAGCCCGAGGAAGCTCCGGGCATTGACGGCGCTGATCCGAGCCACGGTCTCCTCGTCGGCCTCGATCGCGGCGAAGGTTCGCCCAAGCACGTCCGCACTGGCATCGACCTGCTGGATCGGCCAGTCGGTGCCAATCACGATCCGGTCGACCCCCAGAACGTCGATCGCAAACCGGATCACCGGCGCCTTGAAGCCCATCGTGTCGACGTAGATCCCCCCGGTCCCCTCGCCGCGCAGTTCGTCCTCGATCCCAACCTGCACGGCGGCCGCTAGACCCCCCACCGCAAGCGCGGCGAACAGCAGGCGGAGCGTGGGAAGCTCACGGAGGATCTGATGATGGAGGACCGACAGCAGGCCCGCGGCGTTGTTGGTGCCGCGATCGAGGATGATCCCCCGAGAGCCGAGGGCGTCGACGGCGAGCGAGCGGTGCGAGCTCGTGGGGTGCACGAACACCGGGACCGAGAGTTCAGCTGCGGCCTCGAGCGCCGGCCGGCTCTCTGGCCCGCCGATCAGCCGAGCGCCATCGGTCGAGTCGACAATGATCCCGGCGAGCGAGAGCTCGCGAACCGCTCGCGTGACCTCTCGCGCCGCCCGTTCGCCGTCGAACGCGTCAATGCTGGCCAGGCCGAGGAACCGGTCGGGGTGCTCAGCCACCCGAGCCGCGAGATGATCGTTGACCGCCGCGATCCAGTCCGGCGGCGCCAGCCCGTCGGGATGGAACAGCGACGGAGACGCCCCGAGCACACGGATGTCGATCCCGCGCTCATCCAGCAGCTCGCGCTGGGCGTCGAGATCGGCGATGCGCTCCAGGTTGGTGCGCAGACTCCCAGCAAGCCCGGGGTCGGCGCCCGGGGGTGGAACCGGCGGATACTCGGGGTGGGTGATATGGCTGTGGAGGTCGATCACCTCCACCGGCGACTCAACGCTCATGATCCAATCCGGGCCCGTCGAGCACGAAGTTCCCGAGCCGGTGGTAGCGCCAGCGGCCGGGGTCGTGCACCGTGTGCGTGCGAATGTTGCGCCAGTGACGGTGGAGGTTCAGCTGATCGTCGGCCGCGCGGGTCCCCCCCACCCCGATCACCTCGTTCGCGATCTCGGCGGCAATCTCGCCACCGAGCGCCTTCGAGGCATCGGCAGCCGCGAATGCGATCGCGACCTCCGTCGCCGTGAGCGGATCCGCCTGGGCCGCGGTGTCGATCGCCCGGGCGCCACGCTCGAGCAGCTGCTCGGCGGCGTGCAGACGCGCCGTCAGTTCTCCCACCCTCGAAACCAGCAGCGGGTCGTCGGCTGCGCGCTCGACCCCCGCGGTCCGCGCCGGCTTGGCGGTCGTCCGGACGTACTGCACCGTGTCCGCCAGTGCCGTCCGGGCCGCGCCGACGTCCACCGCGTGATGCAGTAGACCGTCGCGGGCCAGCCATAGTGCGGGCTCTTCGAAGCTCCGCCAGAACTCGACGATGTTGTCGGGCTCGACGACGACGTTCTCAAGGATCAGCGACCCACTCTGGGTCGCCCGCATGCCAACACTGTCCCAATCGTCGAGCACGGTCAGGCCCTCGGAGTCGCCCGGCACGAGCGCGATCACCATTCGGCCCTCGGGATCCAGCGTGCCTACCCCCACCCAGTCTGCACCTTTGGCCGCCGTCGCGTAGTACTTGCGCCCGTTGATTCGCCAGACGCCGTCCTCGCCCACCGAGATGCTGGTGCTCAGCGCCCCGGCCTTCGCCACCTCGCGCTCCGCCGCCGCGTTACCGATACGCGCCCCCGCGAGCACCTCGGTGAACAGCCGCGACTGCAGCTCTTGCGATCCCCGTTCGGTGACAGCGAAGATGATCGTGTAGTGCACGAAGGTCAGCAGCGCAACCGACGGGTCACCGGTACCGAGCAGCCGCAGCACTTCGATCACCGTCTGGTTGCTGGCGCCGGCCCCGCCCGCCCACTCCGGGACATTGATCGTCAGCAGACCGCTGAGGCGAACCCGCTCGAGCGCGTCGAATGGAACCACCCCGGCGCGATCGACGTCACTGGCCCGCGGGCGCAGCTCGTCGGCGAGGGATCGGGCAGCGGCCACGATCTCCTGCTCTGACCCGAGGACCGGGCTGGGCTCGCGTGTCTGCGTGATGGTCATAGGTTGAGGCTCACTTCCGTTCGGGATTGTTCGGTTGTCCTGCTCAACTTCCGATCCGGCCGATCGCGGCCACCGGCGATGCCGCCCCGGCGCCCTTGGAAATCGCCAGCGCTACGATCAGCGCGACGCCGTTGAACACATCCGGGACCCATGCCGGCGCTCCGATCATCGTCAGACCAGTCAGGCCGATGCCGAGCATCACGACCGCAGTGATGGTTCCCCAGGCGTTGAGCCGAGACCGCCTCGACACGATCGCGCCGAGGAAGACCGCAGCGATTGCGCTGAGCGTGAAGCTGTTTCCGGTGGTCGGGCTTGCGGAGGCAAGCTCGGCGGTCTCGAGCACCCCGGCGAGCGCGGCCACCAGACCGCTGAGCACGAACGCGACGGCGACGTAGCGCGTCGTGCGTACACCGATCAGACGCGCCGCGTCACGTCCGGAGCCGGTGGCGCGCAGGCGGCGACCGAACGCGGTCCGCGAGGTGCCATAGCCAATCACGGCGGTGATCAACACCGTGTAGACCACCGCCAGCGGGACGCCGAGGAGGTGATTGGCGACCAGCGAGGTGAACGAGGTCGGAATGCCGCTGTACAGCGAGCCGCCCCCCGTGATCAAGGTTGCCACCCCGGCGAGGATCGTGGTCATGGCCAGCGTCGAGATGAACGAGTTCAGCCCGATCCTGACGACGAGCAACGCGTTCGCCACGCCGACAATGACACCGCAGGCGAGTGCACCAGCGATCGCGGGTACCATCGGCCATCCCTGTCCGAATGCCCAGGCGACGAACACGCCCGACACCCCCATGACGCCGCCGATCGAGATGTCCACCTCGCCCGAGAGGAGCGGGATCAGCGCGGCGAGGGCGACGACGCCGGTGACCGCGTTCGAATAGAGGATCGTGCTGATGTTGTTCCAGTTGGCGAACTCCTGCGGCTTGGCCAGCGAGAACACCACGAGGAACAGGGCGATCAGGATGAACAACGATGACTGTGCGACATAGTGTCGTGCCCACGTCAGACGGGACGGCCGCGTGAGGCTCTCGGACGTCCGATCCGTTTGCCGGATCTCTGGGGTCGGAGTGAGCAACGTGTCGCTCATGCGGCTCTCCTTTCGAGCTCGGGGCCGGCCAGCGCCAGCGCCAGACGGTCGCGGACGATCTCATTTCGGTGAAGGACGACTCGCACGCGTCCGCGATTCAGGACAATCACGCGATCGGCAAGCTCCAGCAACTCGTCGAGGTCCGACGAAGCGAGCACGATCCCGACGCCGGCGTGCTTGAGGCTGACGATCATCTCCCCGATCTCGCTGCGCGCTCCGACGTCTACTCCCTGCGTCGGCTCGTCGAGCAGCAGGACCTTGGGACCCAGCCGTACGGCCCGCGCGATCGCCACCTTCTGCTGGTTGCCGCCGCTCAGGAGCCGCAGCGGCAGCTCGAGCAGCGGCGGCCGGATGTCGAAGCGCTCGATCAGCGCCTGCGCCTCGGCGCGCTCCCGCCTGGGCCGGATCGAGCCCTTCCAGCTGACGGAGGCCAGATCCCCGAGCGTCAGGTTCTCGCTGATTGTCATCCCCAGGATGACCCCGTCGCGCCGGCGGTTCTGCGGTACCGTGACGATGCCTGCGGCCACCGCCTCGGAGGGCTCGGAGAAGCGCTTGGTCTCACCGCCCAGCTCGATCGTGCCGGCGGTCGGACGTTGCACCCCCCCGAGCAGCCGAACGAGCTCACTGCGACCCGAGCCCACAAGCCCGGCGATCCCGAGCACCTCCCCGGATCGCAGGGCGAAGCTCACTCCGCGCACGCGGTCGCGGGCCAGGTCCGTGACCCTGAATAGGGCATCATCGCTGCGTTCCTCGCCGGCCGGCGGATCCGAGTCGGCCCGCACGAGCGCGTGACCGAGCATCATCGCGATCAGATCGTCTGCCCCCAGTCCCTGCAGCGACTCCTCAGCGACGACTCGCCCGTCGCGGAGCACAGCCACCCGGTCGCCGACCTCCAGCACTTCGTCAAGCCGATGCGAGACGAGAATGATCGCAGCACCCGCTTGGCACGCGCGACGAATCGCTCGAAATACGCGCGCGACCTCGTCGCCGGGCAGCGCGGCCGTCGGCTCGTCGAGTACGACCACGCGTTCGGGCCACCGGGTCTCGTCCCCAAACGCGCGTGCGATCGCCACCATCGTCTGTTCGGACGGTGAGAGATCGGCGACGATCGCGTCCGCGTCGGCCGTCACCTCGAATCGCTCGAGCAGCGCCGCGGTCCGCCGCCGCTCCTCACGCCTGCGCAACGCCAGGGAGGGGGAAACGAACCCGTCGTATAGGGCCACGTTGTCTGCGATCGACGCCTCCAGGACGAGACCCAGGTCCTGATGCAGGAACCGCAACCCGAGGCGGTGCGAGTGGTCGGGCGAGAGGGGGAGCGGGACCTCCTCCCCGCGAACGGTGGCGGTGGCATGGCCCGGATCCGGCGTGTAGTTCCCCGCCAGGATCTTGATCAGCGTCGACTTCCCGGAGCCGTTCTCACCCAGCAAAGCGGTTACCTGTCCGGCCCTGAACGCGAGGGCAACGTTGTCGAGCGCCCGGGTGACACCGAACGTCTTCGAGACGCCCTGTACGGACAGTGCAACCGCGTTGCTCACCCGATTCCCCACAGAGAGTCGTACTTGGCCTGGAAGTTGTAGGCCCCGTCCCAATACCCGGTGCCGGAATAGAGATCGGCCGGATAGAACTCGCGCACCGGGATGCCGTCGTTGGCCGGGACCGGGAGCTTGTCGAAGATGCGGTTGAAGTCGTCGAAGGCGGCGTACGTCGCCCACGTGTAGGGCCACACCGCGTCCCCGTCCTGGCCACCGCCCGTCCGGATCAGGTTGATGTTGTAGGCATCGCCCTGCGCCGAGAGCACCTGGACGTTGGACAGGTGGGCTTGCTTGAGCGCCGGGATCGCCTCGGCGGCGACACCGTCGAAGATGACGAACAGCTGGTTGATCGAGGGGTGGGCCTGGAGGAACGCCACCGCGGACTGGCCCACGACTGTGGGATCGAACAGGCTGGCCATATCGATGTAGTGCGTGGCCACAACCTGACCCCCGCCGTGCTGCTTGAAGTACGTGGCGATGCCGTTGTCGGTGTCGATCTCCTCGGAGTTCCCTGCGAGGGTGAAGATCCCCACCTTCGCGTTGCCCTTGGTAAGCAGTGCGGCGGCCGCCGCCGTGAGCTGACCCTGGAGCGGATAGTTAACGTTGACGATGTGAGTCAGCCCCGGGTTGGAGCTGTTGACTCGGTCGGTGCTGAGACCGAAGGCGATCACGGGGATGTGCGACGCGGCCAGCTGAGCGAACGCCGCGGGGTCGTCCTGGACGTCGTAGAAGTTGAACAGGATGCCGTCCGGGTGCAGGCTGATGGCCTGCTGCACCGCCGGCGAGAAGTTCTGGTTCTGGACGTCGATGTGGGTCACCGTCCAGCCCAGCTTGCTGGCCAGCTGCTGCGTCGCCGTGGTGATCGTCTGCAAGGTCGGCACGGTCGGAGCCACGTCGATGAACACGATGTGCTTGCCCTTGGCCAGGGGGTCCTTGGTCGTCGGGCCCCGCCAGGTCACCGGCGCGGTGTCGTAAGGCGCCAAGAATCTCGTGGCGCTCGCGGCCGCAGCGGATGACGTCCCGTCACTCGCCGCGGTGGTGGTCGACGCCGTCGCCGCGGCGTTCGAGGCCGTGGCCGTGCTGGTGCTCGACGACGATCCACACGCCGCCAGCGATACGGTCGCCGCGGTGACTGCCGCGAGGGCGAGCGCGAGATGACGCCAGCGCGCGCGCGGCCGGCTCGTAGTGCGGTCGTGTGTCGTCATGTAGGTATCTCCTGTCCGTGTCGTTTAGGTGACCTGAGGTGACTGCGGGTTACCGGCTCACACCAGCGCCGGAATTCGGATCGGCGTCCCCGCGATGTAGTTCTCTCCGAGGGACCGGAGCAGGTGCACCACCGGATCGTGCTGCGCCCACGTGCGGACGTCGCGCCAGTGGCGGTCGAATCCGAGCCGGTTGGCGGCCGCCGAGGTTCCCGTGATGTCGTACACGGACTGCGTCGTGGTGATCGCGACGTCCTGGCTGTAGGCGCGAGCGATCACCGCGCGCCGGGTGAGCGCGTCGACGTCATCCTGGGAGATGTCCGGCCGCGTCGACCACACCTCGTCGATCGCGGCGCCCGCCTCGCGCACGAGAGCATCGGCCGCCTTGAGCGGACCCCACAGCTGCCCGAAGCGCGTGAGCGTCGGGATGTCCCGGTTCGCGGCGGCGTCCGAGGGGGTGATCGCGCGCGAAAGCATGCGTGGAGCCCGCGTGAGCGTGTAGTCGCGCGCGCGCTCGAACGCCGCCCACGACGAGCCCACGACCAGCGCGCCCGAGAAGGTCGAGGCGACCGGCAGGAACAGGGCTGGGAGCGACTTGACCGGCCCCGCCTCCGTGCGGAAGATCTCATCCTCGCGGACCTCGAGGTCGATCGTCTCCACGGTCACGGTCTCGGCCAGGCGCAGCCCGAGGTGATCCCAGTCGTGGTGAACGATGAAGCCGGGGCGATCGGTCGGCACGACGGCGAACAGCAGCTCGGGCACATCGGTCCGGCGCGCCACGATGGTCGCCACGTCGCTCAGGCCGGAGGCGGTGCTCCAGCGCTTGGTGCCGTTCACGGTGAACCCGCCACGCCCGTTGGGGGTCGCCTCCACCTCCGGGACGTGCAGATTGCCCCAGAACCAACGTCCTTGCGCCGAGCGTCTGGTAATCGCCTCGGCGTCCGTGCGCGGATCGAGGAACCGCGGCACGCTGGAGGTCCAGTACTGAAAGGCCAGCAACGCGCCGATCGAGCCATCGCCCTTGCTGATCTCCTGGACGACCTGAACCGCAGTCGCGAAGCTCGCGCCCTCGCCGCCCAGCTCGCGCGGGATCAGCAGGTTGATCAGGCCCGCTTCCTTGAGCGTCTGGATCTCCGCATGGGGGAGCACGCCATCGCGCTCCCGCTCCGTGGCGGTGAGCGCGAACTCGCGCGCGAGTGTGCGGGCAAGCTCCACCCACTGTTCGTGCTGCGGCGGCTCGGTGCCCGTGCGGTCAGGTTCACGCGTGAAGAAGCTCATGCCCGTTCCTCCGATGTGATGCCGGCGGCCAGCTCGAGCGGGCGGCGGTCCACCCAGCCCTCGACGTCGAACGCACGTTCGATGAACCCGTGCCGGCTGAGGAAGTCGACCTGGCCCTGGAGGCCTTCCAGCCGCGCGGCGTCAAGCGATACTTCGAGCCCGGCGGCGAAGTCCGTGGGCAGGGCCGCCGCAGCCAGCGCCTCGGCGATAGCCACATCCCTCGCGAACAACCGCGTCGCCTCGTCAGGCCGGGCAGCCGCTCCGGCCGCCGCCTTCTGGAGCTGGACGATGACGAGCGCCACCCGGTCGGGATGCTGCGCTGCGAACGACCCGCTGACGGTGAGCGTGTCAGGAGTGTCGTTGTTGACGCGCAGCTTCGAGTCCGCCAGGTCCCGGAGGTCGAACACGACTTGTGCCCCGCTCAGCCCGGCCAGCTCGAGTGCGTGGTTGCCCTGCGAAGCGATCGCGTCGACCTCCCCGCGGAGCAGCGGCAGGAGCGTCCCCTGCTGAAACCCGTAGTGGCCGTAGAGCGCCCATGATCCGAGCGGCTCCTCACTGGCGAGCGCACGATCGGCGAACGTCGGACGAGCGGTCGACTGCTCGACCAGCGTCACGTCGTCGAGCGTCAGGCTGGCGCTCGCGAGCGCGGTCTCGTAGGTCCGCAGGACGCTGGCCTGCCAGAAATCGAGCCCGGCGTCGCTCTGGCGCGGGACGAGCAGCCGGCGACCGCGCAGATCCGCGGCTGACTCGATGCCCGACCCGGGCAAAGCCAGCACGACGTAGGAGAGCTCGACCCATGTCAGTCCGACCAGCCGTGTGTCAGCCCCGCGGGCCCGGGCCCAGATCGCGGGAATGTTGCCGCCGTGGCGAAACGAGTTCTGCTTGAGATGCGTGAAGTGCGAGCTGTGCGTGGCTGGATCGGAGGACTCCTGCAGGGCGCGCCACTTCAGCCCGGCGCCCGTGACCTCGTCGGCGAGCGCGCCCGTCTGCAGGGCCAGCGCGAACGGCGTCGGCACCGGGCAGCGGGTGTACCAGACCTCGTCCTGCGCCGAGGGGATCGGCGGGAGCGCCGCGGAAGGTCTGTCGTGTGACTCGATGATTGTGCTCATAGGGGGAACCTCAGCCGTAGGGCCTCGTCGTTGATCAGGTATTTGCCGATTAAGACCTCGCTCTGGGGATACGTCGGCGGATGCAGCGAATGGATGCGGACGTCACGCCAGTACCGGTCGAGCCCCACGCTCCGTCGCGCTGCGCCTGCGCCGAGCGCGTCGAACACGCGATTGCCGATCTCGATGCCGGTCCGGGCAGCTAGCGATCGGAACGCCTCCCCGTGCATCCCGATCTCGTCGTGCTCGTCCTGCGAGAGCGCGCGGCGGTGCGCGTAGGCGCGATCCAGCCGGCGGGCCAACTCGCTTTGGAAGGCGACCAGGGCGGTGGCCTTCGTGATGAGCTCGCCGAACAGCGCCTGGACGAACGGGTCATCCGCGACGGCTTGGCCGTGGCGGGGGGACTGGTCCGTCAACAGGTACTCGCGCGCACGGTCGAGGGCGCCCCAGGCCGCGCCGACGTAGATCGAGCCGAAGCCCAGCCCTCCCGTGGCGTGATAGAAGGGCGGCATCGACTGAATCGGCCTGCCGGTCGTGTTCGTTAGCACCTCGTGTGGGTGCACGACGACGTTTTCGAACGAGATCGGCTGTGTCTCGGTGCGACGAAGCCCGAGGTGGTTCCAGCCCCCGTGGTAGATGATGCCCTCGCGGTCAGTTGGAACGTATGCGTAGATGAGCTCGCGTCGATCCACCCGCAAGGCGTGCAGGACCGTCACGTCACCGGTGGCGGGACCGGTGTTCTGTGGCTTGGTGCCGCTGACCAGGAAACCGCCATCGGGCTGGGGCGTCGCGTGGAAGGTGTCGGGGGGGCCGGTGAGATGGCCCCACAGCCACCGGTTCTCCGCCGACTTACGCTGGATTTCGGCGGCGTCTCCAAACGGGTCCCAAAACGGTGCGACGAAGTTGTGGTAGTGGTACGCGAGCAGCCCGCCGATGTTGGGATCCACTCGGCTGAGCTCGAGGATGACGCGTGCGATCTGCTGCCAGTTACCGCCGCCACCGCCGAATTCGACGGGGATGTGCAGATTGACCAGCCCCGTCTCGCGCACCCGCGCGAGTTCTGCCGTCGGCGGTTGACCGAGCCGCTCCTGCTCCACGACCGCCGGGCGAAACTCCTGCGCCAGCGCCCGCGCCAACTCGACCGGATCGTCCAGCGCGTCATCGGAAATGGGTTCGATTTGCAGTGTCATCGCGATCCCTCCTTGCGGCAGGTTGCACCCACCGTTGACTGGTTGTGTTGCATCGACGCCGCCCTCACACAGCCATCGGCGGGAATTCGGGGACCGTGCCGTTGACGTAGAAGTCACCGGCTGCGGTGAGCGACAGCGACAGCGAGTCGTGCAGCGACAGGATTCGGGCGTCGCGCCAGTGCCGGTCGAGCCCGATGCTGTTGATCGCAGCCCAGGTCCCGGTCAGCTCGTAGACGTCTGGTGCGGCCTCGAGCGCGACCTCCGCCGCGATCCGCCGCGTCGACGAGGCGAGTACCGCCAACTCGCCGACCTCCTCGCGGGACAGGTGCTCGCGCCGGCCCCAGGCATCCCAGACTCGTTCGGCTGTGTTGTACGCGAACTCCTCGGCGACCTCGAGACGGGCCAGGTGATGCCCGAGAAGCTGGTGGCTGAGCCGGTCCTCGATCGGTGGGATGCCGCCCGAGGCCAGCCGGGGGCGCGTCCGGGTGCGCAAATAGTCGCGCCCGCGGTCAAGTACGGCACGGGCCGAACCGATGAAGACCGCGCTGTACAGGGGCAGCACGAACTGCGTGTAGAGGGGCGGAAAGGTGTTCTGCGCAGCGGCGTGCGTGGAGCGGATCACCTCGTCTGGCGCCACGATCACATCCTCGAAGTCGACGCTGACGGTTGCCGTCAGGCGCAGCCCGAGGTGGTCCCAGTCGTCATGCCACCTGAGCCCTGCGCGATCGGTCGGGATGACCGCGAACAGCAGCTCTTTGCGGTCCGTGCGCTGTGCGATCACATCGGTCACGTCGGCGAGCGGTCCGCCGGTCGCCCACCGCTTGCTGCCGTTGATCACGAACCCTCC
>Ga0302326_10005978_pt1 | contig 27505 bp, 25 predicted proteins | sample Palsa_T0_3_FD_202264 | JGI IMG/M metagenome (GOLD analysis project Ga0302326, IMG submission 202264) | Peat permafrost microbial communities from Stordalen Mire near Abisko, Sweden - Palsa_T0_3 | ecosystem: Environmental > Terrestrial > Soil > Palsa > Peat permafrost | place: Sweden: Abisko... | reverse complement strand
GCGACTGGGTCCAGTCAGAGTGTTGAGCTTTCAGCATGACCATGGCGCCTTGAATGGGGCGGTGCTGAGGATCGTGGGCGATGCCGCGAACGGAACCGAAGATCGTGGCAAAGGCCGTGAGGGCTGAGATTGCGATGAGGAATGCTAGTGATAACGAGGTTCGGATGAGGCGCATAGAAGTCTCCGATGAATGATGAGGCTGTGGCCGCCAGGGCCGGGCTTCGCCCGGCCGGACAGCCGGGGGCGGCTGTCCCCACATGAGCTGTGGTTATGCCGCGAGATGGTTCAGGCGAGGGAGACTTGGGGAGGAGCGCGGGTGGATTGCGCGGAGAAGAGCTTCGTCGCGGGAGAGCCGGCGCGTGATTCGGGGATGCGGGCTTCGACGGCTTGCGCCAAGGGCGCCGTCATCCGGGACTGCGCGTGGGCCCACTGTGGTGTGGTTGCAGCGCGGCAACCTTCGTGTTGGCAGCAACTGGCGTCGTGGAGGACGCGTTGATCGGATTCCGGGCCGGAGCCGTGGCATTGGCGTGCCGTCGTGCGCAGGCAGCAGGTATGGGATGGGGCAGCGGTGGCCGCCAGCGCGAGCGGAACGAAGGTTCCGACAAGCGCGAACAGAAGTAAAAATCTGGCGGTCAGGCGATGCATGTGTGAATCAGAACACCGATGTGGGGCCAGCATAGAACAGGAGCGGGAGTGGACGCAAGCGCGGAACGGGCCTGGGTTACTTTCAAAATCCCCACTTCTCGCGCAAAAGACGCGCGAGAAATGGGGCACCCCGCGGGCAGAAGTGGCCGCCCCACACAAACTGCCCACACAATGTCAGGCTTTGCCGTTGATTTTGGCCCACCACCAGCGGACGCCGACGAAGAGGAAGCGCCAGTCGCTGAGAAATTCGGGGGGCTTGCCTTCGAAGGCGTGGCCGATGAACTGGAGGATCCATCCGATGACGAAGAGCGCGAGGGCGTAGAGCCAGAGGCGATGGAAGAAGAAGCCGGCGATGGCGACGGCCAATGAGACCAGGATCGTGGGAATGCCGAGAGTGTGGCAGATGCGGTTGACGCGATTCTGGTGGCTGGTCGCGTATTGCGCGATCCACTGCTCGTTAGTGCGGTGGCCGGTGCGATGGTCGGTGCGATGGCCTGACATGAGTGAACGGGGCTCAGCGAACTCTTTAGTTTCTAGTGGGGCGGGACTGGCTTGGTCTGGTCTTTTTTTGTTGGATCTTTCTTCGTCTGATCTTGCTTCGTCTTGTCGGTACTGTCCTTCTTTTTCAAGAAATGGAAGAAGCCCTGTTTCGGAGGGTCGGCTGTTTTCGGCGTGCCGGCCGGTGTCTGGGCGCCTGTTGTGGTGGCAGGGTTGTCCTTTTTCAGCAAGTGAAAGAAGCCGTGTTTCGGCGCATCTGCCGCCTTCGGGTTTGGCGGCTGCTTCTGTGCACCCACAGCGCTGACCGGTCCCGTTCCTTTCGGGACAACGATGGAAACCGTGGCGTTGACTGCAGGAGCATTTGGCTGAGATGCGGGGACGGCAACTGCGGGAACAGTTGGGGCAGGTGGCAGGGTTGGGGCGACCTGTATCTGGGCGACCTGTATCTGATCAATGAGTTGAGTTACTCCCCGCACGGCCAGGGCTTTTTGCACGGCCTGGGCATGTTCGGTTTCGTCGTCCACGACACCTGAAATCGTCACTCGCCTGCCCGAACTATGCACGGTCAAGCCCGCCCGGCGCAGGCCGGAATCCTGGCGAATGTTTTCTTCGATGTTGATGACAATTTCGGGGTCCGTGCGGAAAAACCCGACGTAGAATGCGAGACCGGAAGCGACCAAGGCGAGGATGAGAGCGATGGCGGCCCACAGGCGATCGCCTTTCGGCTTCAGCACCATGTCTTTGGCGCGAGTTGCCGCAGTTTGCCCGACGGCGGAGCTGAGGGAGTCGTCTTCCCGGGGGAAGGGCACGACCGTGCCGATGGTTTGCTGTTTAATCTCTGGGAGCTCTGGGGATGGCTTCGGGTCATGATCCCAAGCCTGATAGCGAAGATGGAGCGCGAGCGCCCAGCCAAGATTTTGGCAGAGCAGCGCGAGGATAGGCAGGAAGAGCAAGCGTCCGTGATTGGGGAACGCGTACTTCAGCTTCAGTTCGTAGGCCGGCAGCAGCAGAAGCAAGAGTATCGCCGGAGGAAGGGCCAAGGCCAAAAAGGCGCGGAAGGTAAGGCCGAGGCGGGGAGAGTGTTGGTCAATGGCGACGCCGCCTAAAAGTCCGAAGAGGCACCAGAGCAGGGCCGCGAGAAATATCGCCGCAATCGCCCAAGGCCGCGAGTGGAGAGTTCCGGGCGCAAGCCAAACGGTCCACAGAAGTGTGGCCGCAAGGACGAGATACAGCGCCCCGGCAGCAGTGGCAGCGCCGCCATAAAGGGCTGCCCGAGGCGGCTGCTTGCTGGCTCCGCTTACCCACAAATGCGAAACCAGAGCGGCGACGACGCCCACGCACACAAAGACGCCAAGTGCCAATTCCAATCCACCAGTTGGCGACGTGAGATGTGCGACCCGATCGGAGAGCTGCTGGGTGAAAGAAGGGTCAAAAAGCCAGTTGCTGACCGACTCAAGATCATGTAACCCCTCTTTGAGTTCATCCCCGACGGATGCCGCGAGGGACTCGTGGAAGAGGGAGATCACGACGGTTGCGAGGGCGATGATGAGAAGTGAAAAGAATTTGCGGCCGCCGGACAATTCCGGGCGTTTCCCTTCAAACCGGTCCTGCAGCAATTCCATGCTCGGGTCGAAAAGCACGTAAGCGGCCAGGCCCGCGATGCTTACGCGAAGCAGGAAGAACTCCAAGGTGGTGGTGTTGCGGAGTCCGCTGAATAATCCCATGCCCGTGAGGAACCCGACCGTGGCACCCAGGGCGGTTACGAGGAGGAATCGCAAGCGCTGCGAGTTCGAAAGCGCCCGCGGGCCCTCGACCGAAATGGCAGTGGCCGGCGAGAGGGCTTTCGACAGGTCCGGCGCTTCGCCCGGAGGCGGGGCGGTCAACGGATCTGGATTCGCGTTTGCTGCCATAGGGCCGTTCCTCAGGACGTTGCGACAGGATGACGTTAAGACAGGATGGCGTACGACCGCCCAAATGGTACACCAAAATGCGCGGTTAAAGCGCGAAAAAACAGGTCACGAGAACAATAAAGCGGCAGCAAGGTGGTGAGCAAGGGACGCGGGACCTTCATTAGGTGCGGGGAATTTGAACCTGATGGTTGAGGCGTCTGCTAGCCGCGTGGTAGCATCCTACCGTTTTGGCAGACGGGGGTAACGGAAGAGGTCGGGGTGGCCACGTCCCGTCCTAATCCTCGTTATTTGTTAGTGGCTGTATTTGTTAGCGGCTGTTTCTTCCCGCGCCTGCCGAAGGGAGCCCAACTTGAAAGTCTATTCGGGAGCAAACATCAGGAATGTAGCGATGGTGGGACACGGGCACGCGGGGAAAACTACGCTGGTGTCGGCCATGCTGTATACGGCGGGAGCGACGCAGCGGCTGGGGCGGGTGGACGAGGGGTCGGCCACGACCGATCACGATGAGGAAGAAATCGCGCGCAAGATGTCGATTTCGTTGGGCGCGGCAGTGGTGGAGTGGGGCGTGAATGGGGGACAGACGAAGATCAATATCCTCGACACGCCGGGATTCAGCATGTTCGTGCACGAGGCCAAGATGGTGTTGCCGGTGGTGGATGCGGCGATCGTGGTGGTGGACGGCGTGGCGGGCGTGGAAGTGGTGACCCAGCGGGTCTGGAACTACTGCGAGGAGTACAAGACGCCGCGGCTGATCGTGGTGAACCGCATGGACCGCGACCGGGCGAACGCGGAGCGGGTGCTGGAGTCGCTGACCAACGCGTTTGGGCGGGACGTGATTCCGATTGAACTGCCGATTGGCTCGGAGAGAAATTTGACGGGCGTGGTCGACCTGGTGCGCCTGAAGGCGTACACCTACGAGTTGGGCGGAAACGGCAAGGGAAAAGAGACGGACATTCCGGACAACATGCGGGCGCAGGTGCAGGAAGCGCACGAGATGCTGGTGGAGCTGGTGGCCGAGGGCGACGACAAGCTGATGGAGAAGTTTTTTGAGGCCGGGACATTGGGAGAAGAGGATCTGATTCCGGCGCTGCATAATGCGATTCGCGAAGACAAGATTTTTCCGGTGATTTTCAGTTCAGGGCTGGGGAATATCGGCGCGGACCGCGTGATGGATTTCATCATCGACTACACGCCGGCGCCGTCGGAGCACGAGTGGGTGCAGGGCGAAGCGGGCGGAAATGGCGACGCGCCGAAGCGGCATGAGTCGGACGAAGAGCCGGTGTCGTTGTATGTGTTCCGGACGGTTTCGGATGCTTTCGCGGGGCGGATTTCGTATTTCAAAGTTTTTTCCGGCGTGTTGAAAAACGACGCCACGCTGCAGAACTTCGGCCGCGGCGGGCAGGAGAAGTTTGCACACATCCAGGCGATGCAGGGGAAGACGGGGATTCCGGTGCCCGAGCTGCATGCGGGCGACATTGGCGCTGTGGCGAAACTGAAAGATACGCTGACCGGCGACACGCTGGGCGACAAGGCGGCACCGATTCAGTATCCGCGAGTGAAGCTGCCGGAACCGGCGATTACGTTTGCCATTGAACCCAAGAGCCGGGCGGATGAAGACAAGCTGGGGCCGGGGATTCACAAGCTGATGGAAGAGGATGGGATGCTGCGGTTTTTCCGCGATCCGCAGACGAAAGAGTTTCTGATTGCGGGTACGGGGCAGCAGCACATCGAGGTCATTGTTTCGAAGCTGAAGAAGCGGTATCACACGGAAGTGGTTCTGAAAGCGCCGAAAGTGCCGTATCGCGAGACGATTCGCGGCAAAGCCGATGTGCAGGGGCGGCACAAGAAACAGACGGGCGGGCACGGGCAGTACGGGGATTGCAAGATCCGGATCGAACCGCTGCCGCGGGGAGGCGAGTTCGAGTTTGTGAATGATATTTTTGGCGGCGCGATTCCGAAGAACTATATTCCTCCGGTGGAAAAAGGAATTCGGGACGCGGCGGCGCGCGGATATCTGGCGGGATTTCCGGTGGTGGATTTTCGCGTGGTGCTCTATGACGGGTCGTATCACGATGTGGACTCGAACGATTTGTCGTTTCAGATGGCGGGACGCATTGCCTTCAAGAAAGCGATGGAAGTCGCGAAGCCGACTTTGCTGGAGCCCGTGATGGCGGTCGAGATCACGGTGCCGGACGACTTTGCGGGATCGATTATGGGCGATTTGAACAGCCGGCGAGGACGCATCCAGGGCATGGACAATAAGGGCGGCAACACGGTGGTAAAAGCCGAAGTGCCGATGGCGGAGATGCTGACCTACGGCGTGGAGCTGACGTCGATGACGCAAGGGCGCGGCAGCTTTAACATGGAAATGCATCACTACGACGTGGTGCCGGGGCAGTTGCAGGAGAAGATTATTGAGAAGGCGCGGGCGGCGCGGGGGGAAGTGAAGGAAGAGGAAGAGTAGCGAGTCCCGAGTCCCGAGTTGCGAGCGGGCTGCACTCGTAGGGATCCTTCGACTGTGCATGACCGCGTTTCACGCGCTCATGCTTCGCTCAGGATGACAGTGGGAAATGTGACGATAGATCAGCGAGGTTCGTTTATGAAAGCGATTGTGATTGTGGTCTGCTGTGTTTTCGGTTTTCTTTTTTTGGCGGCTGCGGTCTCCGCTGCGCAGACGCAAACCTTTTCTACGTCCGCGGGGCTGGTGAGGATTACGCCGCTGTATCACGCGAGCACTTTGATTGAGGCGGGCGGGAAGGTGATTTATGTTGATCCCGCGAAACCGGCGAAGTTCGCCGGACTGCCGAAGGCCGACCTGATTCTGATTTCGCACATTCATGGGGACCACATGGATCCTGACTCGATCAAGGAGATCAGCAAGGCGGATACGGAAATTCTGGCGACGCCGACCGTGGCCCAGACTGTGACCAGCGCGAAGCCTATCACCAACGGAGAAACGAAGAGCTGGCAAGGGTGGACCATTGAGGCGATCCCGGCGTACAACCTGAAACGCGGGCCCGCCGCCGGACATTTTTTTCACCCCAAAGGCCGTGACAACGGCTACGTCCTCACCTATGGCGGCAAGAGATTTTATTTTTCGGGCGACACCGAAGGCATTCCGGAGATGCGGGCGCTGAAGAACATTGATGTGGCGTTTGTGTGCATGAATCTGCCCTACACCATGCCGCCGGAAGAGGCGGCGGACGCGGTGAAGGCGTTTCATCCGAAGATTGTGATTCCGTATCACTACCACGGGTCCGATCTCACGGTATTTCAGAAGGCGCTGGAAGGGACGGGGATTGAGGTGCGGCTGCTGGAGTGGTACCCGAAACAGTAGCAGCGAGTCCCGAGTTGCGAGAGGCGGCCTGGGCGGGCCGCTTTCTGTTTTTCGATTGCTTCGGAGGACCGTTGTGGAAGGGACAGTGAAGAACAAGTTTTGGCATCCGCCGGTGTGGAAGTGGGCTCTGGTGCTGGGGCTGCTGGGCTGTTCTGAGTTCCTGTTTTTGTGGAGACGGCCTGCTCCTGCCGTGAAAGTGGAGTTGCTGCTGTTCACGGATTCGCCTCCGGTATGGGACGGGTCGCAGCCCTGGCTGATCGTTTCTCCAATTCCTGGGTCGAGTCCGATCCGGTTCAGGACTTCCGTTTCGCTGGTGAAGCCGACGGTTCGGCACGATGCGCCGGTGAACGACTTCGTGGTCAATCTGCGCAACGGGAATTTCAAATTGCGGCAGACGGATCTTTTTGTTCCCGACGTTGTGCCGCTCGCTCTTACGCGAACTTACTTCGCATGGAATCCTGACAGCCGGGCATTTGGGATCGGCATGAATCATCCGTATGACATCTGCCCGACGGGAACGAGATTTCCGTATACGTACATGAATTTGAATTTGGAAGATGGCTACGAGGTATACATGCCGCGCGCGTCGAAGGGGACTGGGTATGCGGATGCGGTCTTCCGGCACGATCGGTCTTCTTCGGAGTTCTACGGGGCGATGATGGCGTGGAACGGGCAGGGCTGGACGATGACCTTCCGCGATGGTTGGCGAATTTATTTTCCTGACTCCTATTACGCGAAAAACTTTGCGCAGGGAGCTCCCACGGAGATGGTGGATGCGGAAGGCCATCGGATTCAACTGAAGAGAAACAAGGTGCGCAACCTGGAAGAGCTGATTTCTCCCAGCGGACATACGATCGCATTTCAATATGATTCCAGCGACCGAATTGTCGAAGCGCGGGACGATGCAGGCCACGTTCGCAGGTATTTCTACAATCAACATGGCCATCTCGAGAGCGTTACCGACGGGGATCGAGTTCTGTACCGTTTCGAATATCAGTTGCTCATGCGCGGGCCGGAGAATGATCCGTGGCTGCTGACGGCGGTTCTTGACGGGGACTGGAATGTGCTGGTGCGAAACAAGTTTGTGAACGGAAGAGTTTCGGAGCAGATGCTGGGAGATGGAGAAGCTTTTCGGTTTGAGTATGAGGTGAAGGGGCGCGAGGTAGTCCGGAGCACGATTACGCTGTCTTCGGGAGAAAAGAAGGAATTCGTTTTTCGCGATGGGAAGTTGATCGAACAGGAGTAGGCGCCGGTATTGATCGGGTTTTTATTGGTGGACTTCGATATCGGTGAGACCGAAATCAGTTCCCTTGGCGAGCAGCGGCTCGCCAGAGGATTTCGCCAGAGCGTAGGAAAAACAGTCGCCGAAATTCAGCGCGGCCGGATGCCGTCCCTTACCATACTTGCGCCAGGCCGAGCGAGCGAGATCAGCTTGCTCTGCGTCTACCGGAACGATCTGGAGATGGGCACGAACGACGAAGAGATCGAACTCGCGGCCAGCGGCCTCGCCTTGCCGGCCTTCGAGGACGATTCCAGTTTCGAGCAGGCTCGCCGCAGATATCAGACGACTTCCGGCCGCGGTGATGACTTGGAGGAAGGTCTGACGCTCCGGCTCGCCGAAAAAAATCGCGGCGAGAGCTGAGGTGTCAATCACCATAAGGTTGCCCGATCAGTCGGGAAGGCCGTGCTCGTCGTAGCCCAAGATTTCGTCGGGACTGCGGGAATCCAGAATCGGCAACTGGTCCACGCGACGGAGGATTTCCTCTAGCTGGCTGGTCAGAATCAGGCTGCGGCGCTGCTGCCGGAGTCGTTCAAGGCGTTCCTCCAAGGCTTTCCGGATTGCGCCCGTCAAGGATTCTCCGGTCTTGGCAGAGATCTCTCGGGCCAGCCGCTCCGTCTCTATGCTCTTGATACTAAGTGCCATAATTAAGACAGTATACCATTATGGACAAACGTATTGACATATTCTTATGCCTCTAAATCTCCTCCAAGCCTTACCTGCTGTTAAGGCCTTTCTTGTGGGGAAGCTAGCCCTGCGAAGGGCTCGCTGAGGTCTTGACTGACGCTGTATAGTGCTGGTGTTGCTCGGTCGCTGTTGACAGTTCTCCGCAGAGTTCCCGGCGAATCTGCGCCGAGGGAGGTTCCGATGGCCGCTGGAGCGCCCGATTCGCCATCCCCGGGCGGCCCTGTGCTGCTGACGTTCGGGGGATACGCGCTGGAAGAGCAAGGGCTGAAAGGGGTGTCGTTCTGGCCCCGCGTCCTGGCGCGAGTGATCGACTTTGCGGTCCATTACTGCGTGGGTTTTTTCGCGGGCACGCTGTTTCGCATCATGCTGCAGATCGCCTCCGGCGGGCACGTTCCTCTGCGGATCTGGCTGAAGGTGTCGCACACGAGCTGGCCCCTGTTTGTTGCCGCGTTACTCGGAGCCAGCGCCTATCAGGTCATTTGCGTGAGGGTGCACGGCAGCACGCTGGGCAAGCTGATGCTCTCGATGGTGGTGGTGAACGAGGACGGTTCCTCGTGCGGCCTGCGGGCGGCCATTATTCGCGAGATCGGGTACTTCCCCGATTCGATCTTCTTTGGCCTGATCGCCTACTCAGCCATGCAGAAAAGCCGCCTGCAGCAGCGCTATGGCGATCAGTGGGCGGATACCGTGGTTTGTAAGCGTTCCGATGTGCCGGCAGAAAATCTGCGCGGCGCAGGAAGGTTTGTGCTCGGCCTGATGCTTGCCCTGATGGCGGACGCGGCCTTCCTGATGCTCGGGCTGTTACTCCAACTGAACAGCTGACAAGTGACGCGCGAGAGGTTGCGAGGGCAGCAATTGCAGCGCGCCGGGTTTCCTTTTAGTATCGCCATATCGTGTCGCCCTCAGGGAATCCCGAACTCAGAGAACGCCTGGTCTCGGCCGCGCCGGTGGAGGACGATTCGTCGTTTGAGCTGAAACTGCGGCCGCAGCGGCTGGCGGAGTTTATCGGGCAGAAAAAAGTCAAAGAGAATCTGGCAGTGGCGATTGAAGCGGCGCGGTCGCGGGGCGAAGCCATGGACCATGTGTTGCTCTATGGGCCTCCGGGGCTGGGCAAGACCACGCTGGCGAATATTATTGCGAATGAACTGGGCGTGCACTTTCAACCGACGGCGGCGCCGCTGCTGCAGATCAAGGGCGACCTGACGGCGATCATCACCAACCTGCAGGATAAGCAAGTGCTGTTCATTGATGAGATTCATCGCCTGCAGCCGGTGCTGGAGGAATTGCTGTATTCGGCGCTGGAAGACTACAGGCTTGACATCATTATTGGACAGGGTCCGTCGGCGCGGACGCATACGCTGGAGGTGAAGCCGTTCACGTTTGTGGGGGCGACCACGCGGGCGGGGCTGATTTCCGCGCCGTTGCGGTCGCGGTTCGGCATTATGTTGCGCCTGGAGTTTTATACGCCGGAAGATTTGCAGGTGATTGTGGAGCGGTCGGCGGAAATCCTGGGGGTTGCGGTGGATGACGCTGGCGCGAAGGAGATCGCGGGACGTTCGCGCGGCACGCCGCGCATTGCCAACCGGCTGTTGCGGCGGGTGCGGGACTATGCGCAGGTGCGCGGCGCGGGCAAGATTGACTTGCCCACGGCGCAGGCAGCGCTGGAAATGCTGGAAGTCGACCAGTATGGGTTCGATGAAGTGGACCGGCGTCTGCTTCTGACGATCATCGAGAAATATCAGGGTGGCCCGGTGGGCGTGAACACGCTGGCCGCGGTACTGGCGGAAGAACCGGACGCCATCGAAGAAATTTACGAACCGTTTCTGATGCAGGCGGGATTTCTGAACCGCACTCCGCGGGGGCGCGTGGCCACGCAGCTGGCGTATGAGTATTTCGGGATCACGCCGACGAGAAGGCAGAGTTCGTTGTTTTAGAGGGCTGTTTTAGAATGAAGCGGGGGGCGTGCTCCGATGAAGCATACGCAACAACTTACGGCGATCATTGAGCGAGAGGGAAATGGGTATGTAGGACTCTGTCCTGAGCTCGACATCGCGAGCCAAGGCGATACGATTGAGGGCGCTCGCGCTAATTTGCAGGAGGCGGTCGAACTTTTCTTTGAGACTGCGGATCCAACGGAGGTCGAGCGGCGGCGGCACTCCGAAGTATTTGTGACGCGGCTTGAGGTCGAGGTTGGTTAAACTGCGGGTTCTGTCTGGACGCGAGGTTTGCGCCATCCTCGCGCGCCAAGGCTTCGTCGAGGTCCGCCAAGGCGGCAGCCATGTCGTGATGCAAAAGAGGCTGGAAGCTTCAACGATCACGGTTCCAGTTCCCAATCATTCAGAGCTGAAAACTGGAACCTTGATGTCTATTATCCGCCAGTCCCAGCTGCCTCGTTCGCTTTTCGAGACGTAGCATTCTGTTCGGCAAACCTCACTGACAGCATTTTCCTGTTTTGTCTGCCCCGTCTTGGTGTATCGTGCTCGATTCCTGCTTGCGCTGGCGGGCGGTCTGCATCTGGAGAGGAATCTGGGTCTTCTACTCAATGTACGGCGGAGCTTCTTGGCCGCCACGACCCTGGCGCTGGCCGCGTTGTTGGCCCGTCCCTGCCTCGCCGCGCAAACTAGCGCGGTACAAAATACGGTCCCGCCACAACCAAAGCCTGCCCCGGCGCAAAGTTCGCCTGCCGTGGCGCCGGCTCCGGTGCCGGCTGCGCAACTCGGGCCGCCGGCGCTGACCATCCCACGATTGCAACGGGCTCCGTCGCTGGAAGACTTCCTCGGCATGCAACCGGAGGGAGAGATCGCGCGCGAAATGGCGAAGGTGACCGGCTTCACACAGCGCACTCCTCACGACGGGGAAAGTGTTTCCGAGCGCACCGACGCTTATCTCGGCTATGACCAGAAGAATCTTTATGTGGTGTTCGTGTGCTTCGACGATCCCAGGCACATACGCGCCCGCATGTCGGTGCGGGAGGACATCTACGACGACGATCAGGTCGAGGTCATGCTGGACACGTTTCACGACCGCCGCCGCGCCTACGCCTTTCAAACCACGCCGCTGGGGGTGCAGTGGGACGCCATCTGGACCGAGGCGGCGCGCGACGAAGTGAACGGAAATTTCGATACATCGTTTGACACGGTGTGGAACTCGCGCGGCAAGGTGACCGATCGCGGTTTTGTGGTCTGGATGGCGATTCCGTTCAAGAGCCTGCGTTTTCCGCCGACGAAGCAGCAGGAGTGGGGGATCATTCTGTATCGCGGGATCACTCGCAAGAATGAAGATTCCTTCTGGCCGAGCATTTCACGAAGGATTCAGGGGCGTCTGGGCCAGGCTGCGACACTGTACGGGCTGGAGGGAATTTCGCCCGGTCACAGCATCGAACTGATTCCTTACGGCCTGCTGCGCGGGTTTCGGGCGCTGGATACGCGTGATCCGACCAACCCTTACTTCCAGCATGCTGAGGTGCAGGGTCAGCCGGGAATGGACGCGAAGTTCGTCATTCACGACCACTTCGTGGTGGATTTGACGGCGAATCCTGACTTCAGCCAGGTTGAGTCGGAGGATCCGCAGATCACGGTGAACCAGCGCTACGCAGTGTATTTTCCGGAGAAGCGCCCGTTCTTTCTGGAAAGCGAAGACTTCTTCCGCACGCCGATGGATTTGATGTTCACGCGCAGCATCGGCGACCCGTCGGCCGGAATCCGCCTGACGGGGAAAGACGGGCCCTACTCGGTTGGACTGATGACGACCGACGATCGCAGTCCAGGCCTGGCTGTGCCCGACTACAGCCCGTTCTCGGGCATGCGTTCCTACTTCACGATCGCGCGGGTGAGCCGCGACATCTTCGGCCAGTCGAGTGTGGGCGCCATTTATACCGACTGGGAGTGCCCCACAACGGGTGAGTCCAACCGCATTGGCGGCGTGGACACTCGGTTGAAACTCAACCCGAACTGGACATTCGAAGGCCAGGCCGTTGACAGCTCGAGCAACCTGAACCTGAACTGCGAAGCGAATATTTATCCCTTCAGCTCGGGAAATCGCGGCGACGGCAACCACTATGCGGGTCCGGCGGAAAAGCTGTTTTTGCAGCGCGAGGGGCTGCATTTTGCCTACGAGGGGACTTACAACGACATCACTGCGGGATTTGTTACGATTCCGGGATTTATCAATCGCGTGGACATTCGCGAAACCAGGCAGGACGCCCGTTACCGCTTTCGACCGAAGAAAGGCTGGGTCTTGAGTTGGGGGCCATCGTTCAACTTGCGCTACGACTTCGACCACACGGGTTTGCGGCTGGACACCGACTACGCGCCTTATCTCTCGATTCAGGGCCGAGGACAGACATTTATTTACTTGACGCCGTACGAGGAAACGCGGGAGCGTCTGCGCCCGCAGGATTTCTGTTTCCTGAATTACTTGTCATTTTGCTCCACGCCGAACCCCGGCAATCGTGACTATCACCAGCACACCAGCGGCGCCAACTTCCGGACTGGCTATTTCAAGAAGGCGACCCTCGCGGCGTTCTATTTTTGGGGCGATGGCGTGAATTTTGAAGCCCTGCCCGACGTGCCGCCGTCGGCTCCCACGCCTTACAACTTGCCTTTCGGGGCGCGGCAGGACACCGCGGCGGCCAGCCTGATCTTTCGCCCCATCAAGCCGCTGAAGATTGAGAACACGTATCTGTTCGAACGGCTGCGCGCGACGAACAGCGCTTCTCTTTTCGAGCAGGCGCAATTTCCCGGCGCGGGGCGGGGAATTTTCGACGATCACATCCTGCGGAGCAAGTGGAACTGGCAATTCACGCCGCAACTTTCGGCGCGGGTGATCCTGCAATATAACGGCCTGTTGGCAGGGACGCCGGGAGTGGGCTCTCCGTATACCTATCTGCCGACCGCGAAGGAATTCAACGCGGACTTCCTCGTCACTTATCTGGTGCACCCGGGGACGGCGATTTACGCGGGCTACAACAGCGACCTGCAGAATTTGAACGTGGAGCCGAACGTCGGGGTTTTCCAGACGCAGCGGGGCTACATCAACGACAGCCGGCAGTTTTTCGTGAAGGTGAGCTATTTGTTCCGGTTTTGAGAAAGCTGTCAGTCCTCAGCTCTCATCTATTAGCCTCGGAAACACTTGATTTCAATGTGCCTGCCGAGAGCTGACAGCTGGCGGCTGATAGCGATTCAGGATTGCCGAATCCTTGGGATATCCGGTAGAATCTAATGACTCGAATCGAGGTTGGGACAGCTATGAAAGCAGCCATTCATCCGGCATACAACGAAGTGCGCGTGCATTGCGCGTGCGGCAACGCATTTGTGACGCGGTCGACTCATAAGGGCGACATCAGTGTTGAAATCTGCTCGAACTGCCATCCGTTTTTTACCGGCAAACAGAAGCTGATGGACACCGCTGGGCGCGTGGAGCGCTTCCGCCGCAAGTACGCGAAGAAAGAGACGCCTGCGGCTCCGGCGAAAGCCTAACTCTTTCGCCACGGATCCTCGCGGATTCACACGGATAAACCTTTAAGAAACTTGGCCCTCGCTTTGGCGGGGGCTTTGTTTTGTGCAAGCGGTTTTGCGCGGCAGGTAGAATAAGACGGTGAAGAAGTTTTGGGACAACTCGGCTGCAGGTGCGCTGGCGGCAGACGCGGGCAGGAGTGCCCGCGCCACACTTTCTGCTGCACGGTTTGTGCCGGCTTCGCTGACGATTGGCGGCGTTGCGATTGCTCCTGCGACCGTGCTGGCGCCGATGGCGGGAGTGACCGACACGGTGTTTCGGCGGTTTATCCGCAACCTGGGCGGATGCGGGCTGATCATGACCGAGTTCACCTCGGCGGATGGCGTGCTCCGCAAGAAAGACCAGAAGGCCAAGCGCTATCTGCATTTTTACGAAGATGAGCACCCGATTTCGGCGCAGCTTTTTGGCAGCGACCCGCAGGTAATGGCCGAGGCCGCGCGCATGGTCGAGGGACTGGGCTTTGACCTGGTCGACCTCAACTTGGGATGCCCGGCGAAGAAGGTGGTGAAGTGTAACGGAGGCTCCGGGCTGCTGCGCGACCTGCCGGCGATTGGGAAGATTTTCGAGGCGGTGCGGGCGGCGGTGAAGATTCCCTTCACCGTAAAGTTTCGAGCTGGTTGGAGTGACGAGGAAATCGTGTGCGTGGAACTGGCGCGCATGGCGGAATCTTGCGGGCTGGCGGCGGTGGCGCTGCATGCGCGGACGCGTGAGATGGGCTACAGCGGGCAGGCACGGTGGGAGTGGATTGCCGCGGTGAAGGATGCGGTCAAGATTCCGGTGATCGGCAACGGAGATATCCGCAGTCCGGAAGACGCGTGCGCCATGGTGACGCTGACGGGATGCGACGCGGTGATGATCGGGCGGACGGCGCCGTCGAATCCGTGGATCTTCCGGCAGATCGAGCAGTATTGCGTCGGGATCAGCAATGGCCATGTGGGGACAGCCGCCACCGGCTGTCCGGTCGAGCGAAGCTCGACTGGGTTTGATGCCGGCGCCCACTTCGATGGTCAGACATCGGGCCTTCGGCCCGACGGACAGCCGGGGGCGGCTGTCCCCACATGGCAATTGCCAGAGGCTAGGTCCCGTGCTTACGACTCACCCAGTGAAGCTGACCGCTACCAGATGATCCGCACTTACTTCGGGATGCTGATCGAGGAAGAACTGCCCGACGCCGTTGGGAAGATGAAGCAGTTTGCATCGTGGTTCACGCACGGCGTTCCGGGCGGAGCGGGACTGCGGAAGGCGATTTACGAGGCGAAAGGCGCGCCGGAAATTCTTAGCCGCGTCGAAGGTTTCTTTGAAGCCAGGTTATGTGCCGTGGGCGCGCTCGCCCACGAGATCTAACCACACGCGATATGCTCGATCCACGACGAGATCATTTGTTAGCCAACTAAGTCGGCGGGCAAGAAGCGGGGAGCTGTCTAGGACTTGTCTTTTGGCCCACTCTCTGGCGCGACTTTCTTGACGTCCACCGATCCGCCATCCTCTCCCGCGGTCCAGGTTCCGACTAGCTTGTCATCGGTGAGGTGCGCGGAAATCGAGCCGGGGCTGCCGGCATCAAACTCGATCGTGACCGAGTCTCCCTGATGAGAGCCGCCGGTGATGGGAAAATCTCCGTGCGGAGAATGGATGACGCCGGAGAGCGCGCCTTCCTTTTCGGTCAGGTCGAAGCTCACTGGCATCTCTTCTTCCGCTTTGTTCTTGGCGGAGCCCTCGTAGTGGCCGGTCAATGGTGCTTTGGCGGGTGCAGTCTTATCCTGCTGGGCTGCGGCCGTGCAACAGAGTGCGAGCACGAGGCAGGCGAGGATAGAGCCTGCGGCAGCGAATGATCGACGGAGCTGGGAAATGTTCTTCTGGGACATGTTGGTATCACGCTCCTTTCGCCACCATCTTACCCGACTGATCCTGCTCAACGTACGCCCACGGCGTTTTCGGGTCGTGGGTAAAGACGGTCAGCCATTTTTCGGGAATCGACTGGGCGTAATAATACTTTTTGCTTTCGATGGTCTGCAGGGGATAAAGATCGAAGCCCATGCCCCAGGTGAGGTCGATGTGCGCGCTCGTGGGGATCAGATCGGAGATGTAGCACGCCGTGCGCCCCTGACTCCGCACCATTACGGCCTGCATGTGCGGGGTGTGGCCGGGGAAGGTCTTGACTGAGATGCCGGGGATGATTTCTTCGCCGCCCTTGAGCAGCGTCATCTGGCCGGTCTCGACCAGTGGGTCGTAGTTTTCGGAGATGTAGCTGATGGCATCGCGCTCGCTGGGGCGGCGCGCGTATTGCCACTCGCCCTCGGGAGCGTAGTATTTGGCACGCGGAAAAGTCGCCACGAACTTGCCGTTCTTGTCGCGGACCGTGTTCCATCCGCAATGATCGAAGTGGAGGTGCGAGTTGATAACAATATCGACATCGTCAGGTGCGATGCCGCCGGCTGCTAGATTGTCGAGCAACCGCGCCGGCTGACCGTAGAACTTAACCATGCGGTCCGAGAGTTTGCTGCCCATGCCGGTTTCAATCAACACGACGTGCTTGCCAGTGCTCGGACTTTCCGTGCGAATGATGAGCGAGTTGAGTCCGGCGGTGACGTAGTTCCTGTCATCGGCCTCGACCTTGCGTGCCCACATGACTTTCGGCACAACGCCAAAAAATGCGCCGCCGTCGAGTGGGTAGGTGCCGTCGGAAAACACGCTGAGTTCGAAGTCGCCGAGGGCGAGGTGGTGCATGGAGATAGTGTGCCACAGCGACTTCATTCGCCGCGGATTTACGCGGATCAACGCGAATAATTCCTACAAACAAAGCTAACCGCCTCAAATCCGCCTCATCCTTGACGGCTTTGCTAGTCTCTCTTCATGGAGCGTCCCGCGGGCGTGACTGGCATTTCGGTTCTGTTTTGTTTGGCCGCGATTTATCTGTGGACGATCGGCGCCGTGAAGCTGGTTGCGCCCGAAGCGATCTCGCTGATGAGCGGAGCGCCGTTCATGTATGGATTGGAGTTGGCAGGACCGTACATGGCGCTGGTCGTCGGGACTGGATATGCGCTCGTGGGATGGGGATTGTTTCGCATGCACAGCTGGGCGCGCTGGTCGGCGATGGCGGTGATGGTGGTCGGAGTGGCAGCGCTGGTACCGACAATCTCCATGGCCGAGATCGGTGGTCTGATGCTGTGGTACGGGCTGCAGATTGCCCTGCACGTCGCGGTCGCCTGGTATCTTGCTCAGGCGCCGGCGGTGATCGATGCGTTTGCGAAGAAGTGACGCCCAAGAAACGTTTGCCGCGGATTTTCGCGAATTTGCACGGACAAACGAAGCTACGGTTCATCCGTGAGATCCGTGGCCTTATTTTGTTTTGGCGCCGGCCGGTTCCTTCTCGCCCACGCGCGGGCTCACCTCGAACTTCATCTTGCCCGCTGCCTTATCTGCGTCGACGATGATGTGATCGCCGTGAAGAACTTCGCCGTCGAGAATCTTCAGGGCGAGCGGATCCTGCACCAGCTTCTGAATCGACCGCTTCAGGGGGCGCGCGCCGAAGTTCGGGTCGTAGCCTTGCGTGAAGAGAAGTTCTTTCGCGCCGTCCGTCAGTTCGAGCGAGATCTTGCGGTCGACGAGCAGGCGGCGAACGTCTTCCAGGCGCAGCTCGATGATGCGCACCAACTGTTCTTTGCCGAGCGGGCGGAAGACGATGATGTCGTCGACGCGGTTCAGGAACTCGGGTTTGAAGTGCGAGTGCAAAGCGTTCATCACCTGCTGCGAGGCCTGCTCGAACTCAGCCTCGGAGCGCAGACCCTCAGCCTGTAAGAATGAAGACCCGATGTTCGAGGTCATGATGAGGATGGTGTTTTTGAAGTCGACGACGCGGCCTTTGCCGTCGGTGAGGCGGCCGTCGTCCATGATCTGCAGAAGAATGTTGAATACGTCGGGATGCGCCTTCTCGATTTCATCGAAAAGGACGACCGCATAGGGACGCCGGCGCACCTGTTCGGTGAGCTGTCCGCCTTCTTCATAGCCGACATAGCCGGGAGGCGCGCCGATGAGGCGCGCGATGGAATGCTTCTCCATGTACTCGGACATGTCAATGCGCAGCAGGGCGTGCTCGTCGTCGAACAAAAATTCGGCGAGGGCGCGCGCGAGTTCGGTTTTGCCGACTCCGGTTGGACCCAGAAAAATGAATGAGCCGATGGGACGTTTAGGATCGCTCAAGCCGGCGCGGGAACGGCGAATGGCGTTGGCGACGCGCTCTAACGCCGGGTCTTGCCCCACGACGCGCAGGCGCAGACGGTCCTCCATAGTGACGAGTTTCTTGACTTCGCCTTCGAGCATCTTTGAGACCGGGATTCCGGTCCACTTGGAGACAATGCGCGCGACATCTTCTTCGTCAACTTCCTCTTTGAGCATGCGTTTGCCGCCCTGGTTCTCCATTTGCCGACTGAGCTTGGAGAGTTCCTGTTCGGCTTGCGGAACGAGTCCATGACGAATCTCGGCTACACGTTCGTTGTTGCCCTTGCGCAGCTCGGCCTGCTCTTCGGCTTTCAGTTTTTCGATCTGTTCTTTGAGGGCGCGGACGCGGGCGATGAGGTCCTTTTCCTTTTTCCAGTTGGCCTTGAGCGTGTTAGAGCGTTCCCGAATTTCGGCGAGCTCTTTTTCGATCACCCCTAGACGCTCCCTGGAGTTCGCGTCGTCTTCTTTCTTGAGCGCCTGTTTTTCGATTTCGAGTTGCGTAGCTTTGCGGTCGAGCTGATCGATGTCGGTGGGCAGGGAATCGATCTGGATGCGCAGTGAGGATGCGGCTTCGTCAATCAAGTCGATGGCTTTATCCGGCAGAAAACGGTCGGTGATGTAACGGTGCGAGAGCGTAGCTGCCGCGACGATCGCCGAGTCTTTGATGCGCACCCCATGATGCACTTCGTATTTTTCCTTCAGGCCGCGAAGAATGGAAATCGTGTCTTCAACGTTGGGTTCGCCGACGAACACGATCTGGAAGCGGCGTTCGAGGGCAGTGTCTTTCTCAATGTACTTGCGGTATTCGTTCAGCGTAGTGGCGCCGACGGCGCGCAGCTCTCCGCGAGCCAACGCGGGCTTGAGCATGTTGGAGGCGTCGATGGCGCCTTCGGCGGCTCCGGCGCCGACCAGGGTGTGCAGTTCGTCGATGAAGAGAATGATCTGGCCCTGCGAGTCTTCTATTTCTTTTAAAACCGCTTTAAGCCTATCTTCGAATTCACCTCTGTATTTTGCTCCTGCCAGCATGGCTCCGAGATCGAGGCCGACGACACGCTTATTTTTCAACGCTTCGGGCACGTCGCCGGAAATGATGCGCTGGGCGAGGCCTTCCACGATGGCGGTCTTGCCCACGCCGGGCTCGCCGATGAGCACAGGATTATTTTTCGTGCGGCGGGAAAGTACCTGGATGACGCGGCGGATTTCTTCATCGCGTCCGATGACGGGATCGAGCTTGCCGCGGCGGGCCTGTTCGGTCAGGTCGCGGGCGTAGCGTTCTAATGCCTGATACTTCGCTTCCGGATTCTGGTCGGTAACCTTTTGCGAGCCGCGGACCACGGAAAGCGCTTTCAGAATCGCGTCGTAGGTGGCGCCGTGACGGGCGAGCGTCTGCTGCGCGGCGTCGCGCTTGCCCTGGGTGATGGCCAGCAGCAGGTGCTCGGTGGAGACGTATTCGTCCTTGAAGTTAGAGGCTTCTTTGAAGGCCTGCTCGAGCAGCTTGTTGACTTCGTTCGAGAACGTCGCCTGCGCCGCGTCGCCGGATACCTTGGGAAGTTTTTCGAGCTCTTTATAGACTTCGGACAAGACGGCCTGCGGGCCGATGCCGATTTTCTCGAGCACAGGAGGGACAATGCCTTCCTTGTCCTCAAGCAGGGCGGCGAGCAGGTGGAGCGGCAGCAATTCAGGGTTGCCGTGCTCGGAGGCGAGCTGGCTGGCGCGCTGGACGGCTTCCTGCGCTTTAACGGTAAATTTGTCCCAACGGATGGGCATGGGCTACTCCAGAGTATCGGCCGTAAAATCGGGCCACGGAAACGTGTAGAGCGAATGAAAGTTCAGGTACTTCTTCAAGGCCTTTTCCAATGACGGAAGCGCGACATAAAACCTCTTCATGCGCTCCTGGAACGTGCTCTCCTCCGCAATTAGTTCAGGTCCACCAAATTGCGGCGCAATATCGCGCTTGTATCCAATTATTCCTATAGCGTCGGAGTGTATCTCTTCCAGCTGCTTATGTATTCCCGATTCATTGTCAAACAAGAATTGTGACTCCCTGCTCGCTTTCGTGAAGGCTTTCAGTGCTTTCTCCAGTTCTGATGAGTCTTGCAGCGAGTGCGCCTGTTTCTCCGATGATGTTGGGTTCCAGACCTCCAGTGCGTGGAGTAGATCCATGGTGCGGTTGTAGATGTCGAACCGTCGGTTATAAAGGTCAAGCCGCAACTTCTCTCGGTTTATCCACCACCCGGCACCTGCGAAGCCCAACGACCCAATGGAAACAGCCAACGCGAACCACGGGACCAGATTAGTCGAATCGGACATCGAGTCACCTCTGTCGAACGATTGAAGCGGACCTTCGCGCCATCAGCGTTCTGAATCGTCTCTGGAGACGACTGCTCCGCATTTGCCCTTGTCTTGTCTCAGCCCGGCGGCCGCAAGCACCAGGCTACGATCTCGGAGTTTCTCGAGAATCTTGATCTTCTCGGAGAAACTGAGCGATGCAAGTTTCTTACGCATGCGACTCTTTGCGGCTAATTGCTCTTCAGTCATTCTAAAATTGTAACGGGAGGCAGGCATCTCTGCCGCCTCCCGTGGACCTCAGGGGCTAAAGCCCTTTCTTGCTTCCTCTGACGCGGCGCTAAAGCGCCGCTCTTCCACAAATACTTACGCGGCCTTGCTAGGACCTTTGGCTTCTGTGGTATTGCTTTCGATCGACTTCTCGCTGCCGGCGTTGACCTTGATCTGTTTCGGCTTGGCTTCGGCTTTCTTGGGCAGTGCGATCTTCAGCACGCCTTTGTCGTAGGTCGCCGAAACGGACTCGGTGTCGACCGTGGTGGGCAGAGTGAAGGTGCGGGTGAAGCTGCCGTACTGGCGCTCCACGCGGCGGTAGTTCTCTTCTTTCTCTTCCTTCTCGATCTTGCGCTCGCCGTGAACGGTGAGAGTGTTGTTCTCGACCCGCACATCGATGTCTTTCTCGTCGATCCCTGCCACTTCGATCTTCAAGGTGACGGTGTGCTCATCTTCGTAGACGTCAACGGCGGGGGCAAAGGTCGAGCTGGTCGGCGAGTTGTCGCGGTCCGCCTCGTGGAAAGACGCGCGGAACAGACGGTTCATGCGGTCCAAGGCGGAAATCTCACGGAACGGCTCAAAACGGGTTAAAACGGTCATGGTTAAATCCTCCTAGGAATTTGGTGATTCGATTTGGTTCAGAAGCTCGCGACCGGCTCTGGAAACTGGCTCAAGGCTGCGATCAGTCATTTAGATGCATAGTTAGTTTAAACGAAGCATAAAATATGAGTGCATCGCTGTCAAGTATGAAATGCCATCGCGGGTATAGCTAACCCAGGGGTCCCTCCACTGCGCCGTCGCTGGCGCTCCGGCTTCGGCCGGGATGACAATTCACGATTAATACTATATTTATCAGCTACTTACGATGGCTATCACGCACTTCAGGTACGACGTTTCTGGGACGTTCAAGAGGATGGGGTGGTCTTTGGACTGGCCGCGAACCTCGATGAGGCGGAGGGTGCGGTGGGCGTCTATGGCGGCTGAGGCGAGCATTTCGAGGAAATTGGACTGGCTCACGTGGTAGGAGCAGGAGCAGGTGACCAGGATTCCGCCGGGGCGAAGCATTTTGAGGGCTCGGAGGTTGAGCTCCTTGTAGCCACGGATAGCGGCGTCGAGGTCGCGTTTAGATTTGGCGAAGGCGGGCGGGTCGACGACGATGGTGTCGTAGTGACGATCAGAAGATGAGTAGTCTTTGAGCAGGTCGAAGGCGTTGGCCTCGACCCACTCAATCTCGTTTGACCCCAGAAGCGAGTGATTGAGCGCGGCGTTCTGGTCGGCGACTTCGAGGGCCGGGCGGGAGCTGTCGACTCCCGTGATGTGCGAGCAACGCGGGGCGAGGTGAAGGGCGAAGCCGCCCTGATAGCAGAAGACATCGAGGGCCTCGCCATGGGCATAGTGCGCGGCGGCGGCGTAGTTCTCGCGCTGGTCGAGAAAGGCTCCGGTTTTCTGGCCTTCGAACGCTTCATAGAGGAACTGAATGCCGTTCATGGTGAAGATCGTGGAAGTTTTCGCTCCTTGCAGAAGGCGGGAAGCACGAGGTGGAAGAGTTTCAAGTTCGCGGACGCGCGGGTCGACGCGCTCGATGATCGATGCGGGATGCAGGCGGGCGGTCAGTTCGGAGAGGATAGTCTGGCGGACAGGGTCGGCGTCCATGGCCTGGGTGAGGACTTGCAGCGAAAGAATGTCGTTGTAACGGTCGACGATCAGCCCGGGAAGAAAGTCAGCTTCGCTGAAGATGAGGCGGTAGGCGTCGGTGTCGCGGACAACGAGTTCGCGATATTGGATGGCGTTTGCGATGCGCTGGCGGAGGAGCGCGGGAAAATCTGGCACGGGATCCTGGGAAGTCGCTTCCTGCGCGAACATCCGGATGGCGATTTGCGAGGAACTGGAATAGAGAGCGGCGCCGAGTGACTTGCCGCGGTGGTCTATCACCGTCGCGAGGGAGCCGGGAAGGAGGCCGTCGGCGGAGACGATGTCGGATCGGTAAACCCAGACGTGGCCGGCTTTAAGGCGAGTGGCGCCGCGCGGAGAGATTTTGACGGTTGGGAGGGACGGAGACGGAGGCTCTTTCGGCATGCTGCCATCTTAAACGCTGGGACCGGATGAGCTGCACGCCGGGTCGAGTTGGCGCTCGACGAACGGGTCGGAGACCGGGTCCCACACGGTCAAAACCTATCGAGCTGCGCTCGATGTACAGCCGGGGGCTGTCCCCCCATAAATCAAAAACCGAAAGTGTCTAGCTGGCGGCTTGCTCGGGAGGGGCTGCAGCTACTGATTGTTTAGCGTGGGAGCCGGTGGCGGCTTCGTGGCGGGCGTGGTCGAGATCGAATCGCAGGGAGTCGAGGGCGACCATGGGGAGCTCGGTTCCGAAAGCGTCGAGCTCGGCCTCGGTCCAGCTGCCGTTCAAACGCATGGCGCCGGAAATATCTTCCGGGAAAGCCTGGCGGTAGTCGCCTTCGCGGAGGAGGATGTCGCCGATGAGGCGTCCGGTATGAACATCATAGACGCGGCGGCTGGACCGGCCGCGGGCGGTGGTCAGGCACAAGAACACCTCGCCGATTTCGCCGAATTCCGCACGGTAGAACCAGGCCTGGGGTGCGTCGATCTTGGGATGATGGCGCTTGACGCGCGTGGTCGAGGGCTTCAAGTCGAGCATTTCCTCGGCGGGATTGAAATACAGGATGCGCTGGCAGGAATCGCAAATAATCGTCTGCAGGCCGGTGCGAACTTCGTTATAGGTCTGCGGGCGAAGCATGACGCGGCAGGCCATACACTTCTGATCGCGGACTTCGGAAAGGCCGCTGCCGCGAAACTTTGACACGCGCTCGTAGTGGCGCAGCAGGTCTTCGTTGACGCTGGTGCGAATCTGATCGCGCTTGGCACGCCACTCGGTAAGAAGCTTTTCGTCCTCGGCGGTGCGCTCGCGGGCTTCTTCTTTTTCTTTTTCGATCTCGGTGGTTTCGGCTTTCAGCTCGGCCTGCGCGGCTTTGACTTCCTTGTCGCGCGCGTCCGCGTTGACCATCATCTCGAGAATTTTGTCTTCGTTGGCGGCGATTTCTTTTTCGGAGAACTGGATCTCGTGCAGCAGCGCCTTGTACTGGTCGTTGGTTTTTACGTCGAGGGACTGGTCGCGATACTTCGAGATTTTGCCGCGCAGGTCGGTGATGGCGGTGTCGTACTTGCGGCGCGCGGCCTCGTCGGCTTTGACGGCGGCCTGTGCCTTCTCCAGTTGAGCTTTGGTACCAGCCAGTTTCTGCTCGATGACAGCGACGCGCTTGGGGAATTCGGCAACTTCGTCCTGCAAGCGCCGGATTTCTTTATCCGTGTCTTGCAGTTTCAGCAGGTTTTCGATGTCAGGAAGCATTCGGCATTGGACTCTACTGATTCTAACATGGGGGGGCCCAGGACTGCGGGCGTGGAACCGGGCGATCGAGCCTCGAAAATACGCCAAACACAGAAGGCACTTGGTCCACAGAGGAACGCCACGAGGAGCCCGTGCAGGTCGGAGCTGGGGCGGTGTACACTCGTTCCTTCGCCCGTTGTGCAATCTGCAGTCACTTCTCTCCGGTGAGGTTACTTCGTGAAAAAACGGATTTCTTTTGCTGCATGCTTTGCGCTGTTCGCATTCATTTTGAGCGTCCTATCGTCGGCCGGGGCGCAGACCGCGCCAGTCAAGCCGCTGACGGTTGAGACCATCTATCAGCCCGGAGGGATGGGTGGGCGCGGTCCAGAGACCGTGGAGTGGAGTCCGGACGGAACCAAGCTCACGTTCGTGGAGCGCGACGAAAAGGGTGAGAAGGGCGAGTTGTGGTATGTGGACGCTGCCACCGGCGAAAAGAAGGTGCTGGTGAGCGCGGCCAAGCTGGCCTCTCTCGATCCCGATGTGACGAAGGTGAAGAACGAGCGCGAGAAGGAGCGGCGAACGCGTTATCACGTGGCGGCGTACCTGTGGGCGCCGGATTCGAAGCACCTCATTTTTGATGCGCAGGGGCAGCTCTGGTTTTATGACCTGGGAACGGAAACTGCGGTGCAGTTTACGTCGGCGGCCGATCCTAGCGGCGATCCGAAGTTTTCACCCGATGGCACGCGCGTGGCCTACACGCGGAAACATAACCTGTATGTTCGTCCGGTGAAAGGCGGGGATGAAACACAGCTGACGAAAGACACCGGCGACGATCTCTTCAACGGCGATATCGATTGGGTCTATGCCGAAGAGCTGGGGGTGCGCAGCAATCATTTTTGGTCGCCGGAGGGTAAGCAGATCGTTTTTCTGCACATGGATGAAAGCAAGGTGCCCACCTATCCCATTACGGACTGGCTGCCCACGCATCCATCGGTGGATCCGGAGAAATATCCGAAGGTGGGCGATCCCAATCCGGTGGTGAAGCTGGGCGTGGCGGATGTGGACAAGGACAAGGTGCGCTGGATTTCACTGACCAGCGATGCGGACTCGTACATCCCGCGGTTCGGGTGGGTGCGTGAAGGAGTGATCTGGGCGGAAGTGCTGAATCGCACCGAGGACAAGATGGACCTGTATTTCGTGGATGCGAAATCCGGCAAGTCGCGGATTGTGCTGACCGAGACCACGCCGGGAGCGTGGATCGACTTCGAGCATGTGGAAGTTCGGTTCCTGAAATCCGGACAGTTCTTGTGGCCGAGCTGGCGCGATGGCAACATGCATCTTTACCTGTACAGTTTTGACAAACAGAATCCGCTGGCCGCGGACGCGAGGCTGGAGCGGCAACTGGAGAAGGGCGATTACGAAGTGCTGGGGATTGCGGGGGTGGACGAGACCGCGGGAACGGTGTTCTTCGAAGCAAATAAAGACGATCCCCGGCAGCAGCATATTTTTTCGGTACAGCTCGATGGATCAGGCTTCCAGGCGTTGACCCCGCAGGAGGGGATTCATTCGGCAAGTTTCAGCGACGATGGGAAGCACTATACCCATACGTACTCGGGACCGCAGGCGGCGCCGAGAATAACGCTGTGCGCCGTGGGAGGGTCATGCAATCCGGTGTGGGCGGCGCGCGACGCAATTGCCGATTACGGGCTGCGTGCGCCGAAGTACCTGGAGTTTAAGGCGGACGATGGCACGACGCTGTACGGGCGGTTGCTGCTACCTCCCGAGGGCACAGTGACTGGGAAAATTCCGCTGATCGTGAACATTTATGGTGGACCGGCCGGGCAGATGGTGAGGAAATCGACGCCGGATCCGTTCGATGAAATTCTGGCGCGCAAAGGATTCGCGATTTTTGCGGTGGATAATCGCGGGACGCCGGGGCGCGACCGCAAATTTCAGACGGCGATCCGGCACGAGTTTGGCGCGATCGAGTTGAAGGATCAGCTGACCGCGCTCGATCAACTCTACGCAGAATATCCCCAGCTCGATAAAGACCGGATCGGAATTTGGGGCTGGTCCAATGGCGGATCAATGACGCTGTATGCCATGACGCATTCGGAGCGGTTTCGCGCGGGCGTGGCGGTGGCTCCGGTGACCAATCAGGTGAATTACGACTCGATTTATACCGAGCGCTACATGGGATTGCTCAACGACGACAAGGCGGGATACGAACAGTCGGACGTGACGCGTGACGCCGACAAGCTCCACGGGGCGCTGTTGCTGGTGCACGGCACGAGCGACGACAACGTGCATTTCCAGAACAGCGTTCAGATGATTAACGCTTTGATCAACGCGGGGAAACAGTTTCGGCTGATGATCTATCCCAACAAGACGCACAGCATTGCCGGAAAAGACGCGCGGGTGCATCTGTTCACGATGATCACGGAGCATTTCGAGAAGGAGCTGAAGTAAGGCTGCTTGCTAGTTGACTAATTGCGAGTGGCGGCGCAGAAAGGCGGCTCCGGTGAATCCGGAGCCGCTTCATTTATGCCGGCCGGAGCCTTTGCGCGTAGTTTCTTTCGAGGCGCTCTCTTTGGAGGAGCTTTCTTTCGCGGAGCTTTCCCTGGATGAGCTGTCTTTGGACGAACCTTCTTTGGACGAGCTATCTTTCGACGAGCTATCCTTCGAGCCGCCGTCCGATTTGGATTTGTCGTCCTTCTTTTCTTTTGAGGACGAATCTGCGCCGCCCGACGACCCCGGGGAGGACGACTTCTTGGCGTAGTCGGTGACGTACCAGCCAGTGCCTTTAAACTGCACGGCGGGAGCGGAGATCATCTGCTCGACCTGGCCGCCGCACTCGGGGCACTTCTTGACCATCCGGTCGGAAAACTTCTGGATTTTCTCGAAGCGGTGACCGCACTTCTTGCATTCGTATTCGTAAAGGGGCATGAGCGTGAGACGGTTGTGAAAAACAACTCGTTTCACATTGATTTTAACAGACGTTTCGGAGCGGTGTTGCGCCATGCGGCTTGGATGGCCTTGCTCAGGCTCTCTTTTTTGGCGGCTTTCAGGTTCACGCGCGTGGCGCCGCGGCGTCCCCAGGCGCCGTTGACCGGGACGAAGATTTCCGGGTTTTCTTTCGAGAAGTAATGTTGCTGCTCCGGCGTCAGCTTGACCATGGCGCACCATTGGTCGGGATAGCCGAGCGTAGCGAAGATTTTTCCGGCCACGCGGAAGTCGGGATGGTTCATGTGGGATCGTTCTTCGGTCTCGGGGAGGGCGAGGGCGAGTTTGCGGAATCGCTGGCGGTCATGGGAGAATTTCAGAAGTCAGATTTCACATTTAAGATTCCGGGCAGTGAAACCGTTCCACGCTACCAATCTACAATCTGCAATATGAAATCTGCAATTCTCCCGCCGGTGGTAGACTTCCCGCCATGAGCGATGCTGCTGCCGGCCCGGCGCTTTATCTGGTGGGCACGCCGATCGGGAATCTCGAGGACATCACGCTGCGGGCCCTGCGCG
>Ga0302326_10005976_pt1 | contig 27509 bp, 18 predicted proteins | sample Palsa_T0_3_FD_202264 | JGI IMG/M metagenome (GOLD analysis project Ga0302326, IMG submission 202264) | Peat permafrost microbial communities from Stordalen Mire near Abisko, Sweden - Palsa_T0_3 | ecosystem: Environmental > Terrestrial > Soil > Palsa > Peat permafrost | place: Sweden: Abisko... | reverse complement strand
CGAACCACCTCGGTGATGGCCATGGCAGCGTCGTCTACCGCGCAGGCCAGTTGGTAGCTGGGCACGTTGTCGCGCCGCCAGACCAGAAAATCTCCAAAGTCGACGCCGGCCACGAACCGCTGCGGCCCAAGATGCTGATCGTGGAACTCGACTGCAACACCATCCCGCACGCGGAAGCGCCAGTTTGCTGCTTCCGGTCCATATTTGCTCGCGGTAGGGCCAGGCAATTGCGCCGTGGCTGCGCTCAGGTGGCGGCAGGTGCCTGGGTAGACCGGTTCATCGTCTAAGCCAGTCAGGCCAGCCGTTTGCCCCTCATGGGGAGCCGAAGCTGCCGAAGCCAGCTCTTTGCGCGAACATCGGCAGGGATAGAGATATCCGCGCCGCAGCAGCTTTTGAAAGGCATCGCGATAGAGGCCGTGCCGCTTGCTTTGAACATAGGGTCCGTAAGGTCCGCCGGCATCTGCACTGCCTCTGTCTGTGCCGGCTTTGCCCGGACCTTCCTGCCAGCGAATTCCAAGCCAGCGCAGGTCTTCAATCGCTGCTTCGGCAAACTCAGGGCGACTGCGCTCCGGGTCGAGGTCGTCCATGCGCATGACCAGCGTGCCGCCGGCGTCACGGGCGCGGGTAAACGCGGTCCAGAAAGTGCGAGCGTGGCCCACATGCAGGAGTCCGGTGGGCGAAGGCGCTAAACGGCCTCGATATCCGTCTGACGCGTTCTCGAATCCCGGAAGAAATCTCTGCGATGCCACGCTGATAAGTCTACGCAGCCAGCCACGCGCGCGGATAGGGCGATCTTGATTCCGCACCTCGCGCCCGTCTTCCAGCCGTTATTCGGAGTCGCTTGCGTTCTGGTCGTTGCTCTTGGGCTTGTCGCTATCACCATCATCGCTGTTGTCATGATGGTGGTGGTGCTTCGACACTTCGTTCATCAGCTGATCGGGATTCATCGACAGTTGGACGACATCCAACTCGCGGCCGTCGAGATCCACAACCATCATTCCCAGATGGTCTCCCTCGGGGCGGACGTAGATCAGGCTCTGTTCGCCGCCATCGCGGCTGCTCTCACGAATTATGCGCTGCCAGCCCTGGCCTACATGCTTTTCGATCAAGGCATTGAACTCGGCGCCGTCCACCGGCGCGTCGCCGTCGCCGCGGAAGTGTTCGAACTCGGCTACATGCAGGCCGCGCACTCCGCCGTGGGTGGAGAGTCCGGCAATGCCACTGATCAGGCCCATGAAGGGAATGCGCGTGGCATGAGCGTTGTAGCGCAACTCGATGCTGCGCACTACCGCGTCAAACCCCTGCCCGTTGCCTCCGGCTGCAAGCATGATCGCGGGAGTCATCACCGCTGCGATTCCGAGGGGCACCAGCAGGGCGCTCCAAAGGGTCGGTTTCTTTTCCATCTTCTCGTGCGTTCTCATTTGCTCTCCGCCTTTTTTTCCGCCTTTTTCATTGCATCCTTGGGGATTCCAAACGCGCCCCCCAGTTGACCGATCTTGTCCACGTCGACGGGGCCAAGAATCAGCACCAGCGACAGCTCCTTCGGCTCCGCATCCAGTACAAACAACCCCTGCATCTCGCCGTTCACCAGCTTTACGTAGACATCGGTGCCCTCGGCCATGCCCTTGGTGCGCTCGTGCACCATCGGCGACCAGTCCGAGCTTTCGAAATACTTGCGCAGGCCCTCGAGCTCTGCCCCGGTATACGAGTGTTCCTTGTCGAATTCGTAATCCCGAACGTAGACGCCCTTCAGGTTCTGGATCATATGCTTGACGGCCTTATCGTCCTCGTCGTCGTCCTTGTCATCTTTGTCGTGGGCCATGAACTTGGCCGCGAGGGCCAGCATGTTCTTGTCCAGCGTCACTTCGGTCACATGCGTGGCCCGCGCCGCCAGGTCCTTTTCGATTGGCGAGGGTGCGGGCAGCGCATCCTGCGCACGCACGCCAACACTCCCCGCAGCTACTATCCCCAATGCCAGCAAGCTGGCCCAAACTCCGCTTCGCTTCATCTCGTCTCGCCTTCTTCCCCGTGGGGAAACCCTGCTTCTGATTGAAAATTGCTGATTGAAAAATTCAAGATCAGCGGCCCGTCTCCGCCAATCGCTCGTTCACCCGATTCAATGTCCGGCTGGTGATCCGCATCGCTGTCAACACCTGCTCACGCGCCTGTTCTCCGCGTTTCTGCTCTGCGGCCCGCTCCTCCGCCTGCCGATATACTGCAAATCCGCCAAACATCGCAGCCAGCACGATTGAAGCCGCGAGCCGCTGCATGATCCATAGCCGTCCATGCCCCGTCTGCCGGCGCTCCCTTGCCCGGGCCAGCACTCGCTGTTTCAGTCCTAATGGCGCTGCCCGGTGCTGCATGGCAAACTTCAGCTTCTGCTCAAACTCCGCCAGTTCCTGCTCGCTTAGCTCTTTACGGGCCATGTCTTTACGTTCCACGGACATACTCCTTCAGCGTTTGGCTGGCCTTCACCCGCAATAGTTTCAAGCCGCGCTGCAAATGGCTTTTCACCGTTGCCAGAGGCGTCTTCAGCGTGACCGCAATCTCTTCCGGCGTCAAATCCTCCTGGTAGCGGAGAACCAGCGCCGCCCGTTGCGATTCAGGCAAAGTTGCCAGCAATTCTTCAATCCGCACGCCTAGCGGAGATTCATCCTCCATCTCGAAGGGCTCCACCAGCACGTGCCGTTCCTCAAGTTCTACCCAGACATCTGTTCCCAGGCTGGCAGCTTTGGTCCGTTTGCGGCGTAAAGCATCCGCTGAACGGTGCAGCGTGACCTGCCGCAGCCAGAAGCGGACGTGATCGGCAGAGCCAAGCTTGTGCAGATTCCGGTCCAACTCCAGCAGAACATCCTGCGCAAGCTCTTCGGCCAGGCCACGGTCTCCAGTCATCCTCCACGCCAACGAGAAAACCATCGACTGGTGCTCTTCTACGAGTTGCTCGAAGTCCGGCTGCCAGCTCAACTGCTCTCTCATTCGCCTCTACTCTCTAATCCGCAGGATGCGGGTCATCGGGATGCAGAGTCTTACGCTTTTTTTGTGAAAGATGTTTCAACGTCCACAAACCGGACAGCGGAGGCTCCAAGGAATTCTTGTTTAAGACATGGTGGAAAGGGTGGAGATTCAGAACCCCGTTGCCTAATGACTACAGTCACTATTTCCACACCTACCACAACATATAGAGGTTGACCGCTAATGGAACTCACGATATAGTCGATTTACTTCTGGTGGTGAATTGAGAGATTCACCTGAAAAGGGAATCCGGTGCGAGTCCGGAACTGCCCCGCAGCGGTAAGCAGGAACGAACACTCCAACCAAAGCACTGGTCGAACTTCCGTCCAGCCATGGCCGGACCAAGACTGGGAAGCCGGAGCTAGTAGGCAGCCTGCAAGTCCGAAGACCTGCCAAAATGCATGCCCGATAGGGCATGGAAGTTGCACATGCATCCAAACTTCCGAGGGGAAGGCCGGGTGACGCGGACGCTTGTTTTCCGCAGCCCGTTTTTCTCCGCTTTGAACCGAAGAGCATTACCTAAGCGCCACCCCGATTTGAAAGGACCATTCCCCGATGGCCACCATGCAGACGACACTTACTGAACTCGATCCGAATTTTCCTCTCGCCGAAGCCGCGCCTCAGATGCAGGTACGCAAGCGTAACGGCGCGCTTGAACCCGTGGACGTCAACAAGATCGTTCGCGCAGTAGAGCGCTGCTGCCATGGGCTGCCTCACGTCGACGCTATTCGAGTGGCCAGCAAGACCATCGGCGGGCTCTTTGATGGAGCATCGACTCGGGAACTGGATTCGATTTCGATTCAGACCGCGGCATCGCTGATCGCCGAGGAGCCGGAATACTCGCGCCTGGCTGCGAGGCTGCTGCTGGCGACGATCGCGAAAGAGGTCGCGGGGCAGAATATCTATTCCTTCTCGCAGTCGATCGAGATCGGCAACCGCGAGGGCGTTGTCTCGGCCGATGCAGCGGCCTTTGTGCAGGCCAACGCGCGCAAGCTGAACTCGGCCATCGATGACCGCTTGTCGGATAGGTTTGAGTACTTTGGCCTGCGCACCGTTTATGACCGCTATCTGCTGCGCCATCCCATCACGCGCCAGGTCACCGAGACACCGCAATACTTCTTCATGCGTGTGGCTGCTGGATTGTCCACACGCGTCAACGAGGCTGTCGATTTTTATAATCTGCTGGCCTCGCACGATTATCTGCCCAGTTCGCCAACGCTCTTCAACAGCGGAACGAAGCACTCGCAGATGTCGAGCTGCTATCTGCTGGATTCGCCGCTGGATTCGCTTGACTCCATCTACGACGCTTACAAGCAGATCGCTCTGCTCTCGAAATTTTCGGGCGGCATCGGGCTGGCCTTTCATCGCATCCGCTCGGAGGGCTCGCTGATTCGCGCGACCAATGGATTGTCGAATGGCATCGTTCCCTGGCTGCGGACTTTGGACGCTTCTGTTGCTGCCGTCAACCAGGGTGGTAAACGCAAGGGCGCTTGCTGCGTCTACCTTGAGCCGTGGCATGCCGACGTTGAGTCGTTCCTCGAAATGCGCGACAACACAGGCGATGCGGCTCGCCGCACTTACAACCTGAACCTCGCTAACTGGATTCCCGACCTCTTCATGCGCCGCGCCGATGAAGACGGCATGTGGTCTCTCTTCGACCCCAAAGACGTGCCTACGCTCACCGATCTTTATGGCAAGGACTTTGAAGCGGCTTATATTGCTGCTGAAGAGAAGCAGCTTTATAAGCGCCAAGTGAAGGCGCGTGATCTCTATGCCCGCATGATGCGCACGCTTGCTGAAACAGGCAACGGCTGGATGGTCTTCAAGGACGCCTGCAATGTGAAGTGCAACCAGACGGGGCAGCCGGGCAACACTGTGCATCTGTCTAACCTGTGCACGGAGATCACAGAGGTGACTTCGCACAGCGAGACGGCCGTATGCAATCTGGGTTCGATCAATCTGGGGCGTCATCTGACTAACGGTGCTTTCGACTTCGAGAAGCTGGCTGCTACGGTGCGCCATGCAGTGCCCATGCTAGATCGCGTGATTGACATTAACTACTATCCTGTTTCGCAGGCTGCAGGGTCGAATAGCCGTTGGCGCCCTGTCGGGCTCGGTGTTATGGGACTGCAGGATGTGTTCTTTCAACTGCGCTGGGCCTTCGATTCGGCGGAAGCGCGGGAGCTATCGGCCAGGATTCAGGAAGAGATTTACTTCCATGCGCTCTCGGCGTCTTGCGATCTGGCCGAACACAATGGCCCGCACGCCGCATTCCAGGAAACCCGTGCTGCGCAAGGCGAATTCCAATTTGATCTTTGGGGCATTAGGCCGAAAGACGAGCAGCGATGGGAGAGCTTGCGCCAGCGCATGAAGACTGTCGGCCTGCGTAATTCACTGCTCATTGCTATCGCGCCCACGGCGACCATTGCATCGATCGTTGGATGCTACGAGTGCATCGAGCCGCAGATATCCAACATGTTCAAGCGAGAGACGCTCTCCGGTGAGTTCATGCAGATCAACAAGTACCTGGTGAACGAACTGAAAGCCCTCGGCCTATGGTCTGAAGAGATGCGCACGCGCATCAAGATGGCTGAAGGATCGATTCAAAAGATTGCCGAGATTCCCGATGAGTTGAAGCTGATTTATCGCACGGTTTGGGAAGTCCCGATGCGCTCGCTGATCGATATGGCCGCCGAACGCGGAGCGTTTATCGATCAAAGCCAGTCGCTCAATCTCTTTGCCGAGTCGCCTAACATCGGGCGCCTCAGCAGCATGTATATGTATGCGTGGAAGCGCGGGATCAAGACGACCTACTACCTGCGCTCGCGCCCTGCCACAAAGATAGCCAAGACTACCGTTGCGGTCGCGAACAGGACAATCTCCGGAAACGTCGAGCAGATACAAGCGGTAGCCTGCTCTCTCGACAATCCTGAATCCTGCGAAGCCTGCCAGTAGAGATCAATCAATACGGGTGTCCCACGTCTCGCATTTGAGACGCGGGTTCGTCCCTGACCGAACAGAATTTGGAGTTACCATGTCCAGCAAAGCGCCACACTCGATTCTCGACCCAGGACTGTCCCTGACCCTGCGTCCGATGCAATACCCTGTTTTTTTTGACATGTTCAAGGATGGCATCAAGAACACCTGGACCGTTGAAGAGGTTGATTTCTCGACCGATCTCGTTGATCTGCGCTCGCGCCTCACACCCGCGGAGATTCATCTTATTCAGCGGCTGGTTGCGTTCTTTGCCACTGGCGATTCGATCGTCTCGAATAATCTCGTGCTGAATCTGTACAAGCACATCAACTCGCCCGAGGCGCGGCTCTACCTATCGCGCCAGCTCTTTGAAGAGGCTGTGCATGTGCAGTTCTATCTGACGCTGCTGGATAACTACGTGCCCGATCCGGATGCGCGCGCGGCGGCGTTTGCAGCGGTTGAAAACATCCCAAGCATCAGCAAGAAGGCCGACTTCTGCATGAAGTGGATGGACTCCATCCAGAAGCTGGACGAGCTGCGCACTTCGGACGAGCAGAAGCAGTTTCTGCTGAACCTGGTCTGCTTTGCCGGCTGCATCGAAGGGCTGTTCTTTTTCGCTGCGTTCGCCTATGTCTACTTCCTGCGCTCGCGCGGATTGCTGAACGGTCTCGCCGCCGGCACCAACTGGGTCTTCCGCGACGAAAGCTGCCATCTGGAGTTCGCCTTCGAGGTGGTCAACATCGTTCGCGCGCAGCACCCTGAGCTCTTCGACGCGCAGTTGGAGGCAGACATTGTCACGATGATGCGCGAAGCGGTGGATTGCGAACTTCAGTTCGCCGAAGATCTGCTCTCAGGCGGCGTGGCTGGCCTGTCCGTGCGCGAGATGCGCCAGTATCTCGAATATGTCGCCGACTCCCGCGTCGTGCGCCTCGGGATGGATCCGATTTTCGGCAGCAAGAATCCCTTCGGCTTCATGGAACTGCAGGATGTGCAGGAGTTGACCAACTTCTTCGAGCGCCGCGTCTCCGCCTACCAGGTGGCTGTCGCGGGAGAAGTAGGCTTCGAGCACGAGGATTTCTAGACAACGTTGGAGGTGTTTTCCTGACGGAGTAGACTCGTCGTATGAATCCCCAGACCGCTGCCCGGTGGAAATTACTCTCACGAGCATTGAAGATCATCGGGGCGGCTGGCTGTATTGTGACGTTTGCTCTTTCGATAGGATTGGCTCAGTATTACTCAGCAAAACGACCCCACACTCCGCAACCGAAACTTGGGTGGACCGTCGGTCTTACTTGGACTCATCCGCCTAGCTACGGGAACCACGGGGAAGAGGATCGTCTACATTGGGTATTCGATTGCTTTTTCCCTTTCTTCGGGGTGATATTGCTGAGTGAGGGCATCAAGATATACAAACTCGACGATCATTCCGGGATTAAACCCATTAGGTGGCCATTTAACAAAAGTTGATGATTATTTCGCGCGTTCCACAAGCAGGTGGCCAAATCTGCTTTTGCGACTTGTATCTTTCCCACCAATTTTGGTTCCTAAACCAGTTCCGCCTCCGCTTTAATGTCCTCTTTGTAAATCTCGTCAAAAATAGACAAATGAGGTACTTAGATTCCTTCAGCAGAGGCTGAATGTCCGCATAAATGTCCGCTTCAAAAACAGATCCAGAGTTGAAGCGAACGTAATCCGCTCAGGCGTCAGCGCAGGCAGTACCCTGTTCAGGAGGTATATCTTGTAATCCCCTCGAACTTCTACATCCTCGAACTGATTCCCTTTTGCGAGTGATCGAAAAATTCGGGCACAGAGCGGAAGGCGATGCGGGTCGGCGCGGCTTTGAAGGCGGCCAGCATGGTGGCTGGGGCCAGTGTGCTCATCCCATACTTGTTGTTCAGCGTATCCATCACTTCGGCCAGCCGCAGCCGTTCGCCGGTGCCATCCTGAGCGTCGAAAAGGCTGAGCGAATGCAGTGTGTCCGGCACCAGGCCTGCTAATACCACGCTGAGAAAAAACGGCTGCTGATACTGCGATCCTTTGGGTCTTTCGTCCCACAGCTTGCGCAGGGCTCCGATGAGTGTGGGATTATCCTGGCACTCCAGCAGCCGCATCTCGGCTGACCAGCTCTCAGACCGTTTCGGACCGAACGGCGAGGAGCCGCGGATGCGTCCTTTGCCGACAAAAGCGATCGTCAAGCCGATTCGGCTGGCCCAGAGTTTCTCGCCGCGCATGCGCATCGCTGCCTTATGCAGCAGCTTGTGCGCTACCGCCCAGGCACCCTCCGGATTCCGGAACGCGGGCGCCAGCACGTGCTGGTGGCCGACCGACTTGGCAAACTCATTCTCGGTTTCCACGAAATCGTCGCCCTGCAGCCAGTGCCACATCCGTTCGCCCCACACGGAGCCCCAGAGTTCGCCCGTCTGTTCCCGTCCGTGATCCCTTTCGAGGACAGCCATCAGGTCGGCCATCGACTGTATGCCTTTCTCATTCAAGCGCTTTTCCATCCGCACGCCTACTCCGGGCAAATCCTGCAGCTTGAGGGTCACCAATGCTTCTTTGAGCACGTCTTTGGTCAGCGCAACAAGACCATCCGGCTTGTCCATGTCGGTCGCGATCTTAGCCAGGTACTGGTTTGGAGCCAGGCCGATGGAGCACCGCAACGTGCTGCCAACTTGTGTGCGTATTGCTTCCTTGATGCGGCGTCCAAGATCCATCGCGGCCAGCAGAGACCGCTCCCGGCCGATCAGCTGGCAGACCATCTCATCGATTGATCGAACGGCGGTTACGGGAATGCAGGTCTGCACGGCCTCGATGATCTTGTTGTGGTACTCGGTGTACAGCTCATGACGGCCCTCGACCAGCACAATCTCCGGGCAGAGCTCTTTTGCCTCCTTGACCATCGTTCCGGTCTTGACTCCGCGCGCCTTTGCCTCGTAGCTGGCCGCGATGCAGCAGGTTGTGTTTACCATCGACGGCACCACCGCAACCGGGCGGTTGCGCAGTTCGGGGCGCACTTCCTGCTCGACGGAAGCAAAATAGGAGTTCAGATCGAGGAAAAGCCAATTAACCTGAGGCGAAGAAATTGCCGATAGTGACCTTAACGGTTGTGGTGAAGTCGAACTGAGTGACACGGGAAGAGAGGACGCGGTCATGGAAGCACCCCGATGCATCCATTTTCGCCCTTTGTTCGCCAGAAAGCAACTGCAACTTTGGTTATAACGTCTTAATGTTTTGGCGATATTCAGACGGTGGAATCTAATGCTACACTTGACGCGACGACGATTCCATGACAAATTGTTCATCGGCTCGAAGGTATTCGCTTTAATCGGAGCGAAGAAGACCGAAATTTGCAGGATAAAGTTTGGTTTAATAAGGGTCACAAGAACATGCATTCCTTAACGCACTCCTTATTCTCGTTTGGAACGCTCCTAGCGGTGCTCATCACCGTGGGTGTCGGCGTATTGCTTTTCTGCTGCCTCACGTGCTCCACGTGTGGTTGCAAGGAAAAGGACGAGCTTTTCCGCCGCAAGTCTGCGTAAGCAGTTCCCGTCTGCGGTTTCTGCGCCTTGATTTTCAGAGATATTTGTTGAGTCTTAGATCCGGATGGCGGTTCTATGCTTCCGGTAGTGTCGGGTTCAGAGTTTCAAACCGTTCCACCTTTGCTGCATCGAGCAGGCGCTGATCGGAGCTCACAAAGACGATTTCCATCCCCTGAAACATCTCCCGCGCTACAACTGCGGCGCCCAGTTGCAAGGATTCGGCGGAGCGCAACTCGTGGTGATCGAGCAGTTGACGCGCAGCCTCCAGCACTGCCGGGTTCAGCGGTTGCTGCACCATCCGCGCCGCTTCTACGCGCAGAATGTTTCGCGCAGCCTCGGAGTCTGCCGGTGCAATCCCACCGGCGCGTTCGCGACGCTTCAGCGCCGCGTACACTTCGAGCGGCGTCCCGGCGGAGATGAGCTTGCGATTATCCTCGGTAACCTCCATGAGCCGAATGATTGCATCCGTGCCGGCCTCCTGCACAAACAGCTTCATAAAGGCCGTGGAGTCAAGAAAGTAACAGCTCACATGTTCCCCCGGTCGTCGTCCAGAACAGCGGCCAACGACTCGCCCTGCACGGCCACGGGTCGAAAGCGCTGGGTCTCTTCCGGTACGCCCGCCTCGGCCCGGTTGAGCCGAATCGTCGTGGTTGGGTAGGCAGGGGTCTTGGGATTAGGGATTTTGCTGGTCAGCACGACGCCGCGAAGGATTGCTTCGGCGAGAATCATCTGCCGCGACTCCGGATTCTGATTCCAACTGAAGGCTTTGCGCGGAAGAAACGAATCGCGGAACCACTTGAGCGCGATAAAGGCGTGGCCCCCACGCTCCGCTTCCGCCAGAGTGGCGCATAGCTCCTTGATGCGGTCGTCGATATCGGGCGGCAGGCTGCCGTTACCGTCGGCGACATTCCCGTCTTCAAAGATGGGGCTTACTATCCGGGAAGCACGACTCCGAGGCTGCGCGGGCGGCCGTGCGTCGTGATCGTCGTCCACGTCGTCCGCATCGCCGTCCACGCGCTCAAAATAGATGCGGACCTCATCTTCTTCAGGGTTCCACGTAGTGGCGTTGGCGTTTCGGCGCTTACTGCGACCGTTTTCGCCGCATAGTTCCACGATCGCCTGGTACCCCTGGGGCGCTAGAAAGCGCAATGCACGGCTCAATCCGGGATCCGTTGAAAAGGCGAGTTCTTCCAGAGCCTCTTCGATAATCTCTTCGGCTTCAGGAATTGTGAGGTTTTCTACTTCTTCTTGCAGAGGGATATTCTGTATCGCTTTCATCGTTCTCTCCGTATTTTTCGTCTCTTCCGTCTCTATTCGCGCCTCGAAATATGCTCTTGAAGGAGCTTTTCATGATCGAGGCAGATCTGGCAGCAGGCGGATCGAGTCTGGCATAGCTTTACCTTGCTCTTTTCAATCCGCTTTTTCCTGTATCCGGAACAGAGAGCGGTCTACAACCAACAACTAACGCGCATCAGTTGGAATTCGTCTTAATCCTATGCGGGCTGGCACATTCAACTAAGCTCAATTGGCTGCTTCTGCGCTTTGCTCTAACCGCCCGTTCCTTTTATAAGTACGGTTGTGGTCGCATCCGGATTGCCACGCAAACTAATTTTCTAACAAAAAGAAAATTCAATTCGTCAAGCACTGTCAAGGATACAGGGTTATTCCGAAGATCGCATCTGCTTTCCCACGCTAAGTTAGAAACGGCCCAAGAACTGTCCAATATGGAACGAATTCACCTACTTTGTTGATGCTGCACAATCCGGACCATTGCTACTGGAGCGATTCTGCTCCGCGTCCCGGGTTCATCCTCAAGTAACGTGCTTTCCGTACCTATCTATTTGCTCCTACATGCGTCTTTAAGATCGCATCACTACAATAGAAGATATGCGTCGCCGATTCCATCTCCGTCTCCCCGTACCGCTTGCTGCCTTATTCCTCTTTATGGCGGTTGTGACTGGGCTCCGTGCTGATGCACCGGCCTTCGATCTCATGGGTCCCAAAGTGGATGTGCATGTCCAGCGTGACGGCAAGACCCTCCCCATCGCCGAGGTGCCCAATCTGCTTCCGGGAGACCGTCTGTGGATTCACCCCGACCTGCCGGAAAGCCAGTCCGCTCACTATGTGCTGATTGTAGCTTTCCTTCGTGGATCGACCAATCCGCCTCCCACGGAGTGGTTCAAGCGCGTTGAAACGTGGCTTCCCGCAGTCCGCGAAGAAGGCGTATTTGTTGTCGTTCCGGCAGAAGCTCAGCAGGCTCTGATCTTTCTCGCTCCGGAAACCAGCGGCGATTTCAACACTCTGCGCAAGGCGGTTCAGGGCCGGCCCGGCGCCTTTGTCCGTGCCACCCAGGATCTGCAACAGGCCAGCTGGGACCGGTTGCGGCTGGACGCTTACCTGGCCGACGTCAAGACGCTCTCTCTGGGCGATCCCAAGACCCTCAAGGAGCGCACCGAACTCACCGCCAGTTCGCTCGGCATCCGCGTCGACCAGCAGTGTTTTGACAAGCCTACGGAGCAGCAGGCTCCCTGCCTGGTGCAGCACACGGACGGGCTGGTGATGGACGACTCCAACGCCCAATCCGTCGTCAACCAGATGGCGAACGGGGCTGCGGGCGACATGATGAACCAGCTCAGTTACGCCAACCTGGCCGGCGCGGGCGCAGGCGCTTTCAGCCCTTACGTAGGCGCGGTTCTGGATCTGGCTCGAATTCTCAGCAGCCTGCACACCGCCAAGTATCAGTACATTCCCGCCCTCGCACTGCCTCAGCGGGAGCAGGAAGACACGCTCAATCTACGCCTCAACGTCCCGCCTTCGTTCCGCGATCCCAAATCTGTCATTGTCGTAGCCCTTCCGCCGGTTGGCCCCAGCCATGTGCCTCAGCTCCGAGCGGCGGAACTGGCCCAGAACGCGCCGCCGTCTTACTGCGCCACCAAGCCCAATCTGGCGTTCTCTGCGGAGGGTTCGCCGCTGCTATTCGGCACAGCGCTGGCTCACGATCTCACCTTGCATATTGAGACCAAGGCCAAGCTGCCGCCTACCGAGCCCGGGCACCCTGAACTTGTAGCACCGGAGCTTGTAGCAAAGCCTGACCAGCATACGGGCACGCCTAAGCCGGCTATGCAGAAGCAGAACCAGAGTCCGAATTGGGTCGGCGCTGGGCAGAGCCCCGCATCGGGTTCCGGTGTGAGTCCATCGGGAACGGAGACGGCCGGAATCGACCTCCCGATAAAATCCGATCCCACCCGGGGTGGATTCATACTCGAAAAGCCCTTGCCTCAATTGCCTGAAGCCGAAGTCGTTGCTGAAATCCGAGGCAAATGGGGTTTCGACAGCTGGGAGGGTCCAAAATATCATCTCGGCACTCCTCGTCCCGGCACCTGGACTATCCCCGCCGCTGACCAGAACGCTCTCATCACGGGCCGTGAAGACCAACTCCACATTCAGGGTGAAAGTACCCTGTGCGTCGCCGATGTAGAAGCGGCCTTCGCGGAGAATCATAGCCCGGAGACCAAGGCTGAAGTAAAGCCCAGCAAACTGACCTGGAAATCTCCCAAACCGGAGCTGATTGAGATCGCCGTTCCTCTCAAAGACGCGGCTCCAGGCGTAGTTACGATCGCGATTCACCAGTACGGCATGGCCAAGCCGGACGAGTTATCCCTCAAGGCGTATACCGAAGCCGCAGCCATCGACCATCTGACCCTCAGCGCAGGCGACACATCTGCGGTTCTCAAAGGCAAGCGCCTTGACGAGGTCGAATCCGCGGACCTGGCCGGAATTAGCTTTGCTCCCGCTGCGCTCAACCGAGTGCAGGACTTCGACCAGCTGGAGATGTCGGCCACTGGAATCACCTCGACGCTGAGGCCGGGCAGCAATTACTCCGCTAAGGTTACCCTTCGCGACGGCCGCACTCTTCGCGTTCCAGCGACTGTAGGCTCCCCGCGGCCTCAGGTGGATCTGCTCAGCAAAGGCGAGCAGCATGAGGAATCCGGTGGCGATTCCACCACGCCGGTGGCGTTCCATCTGGGCAGCGCGAACGATCTGCCTCTTCAGCGGCGACTGGTCTTCTTCCTGCGCTCACGCGTCCCGGCCGTCTTCGCCCGCACGGAAAAAGTGGAGATCAGCGCGGTGGACTCGGCAGGCGGAAGTTTCCAGACTACTCTGTCTTTCGCCGATGGCAGCCTCATGCTGGAGGATGCTCACACCGCCGTCGGGGTCATTGACCCACTGGCCCGCTTCGGACCCTCGGCTTTCGGGCCTATCCAACTGCGTGCGGTCACTGCCGATGGAGTGAGCGGCGACTGGGTGCCGCTCGGCACGTTGGTGCGCCTGCCCGGGTTCAACGCCACGGCTGGATCGAAAGACCTGCGCTGCCCGCGCAACCCGGCCAAATCCTGCCTGTTAAGCGGAACCAATCTATTTCTGATCACGGCAGTCAGCGCCAGCCCGGATATGGCGAACGCGGTCGATGTTCCACCGGAGTTTACGGGAGTCGCGCTTAGTGTCCCAAATACCGCACATGCCGTTGCCGGCGGAAGCACTGGGACTCTCTATGTACGCCTGCGCGACGATCCAGACACGATCCAGACCCTCAGTTTGCCGGCTTCCGCGCCAATTCCGGGAGCCAGTCCAGGAACGACGGATTCAGCTGCCAATGCAGCGCCGGTGACGAGCCCAGCCCCTAAGGCCGACCCGCCTCCGGATCCGGCTCCAGAGCAAACTGCTCCTTCGGCAGGACCTTCGGCAGCTCCTCAGGCTTCGGCGCCACCACTCCCGAATTAGTGGGAAGAATCCTTCTCTTTGCCGGTCAGAGTGGCAAACAGGATGCAGCTCAGAAACAGAACAGCCATCACCGGAACAACAACAAATGGCGAAGTAATATCCATACGCAACGACCTCTCTCGGATTTAGCCTAGCACGCTGCATCCCATGCAAGGTAGTCAAGGCCCAGTGGCCATGCTGCCGCGGCCTGGTTCCGGCTTTCCTCAATAGCAGACATGCCGCAAATGGGCGTCCCATGCCGGAGAGTCGTCCCGGCTAACACTTGATTTCGCAGTCTGTTACGCCGATCCAATCGCGTTTCAAATCACTCTTCGATTTGACGACGTGGCCGCTGCTACCGGGGACAATTCTCTTGCTGTCTGGCTACGAAATTTCATACGAAAGCTACTGTTTGCCGTATTTTAAGGGCATCGTCTACCGTGTCCAAAATCGAACACTCCCTTATAAGCTATTGATTACATAGTATATACATCCTCAGGGCGAATTTAGCTCGAGTTTGGCAATCAACTTGCGATAAGAATCAATAGTTTTCAATCCCTCCCTCATTCCAAATGTGGAGAGAAAATCACTCAAAACAGTTCAACCATGCTTCAGGAATCGGTGAGCGACTGGCCGTCCGAAAAATGTGGTGAAGGAGTTATATGTTGACTAGAAAGATTGTTGTGAAGTTTTTTGTCTTGGCCTTGATTCTTTGCTTTTCAGGTGCGTTGAAGGCGCAAGATCTGGCCACCCTGACCGGCCAGGTTACAGATACTTCAGATGCTGCAATTCCCGGCGCGAGCGTTGTCCTGGTGAATACGACGACGAGCGCGGCCTATAAGGGAGTAACCAATTCTTCCGGCGAGTACACCATCGCGAATATCAAGCCGGGCCCTGGCTATAAATTGACCTTCTCGAGCGCCGGATTCGGATCGGTGATCGTCTCTGGGCTGTATCTGAATGTGGACGCGACTCGTACGCAGAATGCGAAGCTGCCTGTCGGCGCTGCCTCGCAGAGCGTTGAGGTATCCGCCTCAAGCGAAAACGTCACGCTGGACACGACCGACGCAACAGTCGGAAACAACTTTGAAGTCCAGTTCCTCAATGATTTGCCGATTGCTAATCGGGACAGTCCTGCGGCGTTGTTTACCCAGCAGCCTGGCGTCACTCTTGACGGAGCTGTGACCGGCGCGCGTGTGGATCAGGACAACGTCACGCTCGATGGCCTGGATGTGAATGACAATGCAACCGGCAACTTTGGCGCGATTGTAGCCAACGCGCCAGTGGACTCTGTGCAGGAGTTCCGCGGCGTCACTGCCGGGCCGCTTTCGAGCGCCGGTGAAGGTGGCGGCGGCCAGTTCGAACTCGTGACACGCAGCGGCACCAACAAATTTCATGGCGCGGCGGTTGAATATCATCGCGACACCGATCTTGAGGCAAACGACTGGTTCAATAACAATGCCGGCGTTCCGCGCCCCCCGCTGATTCGCAACCAGTTCGGCGGAAATTTTGGCGGACCGATCCTCAAGGACAAACTTTTCTTTTTCTTCGATTACAACGGCCGGCGAGACACACTATCCAATCTGGTCGAGCGAACTGTTCCAATCAACACCTTCAGGGCCGGGGATGTTTCCTACATCAATACTTCGGGCGCAACGGTGGCGTTGACTCCGGCGCAGGTGACGGCGCTCGATCCCGCGGGGCTCGGTTTCAATCAGCCGCTGGAAAGTCTCATCAACACCCGCTATCCGGCGCCTAACGACCTTTCGGGTGACTACGGAGACCTGATCAATACTGCTGGCTTCCGTTTCAATGCGCCCTTTCCGTATTCGGAAAACGATTATGTGGGCAGGGTGGATTACAACCTGTCCAGCACGATGAAGATTTTTGCGCGAACGACCTTTACCAGAACGAACTCCACTCAACAGGCAATTCAGTTCCCTGGCGATCCTGAAACCTTTCCCTTCTTTGACAAGAGCTATGCCTGGGTCGTGGGGCATACCTGGACAATCGGCAGCAACAAAGTGAATACCGCTTCGTATGGAGAGGTGTATGAGAATTACGCCTTCCCGAATACCTATAATCCGACTGGTATCACGCAGTACAACTACGGCGGCAATGGCACCGGAGGTTACATCCTCTCGGGCGCATACGCCAGCGCGATTAACGCCCAAAAACGGACCTTTCCGATCCCGGTAATCAAGGACGATTTCAGTTGGGAGAAGGGCAGGCACAGTCTGTCGTTTGGAGGCACGTTCAAGTTCATCAACCCCGATAGCGATACCATTCTCGACTACAACAGCCCCGGCATCGGCCTGGGTGGTAATACTCTAAGCCTGACGAATTTACCCACAACTCCGAGTTTGCGGCCCAGCGACATCGATACCAGCTCCACTTCTTTGAACCATTACGACGAGGCTTTTGCCCTGGCGCTCGGCCGTTTCGGGGCGGTTAGCAGCACTTTCAACTACAACGCCAAGGGGCAAGCCGTACTGCAGGGAACCGGCTCGCAGACCGACTTTCGCTATTACGAAACCGAGCTGTATTTCGGCGATACATGGAAGGTGACGCCTTCGCTCACCCTCTCCTATGGACTTCGCTGGCAGAACTACAGTGTTCCGTATGAGAAGAACGGTATTGAGTCCGTGCCGACTCTCGACTTCAATCAGTTTTTCGGTGCTCGTCTTGCCCAGAGCGCAGCCGGATTGAACGGAAATACGGCCGTTCCGTTCGTCTCCTACGTGTTGGGAGGGAAGGCTAACAACGCGCCGGGATATTTTCAGCCGCTCTACAAGAATTTTGCGCCACGGTTTGCCTTTGCATACAGCCCGAGCAATGACAAAAAGTCGGTTTTCAGCGGCGGGGCCGGCATCATTTACGATCACACGGTTGTGAATGCCGTGCAATATCAGGCGTCGCAATACTCATATCTCTTCCAGGCAAGTGCAACGCATCCGTATGGCATCGAGGGCGATCCGTACGATTCGCTTAAGACAGACCCAAGGTTTGCAGGCCTTGCCAATCCGCCGCCGGCGCCGACAGCTCCAGCGGCAATTACTCCGCCCTATACGCCCTTCGTCAGCGGCACAGGAAGTGCCGCCGTGCCGTTCGGCCTGACGAATGGCCAGGCGTTCAACGAAGGAGTAGACAGAAACCTCAAGACTCCGTATTCGATCGCGTACGACTTCGGCTTCCAGCATGAGTTCCCTGAAGGTCTCATTCTGAAAGTCACATATGTCGGCCGGTTGGGACGGCGCCTGCTGGGACAGGCGGATGCCAACCAGTTGATCGACAACCCTGATCCCGTGTCCGGACAAATGATGTCGACTGCCTTTGCCAATATGGAGACGCAGGTGCGTGCAACTGGGGGCGCTGTTATTACGCCGCAGCCGTGGTTTGAAAACGTGCTGCCCCCGGGAGCCGGTGTCGCCTACGGCTTCCGCAGCAACACGGACCTGGTGGCGAACGGTCTTGCGCCGCTTCCCACTCGCGGCGATTTTGCCGATACCATCCAGGCGCTTTCAACAGTTCCTAACCCCTTCTCGGGCAATCCCTCGTTGCTGCCGCCCAATGTTGGCATGGGTTCCCAGTTCTCCGAGGACACCTATTACACCAACAAGGGATTTTCGAGTTACAACGGGTTGTTGACCACTCTGCATAAGAATGCCGGGCACGGTCTTCAATTCGACATCAACTACACCTGGTCGCACTCGATCGACAACGTCTCGGTGGTCGCCAATGCTCCGGCTATCGGCGGCTATGGCTTCATTTGTGACGCCGTGAGGCCGCGTCACTGCCGCGGAAACTCCGATTTTGACGTGACTAACTACATCAGCGGCAACTTCATCTACGACCTTCCCTTCGGCCGGGGACGGACCTTTGCCGCAACGGCGCCACTGTGGGTTAACGAGGCGATCGGCGGATGGTCTTTGAGCGGCATTCCCAGCTGGCATACGGGAACGACCTACTTTGCGGAAGCCAATGCATTTGTAGCCGGCTACGCGAACGATGCGCCGGCTATCCAGAACGGGCCGATGGCGCTGTTGAAGACCCACATCAATGGCGGAAAGGGCTCATCGGTCAATGCCTACTCAAATCCGACCGCGGCGCTTGCTGAGTTTACTGGCCCTGTCGGCTTCAACATCGGGGAGCGCAACAACCTGCGTGGCCCAGGTTACGTCAACTTCGATTTGGGGCTTGGGAAGACTTTCCCAATCTACGAGGACAAGGTCAATCTGAAGTTCCGTGGGGATGCCTTCAACGCGCTCAACCACCCCAACTTTAGTAATCCGAGTACGGGCGGAACGGACATAACGGGAGTTGAGGGCGTTCCATTCGGAACTATTACAAGTGCTGTCGTTCCACCGTCAAGCGACCAGGCGTCTCGTGTATTGCAGGTTTCGCTGCGGCTGGAGTTCTAGCGCTCCAGGGATTCTGGCATAACCCAAAAAGGGGCTCCCGCGACGGAGCCCCTTTTGCATTCGATGTGTATCGCCGGCCGCTTGGCAACTCACGCCGGTTCAAGAGCCTTTATTTATATCTGTGCCAGTCTAATGGATGGGGTCGATGAGTTTCAGGCCGCTGGCGGGGTCGGGGCGCTTGGCGAGTGGGGTGGTGTTGGCGGTGAGGAAGATTTCCAGCGTGGGATTCACGTTGAGCTCCCACACGTGCCCGCCGGTAGTTGTGCCATCTCTGTGGCCCAGAACCGCGTGCATGTGAACGACCGGTTTGCCGTTATACGCCGCGATATCGCCGACCAAAGAGAGCACTTCTACCTGCTCGTTTGTGACGGTGGGGCGGTACATCTTTTTGTCCAGGTTGAGCCAGGCGGTGGTGGCGCTGCTGATGGCTCCGATGCCGGTGAAATGGGCATCTGTGATCTTGTATTTGGCCGCGAAGTCCGTGAGGCCGCTGAGAGCCTCGTCTCCTTTGAGAAAGACGACAACGTAGACCTTTTCTTCGGGAGTGTCTTTGAGCAGTTTGACCTGCATGTTGGGGGCTTTGCCGCTAGGAATGGGGCGAGCCGGGTTAATCAGATCAGAGTCAGTTGACGGGGATTGGGAGTGGCCCAGTGGGGCGGAGATGAGAGCCAGGGCGATGAGAGCCGCGAGAGAGGGTTTCATGAGAGTCTCCTTCAAGGGAAATAAGGCGGAGAACAGCTTCAATACAACGAATTGCAAGCGGGAAAGTATTTAGTTCTTCATGAAATCGAGGGCGCGGATCAGGTAAGACTTCAGTTCGGCGCGGGGAACGACGGCGTCCAGGAAGCCGTGTTCGAGCAGGAATTCAGAGCGCTGAAAGCCTTCGGGGAGTTTCTGACGGATGGTTTGCTCGATCACGCGCGGGCCGGCAAATCCGATGAGCGCCCCGGGTTCGGCGATGTTGAGATCGCCCAGCATGGCGAAGCTGGCTGTGATGCCACCCGTAGTCGGATCGGTGAGAACGCAGATGTACGGGATGCGCGCCTCGTCCAACTGGGCCAGGCCGGTGGCGATCTTGGCCAGTTGCATGAGGCTGACGACGCCTTCCATCATGCGGGCTCCGCCGGATGCCGAGACGATCACCAGCGGGTGACGTGTGGCGAGGGAACGGTCAATGGCTCGGGCAATGGTCTCGCCGACCACTGCGCCCATGCTGCCGCCAATGAAGGTGTACTCCATGGCGCTGAGGACGACCGCGTGCGGCCCAAGCTGGCCGAGGGCGGTGATGATGGCGTCGTTGAGGCCGGTTTGCTTCTGCGCGGCGGCCAGGCGGGATTTGTAGGTCTTGATGTCGGTGAAGTTGAGCGGGTCCGTGCTGCGTAGGTTGCCGTCGACAAGGGAATATCCGGGTTCGAGAAGCAGGTCGATGCGCTGGCGGGCGCCTATCTTGAAGTGATGACCGCACTTGGGGCAGACGTGGAGATTGGCCTCCAACTCGGCCTTAAAGAGGATCTGGCGGCAGCCGGGACATTTGACCCACAAGCCTTCCGTGCGGACGCGCGTCGGCGAGCCGTCGTCGGAAACCGGTGCAAAAGTGGATTCGGCACCGAAGTCCTGGCCGGAATTTACGTCGCCATCGCCGTTGGGCTCGCCATCGTCGTCGGGCTGAAGATTGGGATTGGGGCGCTTGAACCAGGACATACCGACTCCATTGTAAATGGAGCGAACGGCGCGGCTGGTTCCGGCGCTGAAGCTATTGCGGAGCGTCCGGAGGAGGCGGCGGAGGTGGAATTGGCGCTTGCGACGGGTCTGCGGGCGCCTGTTCGGATTCACCTGTCTGGCTCCTGACAGGCTCATTCTTGCCGTGCTCGGGATCGTACTGGTGTTTTTCCATCCACTGCCGGAACGCGGTCGGGGGTTCGGTGTAAAGAGCCCCGGCATGGTGGAAATAAGCGAAGTCTTTCATCTCGACCTTGAGCTCGCATCCATGCGTCGCGCCGGGTTTACCAATGACCGGGACCAGGATTTCAAGAGATAGGCCCTTCTTTTTCCACCTGGCGAGATAGGTTTCGTAGCCGGCGGAGGTCATCACGCGTTCCCCGCATTCAAAACTGAAGTCGAACCCCAGAGGCTGGCCATTCTCATAGAGATTGGCCCGGCCCAGGCCTTGCGCGAAATCCAGAACGCCATGGCGAAAGTGCGTATGCTCGCTGCGCTGAAAGATGTGGACCCGGAGCGGAAACTGGTCAGGGTTATTGGAGGCCATGACCGGCATGGAGGTAAGAGCACCAGCCAGGAAGAAAGCCAGGAAGAAAGCGCGAAAGAACCTGGGTAGATGGGGCATCGCGTACCTCGGCGGGATTCTGATGGTTTGGATTGGACCGGATCCGGACTGAATCGCGATCAATTGGACGGTCGGGCGCGTATTTGGGTTGCAGTCCAAAACTTGCACTCGAAAGCAAAGTCTGTCAAACTCTATAAATGTGTCCACTCTCACCGGGTGGATCATCACTGGTACCACGGCATTTGGGTCCGTTCGAGAAGGCGCTCTTGAAGCACACTCTCCGGGCTTCCCGCAAAGCGGGACTGGCACTTGCGGTGGGAGATGAGGAAAAATGGCCAAGAAAGCCAGCAAAAATATTACGAAGTCGCGCGCGGCTGTAGAGTCGCGCAATTACCTGCTGCCTGAGGCAGTGGGACTCCTGCAGAAAGTCAAGTTCGCCAAGTTCGACGAGACGGTGGACCTGACTATGCGCCTGGGTGTGGACACCCGTCACGCCGACCAGATGGTTCGCGGCACTGTGGTTCTGCCGCACGGGCTGGGCAAGACGAAGATTGTCGCGGTAATCGCATCCGGCGATCGCCTCAAGGATGCTGAAGCGGCTGGCGCCGATTTCTTCGGCGGCGAAGAGCTGGTCGAGAAGATTCAGAAAGAGTCGTGGACGGCTTTTGACGCCCTGATTGCGACCCCCGACATGATGAAGTCGGTTGGCCGTCTGGGTAAAGTGCTCGGACCGCGCGGTTTGATGCCGAATCCGAAGACGGGCACGGTTACGCAGGATGTGGCTTCGGCGGTCAAGGAAATCAAGGCCGGTAAGGTTGAGTTTCGCGCTGACAAGACTGCTCTGGTGCATGTCCCTGTGGGCAAGCTGAGCTTCCCTCCAGAGAAGCTGGTCGAGAATGCAACCACGGTTTTGGCCAGTGTGATGCGCGCCAAGCCTTCGGCAGCCAAGGGCAAGTACGTCAAGGGAATCACGCTGAGCTCGACGATGGGCCCAGGGGTTCCAATCGACGGCGCAGTCGCGGACGCTGCCGGCAAGTAGGCAGATTCGATATTGGTAGTGCGGGATTTACCCGTTTCTCCTCTTCTAAGCCTCTGGCGCACGGCCTCCAAGTGAGTACCGATTGCAGCAGGAAGAGATGAGATTTGCGACCCGGACAGGGGTTGGCGGCCAGAGGGCAGGAGCGATCGAAATGGCATTGACGAAGGCGAAAAAGACGCAGAAGGTCAAGGTCCTGGCCAAAGAGCTGGAGACCTCCACAACGGCAATCATTGGCACCTTTGCCAAGTTGACCGTGGCACAGGATTTTGAGCTGCGCAAGGTTGTCCGCGCCGCAGGCGGCAAGTATCGCGTGCTCAAGAATAAGCTTGCCGCGAAGGCCAGCGAAGGCACCAAGGTTGAAGCGGCGCTCAAGGGTCTGAAGGGCGTGAGCGCGGCGGCATTTACGTCGGGCGATCCGGTTGAGCTGGCTAAGGCCTTCTCGAAGTGGGTCGGCGACAATGCCGAGTTTACATTCAAGCTGGGCATTATTGATGGCAAGCTGATCAACGTCGCCGAAGTCAAGGCGTTGGCGACGATGCCGGCCAAGGAAGAGCTCTACGCCAAGCTGCTGTTCCTGATCAACTCTCCGGCGCAGCGTCTGGTTACGGTACTGAACGCGACCGGCCGCGATCTGGCCGTAGTGGTCAACGAAGCGGTAAAGGCAGAGAAGTTCGCGGGCGCGGCTGTGGCTAAGGTGGAAGCGCCGAAGGCGGTTGAAGCGGCTCCGGCGGCGGAACCGGAAAAGCAGGCAGAAGCAGCAGCCACTGAAGCGCCAGTCGAGGGTGCGGTTGTGGACGAAGCGCCTGTGGCGGCATCCGTTGAAGCAGCCCCGGCTGAGGCGACTGTGGTTGAGGCGGTTGGAACGGAAGCGGCCGAGTCGGCTTCGGTCGAAGCGGTAGCGGAGCCGGCAGCGTCTGAGGCCGGGCCGGTCGGGTCGGCAACGCCGGGCGATGAGCCGGCAGGCGCCTAAACAAATTTCCCGCTGAGCGGCGGCAAGGGGTGCCGGGTCTGGGCACGTCGGAAACCTCGCAGCAGCAACAAGCGGTGCAGTACAAGAAAATTCACAAGATTCTGGATTGGAGAACAAAATGGCGGATTTGAGCGCATTGGAAGAGCAGATTGTCAGCCTGAGCCTGCTGGAAGCAGCAGCTTTGGTGAAAGCATTGGAAACGCGTCTTGGCGTTTCGGCAGCAGCAGCGGCCCCGGTCGCGGTTGCTGGCGGCGGCGGAGCGGCGGCGGCGGCGGAAGTGGTGGAGCAGACCGAGTTCCAGGTTATCCTCAAGGATGCCGGCGCGAACAAGATCAGCACCATCAAGGCCGTTCGCGAAGTTACTTCGCTCGGCTTGAAGGAAGCCAAGGACCTGGTCGATGGCGCCCCCAAGGCGATCAAGGAAAACGCGACCAAGGAAGAGGCCGAGACCATCAAGAAAAAGTTCGAAGGCGTCGCGACGATCGAAATCAAGTAGTTTTCGACCAGTCACTAGCAATTCGAATACCACGCATTTGCAATTACGGAGAAGACGCGCTACATTAAAAGTTGCGCGTCTCTTCGTCCCTTTTTGTCTTCCCTTAACTTTTCGGGCAGGTACAAGAGGAAAATGCGTACTCGGAAATATAAGCAATACGGCATGCAGCCTCAAGTCCGGAGATAAATCAAGCCCTCCGGCCCTGAGCACTGTGCGGTGCAAATGCTGCGAAATCGGCAAGTCGTGGGCAGTACGACTGCCGGCAGATAGCTGGATCTGGCGGGTTTCGGTAGAAGCGAGCTTTGGGATCGGCGAGCGTGGGGAACAATTCGGAAAAAGGGCACGGAGCTAAGGTCTGCGCTCGTGGGACAACCTGTCCTCACGGGCCTTGCGTCATGTTTGGCGCAGCCTTACATCTCGCCTTTCGGCTGAATTCTGGAACCCTTCACTCTCCGCAATCAGATTCCTTCTTACCTGTTCCGGTTGCCTGAGCCGGTTGCAGCACCTGATAAGCGGGAGTGTAGCCTCCCGCGTGGATTTCGGCAAGCAAGAATCTTGCAGATATCCAAATCGGGTTCCGAGTGGTGAAGTTTCTTAGTTGTGCTGGTTTTCTATCGCGCTGAAGGAGTATGTTCCCAGCCGATTTGATGGACGGATCTCCCGTGTTTCCAGGGGAATCCGATTTGCGGGGAAGCTGAACCGCACGAAACACCATACCGATGTACGCCGGCAGCCGTGAGACTCGGGCAGCCGGTGCTCTGGTCCTCCCAAAGGGGCTCAGAACCTCGGGGATACGAGCCTCAGGAGTGAAGCATGCCGAACGAGAATCGCGCCATTCGCAGCCGACTCGATTTTTCCAAGATTCCTACCGCCATCCAGATTCCTAACCTGATTGAAGTGCAGCGGCGCTCCTATGAGCGGTTTCTGCAGATGGATAAGCTCCCCAACGAGCGCGACGACAATGGTTTGCAGTCGGTCTTTACATCGGTCTTCCCGATTACGGACTTCCGCAACATTTCGCAGCTTGATTTTGTGGACTTCTCCATCGGCAACTGGGAGTGCAAGTGCGGCCACCTCAAGGGGCTGCATCACCTGCGCACCGCTTGTATCAATTGCGGATCGATGGTCATTACGGATCCGTTCCATCCCGGCGATGTACTGTGCCAGCACTGCGGCACGTACAACAAGAACACGCCTGACTTCTGCAACAAGTGCGGCGACCCTGTCGGCCTGCAGTTGAAGTATGACCAGCAGGAGTGCGAAGAGCGCGGCATGACCTTCTCTGCTCCGCTCAAGGTCACCGTGCGCCTGACGATCTACGACAAGGATCCCGAAACGGGTTCGAAGACCATCCGCGACATCAAGGAGCAGGAAGTCTTCTTCGGCGACATTCCGCTGATGACGGCCAACGGCACCTTCATCGTCAACGGCACCGAGCGCGTCATCGTTTCGCAGCTGCATCGCTCGCCCGGCGTCTTCTTTGAGACGGCGAACAATCGCACCTACTTCCTGGGCAAGATCATCCCCTACCGCGGCTCGTGGGTTGAGTTCGAGTACGACCAGAAGAACACGCTCTACGTGCGCATCGACCGCAAGCGCAAGTTTCTGGGTACCATCTTCCTGCGCGCACTGGGCCTGCGTTCCGACGAAGAGATTTTGAAGACCTTCTACACGGTTGACAAGATCCAGCTCGCCGACGGCAAGCTGCAATGGGTCGTGCCTGAAGTGGGAACGGCGACGCATCTGCAGGGCGCGAAGCCGGCTCATGCGATCCTCGCCAATGGCGAAGAGATTGCCCACTCTGGACGCAAGGTCACCGCGACTGTGCTCAAGGCACTGCGCGCCAACAATGTTGGCACAGTAGAGATTGAGGCTGCCGAGCTTGATGGCACGCTGACCGCTTCCGACGTGATCGATCTGACCACTGGCGAAGTGATTGTCGAGGCCAACACCGAGTTGACCGCCGACCGTCTGCACAAGATTCAGGCCAGCGGCGCAACCGTGATCGAGGTCTTCTTCCCCGAGCGCGACGATGTGGGCAACATCATCACCAATACGCTTCGCCGCGACTCGGTGCGCAAGCCCGAAGAGGCTTTGATTGAGATCTACCGCAAGCTGCGTCCCGGCGATCCGCCGACTCTGGACACAGCCACGGCTCTCTTCGAAGGCATGTTCTTCGATCAGCGCAAGTACGATTTCTCGCGCGTGGGCCGTCTCAAGTTCAACATCAAGCTCTACGAGAATCAGGACGCGTCGCAACTCGATAAGCGCACCCTGACTCCCGAAGACTTCTACGCGACCATTCGCTACCTCCTCAAGCTGCGCAAGAACATCGGCGCGGTCGATGACATCGATCATCTCGGCAACCGCCGCGTCCGCGCTGTCGGCGAGCTGATGGAGAATCAGTTCCGCATCGGCCTGGTCCGTATGGAGCGCGCCATCAAGGAAAAGATGAGCGTTTATCAGGAGCTTTCGACGGCCATGCCGCACGACCTGATCAACGCCAAGCCTGTGATGGCCGCGATTCGCGAGTTCTTCGGTTCTTCGCAGCTTTCGCAGTTCATGGATCAGACCAACCCGCTCTCGGAGATCACGCACAAGCGGCGTCTCTCCGCTCTTGGGCCCGGCGGTCTGTCCCGCGAACGCGCAGGCTTCGAAGTGCGCGACGTGCATCCCACTCACTATGGCCGCATCTGCCCGATTGAAACGCCGGAAGGTCCGAATATCGGCCTGATCAGCTCTCTGAGTTGCTTCGCGCGTATCAATGAATATGGCTTCATCGAGTCGCCTTACCGCAAGGTCAAGGACGGCCGCATTCTCGACTTCGTTGAAGTGGTGAATGCCGGTGACAGCGGACTGCGTGTCGGCGATCATCTCGAAAAGACGGAAGCGTTCAAGCTCATCGCTGATCTCGAAGCGGCAGGCAAGCGCAAGATCGATTGGATGCCGTTCAGCTTCTACCAGTCCGCCTGGGAAGAGGATCGTCATACCATCGCGCAGGCCAACATCAAGTTCAACTCCGAGGGCGTGATCACTGAAGAACTGGTGAATGCCCGCCGTCAGGGGAACTTCGTGCTGGTCAATCGCTCTGAGGTTGACTTCATTGACGTCAGCCCCAAGCAGCTTGTATCGGTGGCAGCATCGCTCGTACCGTTTCTCGAGCATGACGATGCGAACCGCGCGCTGATGGGCGCGAACATGCAGCGCCAGTCTGTTCCTTTGCTCGTCGCCGAAGCTCCACTTGTCGGCACCGGTATGGAAGGCGTGACCGCGCGCGATTCAGGCGCAGTCATTCTAGCCAAGCGCAATGGCATCGTCGATTCGGTCGACTCCGAACGCATCATCATTCGCGTCGAAGGCGAGCATCACCCCACGCAGTTGTCGCGTGAGGTTGGTTCGGATATCTACCAGCTGATCAAGTTCAAGCGCTCGAACCAGAACACCTGCATCAACCAGAAGCCGGTTGTGCGGGAGGGTGAGCGAGTGATCAAGGGCCAGGTCATCGCTGACGGTCCTTGCACCGAGCAGGGCGAGTTGGCGCTTGGACGTAACGTTCTCGTGGCCTTCATGCCGTGGCGCGGATACAACTTCGAAGACGCTATCCTTATCAGCGAAAAGCTGGTGCGCGAGGACTATTACACCTCCGTGCACATTGAGGAATTCGAAATCGAAGCCCGCGACACCAAGCTGGGACCAGAGGAAATCACGCGTGATATTCCTAACGTCTCCGAGTCGGCGCTGCGTGATCTGGACGAGAGCGGCATCATCCGAATCGGCGCTCAGATCAAGCATGGCGACATCCTGGTCGGCAAGGTAACGCCTAAAGGCGAGACTCAGCTGACGCCGGAAGAGAAGCTGCTGCGCGCCATCTTCGGTGAAAAGGCCGGCGATGTTCGCGATGCTTCGCTGACGTGCCCTCCTGGTATCGAAGGCACGGTGGTCGACGTCCGCATCTTCTCCCGCAAGGGTCAGGAAAAGGATGAGCGCGCCAAGCAGATCGAAGCGGAGAAC
>Ga0302326_10005973_pt1 | contig 27518 bp, 36 predicted proteins | sample Palsa_T0_3_FD_202264 | JGI IMG/M metagenome (GOLD analysis project Ga0302326, IMG submission 202264) | Peat permafrost microbial communities from Stordalen Mire near Abisko, Sweden - Palsa_T0_3 | ecosystem: Environmental > Terrestrial > Soil > Palsa > Peat permafrost | place: Sweden: Abisko... | reverse complement strand
GGGCAGGGCATGCCCGGTTCGTCTGTGGAGAGATGCCGTTAGGCGACTCGATGAAACAGAAAGCGCTTCTCGCTCGCAAGAGCGAGTTTGCAGAATCCTCGGTCTTCAGGCCGGGGAGCATGTCAAACCCTTCTCTTCCGCGCAGCAGCTAGACCTGTCTCTCGCAGCGTCTATGCCCTTTATTCGCAGCACCTCGTTCGTCTTGCTCGCAGTACCGTCGTGGCAGACCACGCGCAGCCTCGCAACGTCCAACTGCCACGGCTACGCGCAATGTCACCACTAACTCGCAGCACCCGCTACTCGATTGGCCTTGTAGTGCTCGAATGCACGGCCTCGCAGTGCTAGGCGATTTATACTCGCAGCGTAAGTTAGTTCGTCACCTTGCAGATATCCGTTTGGTCGTGCAGCGGTTGGGGTCTTGTCTCGCAGTGATTTACACTTCATTCGCGCAGCGTAAATGGAAGTGTATCCTCACAGCATTCGTCAACGCGCGGCATAAATGACAGTGACTCTCGCGCAGCGGCTAACGAGGCCTATCATGTAATGCTTTCTTGCACCTCCGCTACTAGCAGCAATCTTGACCATCAACTAGCAGCGAATTGGTTCAGTCTCTATCCCGCAACGCCTTTCGGCACTTGCAGCGTTCCGTCGATGATGGAGGTGTCACTCGCCTCGCAGTGTTTTGAATGATACCACGATGTTTCGCCTTACAGTGCGAGAAGATCCACGGTCAGCATGGGCCTCAGAGACGCAAGCGCTCTATACCTCCCATGCCCAACGCGGTTCATATTCGGACTCGAACCGCGACCGACTCCATCCCCTCGCGGGGCACTGGCGAAAACCAGACTCGTCGGTTCATATTCCCCAAGCCACGATCCCTATGGGCCTGCTCGCCCACGGACGGATTGCTCCGTCGCACTTGGGGAAGCTCATCAGCTTACGCTGAGAGCACGAAATACAGTTTTCAAAGAGCGTATGTTACCTTGACTCATGCTGTTTGACCCGCAGAGTCCATGAACCACTTGATCTCGCAGGGTTCGTCAATTCCATTTCTCGCAGGGTCCTATCCCCTTCGTCCGTGCAGGGTCCGCTTTCCTCTTGCAGTGCGTACCAGGGAATACTCGCAGCACCATCGTTGCTATCTCGCAGCATCGTCCTTGCTTCTCGCAGCGTCCTACTTCCGTGTCGGCTGGAGCTTCTTCACCGTCTTCTTCGACGGGGCCTTCTTGGAAACTGACTCTTTGACTCTCGCAGTGACCTTTGGTTCTTCTTTCCTCGCGACCTCGCTCGTCTTGCTCGTAGTGCTGCTTTCTCTCGCAGTGTCCTTGGACGCATCCCCGAAGAACCCGGCCACGCGGTCCAGGTTCATCTCCTGGGCCTGCTTGTCCCGTATGGCTTCCCAATCCTTCTCTATGGTCCGACCTACCAGCTTGCCGTCTTCCCCGCTCTGAGAGGCCAGGAAGCTCGCATAGACGTGTTGTTGGAGCGCAGGACGCCCGCACTCGCAGTACGCCATACGATCCACCACAGGCTTGTTTGGAAGCCGCTTCGTAATGCGCTTACAGAGGTGGCATCTCTGAGCGTTCTTGGCCTTCTTGGAGTCGATCATCACGACCTCAACCCCGCGCTTCTTAGCGATCCTCACGATACTCTCTGCAAAGGCCGCAGGCGTCGAGACGAGCATCGCGCCCCCGCGCCGCTTCTGCCACTTAGCGTAGGGCAAGTCTGGTATGTGAACGCTCCTCCCTAAGCGGACGATGCTCTGGGCGAACGTGTTCCTGTGCGTCTTCTTCCGCTCGTTGACCTTCCGGTTGTACTCTCTCCGGTCAAGCGAAAGGCGGCGGTAGCGGTTGCTCCGGTTCCTCGCTCGCTTGCCCTTGATATACATGCCCTTAGCGTCAAAGGCGTCAGGATTCATGGCTCTCCGACTACGGTCTTGGGCGCGGGCGCGGATCACTTCCAAGCGTTGGTTCTGAACCATCCGGTCGGTGATATAGTCGTCGAGGATGAGGAGTTGAGCGAGGTGGAAGCGGGGCGCGACGACCGCGAGGTGGCGGACTCCGATGGTGACGCCAACCGTACCCTCTGCCACTCTGACTGGACGCTTGACCAAGGGCCTTCCAGCAAGCACAAGCTGCACAAACCATCGCCTCTGTTTCTTTACTTCCCGGTACCCGATCCTTAGTTGACAGATTGGATCAATGAACTTCCCGTCTTCGTCCTTCTTGGGGTTATTGACGATATCGAGCGCATGCTTGATCACGACATCCTTCGGGTCGATCATCGTCTTTAGGGAGATGATGACCCTGTGCGCTCCGTTGAGCCCGTTTGACCATGTTATATGGTCCCCGTTGAATCGTATGGCCCCGTGGTTCTTCTCTGTGCTCCTCGTGGTAATGCTGGTGAATGGCATGGTCCTCGGACGGCGGCGAGGCTGGCCCCGAAACCCGTTCCCGGCTGGCTTGCGATACAAAAACGGCTCAAACGCTCGCCAGGCTCTCGATCCCGCAGACTCGTGCAACACGGTCACCGGAACCGCGTTCCCACGCACCCGAGCGGAGTTCTCGTGTCTGAAGTTCGAGACGAACGTAGCGAGGCAATACTCGCCGTCGATCTCGTACTGCTTGTAGAGCGCTCTCCACAGAGCGGAACGCTCCTTCGCGTCCTCGCAATCAACGATACGCGGATTCAACGAAGCACTTTTCCCTGTCTTAACGCGCTTCGACTCTGCTCGCAACTGTCGAGCCGCTACCGACTCGTTCATCAACCCGTAGCGACGATTCAACTCAGTAACGCAGTGATTGTACGCTACTCTCGCGAAATCCAATCGAGCAAAGAGAACCTCCTCAATGCGTTTCGTTGGGTTCTTCAGTGGAATCTCGCAAATGAAGCGATCATCAGACATAGACGAGGGTCACCCTTGCCATAATTCCCGTCCTTGGTCCTGTGGCAGCTTCGCTCAATGGTTGCGTATTTGGCGCAAGCTGTATGATGTATTCCTTTGGCTTTTCAGGCGGCGGAGGCGGCGGTTGATATGGGACGCTATAAATTACGCTCATATCGAGCCGCCATTCCAGAGAGCCTTCGCGGCTCCCTGTTGGTGGCCCGCAAGCGCGATGGCTCTCGGTGAGGCCTGCCGGTGAGTCCTCACCTCACCTGGCGAACGTCACGACGACGAAGGCCATGGCAAAGATCCCGACCGCTATGAAGCTAATACCGACGAGGTCTGCTCTGGACATCAACGGGCGCGGTGGTCCTCCGCCGAAGCCCATGACGCTATTCGGAGGTAGCATCACGACAATCGGCCTCATCGTTTTCGGGGGCTCCAGCACCTCTGGAGCAGGAATATCGGGTAGAGGGCTTTCTGGTATAGGATTCAAGCTCGACCAGAATGAACGATACGGATAGGGCTCCATGGAAAAAGGTGTGCTCCTTTCATGTGGACGCCTGAGCGTCAGCGGGTGAATCGTGAGTGGCCAGCTCGTTGGCGCGTTTTTCATTAAAGGATCAATAGAGGGGCTGACAATATCTTCTTAGGGATCTTGCCGATCACTCTATTGATCCTTTTGGATTACTCGCTACGATCAGCGGCCTATTCTCTGAGTAGGCTTAGGCTTGCTGGCCAGAGATTGGGATTTAGCAACGTGTGCTTCTCCTTCAAGTTTCGTATTGAAGCCTTCCCCACACACGCCACAGCTAAAGGCATACTCTGAAATCTTATCGCCACCTTTCTTTCCGAAGGATTTAGATACAATTTCTTCCTGAACTGACTTCGGGGTTATTCCGTACTTATCTAAAACCATGGAATAACTTGCGCGTCCTTTAGACATCGAACGAATCTGTGTAGCATATCCGAACATATCGGATAGCGGCACCTTCGCAGTGATGACCTTCGCATTCCCTGGGGCTTCTTCCGTCCCCGTTACGATACCACGACGACTGCTGATGTCACCGATTACATCCCCCATGTGTTCCTTTGGGGTGGTTACTTCAATCGCCATGATCGGTTCGAGAAGAACGGGACCTGCTTTGCGATTGGCCTCCTTGAACGCCATAGATCCTGCGATCTTGAACGCCATCTCGGAAGAGTCTACTTCATGGTAACTCCCATCAATGAGCGTCGCCTTGAAGTCGATAACCGGATATCCTGCGAGTACACCGCTCTGCGACGCCTCTCGGATACCTTCCTGAACCGCTTTCACGTACTCTTTTGGAACAGCGCCTCCAACGACTACCGATTCAAAGATGTACCCACTTCCCGGCTCAAGCGGCTCAAGGCGAATCCAGACGTTTCCGTACTGCCCCTTGCCGCCGGTTTGTCGAACGAAGCGTCCCTGCGCCTCGACGACCTGCGTGATTGCTTCCTTGTAAGCAACTTGCGGCTTTCCACTGTTCGCCTCGACCTTGAACTCTCGCTTTAAACGGTCAAGGATGATTTCGAGATGGAGTTCTCCCATTCCTGAGATGATCGTCTGCTGAGTTTCTTCATCAGTTCTCATCTTGAATGTTGGGTCCTCTTGTGCGAGTCTGGAAAGCGCAGCGCCCATCTTGTCCTGATCGGATTTCGTTTTTGGTTCAATGGCCTGCGAGATTACGGGATCAGGGAAGATGATCGACTCTAGGACAATTTGATTTTTCTTGTCACAGAGCGTATCTCCTGTTCGTGTGCTCGCGAGTCCAACAACTGCTGCTATATCTCCAGCCCTGATCTCTTTGATATCCTCCCGTGTGTTGGCATGGAGGCGAAGTATGCGCCCGATACGTTCCGTTTCTCCCGAGCGTGGATTGTATACGGAACTTCCTTTCTCTAAAACTCCTGAGTAGACACGCAGATAGGTAAGGTTACCGTAAGGGTCGGAGGCGACCTTGAACGCAAGTGCTGAGAAGGGCTCTCCGTCATCAGACTTGCGAGTGATCTCTACGCCTTCCTTGGGGTCCATCCCGATGATCAGTTTCGCCTCTACGGGGGTAGGCAGGTAATCCACTATCGCATCGAGGACTGCTCGAACGCCCTTGTTCTTGAGGGCAGAACCGCAGAGTACCGGCAGGATGGAACCGGAAATCGTCGCTTCTCGCAGACCGCGTTTCAGATCCTCAAGCGTCATATCTTCTCCTCGAAGGTACTTGTCAGTGAGGTCGTCATTCGTCCCTGCTATAGCCTCGACGAGCGCATTTCGCCACTCCTTTGCGGAATCAAGGAGTTCCATTGGAACGCCCGTGACTTCGACCGTCGATCCGAGTTCATCGGTACAGATAGTTGCCTCCATAGTCAGAAGGTCAACAACCCCTTTGAATTGATCCTCGCTCCCAAAGGGTATTTGGATTGGTATTGCACAACTGCCAAGGCGCTCTTTTATCTCGTTGACGACGTTGAAGAAGTCAGCGCCGATACGGTCCATCTTATTTACAAAGATGATACGCGGGACTTGGTACTTATCCGCTTGACGCCATACTGCTTCCGACTGTGGCTGAACAGCCGCAACCGAGTCAAAGATCACAACGAGCCCGTCGAGAACCCGAAGCGATCTCTCAACCTCGGCCATGAAATCGACGTGTCCTGGCGTATCTATAATGTTGATCCGCGCTTCTCCCCAAAAGCAAGACGTTGCGGCAGACGTGATCGTGATGCCGCGCTCTTGCTCTTGCGCCATCCAATCCATTGTCGCAGCACCTTCGTGTACTTCGCCAATTTTATGAATGCGTCCGGTATGAAAAAGAATGCGCTCTGCAACTGTGGTTTTTCCAGCGTCAATGTGGGCAACGATGCCGATATTTCGAACCTCTGTTACAGAGCGCATGATACTTTTTCCTTTTTAGAGTGAGTGATGACACTATGATACAGTATCAAGGTCGCTACGTCAATCGACTTTAGAGTGGATTGCTCCCTCGATGGAAAAGGTGTGCTCCTTCATGTGGACGCCTGAGCGTCAGCGGGTGAATCGTGAGTGGCCAGCTCGTTGGCGCGTTTTTAATTCCCTGCGATCCCAGGGAAGACAACCGTCCAGGACACTGATGCTCCATTCGGAGGATCAGCATAGTTTGCTATGCAAGTGACGGGGGTGCTACCGGGATACGCATTTATAGTTGCCCAGACCATATACTGCCGACCTGGCACAAACTCAAATCCCTGGTCTACTCCTGGAACATATATTCCTTGATCGGGACTATTTGATAATTGACATACTCCCCGCCCTGAAGGACAAGGATTCTTCGACTTGCGCTCACGCTGCAAGCTGAGTTTCCTGCTTCATCGAGTAGCCCAACGGCTTCTCTCCACAGGCGATCCGGGCATGCCCTGCCCTTCTGAGGATGTTTAGAGCGGCGTTCGTATCAGCATTGGCGGCATGGCCGCATGAGATACACCGGAACGCTGCCTGAGTCTGTCGGTTCTCAGCACTGACGGTCCCGCATTCAGAGCATGTTCTGCTCGTGTTGCGCGGATCAACAAGGATGAGAGTTCCACCGCGCCACTCCAGCTTGTAGCTGAGTTGACGACGGAACTCTCCCCATCCCTGGTCAAGAATGCGGCGATTGAGTCCGCTCTTGGCCCGGACGTTCGTTCCTGGTTGTTCGACGGTGCCACTTGCTGAAGCTGTCATGTTCCTGATCTGGAGGTCTTCCAAGACTACGACCGCGTGGTTCTTGCTGATCGTTGTGCTGGCTTTGTGCAACATGTCACTGCGGAGGTTAGCGAGCTTCCGTTGCAGGCGGGCGACCTTTCGCTTTGCCTTGTACCAATTCGCTGAGTATTTGACCTTACGCGCCATCCTGCGCTGGAAGAAGGCTATGCGATCCTCATACTTCTGGAAGGCATTCGCGCCCTCGATGAACGTACCATCGGAGAGAGCGGCAAACCGAGTCACTCCGAGGTCTATCCCAATCTCGGAGGTTGACGGATGAACAGGATCGCTTACTTCACGCTCGGTTTGAATTGAGATGTTCCATTTATCACCGTCGTTTGCGACCGTGACGTTCTTGGGTGTTCCTTTGATTTCCTGACTCTTACGGAATCCTACCGATCCGATCTTCGGAATACGGACTCCGCTTCCATCAATGGCAAAGCCCTGTGGGAAACGGATTCCCTGCGGCCTGCCTTTCTTCTTAAAATTTGGGAACCGTGCGGGTAGCTTCGGATCAAAAGCGTTCTTATACGCTACCGAGAGGTCCTTGAGCGTTTGTTGCAACGCTTGGGAAGGTGCTGCTTTGAGGAAATCGTTCTCTTCCTTGAGGTAGATAAGGTACTCGCACATTTGCTTGTAGTTGAGCGGATTCTCGCCATATATGTGTCGCAGTTCATTAAGCGCCAAAACGTCATTCCATACAAAACGCGAGTGTCCAATGAACACACGCAGAAGGCTGGAATCGGTCTGGGTTGGTTTTAATCGAAACCGATACCCCTGGCGCAGAATCATACACCTATGGTATCATTGGTCTATGGATAAGTCAAGCGAGATTAGGACCGGAAGGCATTGCGTTTTCGAGATACACGTTCACTTGGTCTTTGTGACAAAGTACCGGAAGCACGTCTTCACGAAGGAAGCCTTAGACGTTCTGCGACCAATCTTCGAGAAGGTATGTGCTGACTTCGAGGCCGTGCTGAACGAGATGGATGGGGAAGACGATCATGTTCATCTCTTGCTCAACTATCCGCCAAAGGTTGCCTTGTCAACGCTCGTCAACAGCCTCAAAGGCGTCTCATCACGCCGCCTGCGTCAACAGTTCCCGGCAATCGCTAGGAGGTATTGGAAGGGCGTCCTGTGGTCGCCAAGCTACTTCGCTGCTTCCTGTGGCGGAGCACCGCTCTCGATCATCAAGGAATACATCCAGAATCAGAAGACGCCGATCTAGGCTGACGCGCCTAATGGCTTATATCCCCGCCCTGAACGACGGGGCTTTACGCCACGTTGGGTAAGTGCTCTTATCGACGAAGCTCATGCTGCACCTAAAGAACACGGAATCGCCATAATCTCCTCGAACGTGAACGGGCATTCTTCGGGGAAGTCTCGCTTGCTGATACCCGTCTCATTCTCTGCATCTCTGACCGCCCTACGGTACATCGTGACCGTAAACTCTTCAGTATTGTTTCGCAATGAAGGCTTCTCTTCGAGGGCTTCCTTAATCTCTTCACGCGCGTTTTCTATCGTATTGGCCCAGGATCGAGAACGTAGACTCGATTGTTTGTCCCATTTGAGAAGGTGCATGATGAGCCTGCGGATTTGGCTCTTGAGTGATCGTTTCTCTGAGGCGACGAGTCCTTCAATCTCCTCGGCAAGGTGCTCCCAATCCAGCTTATCCCCACGGTGGTCGCGAAGCGCTATTGCCTGTTCTTCGCCCCATGCGACTAGGTCATCTTCATACGTGTGCATTTGAACCAGCCATCTCTTTCTCCGAACCTTTCTGTGAACGGCGAGAAGGTAGGCGCTCCCACGTTTCTATTGCTCCTGGAACAACAGAGAAAAGTGAGTGCGGGCGCAGCGCAAGGGTTTCAACTTTCCGAAGATGGTTCCGATCTCTTCGGAAAAGCTTCTCTTTAATGTGTTGCAATTCAAAAACCATCTGTCCACCCGTGACGTTAATGGTAATCGGCACAGGGTTGTTGATGATTTTTCTCTTATCAAACGTATACCCTCGCCGATCTGCTTCGTTATGCACATCTAAGAGGTATGTGGCAATGGCCTCCTGCGGAAATTGACATGCAAGAAACCGTTGCAATTGGGGATGGTGCCGATACCCTTTGGTTTTTCCACAAAGTACATGTTGGGCAAGAAGCGCCTCTCGCCATAAGGCAACTAAGCCTTTTGAATCAAGGAACGAAGGGTGGAGTGACCAGAGGCGCATGTGCATGTTCCTTCAGGACGCGAATCCTGGTGAGTGACTATCGTCCCTTTTCTTTATCGGAACGACATGATATAACGATACGGCATCATGCAAAAGGAGTCAATAGTATGGAGAAAGATCGTTGCGAAATATGCGAAGGAGTAATTCCAGAAGCGTGGATATGGTCTGTACGTACTCGCCGTCGTCCATCCGCGAAGAGAGATCCGGTTCTCACATGCTCTCCCGCATGCACCGCTAAGAAGAACCTTCGCACCTGGAGATCCAAGCAAAAGGTGAGATGCTGACGTGGACCTCCAAGAAGAGAATGCCGCTCTCAAGGCGACTATTGAACGCATTGGCCTGACCTGGGCTCTCTGGGTCTGCGAAGGTTGCGACTTCAACGGCAACCCACTCGACGACCTTAGCGAAGCGTTGGACGCTACTGAAGAACAAAAGCAAAAATGGCTTGATATCATGGACAATGAGGCTTGACTATGATACTGCGATACTGTATCGTACTCTCATGGAGCACACAAAACGCATTGACCAGCCCGTTATGAGCAGCGGATCACCTGAACCCCAGAGGCCTTTTTACGAGAATTGGATCGTTACTACAGGGATCGTTGTTTTCCTGATCCTTACTTTTTGTTTCTTGTCAACGTACCATTCTTCAGGATCTTCAACGACTACCGATACCTCCTCGAACACATCGAGCCAAGATCCCGCAGAAGTGGGCGACACGCGGACCATCGCTTCCAAGAACATCGCCTGCGCGTCCACCATCGAGAAGTTCGAGGCCTTCGCTCAAGCAGCGGTTGCCAATGACAACGATGGTATGACCGAAGCGCTTGCGGATGGCGTATCCCTCACCCCTGGTACGAGGGTCCTGATGATCGCGCAGAGCGGCTTCTTGCCACCGCTCATCAAGCTCCGCATTCTTGCTGGACCGAACCAAGGACGCGCTTGCTGGACCGACGAGAGCACACAAGGTCTCTTTCGATGAGTGTTTATGAAGATATCGTCAGGGAAATCTACCATCTCACCGATGACGGACGAACGCTTGCTCCTAGTGATCGGCAAAAAGTCGAAATGATTCTGCTCGGAGATCCGTATGAAGTAACAGAGGAAGACGAAACCAACCTCGTCGAGCTTCTCCAACGTAAGCGTGACATGGCGGCAATGAGCGACAAAAGTGGGTCCTCGATATGAAATTCAAGGCTGAGTTCGACCTTCCTGGCCTCGGAATGGCAACCGAGAAAGAAAACGGACCCTTTGCTGCCGTTGATAGCGGTACCCTCGTCGTCATCGACCCTTGCTACCTCACCGAACTTCTCGACCTCACTCCTGAACAAGAAGCAAAGTGGAATCGGTACTGGCCTCTCAAAGAAGATGGAGATGACGTTGAATCTTTTTCAGGAGGTGGGTTTACGAATGGACTAGTGCTCCGCGTCGGAGATGACGGATACTACTCGAAAGAGCGGCTTGCGGCTTTCCTTCTCAGTAGGCCAACATGATAAAGCACGACAGCCACAACGATTGGTTGGCCATCATTGTCGTCGTTATAGCCTTTACCGCGATTCTCACTGCATTTTCTGAGCAACCGGGAGCACAACCGTGAACCACATCATTTTCATGCTACAGGCGGTCATCGCCCTGCTACGAACCTACCCCGACGCACTTCCTACACAATCCATCGTCCATGCGAGTGTCTACAAAACCGACATGCAGTTCGAGAAGCGGATCGCCTACGTCAATAAGCAGAACAATCACCTCCGCCTTGAGAACGCAGAGCTTCGAGGATACCTGAAGGCCTTCAACCAAAACAAAGGCGTGGTCCCACCGCCCTTCTAGCTTACTGTCTAGCCAACCCCTTGGCCCTGCCCTTAACGGCGGGGCCTCTTCGTATGCTGTCGAAGCCGTGCTAGGGATGACCCCTAAAGTTCCGCCCCCGCCCGACGATAGACGCCCTATGGATATCACGCCTATCTTTGGACCCGAGCGCATGGCAGAGCGCCAAGGAGAGGTCGATTCCGACGCTAGGCTCTCCGCGTCGCGCGAGCTTCTTGAGGAAGCTGCTTGCTTACTCGCCGGGGTGCCTCCGCAGGTCGAGGAATCACCGCCCGTATTGCCTCAAGCTCCTGTTGATGGAGACCCTGAGACTGAAGCATCTTTAGAACCACGGTTTCCAGCTTGTCCATTCGATCCACAAGAGTTTCTTTGGTTCGTTTGGAATCCTGGGGCAATGCTGCCGGGTCAACGAGCAACTCCTCCGGGTGAATCCCAAGAGCCCGAGAGAGCGCAAGACCAACCTTAAAGGTGGGGACCTCTGAGTTTCCCAATTCTAATTGCCGTACGGTATTATCTACGACTTCCGCTCGTCGCGCGAGTTCACTAACCGTTATCCCGCGCTCTGCTCGCAGTTGCTTTAATCTCTTTGCCAACATAGTGTGTTTCATACATGGAGCATTATACCACGGTTGCTTGCTTCCGCAACACCGAAATGTTGCGGCACCCTGTTGCGTTCCAATGGGTTACCGTGCTAAAATCTATGGGCGGGAGACTGTTCTCACTTAAATTCCTAGTTAAGTGTTAGCCATGTCCTGCGAGAGCAAAGCAAGAACGAGGGCGAATGCAACCTTCAGGAATGAGCCAAGGAAGCATTCGCCCTTTTTCTTAGGTGGATTCACCTCTGCGCTTGATGACACTGTGACGATACATACCAGCGCTTACCCCTCTACCTTCACTAAGGAGTGCTACCGTGTTCTTCCAGAGCAAACCCAAATCCTTGAAGCTATCAGATCCTTACCGGACGGAGCGCTTACAGGATGCACAGCTATCCCTTGCTCGACTGCTTAAAGTCGAGAGGCTCGGCTATAACGTCACCATCGAACGAACGATAGCAGAGATTGAAGTCTCGCGCCTTCTTCCACGCTCTCCGGCCAAGCCATTCCACGGCCTGAAGATGCTTGCTGCAACGTGAGTATCATGCAGCGGGCGACCTCAACAGACGAAGGACGAATCAAGCAAGCGGCCTTCAACTGCGCTTTCGTACACCTACCCGAAACCTCAGAAGAGAACGATACCTATGTCTACTGCTTCGTGTCGCGCGAATCAGATCAAGTCTGCCTCATGTACGCTGCGCGTATTGGTGATTACCTCTTCCCACTCTCCACGTATCTGAAAGAGCTATCGTACCTCGCACAACTTTCACCAAGGCTCCTGGAAGCAACGATATGCGCGGCAATTCAATCAATCGTTGATCATGGCGAAGAGCAAGTTCTCAAAAAGTTCAGCGTCGGCGGTTCCGCCTGATGCTGCCTGATAAAAGCCCGACCTCTAAAGAAGCCAAGCTCCTCGCCCTCTTCGAGACAATCCAAGAGATGGAGCTTGCTGCGCGACACGTTGCCAACGACATGAGCATCGTCGAACTCTTCGAAGCTGAACGAGAGATCATGGAATACGTAAAACGCACCCGAACCATCTCATGCGAAGACATGAAAACACTCGCGATCATTCGCATTGCTGAGAAAATCACAATGGAAGACCTGACGCGGTGGCCCACCTAACCAATGAAAGGAGCATCGTATGACTGCTGAACTACTCCAAATGAAAAAAAACCTCCTCGAAGAGATGCCACTCGATAACGTCCTAGAGAACCGAGCGGCGATATTGAAGCGTCTCTTCGAAACGAAGGCGGACCTTGAGACGTTCAACGCTGAGATCATTCGCAGAGCACAGGAAAAGCATGCAAACGTCCTCTTTACCGACAGAGAGAAAGTCGAGGTCGCACGGGACAAGAAGATCCAGCATCGCTTCGATGTCCTTCGACGGCTCAAAGGGATGATCCCAGACGAACTCTTTGAAAAAGCGGTCTTTCAAGAAACCCCACCTCCCGTATGGAAAGCTGATACCGTGAAGCTCAAATGGATCGCACGAAACTGCGGCTCGGACGCTGCGGAGATCGTCGAACAAGGAATGCCATACGAAGAGGTGGGCACCCCTAAAATCACTGTTACTGTACTCGCTCATGCGAGCGCCCAAGCAGCGTAAGGAGGTCACAAACAAAGCCTGGCAGCTAAAGGCTGTCAGGCTTTCTGATGGGTCCTTTGAAGTCGAGGGAGGTAGTGGAGTGTATATCGTTCACCTCGATGGACTCGACGCACAACCCTTCTCCTGCACATGCACTGCCGGAAAGTTCGGTCGCATGTGCTCACATGCCATTAGCGCTCAACGACATGCACGACGGCTTCTTTTGCCAAACCAGCATGTTTTCCCAGAACGGTGTTACACCGAGAGCGTTACGCTCAAGAAAGAGAAACCTATGGCAACAACATCACCTCGTCGATTCTCACCAACGCGCCCCACAAGCAACTACGAATCCGCTCAACCCGTCCTCGTTGAAAACGGGCTCTACTACGGGTTCTTTCGTCTCTACCGTGAACCGGGATTGAAAAACAAGTTTCAATCCACCGAACAAGAGATGAAGATATTCCTTGGCTTCCTCGTGACACACGGCCTCAACGAGAAGCCACTCCCGAAGATCACCGAAGCGGGTTGCTTTATCCCCTACAAGTGGTTTTACTCCCCCGACAATGGCATGGTCTCTCGCTACTTCGAGTTTGAACACGCCCTCACTGCGCGGGATTACGCCACGAAGCAAGTGCTCTACGATACCCCGGATGAGCAACGGTTCAGCCTTGACGACCTTATCGGACGGCCCGCAATGCTCGAAATCGAGAAGTGGGAAAGAGCGAATAACGACGGTATCTATAACCTCGGTATCAAGTCGTTCAAGCCAATCCCGGCCTCTGCTCGCAAGGAGCTTGAACGCTTCTACAAGACCTTCGAGTTCGATATGAACGACAAGGGCCTCAAGCGGATCTCAAAGCCAACCCCGGTCTACGAAGACGAAGCTGCTGGAGCCGCGACAGCCTCTAGCAAACACTCGTTGCATGACGACGATGTCCCCTCTGAAGAAGATGTCCCCTTCTAGCGAACAACTATCCCGCATGGCCCCTCGGTTTTCACCGGGGGCCTTTCTTTTCCCTAAACAGGAGATGAACCAATGAAACAAGCAAAGAAGGTCAAAGCACTGAAACCTGATAGGGGAACAATGTCAAGAAGAATCGGTACGAGGTTGCGCCCATACATCGAGCCGAGAGAATGGCCTCCTGGTACTCTGCTCAAAGATCGCATCGACTCCCTGCTCGACAATGAATGGCGCACGATCCGAGAACTTGCTGATCTTGCGGACAGTAGCGAAGGTTGTACTCGGGAATATATCCAGATTCTCGTCCATCATGGACGCGTTGAATGCTCCTCCTCTCCTGGAGCCAACGGCAATACCCCGCATCGCTACCGCAAGAAACAAGAAGAAACCCATAAGGATTCCTTACAGGTTGCTTCTTAGAGAAACATGAACAGATTCGTGCGAAAGGGAAAGGGCCGTCTACGGATATACCCTTCCCTTCGCCCTATCTAACGTCGTACTCTTGCAGGCGTTCTGTTGGTATACCGAACCACAATCGGCGTCTTTGTTACCGGACCATTGATCGGGACTTGGCTTACCTTGAAGCTGCACTCGCGCACTGTGGGATCGACGAGGTACGCGATGTTCACCAGCGGTTGGCCACCAACACCCTCATTCGGCACGAACGAACACGTACTCTCCGAGACCTGAACCTCCGTGGTTCCTGGCAAGCTGACCTGGAGCGCACCATCCCCGGAGGCCGACAGAACAATATCGGGAAGGTTTCCCTGTTGCGTTCCATGCAAGTACGTCCAAGAACCATAGATCGCAGTCGGATGGATGATTGGTGGCAAGAAGTGCGTGGGTGCCTCTTGCGCTAACGCTGCACCCCCACAGAAGGCAACCAGAGAGAGGGTGCTGAAGGTGATTCCACCTATCTTCTTCAACGATAGCCACCCCGCTTCGGGTCCCGGTTCCAATCCCTACATGCAGGGACCTGCTCCCTCGCACCAATCGCCATACTCGCACAGTTCAAAGGTGCAGGCGTCTTATTCGGATCGGGTGGACAGCTTTGAAACGGGTGGTTCCCGGTTAGCACACAGGGCTCCCCTGGAATAGGGCCTTGCGGGCTCGTAGGAGCCGGAGTAACCCCGCACCCGGTTCCTGGGCCAGGAACACGAGAAGGAGGGCTTCCTCGCCCAGGAGCGGGCGTTGGAACGAAGGCGTAACAGTTCGGGGTGGGAGAGACAATCGGATGGTACGCTATGGGGTGCGGCGGTTGCTGCACAGCAAGCGCGGTGACAGGGGTGATTCCACCCGACACAAGGACAAGCGCTAGGGTGATTCCACTGATCGAACGGGACTTCAAGTGATCTCCTCACTGAGACGAAAAGCATTGGGCATGACAACCCGGTACGCCACCGCAACAGAACCACGCTCCTCATATTCTCTCGCGGTGGCGCGATACAACCGTACCACATCACGCTTCCTTGTCTTATAGGCCGTCAAGCCACCTCTTCCCGATGACAAATCCTGAAGCGATTAGGCCGGTTGTCCCTTTGCGGAGGTTCCACCCAAGAGTCCTCCGCGTCGGTCGAAAAGAAGCTGAATTTGATTGTCGAATTACCAAGTCAAAGCAATGTATAACCTTATGTGCACAGGAAGCTCGTACTCCTCCTCTGGGGGCATCATTATACATCTCACCCCCCTTGTTTTATTTTTCGTATAGTCTTTTACGGATTGCATTTGCTGGTCTTCTGGTAATTTTCGGAAATCCTCGTATGAAAATACACTTTCATCAAAAATAGGTCTTTTAGTAGTAATGTCCACTTCATATCGTGGATTATGAGTCTCCCTAACGTGTACGATACTATCGGGATACTTCCCCCATTTAACCTCTGGAGATACTCCCGCTTTCAGTTGCATAATGTAAATATAATTTACACCCTTTATTCTTTTCGTCTCAACAGCGCTATTGGCAATAGTCCTCCAGGTCTTCCCTTTGCTGTACTTTACTTCGACTCCGAACTCTCCGATTGCTATATCTGGGAAAGCCTGTGGATTGGCAAAGGTATCATTTTTCATAGAAGGATACTTTTCTTCTGCGAGAGCAATTACAACTACTCGCACCCTTGACTCGAACGCCTTGTTACTTTTAAATCCCGGTTTCTGCCGAGCCTCTACAGTAAGCTGCTTGCCCGCAACGTCTAAAATGTCCACCTCAAACTCACGAATCTCATCAATTTTTGTCATTCGTGGACCATTCCCCACGAATCCCCTCGAATCATACCAGCCAAGCAAGTTGAAACATATGCTTGCCTGGTTGACGCCCCTTATCCTCGCGGGTTACAATTAGCCTGCAAGTGACGTTACCCGACATGACGAATCAGATTGGAATAAGCATGAATGGCGATTCTGACGAAGAGACGGCGGAGATTCTACTCAGTGAAATATGGTGGATGTTCCCTGAAAGGTTCTGGTCAGACGACGAAGACGAGAGGGAGAAAATTAGAAAGCGGTTAGACTACGCTGCTACAATGTTGGATTTAATAGATAAAAACATCGTCAAGAGAGTAATACGGAAAAACCATTCATACGCGATTCCATTTATGTACTTCCAAGAAGTTAAGGAGTGCGCCGAGATAAGTGGAAGAAAAATGAATACTGATCCTTTTCCCTTCGAGCCAAAGGATTACTTCCCTGAAGACTTGGTAATTTGATCGTCGCGACATTGGTACTTGTGGGGAATTCTTAAAAAGCAGCTGCTTACTGCATTTGCAATATGCCATGCAAGCACAGGAGGGACAGCATTCCCAATCTGTCGTTCAGTCTCCCTTAACTTGGCGTCAAATATGAAATTATCAGGGAAGCTTTGAATCCGTGCAGCTTCACGCATTGATATCCTTCTGTCTAATGAATAATGAAATTGAATATTTCCATGGCACTCCGCACGAATCGTATGTCCAGGTTTATCGGCATGAAGTTTCCGATTGCCCTGTTCACCGCTTTTAACAGTAAGGCTCCAAATGTGATTGATGCGGTGGTCTGCTTTTAACTTTTCCAGGTCAGACAAAGCCTCTTTAGCCGTTATCCATGAGTCTTTAGTTCTCTCGGAAAATGGAGGAATAAATTTTCCAATTCCTTGAGAAGTCCCTACAATGAAAACCCTCTCTCTACTTTGCGGAACTCCATAGTCAGCAGCATTATATAAGGCATAAGACGTATTGTATCCTAAAGCTCTAAAATCTGTTAATATTTTAGAAAAAGATTCTTTATTGTTGTTCATTAATAATCCTTTTACATTTTTGGCAATAAACATGTTGGGCCTTACCAGATTGATAGCTTCAACCATAGCGGTGTAAAGACTGCTTCGTTTCCCTTTTATCCCGGCTCCTTTCCCGTTAATTGAAATATCCTGGCAGGGAAATCCACCGATTAATACGTCCGCACCTTTAGGCAGAGTTTTAATCATTTCCCAAACATTGCCACAATGAATATTTTCATTTAAGTTCCTTCTATACGTTCTGCAAGCTGATTCATTTATTTCATTCGCCCATATTACTTCAAAAGGCAAAAGTCGATATCTTTTCCCTAAAAAGGAGAATCCTCCCCTAAATCCTAAATCCATTCCTCCGCAACCTGAGAACATGGAAACAACTGATAGCTTCCCTTGACGGGCTTTATTCCATTTGCTTGTTTTTAAAAGCGAAGTTCCCTTATGTGAGCTATTGTGAGGGGATGTGTTTGAACCTATCAAGTGAACGGTCATAGTCGTTCGCTATTCTTTACATTTAAGGTCGTTCCTTGGTGGTGGAATCAAGCGAACGGTTGCGAAGGAGGACAACACCGCGCCGCAAAAACATCTCGGCCCTATGATCTACGGATCGGTTTGCAGCGGGATCGAGAGCGCCTCTGTTGCGTGGGCTCCGCTCAAGTGGAAATGCGCGTTCCTCTCGGAGATCAATCCCTTCCCCAGAGCCGTCTTACAGCATCGCTTCCCCTACACACCACTTCACGGCGACTTCCGCACCATCGAACCGGACACGTTCATCCCCATTGATCTCCTTGTCGGCGGAACACCCTGCCAGCGCTTCTCTCGGGCTGGACTTCGCCTTGGAATGAAACATGATCGAGAAAACCTCGCCCTTGAGTTTGTTCGACTCACTGCTCGACTCCGACCCAACTACCTCCTCTGGGAAAACGTCGAAGGAGTGCTATCCTCAAACGGAGGTATGGACTTTGGTTCCCTCATCGGGGCGTTGGGCGAATGCGGGTACAGTCTTGCGTGGAGAGTATTTGACGCGCAAGACTTCGGACTTCCGCAACACCGCGCCCGAGTGTTCGTTCTCGGATATTCTGGAACCGACCTCGGACGTGTCCAACGAATACTTTTTAACACCTCGGGTCTGCAAGAGCATTCTCAGAAGCGCCAAACGCAGACGGAAGAAACTGCGACCAATGCTCGAACTCGCTCTGCACGAAGTAGCCAACCTGACGCTCTCGCGCTTAACCCAAAAATAACACACACGCTCACCACACGAGGACTTCGACACTGCGGAGCAGACGAGCAGCTTATCGTCTGCGATACCTGGAATGACGACATTACCACGATCTCGCCATCTCTCCACACGCAGAGTCGCGCACAACTCAACCTTGGCCTCTCTAGCGCCTCTGAGACCCATGTTCTGCGTAGCACGACAAACCTCGCCTTCCGAAGCGAACGCTACCTCGTTCGACGGGCCACCCCTCGCGAATGCGAACGACTCATGGGATTACCCGATGATTGGACCGACGTTCCGTTCGAAGGAAAACCCGCACCCGATTGGCTACGGTTCCGAGCAATTGGGAATGCCATGGCCGTTCCTTGCGTACGATGGATCGGAGAACGCATCGAGCAGGACCTTCTTCGGCACAAGAAACGATAACCCAAAGGCGTATTGCCTTGACCTGGGCTAAGTTATCGTGATAACATTTTCTTGCGGAACTCCGCAAAGAAGAAAGAGCCTCTCCCTTCAAAGACGAGACTCTCGACACGTAGGAGCCTTAAAAAAGCCCCTACGTGTCCTCACTATAGCATACCGCGCTATGGAAGGACTAGTACCCTGGTGGAAAATCAAACCAACACCGACGACACCTGTCGCGATCTTCTCCTTCAACAGATCGAGACCATTCGCGAATCTCTTCGCATCAAATCAGAGCAAGAGTTTCATCGCGAAACAGAAAAATACCGGCTTGCACTCCAAGCAATCTCTGGAAATCATCACCCCATCCAAGAGACGCTACCAGCCACTTCGCAGGTGGAATCACCGCAGGTGGAATCGCCTTCCCCCGGTCTCTTTGATGCAACCACAACCAATGTTTTTTCACATCATGCGGCGGCGTCGCTGCTTCCACTCGTCCAACGACGCAAGACCTACAAAGAGTTCGCACCGTTTGAAGAAGATATCCTCGTGCGAGCAGAGCAGCTTATTCGCACCGAGTGCAGCACGAGCACCATGATGCTCCGAAAAGTCTTTCATTGGGGAACAGACGCGGCCCTTGCATGTCTGCATCAGCTTGTACCTCGTGGAGTCGTGCGTGAACTGCGCGAATCCAACATCGGCAAATGCACCACAACCAACTTCGACCGAAGCCCCGTATTCGAGATCGTTCCCCTTCCAACACCCGGTACGCGCACCGTCAACCCTGAACATCGCTACACCGGACGAAGCCACATTGACGACGTTCTCCTCGAAGAAGTGCTCCGCGTGGTACGGCTCCTCAAGAAAGCCACAACTTCACAAGTCACAGACAAAGTGCGCGTTCCCGCAAAGACCAGCCCGAAGGGCGTTCCACCCAAGATGTTGAGCGTCTGTGATCAGACCGCAAAGAAAGCACTCGACATTCACAAAGAACGCGGTAACATCATCCTCGTCCCAAAAAACCGCAAAAGCAGAAAGCTCGTCTGGGCTCCCACACCAGAACCAGCCGTCGAGCCAGGAGTTACACCTGCCGCGCCAACACCGGCTCTCCCCTGCAACACTTTGCCAACCCCTTACCACACGGTTGAAGAACTCCTCAAAGCACTTGAACCGCGTGGGTTCTCCTTCAAGCTCAATGGCAACCAAGGCCTCTTCGTCAAAGGTCCGGTTGGCAGCTTGACGGAGAGCGACCGAGCAAGCATTACGACCCTGAAGGACGCACTCATTTCCCACCTGCGAGGGTTGACAACCCACAATGCCTCTATGGTACCCTCTTCGTGAGGACGACGGCCCGGCCAGGCTTTCGTAACTCGAACTTGTGCGGCTGGTGCCGCAAACTTAGCACAAGAAGTTTGAAGGCAGAGTCGCGCTAGGTCGTCCCACCAGACGTTCCAAAACCTCCGCTTCTCGTCAGAGACAAGCGGAGGTTTTTTGCCATCATAGCGGAACGCTAACCCATCCCAAGAGTAGGACCCTGCAAGCAAGCGAAGACCCTGCGAGCATCTCACACGCGCAAGCGAAGCCAACCAAGAGCGGCCCCCGAAACGTCGAGGTACCGCTCCTAGCACTCCTGACCTCTCTCCCTACATTCTTCCCGGTTTGAAAAGAGAGAGGTCTCCAGAAGCCGCGACAGGCGAGGCCTGCATTGGCATTACGCCAAAAGTCGCGTCCGTGCTTCGCTATGTCCTTTACATAGTGTACCACGATTCCCTTCTGGATCAACGTCGTTACGACAAGAAAGCTAAGGGAAACCATACTATGAGCATCGCCACCGACCTGAGTCTCGTCACCGAAGTCCTCCTTGCAGATGGTTGGCATACCATTCTGCCCGGCTCGCTCACCGTCAATCAGCACGAACCACACATCTTCTCTTTCCGAGAAGTTCGTTGTGAAAAAAAATCTAACGGCATTCTTGGGACAAAGACCCTCCAAACAAAGGGACCAGCCACCTCGATTCTTGCATGGCGAATCAAGCCTGCACCGACTCTCAATGAGAGTAACACCCCCGCACTCATTGAGGACTCCTCACAGATCGGTGACGCATGAACGAGCTTCACATCTACGCACGCCGCTACGTTAAGCTCGGATGGTACATCTTTCCGATCAAACCCGGCACGAAAAAAGAACACTACCTCACCAATGGTTTTAATGGATCTTCCAACGATCCAAAGCAGATTGACGATTGGTGGACCCGGTGGCCTGATGCCAATATCGGCCTTGACTGCGGTAGATCCGGTATCGTCGTGGTCGATGTAGACACCAAAGACGGCAAAAACGGCGGAGAGTCGCTCGTGGAAATCATCCAAGGAGACTTTGAACCACTCGAAACTCCTGTAGCAATTACCTGGAGCAACGGACGCCATTACTTCTATACCGGCGAGTTTCCGCGAACCATCGACGCCTTCAAAGGACGCAACCTCCACGATATCGACCTCTGCGGAGGCGGAGGATACGTCGTCCTTGCTCCCTCTGTCGTCACAGAAAATGGCAAAACCGGAACCTACCGATGGGCACACGAGGAACAAGGCGAAGACCGACCTCCTTTCTTACCATTCCCACCAATCTTCATCCCGACCGAACAAGAGCGCAAGCGCCCACCCCTTCGGGAAGTAGACTTCCTCTACGAAAGAGGACGCAACGACGGACTCTACCGGAGAGGATCAGCATATAGAGGCCTAGGAAGCTCTCAGGCAGCGATTGAGGCCTCCCTACTCATAGACAACCGGGAACGATGCAGACCACCGCTAGAGGCCGCAGAAGTGGCAAAAATCGCAGAGAGCGCCGCTAAGCACGAGCCGAACGAGACGAAACCCCTCTGGGCCTCTCCCCAACATCTCTCGATCATCGCGTCGTCGCATGAATCCTACGAGCCGATGACCTACGATCAGCTTGCAGAGATGGTCAGCGCTCGCATTGATTGGATCATCGAAGGACTCCTCAGAGAATCAGGTCTCCTCCTCATGTCAGCAAAGCCTGGTGCCGGAAAGAGTGACCTGGCGCGGAACCTCGCACGCGCCATTGCTACCGGCGGAGAATGGGTCGGACGAACCTGCACACCGGGACGCGTTCTCTGGATTGGCCTCGAAGAACCACCAATGACACTCTTTACTCGACTCGAAGTAATGAACATGAACGGACTCGATATCACCTACCGGCATTCGGTCCCCCCAGGAAGCCAAGTAGCTTGGCTTGATACTGTCATCGAAACAGAAAAACCGAAGATTGTCATTATTGACACGCTAATCCATTTTTTTCCCGAAATCAAAGACGTGAATAGCTACTCCGATGTGACAAAAGCAGCACAAGCTCTCTTTGCACTCCGCACGAAGCACGGGACCGCCTTTTGCCTTTTACACCACAACAACCACGCAGATTCCCCCTTGGGATCGACGCAACTCTCTGGAATGGTCGATGCGGTTTTGAGCCTCACTCAGAACCAAGACGACACGCGGACCATACGATCTACCAAGATACGAGACGGCATTGTCATGGAACCCTCCGTCTTGGCCATGGACAAAGACACGGGGATCATCACCACCACAGAGCCAAAGTGGAAAGCAGATCAACGAGCAGCCGAACAGGCGATCCTTGCCCTCATGCAACCCGGCGTCGAACTCGGGCGGCAAGAGATTATCAACCAAAGCAAACGACGAGCGGAGATCGGACGGAGAGCCATTGACGCTCTCGTGAGTCGAGGACTCCTGGCTTCGCATGGTACCGGAACACGGAGCAACCCGAAGCTCTACTCCTTTATTGGAGACTCCGGTCGGGAGCTAGAAATGCGCCAAAACGCATGGGATGGTTGGTCGGACAAGTCGGAATCGTCGGACAATTCGGAATCGTCGGAATCGTCGGATTTACCGTCCTCCTCGGATTCGTCGAAATACCTCGGACTTGGGTCGGATTGCCTGTCCCAAGTTGTCCCAAGTTTTCCTATTCCTGTCCCGACCCCTAAAATAGGTCGGATAACTCGGACTAGCATAGGAACCCCTTTGTGTCCTATGCTTGGGACAGGAATACCGATGGGACGGGAATCCGATTCCCTCATAGAAATCGGAGAGGCTGAGAATGCTTTCATTTCGTCGGGACGGGAATCCGAAGGGCAAAAATCCGAGGAAAGTCCGAGTCAATTTGATGAATCCGAGAAGTCCGATGAATCCGATGAGGACGTCAAACCCGAGGAATCCGAGAAGTCCGACGATGCGGTTGATGCTATAGACGGGAAAAAGGATGCGTCAAAACACATTGGTATCGAATCGTATGTTCCGCGCCTCGATGAGACCCACAAAAATGCGTCAAAACACATTGGTATCGAATCGTATGTTCCGCGCCTCGATGAGACCCACAAAAATGGCACGGCAAGCAGCCTCCCCGTTACCCCGATCCGGAAGCCAAAGGCGAAGAAGCCTACACCCACCGAGAGCCCGCTCCTCGATCACGCGCTCGATGTACTTGGCGGCTACGAAGAGCCGGATGAACTGCCCTACCCTGGCGAATCCTAACCGGGTCGCCTGGAATGCCCGTAAAGGCCCCTAGATTGGCTCTGGTGAGACTTCTAGGGGCTGTCTCGACTCTGGGGTCACCAGACAATCCACACGTCAAGCACGCCACGAAATGCGGGGGGTGCGGACTCTGGTTCCTTGGCACCGATCCCCAAGGTTCCGCCAATCTCCTCAAAGCACACATCTCCCTCGCACCCTGCGAGCACTACGCGCACCCTACCCCACTCGAACTCCGCATGCGAACGGACCCTCTGCGACAGAGAGAGGATGGTCCGAAAGACAAAACGGAAGAATATCGTACGATACAATGCGCCCAACGCTTTTCCCCGTCGAAGACGTGAAGGCCACCGTCTGCTTTCCTAAACGTGTGCAATTGTGTGCATCCGCTTTCGGTTCGCGGTTCTTCCACGCGACTTTCCGTAGGTTTCCCTGGCGAAAGAGGTCTGCATGTCCCCGCGCGTTGATTCGGCTGTAGCCCAACCTATGTACGCTTCTCGTTTGGTTTTCGCGAGAAGGTAAAGGCATGCTACCACAACCAAGCAAGCGTTGCAAGGTGCTCATTGATGCACACGTTTGAAAATCTTTGAGCACATTAGTCTTTAACAGAGTCTTGCTCCTTACTAAAAAGAACCACCAAAGCTCCTTGACGATTAGACGGTGACGCGGTATAATGGTTTCATCGTCACTCGTTAACGAGGAGCACACATTTGAAGTATCGAGAGATTCGAGAGAAGCTGAAGGATACGGGCTTCGAGAAGGTACGGCAAAAGGGTAGCCATGAGACATGGTTCAAGCCGCCCGATACGATCCTAACCATATCAGGTCACGACCGAGACACGCCGCCAATCGGAACCGAAAAACAGATCAAGAAGCAAGCTGGATGGGGGAAATAGCATGAGATATCTCGTCGTTTTCGAGAAACCAACAACCGATGAGCGCGGAGAGCAAAGCGATTTCGGTGCATATTCTCCCGATCTACCCGGTGTGTACGCGGTCGGCAGCACGTTTGAAGAGGTGCAGCAGCGTATCCACGAGGCTATCGACTTCCATATCGAGTCCTTGCACGAACTAGGCCTCCCTGCTCCGCAACCGTGGGCAAGCGAGTATCACGATATTGCGGTCGCTTGACCGATAGTGCTAGATAGCAGAAAGGGCCTTCGTTGAAAAACGGGGGCCTTTTCCTTATCTCAAAAATAGCATCACAAACCGCTTGACGAGCTGACGGTGATGCGGTATCATAGCCTCATCGTCACTCGCTAACCATGGAGCACACAACCATGAACATCGTGGAAACGTCCCTGACCTTCGACTATAACAACTACGCCAAGCTCTCCACCGTCGCGCTTATCAACGCATGGGAGAAGCTCGACGATACCTACCACGCCCTAAAAGGGCTCGACCGGAGCCTTGCCAACGCAACCCTACAAAAACTCGAAGCAGAGCTTTCCAAGAGAGGGGCGCTATGAGCACGTACTCCTACCGCATTGGCGAACCTTTCGACGGAAACTCAACGAACGAAGGGCACACGTTCCTCGTCATCATCTTTCGAGAAGATCGTGAGGGAGGCTTTTGTAGACTGATCGAGGCCTTACCACGAATAAACCACGAAGCAGCACTCGCGGAAGTCAAAAAACTTATCACCAGACACGAAGCACGAGAGAAGCTCCGCCTCCAGAACGCGGTTCTCTGGGCGCGTCGAAAGAAGCAAAAGCTCATTGACCAATCACTTGCACGAAAGGCAGAAAAAAAACTTCGCAGACCCTCTTTACATTCTGACGGTGAGGCGATACAGTATCCTCATCGTCAGTCGCTCGCAACGAGGAGCACACAACACCATGAGCATGTTGACGCACGTCAATTGGGACCAGGCAACCACATCTGAACTCCTCGACATACTCCGCGAAATGGATCGCGCTCGCAAAGAGATCGAACACGTACTCGAAGAACGACACCTGCCCGAAGCTGAAGCACGTAAGTTACTTGGTAATCTCGAATGGGAGACCGAGGAGAAAACTCCGTGAAAGCCCATTCACTCACATCACACAAGGAGCACACAACATGAGCACTGAGTACACGGCAACATGCGGATGGACCAAGCGCGGTGCCTACTATCCTGTCGTCGCCTCCTGCGGACATTACGAAGCCCGCTACATGGCGAACGACAAGCACGTTGAGTCCGGTATGCCATGCACTTCCTGCAACCCTATGGGAAGACCCGTAAGCACACGCTACGACACCAAGGAGGCCTGTCTCGAAGCATGCGCGGCGAAGCGACCATGAGGACTACACCCGTTCCGTGGCACCTTGCAAAGAGCGTACCATTCCAACACGGCGGGGCCTTCTGCGTTCTTTGCAAAAAGACCATGAAAGAAGGAGTAGTCATGCGGTCTATTCACATCATAAACGGAGGGAGCGACATTCTCCACCCTGGAGACGAAGCCGCCTACATACCAGACGAGGGAGACGTTGGACTTCACGAGATCGGCAACGATTGCGCGAAGAAGATTGGCCTCGAATGGACCGTGAAAGCTTACCCGAACACACTACGACACTGAGGAGGCCTACCGTGAAATCTGTAACCACAAACGATAACAATGGAGCGCCCCCTCTACGGGTGCTCCGCTCCGATCAAGTCGAAAAGATCCTTGGCGACGATGCATTCCTCGCCGTCGAAGTCGGCAACATACGCGAACAACTTGCTGGCTATGGCATCGTTCTCGCGCGGCGCAACATACCCGCGTTGTCAAAGTCAGAGCTTCAACGCCTGCGACGGCACCGCAACGCCGATTCTGGTTTGTGCATGTACTCTGCCCAACATGGCAAAGCAACCCACGGAACACGATGCAACGCCTGCTACGAGGTAAACCAAGAAAATCTCAAAGCACGTCGAGCAAAAGCACGTAAAGCAAAGAAAAAATAGGCTGTCATATCGCTTTACATCTAGACGATGAGGTGATATAGTAGCTTCATCGTCACCCGCTAGACAAGGAGCGCATGACATGCAAGTTTTACCGATAACAACCGAAGTTCTCCACTGCGAAATGGATAGAGACTGCGCTTCCGACGTAACCCATATCGGCTCAAAAGGTTACCTCTACTGCGCGAATCACGCCCCTGATCGTCGTCCGGGGGAAGGGTGCCGCGCGTTGAAGGGTTGGGAGATTGCTCTTCTTGAGTCCGGTCAACCTGTTCCGTCATATAAGCCAATCTCGTTCAAAACGTACCTTATTACCAAAAACAAGCGCAACCTCGATGGGTACAACCTATCGTGACAACCTCACCGAAAAACAGGGAAGAGGTCTCGGGGAACCGGGCCTCTTTTTCTTTGTTCAAACCGCTTGACATGGTGACGGTGATGCGGTATCATAGCCTCATCGTCACTCACTAATCAAGGAGCACACACACATAATGAACGCATACGAAGAGAAGCAAGAAGCCCGCAGAGACCGCCTCGAAGCACGCGCTCGCAAGCTCAAGATCGAATCAAGCGACTTGTTCGGCAGAGCACAGAGCATGGCGGAGATCATTCCCTTTGGGCAACCGATCCTTGTCGGGCATCACTCCGAAGGAAGAGACCGCCGGTACCGGGGACGCATCCACGGCACTTTCGCGAAGGCCTTTGCTGCACAGAAGAAAGCAGAAGAGCTTGCAGGACGCGCAGCAAGCGTGGGAACCGGCGGCATCTCTAGCGACGACGAGGACGCTATCACGAAGCTCCGCGAGAAGATCGACAAGGAAGAGAAGTTTCTCGCGGAATGCAAAACCGTGAATAAGCTCGTGAAGAAAAAGGATCTCGCAGGACTTGCAGCACTCGGATTTAAGCAGTCAACCATCGACGCACTCTTCGTTCCAGACTACGCGGGCCGCGTAGGCATCCCAAGCTATTCAATCACAAACAGAAGCGCGAACATCCGTCGAATGAAAGAGCGGATCAAAAACCTTGAAGCGCTCGCGGTAAAACCTGCCATGGAAGATCTTGAAGGCACCCTCCCAGACGGCAACGCGTGGACCATCCACGAAGATGCAGAAGAGAACCGCATCGTGATTCGATTCGACGAAAAGCCGTCGAAGGAAATGCTTCTCAAGCTGAAGCGCAACGGGTTCAATTGGTCGCCAACACGCGGAGCACACGTAAGGATGCGCGGAGGGTACGCCCTCTTCTCCGCTAAGGACGCGGTCGGCGCGAACTAAGCACAACGAGGCCTTCGGTAAAACGGAGGCCTTTTTCTTTGCTCAAAGTGCTTGACATATTGACGATGAAGATTTATA
>Ga0302326_10005971_pt1 | contig 27520 bp, 27 predicted proteins | sample Palsa_T0_3_FD_202264 | JGI IMG/M metagenome (GOLD analysis project Ga0302326, IMG submission 202264) | Peat permafrost microbial communities from Stordalen Mire near Abisko, Sweden - Palsa_T0_3 | ecosystem: Environmental > Terrestrial > Soil > Palsa > Peat permafrost | place: Sweden: Abisko... | reverse complement strand
AACGTCACAAACCAGGCAGCCGACAACATCACGCATCAACTGGAAACCGGACATTTCTATTGCGGCTAAGGGGTGACATTTCTATTGCGGCACAACAATGCGGCGTGGGGGCAAGTTGTTTCCAACGGGCACGCCCCGTAAGATCAACGCCTTGGTTCATGAACGACCACCCGAACAAACACATCCGAGCAGCGATCGATAATGCGCTGGATCGTGGCTGGCGGCTGGTCAAATCGGGTCCGCGTGCCCACGCGTGGGGCCGGCTGTTTTGTCCCGCGCAGGTGCGCGGCGGTTGCATCGTCAGTGTGTACGGCACGCCCCGCGTTCCCGAACACCACGCCGCCTATCTTCGGCGGCTGGTGGATGCCTGTCCGCACTAGCCCGCCAGCAGTATCGATGGAGCCGCTATGAAGATTTATGAATTCAACGTAGTGCTGAAAGACACGACGCAAGTCACCGACGACCAGGCCGATGCCCTGTTCCACGCGGGCTGCCAGGACGGCACGCCCGCATCGTGCAACGGCACCGCCTGGGTCCACTTCGACCGCCAGGCCGCTTCACTGGAAGAGGCGATCCGTTCCGCCGTCAGCCAAATCCAAGCCGCCGGCTTTGCGACCGCCAAAGTCGAGATCGACGCCAACGCGATGGCCCTGCCCTGAACCGCCGGATCCAATTATGATCATTGGAAAGTGAGCAGGCCAGAAGCTGTTAAGGTGACATCCACCTTTTACTCCTGTGGTCATCTCGTTGATTCCTGTACCTTCGGCCTTCCCCGCGGATTGAAAGTGTACTCCAAGCCCATCCGGCCGGCTATTTTCAGCGTCCAACCGTCGCTGCCCAGCGGCCGGCCACGCTCAAAGCTCAGCTGCAGCCCCTTCTGCTCCGCCGGTGCGACTGGCTCATTCACCAAGGTCGTCCAGTTGCGCGGGCGGTCGATCGGCCATTCGTCGAGCAGTTCCGTGGCACCGGGGTGCGACACCGGGGTGCCATTGACCTGGGACAGTGGTCGAAATGGTAGTGTTGATTGAAACAGGGTTTAGACAAGTTTGGCCGGCTCGCGGGGGACGCTTTTTGGCTTGAAAACGTCCCGGAAGGTGCCAGATGGTGCCAAAGAGTGCCACGCGAAACCGCCGAATTCGGCGAATAGCGCCATTTGGATGACGGACAGCGGCGCCGGTGCACGCGAAAGCCGCCCTTTTGCGTTCGAAATGGTGGTTTCCGGCACCCGTTCGCGCAATCTTTCACTTTTAACTTTTAACTTTGGAATGCACCGAAGTTCGAAGTTCGTCGTACGCAGCCGAAAGTAACGCTTTTTTCCGGGGCTGATTTTGTGATAGAGCACGCTTGGAGAGTAATGGATAGTTGATAGTGGATAGTGGACAGTGAAGGGTGGACCGAATGCGATTTGATCGGGCGGAGGCGAAGGGCCGCTGGGAGAGAATTGCCGTCTACTGTCACGTGCACGGGTCGGCTGCGCCGTGCGTGGGGCGGCTGCGGATCCCATGGGCGGGCAGCGAGTTACGCCGGCACGCACCGTGCACGGGTCAAAAAACTGTCGCGCCACGGCGCATGAGCGGACAGCGGAAGCGGAAGACGAAGGGATCTGGCTTGTCGATGGTCGTTCGCGAATCGAAATCACCCTCACCCCAGCCCTCTCCCGGAGTACCGGGAGAGGGGGCAGGACGCGCTGGGGCGAGACAGTGGAGCAGGTGACAGTAGACAGTAGGGGGAAAAGAAAGAGGAGCAAGAAGCCGGGAGCCAGGAGCCAGGAGCCAGGAGTTAGGAGTCAGAAGCGAAGAGAGGACCGAGTCGCGAAGCTGGCTCACTCTACTGTCTACTCTCAACTGCTCTCCTCTCTCGCGCAGCGCCCCCGCTGGCGCGAGATAGTAGAGGAGGTGACAGTAGACAGGAGAGTGGGGCAGATAAGGGAGCCGGAAATGGGAAGTCTGACTCTACTCACTGCTGTCCACCGCTCTCCTCTCTCGCATCGCCCCCCTGTCCGTCTACTTTCCGCTGTCTACTGCTCTCCTCTCTCGCGCAGCGCCCCCCGGGGGGATGTAAAGATTTGTCAGGTTTTGTAAAGCAGAGGGAGCAGGGCCACGCACGGAGGCATCCAGCGCGGCGGTCGCGGCTCGTGTGGCCAGCCGCTCGGCGAGTCCTCCGACATCTGCTGCCGCCCGTAAAAGGTTGCAGGATGCGTCCGGGTCGAGAAGATCACGTCGCGGTGATGACGACGCGATACGGGCAATCTGGTCGGATAGATGAATCGGCATGTTATGCTGAGGGTTCAGGGTTCTGAAACGGAGTCTTCACCGCGGGAAGAGGAAACGAACCATGATCAGTCGACGCAAGTGCGGTCTCTTATTTCTGGCATCGATGACGTTCGTCGGCCTCTTTTGGGGGGCAGCGCTGGCAGCTGACGCCTCGGGATCAGAACAGGCTGCGGGGACGGGGAACGGCACTGAAACCGGATCGGCCAAGCCGGTACCGGCGTTCTCGACGGCCGGCTTCTACGCCATCCCGGAGAGTCCCCGGAAAGTGGTGAATTTCAATCCTGGCTGGCGGTTTTTCAAGGGAGATGTCCCTGGGGCTGAGGCGCCGAGTTTTGACGATGCGGCGTGGGCGGCTGCGGACTTACCGCACGGGCTTGAGACCCTCCCCGAGAATGCGAGCGGTGGAGTGAATTACCAGGGCCCCGCCTGGTACCGCAAACGCTTCGCCACCCCGGCGAATGCAGCGGGCAGGGAACTCTATGTTTATTTCGAAGCCGTCATGGGTAAAGCGAAGGTCTGGGTGAACGGCCAGCAAGTCGCCGAACACTTCGGCGGGTATCTCCCGTTTGTCGCGGAGATTGGGAAACAGCTTCACACCGACGGCACGTTGAATCTCATCGCCGTTCGGGCCGACAACTCGAACGATCCCGATTACCCGCCGGGCAAGCCGCAGTACGACCTGGATTTTGCCTACTTCGGCGGCATCTACCGGGACGTCTACCTCATCTCGACCGAGCCGGTGCACGTGACACTGACAGAACTCAGCAAAACCGAAGCGGGTGGCGGCGTTTTTGTCGGCGTTGAAAAGATTGATGGAAAGAGTGCGTCGCTGAAAGTGCGAACGGAAGTGGCCAATGACACCGCGGAGACGCGCGTGCTAAGACTGCGAAGCGTGCTGGAATCCGCCGAGGGCCAGCCGCTGGTGACGGCGGAGCAGACGCTGACACTGCCGGCGGGAACGGCGCAGGAGATCGCCCAGCCGCTGGAGGTGACGAACGCTCATTTGTGGTCTCCGAACGATCCCTATCTGCACAACCTGCGCACCGAGGTGTTTGATGGAAATGGCAAAGTCGTCGACAGTTTTTCCACGCGATTCGGCATTCGATTGTTTGAAATGCGCGTGAAGGACGGGCTGTTCGTCAATGGCAAATACATCGGTGAGAAACTGAGCGGCGTCAATCGCCATCAGGACCATCCATATGTCGGCAACGCTTTGCCAAATTCCGGACAGTGGCGCGACGTGCTGCTGCTGCGCCAAGGGGGGTGCAATGTCGTGCGGGCGGCACATTATCCGATGGATCCGGCGTTTCTCGATGCGTGCGACGCGCTCGGTATGCTGGTCACAACGGCAAATCCTGGCTGGCAGTTTTACAACGACAAAAACCCACAGTTCAAAGAACGCATTCTCGATGACACCCGCAATCTCGTCCGCCGCGATCGCAACCGTCCTTCGGTATTCCTCTGGGAAACAGCGCTGAACGAGACGGATAACCAGCCGCCGTCGCTGAACCATGAGATGCACCTCATCGCCCATGCGGAAGATCCTTTCCCCGGCTTCTTCACGGTGACCGACATCGACAAGGCAGCCGCGGCGGGAATGGATGTCTACTACCACGGCTCTTCCACCACCCACAACTCATTCACCCGCGAATACGGCGATGGCGGCGAGGTGGACAATTTCTACTCTCAGAACGCGTCGACCCGGGTCAGGCGCGACTGGGGAGAGCAGGCGATGCTCGGCCAGGCGAAGATCCGGGCCCGCGATCTCGACAGCGTCTACTCCACGTCCCCCATTCGACTGGGCGCGGCGCTCTGGTGCGGAATCGATCATCAGCGCGGCTATCATCCCGATCCGTTCCTCGGCGGCCTGCTCGACGAATTCCGTATCCCGCGGTACGCATACTATTTGTTCAAGTCGCAATATGGTCCCGACTTCAAACTGCCTGGCATCGAAACCGGGCCGATGGTTCATATCGCCAATGAGTTGACGCAGATTTCACCGGCGGATGTCGTCGTCTACAGCAACTGCGAGCAGGTGCGACTGACCTGGCTCGGCGAGGTGGTTGCGACACAGAAGCCGGATGCCCAATATCCGCATCTTCCCCATCCGCCGTTTACGTTCCGCAATCTCTTCAGCTTCGCGACGATCAACACACACTGGCGCGACAAAACCGGCAAGATCCAGATGGTCGCCGAGGGACTGATCGATGGGAAAGTCGCGGTAACTGAAGTGAAGAAGTATCCGGAGCGTGTCACGGGTCTGCGCGTGACGGTGGACGACGATGGGATCGGGCTGACCGCGGACGGCTCTGATTTTGTGCGAATCCGCGCCGACGTGGTGGACAACAAAGGGGTGCTCAAAGTGCTGTCAACGGCCGATGTGTCGTTTGAGGTGGCAGGACCCGGTGAGATCATCGGCGGCGAATTCAACCATGCGAACCCTATGCGCACCGAATTCGGCACCGCCACCGCGCTGCTGCGGTCGACGTACAAGCCGGGCCTGATCAAGATCACAGCGTCCGCCCGCGGGCTGGCCTCCGGCGAAGCGACGGTGACTTCCGCCGCGCCGGCGTTGCCGCTCGCGTTTGATCAGACCTATGCCGACAGCTCCGTCCGTCAAGCTGCTGGTTCGCCAGGCGCCGCCGATGCCCCGCATGGTTCTGGCGATCTACCCAACGACGTGAAGAAACTGCAGGATGAAGTGAACCGCCTGCGCCTGGAACTCACGAGCAAGGAGCAGGATATCCAGGAGTTGCGCAGCCAACAGAGGAAGTAGAAGCCAAATGAGTCTCTGGAGCGTTTTCACCTGACGTGTATCGCTTGCTGGTCGAAGCCTCGGATGTACATCCGCGGCTCCACGCATTTCGGCGCGATCCTAAATGAAATAATTCGCGGCCTTTGTCGATTGTTCGTAGCAGGCTGCGTAGGCTATTGCAACCGCGTCACGTGTTGGTCCAACCGCAGCGAAGACTCAATCGAAACGAAGAAATCCTTGCCGCTTTGGAAACGGCGATGGATGATCGTCGTTTGCGGCGTCGCAGCGACGGAATGGAACATTTCCAACGGAGATGATCGATGTTCACGCAACGGAATTACCTCGTGGCAGCCGCCGCTCTGGCGCTGCTGGCCTTGGCTGGCTGTCAGAACTCCGCGCCGACTACCGCGCAGTCGAGTGCGGCTCCTCAGCGCGCGATTGTTGTCACCGGGAATACCGGCAACTATACGGTCTTCCTGTCGTCGGTCGATCCCAACGATCCGGTAGTGCTTTGTTCTGCCGGCACCACCACGGTATGCCCTGAGTGCAAGGCTGCGGCGATCAAGTACTTCCAGACCGGCGTGCTAGATCCCAAGTGCTCGCGCACCGGCGCCACCAGATCACCGATCGTGGCGGTCGACACGAGCGTCGGCCACCAGTAGCCCGACCCAGAGGCGTTCTCGATCACACAGACGTTTCGCGATCGACGTTCGGAATCTTCCTGCGTCGCTTGATGCCTCTGCGCGCGATCGCCGCACATGCATCGGGAAAATCCTTAGTAGCTTTTAAAATTGTTGGTATTTTTGACGGAGTGCGGTGCTCCACCTATGATGCGCGAGCCAACTGCGCTTCACAAATACGTGAGGAGATTCGTGCATGCAAAAACGAGGGTCGGGGGCGTCTGTCAGGGAATTGGATGGGCTGGTCGAGTTATTCAGGCTTTTATCGGATAAGACACGCCTCAATATTTTACTTTTGCTCGCCAAGGGCGAGCGCAACGTGACGAGCCTTTGCGAGGAACTGGCTCTCCCGCAACCGACGGTGAGCCATCACCTGGGGTTGTTGCGAATGCGCAATCTCATCAGCAATCGTCGCAATGGAAAGCAAGTTTTCTATGGGCTCAATGGTCAGGTCGTCCCGGATAGAGCCAGTGGACTTCAGATCGGGGCGCAAAGCTTCAACGTGATCATTTCCGAGCGCGAATAAGTCCCCCACATCAACGGCGTGTAGCCCGGCGAGCATGCTCACCGTGTCTGTGAAGGCAGCGCAGCGCTGCCATCACAGCGACATTGCGATTACTCGCGCGCCATTTCATCGCGCAGGCGGTGTCCGGTCAGACGGATGAACACGTCCTCCAGCGTTGGCTTGCCGACTGAGACGGAATCGATCAATCCCGGCGCCGCTTCGATGAGCTGCGGGACAAATTCATGTCCGCGGAGGCGTTCGAGCCGGAGCGTCTGGTCGACTTCGATCGGCTCGATGCCCAGCTTTTCCCGCAGCAGATCGCGCAGTTGAGCCGGATGTTGCGTCGCCAGGGTAATCACGTCGCCGCCGATCTGTTCCTTGAGCGCAACCGGCGTATCGCATGCCAGCAATCGGCCCAGGGCCATGACGGCAAGCCGGGTGCATCTGTCGGCCTCTTCCATCAAATGCGTGGTGAGGAGAATCGTGACACCCTCGTCGTGGTTGATCTGCCGCAGGTGTTGCCACAGATCGATGCGTGCGGCGGGATCGAGCCCGGTGCTGGGCTCATCGAGAAGCAATACGCGGGGGCGGTGCAGCAATCCCTTTGCCACTTCCACGCGCCGCCGCATTCCGCCGCTGAAGCGTTCGACACGCTCAGCCGCGCGGTCGCCCAACCCAACGGCGGTAAGCGCGCGGTCGACGCGTTTTCGGAGGTCCGCCCCGCGCAGGCCATAGAGATGGCCCTGATGCTGGAGGTTTTCCCGGGCGGTCAGTTGCCTGTCGAGGCTGGGGGATTGAAAGACCACGCCGAGTCGCGCGCGGACGAAATCGCGCTGGACGGCCGGGTCGACCCCGATGATTTTCACGTGCCCGGCGGGGGGCGGGATGAGCGTGGCAAGGATGCGGAAAAGCGTGGTTTTGCCCGAGCCATTGGGGCCAAGGAAGCCGAAGATTTCGCCGCGTTCCACCGACAGTGACAGGTCATCCAGCGCCTTGTGTGTGTCGTAAGCATGGGTGAGATGAGCGATCTGGACGATGGGGTCGGGCATGGGATTTTCCTTACACCGTATTCAGACGGACGACTCGCTCCCTCTCCCGGTACTCCGGGAGAGGGCGGGGGTGAGGGTGATTTCGGACGTGCGATAGGCTTACTTTTACGAGGCCTTCTTCGGCATAACGGACGACTTTGTACGCTCCAAATCACCCTCACCCCAACCCTCTCCCGGGTTACCGGGAGAGGGAGACGATATAACCTGCTAACGTGAGAACCTTAGGTTCAAACTTTGCGTCTTACCTTCCGTCACAGTGACCCGCTGCGTCAGTTCGCCCAAGCGTTCCTGCCAGGCGACGACCGTGAACGTGCCGGCAGGAATCTTGTCGATCTCAAACCCGCCGCCCGCATCGGTCACCGCGAAGTACGGGTGATCGAAGACGCCGATCCATGCCCGCATCCATGGATGCACGTCACAGTTCACCGAAAAGATTTCCGGCTTGTCGAACACCAGATCGTGCTGCGGCACGGTTGCGGCGGATGCGAGCTGGCTGAAGTTCGAAGGGTTTTCAAAGGATCGAACGTTCACGTTGTGCATAAATGGATCTTCGGATTCAACCCGCACCACCTGCCCGGTCTCCACCGCCAACACATGCGGCCGATATCGGCAAGCCACTTGATCCAGCACCGCCGGCGCCCTAGCCGCTCCGCCGCCCACGGCCGGGACATCCTTCAGATAGACGATGACATTCCGCAGTCCTCCCTCTGCGCCGACCACAACCGATTCATCCGGGAGCCCCTGGGGATGAAGCCCGGCGCAATCGGCAACGGCGGAAACGTCGATCGGCGGAAGCGACGGCGGCGTCCCGCTGAGCAGAATCCGCCCGACGATTTTCCCCGAGCCGGCCGCGGGGGCCGTGGAGGGGGCGGTCGATGGCCCAGCCGTCGCAACATGCCGCTGGTCACACCCCAGACCCAAACCAACCAACAGCATGGCCAGAAGACAATGCCGCGGGGAGTGCATCATCAGATCTTGTCGACCATCATCACGCACAGAAGCAATGGCAGATAGAAGATCGACGCCAGGAAGAGCTGGCGCGCCTCGGCGCGTGCCCGGCTGATGGCGCAGAGCACGCCGAACCCGGCGAAAATAGCCCCCAACGCGATCGCGGCGGTAAGGTAAATCACGCCTGCCGTGTGAAAGAGCGTCGGAAGCAGACTGACGGGGATCAGCGCAGCGGCATATAAGACAATCTGGCCTGCGGTTGTGCGGAGCGTGGTATCGACCACCGGGAGCATCTTGAATCCGCCGGCGGCATAGTCGTCCCGATACAAAATCGCGATCGCCAGGAAATGCGGCATCTGCCAGAGGAAGAGAATTCCGAAGAGCGCAACCGTTTCCGGAGACAGCGACCCCCGTGCCGCCGCCCACCCCATCACGATCGGCACCGCACCGGGTATCGCCCCGACAATCGTGCAAAGCGTGCTGTATCGCTTGAGCGGCGTGTAGATGAGCACATAGCTCGCCAGCGTAAACGCCGCCAGCGCCGCGGTGAGCAAATTGACAAAAAACCCAAGCTCCAGAATGCCGACTATCGCCAGCAGCACGCCCCACATCAGCGCTTCGATCGGCATCACGCGCCCGGCGGGAAGCGGGCGATCCTGCGTCCGCACCATGCGGGCGTCGAAGTCGCGCTCGGCATATTGATTCAGAACGCTGGCGCCCGCGGCCGTCAGAGCGGTGCCGGCGAGCGTGTTGAAGAGCCGCGACCAATCGTTCCAGCCGCGAGCGGCCATGAAGTAGCCGACGCCGGTGGTTACGACGACCAGGAAATTCATTCGCGGCTTGGTGAGCGCGACAAAATCGCCGATGCGGGTCGCCGGAGCCGTTGCGGCGCGCGAAACTGCGATGGCTTCATCCATGTCCGCAACGAGCGTCGCACTCTCCATACGTTTGCACCTATCCAGGAACCAGGCCCGATTGATTCGCTTCCGGCGGGATGCTGCTGTTTGACGCCAAGCCGCTGCGCCATGCACCGCGGGGAGCATACATCCGCACCGCACAAACGAACATGGCGAATGTGGTCACCAGGACCAGTGCGCCAACTGCAACATGGGCGCTGGCGACATCCGCAGGTTTGCGGAAGATGACAGTCAGAACGCCCAACGTCAACTGCAACAGCAGCAGGCAGCCCAAAATCACCGCCAGCGCCGGCAGCGGCCCGCCGCGATGATGGCGCAGGACACTGAGAATCAGAATCAAAAGCAGGGGGGTGACGACCAGCGCGCCGATCCGATGGGCAAAGTGCAGCCAGATTTGCCCGAGGGTGACGGGATCGAGATTCAGGTCCCACGCCCGCAGATGATTGGCCGCCTGGAGTTGTGCGGTGGTGATGGGGGGAAGCAGTTTGCCGTAGGAAAGGGGAAGATCTGGGATTGCCAATCCCGCATCGTGGTGGCGCATCGTGGCCCCGATGATTAGTTGAAGATAGATCGCCAGCACGCAGACGCCGGTGAACGAGATAAATCGCCGGGCGGCGGGAAACATCATTGTGGCTCGCGGAGCGCCGATCCACCACCGTGAGCTGGCCAGCGCCGTCAGCGTCGCCAGGCAGAAGAACGCTTGGGCGACGCATGCGTGAATGATCGCCAGATCGAGGTTCACCAGCACCACGCGCAATCCGCCTAGCGCGCCTTGGAAGATTACTCCTCCAAGAACGGCAAGAGCGAGGTATTGCACGAATCGCCGCGGCGTTTCCAGCCTCCGTCGCCCCAGCAGCTCGCGCCGCCACGCCCAGCCGGCCAGGCAGAGGGAGAGAAATCCAACCACCGTCCCCATGAGCCGATGCGTGTGCTCGTAGAGAATCCCGCCGATCCAGAGCCGCGGCGGGAAGAGGAACATGTTGTAGTGATAGCTGTTCGGCCAGTCGGGGACCGACATCCCCGCATGATGCGACGTAACCAGGCCGCCCATGAAGATCAGCGGGAATGTCGCCAGTGCCGTCAGCAGCGCCAGCAGATGCAGGGCGCGATCATACACCCCGTCGCACAGCTCGCGGCGGGAATAGGTCAGATCCGTGCCGGCGTCGAACGGCGCTGAATCGCTCCAAGATCCGGGGGCAGCGTGTGCACCAGCGTTTATCACCGCAGCAAACTCCTCAACGGCCCAGTTGGTCAACTCGCGTGCGCCCGGCTCGGCTTCGGCCGCCGCTCGCCGACAGCAGCTCCCAATCGCAACATCGAAATAGGATAGTCAGCCGGCCGGTCCAACGGTGCCGGCGTCCTACTTTCGCTAGATTTGAAAGTGAGATCCGAGGTTGTTTTCCCTTTTGGACGGTGGTTTTTGCGTTATTGCGATGAATGCGATTTGTCCGGAAGCGCCGGTTACTTTTTCATGGCCTCGACTACGATCAATTTTCGGAGTCGAATGGACGGGGATAATACACCGCAAAAGCGGCGTTGTCCCACCGAGTGGCGGTCCGTTCGTGCTCGGTTGCTCAAAGATGTGTTTTCGCCGTTCTACCCTTGTACGGCCGGCCTTGCGCCGTCCCTGCGCCATCGTTCCAGAATCTCTCGGCTACGGCCGGGCTTAGTGGTGCCAAGATCCTTCAACAGTCGGTCCTCCGCAAGTCGCACGAGTCTGGAAACGTAGTGGGACGCCTTTTCAGCCGACAGGCCATCGATGTCTTGCGTTTTCTCGCGCGTCACAATCTCTTCAATGATCTGAAGGCCCAGCTCGGCCTCCTGGTTTGTCGGTTCTGTGTCAACACCCTGGATAGGGAGTGCCTTGCGAAAATCCCCCATATCGTGACGGTGAACAATCAACCTCGCGGCAAAATACACGGCTGCCACAACCCGATCGCTCGGCTGATCGTCCAAAAATTCAAACATCGATACCTCCGTCAAGGGCAAATGATATCAAAATGATCGGCTGGAAGCGACTCAAGAATATATTCTGCCGAAAACGGGCTCGCCCGCTTATTGATAGGTACGGGCTTCAACTTCGTGCTAACCAGGTCAAACGGAATCACGTAAATCAACGGCTTAAAATCTGCGAGCTGTGCGTCACGACAAATTTGGGAGATTTCCTGCGCTTGAGTTTTGTCGATTATCTTGGCTCTCCGCATCAAAGTGGAGCCGCGAAGAATTCCGGCCCGGTTACTCTGGATTTTGGCACTGTGCATGTCGCCCGATGCAATGTCCCGTCGATAGGCGTTATAAATTTCCGCCGGACTTGAGGAAGCCGGCATGTTGTAACCGCCCCCGGGCAGCGGTGTGAGGCCGAAGAACGGAGTACACCAAACGTAGTGCTTGTCGCCGTAGTAATGTCGGGCGACGTTGTACGCCAGCGAACTGTTCGTGGAATAAAGAATGAGTGGGTTTGGCACAGAAACGACCCCCGCCTATGTAAATTGGCTCTGTCCGGTGCTCCGCTCGACGTGCTCCTCCCGCCGCACTCGCCGAGAGTGTCCGCTCTGATAGGCAGCATTTCCGGTAGCCGCGCTTCTGGCGCCGAAATGGCGAACTCCCGAAAATATCACCACATCCCGTTCCAGACCTGTTACTTTTCGTCAGACTTAAAAGTGAAATCCGACGTTGCCTTTCCGTCCTTCACGGTGATCTTCGCCGTCGTGTCGCCGTACTTCTCTTGCCAGGCGTCGAGCGTGTAGTCGCCGTCGGCGAGACCCTTGGTGTCGATCGAGTAGGTTCCATCTGCGCCGGTGACCGCAAAGAACGGATGATCCAGCACGATGATCCACGCGGCCATCCACGGATGGATGTCGCATTTGATCTTGAACTGCTCGGCCGTCGTGAAGTTGATTTTCTTCTCGGGTGCCGGGCCGTCGGGTTGCTTGGTCTGTGCGAAATTGAACGGGTCATTATCGACGCACAAGCCGTGCACGTTGTGGAGGAACTCATCCTCGCTCCTGACCACCACGTCCTGCCCGACCATGCAGGCGACGACATGAGGGTGATACATGCATCCCTTTTGCGTGATGGTGGCGGGAGTTGCCGGGACGGCGCCGTTGAGCTTCTGTCCATCGGCCGGCTTGATGAACACCACGACATTTGCCAACTCACCCTTATCGCCGGCGACGACGGATTCCTCAAAGACGGGATCCTTGTGCATGGCGGCACATTGCGGATTAGAGGCCATGTCGATCTGTTTCATCACCGGCGGGGTGCCGTCCAGCTTTACCGATCCGGTGATCTGAGCGAAAGACGTCGAACACATTGCGGCCGACACAACGGCGGAAAGCAACCAGTTGAATTTAGCGATCATGGCGCGGGCTCCTCTAAGGAATGCGATAGTTGGTCTGCTCCGAGGCAGAGGTCACAGGAATTTACCTCCGTCAGATGCGAATGTTAACGGCATTTGCCGACGGCGCACAGGGGCCCTCTTATTTATGGGACGCGCGATGATTTTGAGCCACCGATTTGGCCGATGAAGAGCCAGGCGAGCCGAGGGGGCACAAGTGAACCTGGAGCATGTATGAAACACGCAATTGGCTGTCTCTTTCTGTCACTGATAACGGTAGGCTGCGCCGCCAGCAGCACCCATATGGCCAGCGAAGCGCCGCCACCCCCGGACGATGCGATCAAGAACGTTCCGATCAACGCCGACACGCGCTACGCCGCCGGTCAACTGGCCGAAGCCAAGGGTGACTACGCTGACGCGATCACACAGTACAAGGCAGCCCTCAAGCAGAGTCCGAATCACCTCAGCGCGCTGTACGCCCTGGGTTGTCTGCAGGTGCAGCTGCGCGACTACAACGCCGCGATCGCGACGTGGCAGCGTTACGTGAAGGCGACTGGCGGTTCTGCCATTGCCTACTGCGACCTGGCTTACGCCGAGGAATGGGCCCACAAGAGCATTGCAGCGGACGCGGATTACCAGCGCGGAATCAAGAAAGATCCCCAGAATGAAAACTGCCGCGTCAACTACGGCATGATGCTGGCCCGCGCCGGCAGCATGGCCGAGGCCGCCAAACAGCTTGGCGTCGTTCTCCCCGAAGCCGAGGTGCACTATGACCTCGCTGCCGTCTACGCCGCCCGCGGCAACAAAATGCAAGCCCGGGCCGAATACCAGAAGGCTCTCGATCTCGATCCCGACCTGACCGACGCGAAAGTCAAGCTCGCAACGCTGGACCGGAACTGATCGAACCGGTTCATCGCTCAAACAACATCGCGACGCGCAGCTGGATAGCCGCGCGTCGAGCTCTTTCATTCCCGCAAAGTCGATTCACGACCAAAACAATTGCCATCACCGGACGAGGCGATAGCATGTATCTCGCAGTGATTCAGCAGATGGGATGAAAAGGAAAAGCGATGGTCGACCTGAAGCAGGTGCGTTCTCTAAGCGACTTTGCACGCAACACAAAGCAGCACGTCAAGCGGCTGAAGAAGACTGGAAAGCCCGAAGTTCTAACGGTCAAGGGGCATGCAGAGCTCGTCGTGCAATCGGCTGATTCATATCAGCGCCTGATGGAGGATGCCGAGTTGGCGCGTTCGCTTCGGGTGATTCGCAAAAGCCTCGCCCAAGCTGAGGCCGGCCAGGGACGACCGATGCGGGATTTCGTCGAGTCGCTGGCCGCGAAGCATGCCATTAAGCTTGATTGATGACGAAGTTCACGGTGATCATCACACCGGCTGCCGAGGCCGACGCCGAGGAGGCTTTCGAGTACATCCCATGAATGCCGCCCGCTGGCTCGAGGGGCTCATGCAGACCATCTCGAAGTTGGAAGGTTTTGCCGGCTATGGGCCTGCGCCAGAAAGTGAAATGCTCGGCTGCGAATTACGGCAGATTGTCTTCAAGTCACATCGCATTCTATACACCGTTGATGCCAACTCGCGGAAAATCCTCGTTCATTACGTCCGTCACGGCGCCCGCCGAGGAATCACCGAACTCCCAGGCGGTTTGTCAGACCAGGGCTGAATTCCGCAAAAATTGCCGCGCAAAGCAATCTTGAGCCGCGTCAACTATATTCGGGCAGCGTGCTGGCAGACGTGGCCGTAACAGCGGTTATCACCAATCACCCTGCCCTCCAGCACTGCGGCGCGGTAAGATGCCCTGCTTAATCAAGGAGTGCCAACCCATGGCCATCAGCGACACGATCAAGAAAGGAATCATCCGAGCCCCGCACCGCAGCCTCTTGCGGGCGACCGGCGTGATCCAAAACGATGCGGATTTCAATAAGCCGTTCATCGCGGTCTCCAACTCATTCGTGCAGATCATCCCCGGGCACGCGCATCTCGACGTGGTCGGGAAGAAAGTGCGCGAGGCGATTCGTGCGGCGGGCGGCGTGCCATTTGAATTCAACACCATCGGCGTTGACGACGGCATCGCCATGGGCCATGGCGGAATGAAGTATTCCCTGCCCAGCCGCGAGCTGATTGCCGATTGCGTTGAGACAATGCTGCGCGCGCACTGCTTCGACGGCGTCGTCTGCATTCCCAACTGCGACAAGATCGTCCCCGGGATGATGATGGGGGCGGCACGCGTCAACATTCCCGCCGTCTTCGTCTCCGGCGGGCCGATGAAAGCCGGCGTCGCCCCGGGCACCGGGAAGGCGATCGACTTGATCTCCGTCTTCGAAGGCGTCGGCCAGGTCTCGGCCGGGAAGATGAGCGAGCGCGAGCTGACTGAAATCGAGCAGCACGCCTGCCCGACCTGTGGCTCCTGCTCGGGGATGTTCACCGCCAACAGCATGAACTGCCTCTGCGAGGCGCTGGGACTCGCGCTTCCCGGCAACGGATCGATCCTCGCGACCGACCCGCGCCGCGACGAGCTGTTCAAGCAGGCGGGAATCGCCATCGTCGAGCTGGTCAAAAGAAACATCCGCCCGAGCGATATCCTCACGCCAAAGGCGTTCGAGAACGCCTTCGCCCTCGACATGGCCATGGGCGGATCGACAAACACAGTCCTGCACACGCTGGCCGTGGCGATCGAGGCGGGATGCCCGTTTGAGCTGGCAAAACTGAACGAAGTGGCCGAGCGCGTCCCGCACGTCTGCAAGGTTTCGCCGGCCGGCAAACATCACATGGAAGACGTGGACCGCGCCGGCGGAATCAGCGCAATTCTCAAGACCATCGCCGGCAAAAAAGGGACGCTGCACCTCGACTGCATCACTGTCACCGGCCGAACCCTCGGGGAAAACATCGGCGATGCGATTGTGAAAGACTCCGACGTGATTCGTCCGCTCGACAAGGTCTACAGCGAGAAGGGGGGCCTGGCGATCCTCTTCGGCAATCTCGCTCCCAATGGTTCGGTCGTGAAGACCGCGGGTGTCCAGCCACAGATGATGAAACATCGCGGCCCAGCCGTCATTTTTGAGAGCGAGGAGGACGCCGCCAAGGGAATCTTGATGGGGAAAGTGCAGAAGGACGACGTGGTGGTGATCCGCTACGAAGGCCCGCGCGGCGGCCCCGGCATGCAGGAGATGCTCGCCCCCACGTCCAATATCATGGGCCGTGGGCTTGGGGAATCGGTGGCGCTGATCACCGACGGCCGATTCTCCGGCGGAACCCGCGGCGCATGCATCGGCCACGTCAGCCCCGAAGCCGCCGCCGGCGGCCCGATCGCGTTCGTCGAGCCGGGAGACATGATCGTCGTCGATATTCCCAATCGCCGGATCGATCTGGACGTGCCCGAGGATGTGATCGCCCAGCGCAAAGCCAAGTGGCGGCCACATCCGGCGAAAGTGACGCACGGCTATTTGGCGCGATACGCATCGATGGTGACCAGTGCCGATACCGGCGCGGTGTTTAAGAAGCCGCAGTTGTAGGGCCTACGAGGCCAGGGCGGAGGAGAGAGAAGTCTCGGAATTGTTCGCTGGGCGCGAGGCGGTTTGCCTGGAGGGGCGGGATCCGATCTCTTCAATGATCGCGCAGGTTCTCTCCATTGCGTTTGCATCGGGGAACCTTTTCGCGACGGTTCGGCATGCTGCGGCAACCTGGGGGGATTCGAGCAACTGCGTGAGAAGCCCAATCGCACGTTCCGCGCGAAACCGTGGCGCCGGAATAGTTCGGGCTACGCCCAGCGCGCAGAGACGGGCGGCGTTGTCCGGCTGGTCATGGGCAAACGGCGTGAGCAACTGAGGGACTCCCGCTGCCATCGCTTGTGCGCTGGTGCCAATGCCACCGTGGTGGACAACCGCGGCGCAGCGGGGAAGGAGTTCGCTGAAGGGCGCGTAATGCACGTGGCGGACCGTTGGGGGCAGATTTCGCGGGATGTGGTCCGTATGACTGGACAGCAGCAAGCCGCGCCGCCCAGCCAGCAGGCACAGCCGCACCGCCTCGGCGAAAAACGCCGCTCCATTCCACATGCCGGAACCGGGTGTAAACGCGATGGGCGCCTCGCCGGCATCGAGGAAGGCGGAAAGCTCCTCGTCCAGCGGGCGGATGGCTCGCTCATCGAACATCGGGAAACCGGTCAGCCGCAAGTTTCGCGGCCAGTCCGGTTGCGGCTGGGCAAACCAGGCGGGGAACAGCGCGATCTGTCCATCGGGCGATCCAAAATTCCACTGGCGAATATCCAGGGGCGGCAATCCCGCCTGGGCGCGGGCGGCCTGCAGCGCAGGGCCTACCGTCCATGCGAAGCGGATCCCAGAGAGCTTATACACACATCGCCACACCAGGCGCGGGGCCCAGGAAGGAATCGGTTTGCCGGGCATGACGGGCGGCCGAACCAGGCTTCGGAATAACACCGGAGCGAGGTGGACTGCGACAGACGGAATTCCAAAACGCTCCTGGGCCAGTCTCGCGCCGATCGCCAGGCTTGAATAAGCCACCACCGTACTCCCCGGCTCATTGGCGTCGGCGATCGCCTGGTAAACGGGCAGCAGATGACGAGTTCCCGTTTGCAAGGCGGTCTTCAGGCCGTGCCGCGCGTGCCAGAGATTTGCATCGCTGATGGTTTGCCGGAGTTCTTCCTCGCTCCCGACCGGCGTGAACTGCAGGCCCGCCTGGCTGATGAGACTGGAAAAAAACGGGTTGGCGATCACGCGAACGCGGTGGCCGCGCCGGCGCATCGCCTGGCCGAGGCCGACGAAGGGGTGCACATCCCCGTAGGTGCCTAACGCCACCATGACCACGTTCAACGGTTCCGCGACAGCCGACATCTACATAAGCATCGGCAAAATGGCGCACGCGGATTACCCAGCGCTGCCTCGTTGCGCTCGGCCGCAACCAAAAAAAGAGTTCACCACGGAGGCGAGCCATCAGAACCACGGGGCCGCGGAAACATCGTTTAGAATCTTGGTTTTAGCGGCAGGCGTCGCAAGCAGGCACAAAAGTCGAATGCGCCTCCGTGACTCCGTGCCTCCGTGGTGAACTCTCTTCTCCTACATTGGCAGATAGCGTGCACCCAGAAATTTGCGCAGCGTGCGCAAACTTTGATGGATTGTGGCACGGGGGGGTAATTTCAAAAGGCTATTTCGCGCGCTTGGCGACTGACTCTTCAGGAATGGCCGGCGGTCTGCTCGATGCGTTGCTGCGCGGTTCTCTTCGTGTTCTCCGGCAAATTCGCCAACACCAGGCGATACAGATCCGCCGCGTGAAGTCGCGCGCGTTCGGCTGGTTCACCGGTGACCGACGATGCATAATCCCACCACGCGTCCGCCGCCGTCGCCGTTGCGGCCGCATCGGGGGCGCCCAGTTCCTGCTCGGCCAGCGCTTTCAGCTTTGCATCCGATCCCTTCGCCAGATACGGCAATCCCTGCGGCCACAACTCGCGGATGAAACAGGCGTACTTCCCGACGATCAGATTCGCCTCGGTGTCCTGGGGATGCACCTTCGCCCGGTTCATCGCCGCGAGCACAACTTTCTGCTCGCGCACGGCATCCATGATCGCGGTGTGTTCCTCCTTCACCCGCTGCTTCAGCGCAGGATCCCGCTGCTCGTCGGAAAGCATGCTCGCCAGCGCATAGGCTTTGTTCGCCAGGTCGACATCGCCGGTGGAGAGCGCGGTATCGGCAAAGTGAAGATATTTGTCGATCAGTTGCGGAGGAGGAAGCGTCGATTTGTCGATCATCGCCGACATCGCGGAGACTTTTAGCTCCCGCGCGTCGATTTGGAAGAGACGGTCCATGTCGTCGATCGCCGCAAACGCCGCGTCGAGGTCTCCGCCGTCGACTGCCAACTCCCGCGCGTCGCGCAGCATGACGAATCGCGTCGGCGGATCATCCCGGAACTGATCGATCTCATCACGCAGCTTGTGCGAGAAAGCGAGTTGATCCCCCGGGTCCTGCTGGGCAAATTCGGCCTTGTAGTGCTCCCGGACGAAATGTTCCGCTTTGGACTGCGCCGCTGACTTTGGAACCGGCAGCTTCGCCGCCTCCTGCGCGTACCCCAAAGCGGCGAAACCCCAGAGAAATAAGAGCGCAATTCCTACTCCCCCGCATTTCATTCTGGTTTCGGGTTTCGTCATTCGGGTTTCCCCTTTCGCGCTAGCGAAAGGGTCAAAGGTCTTTCTCTTTTTCCGCAGGTTGCGTCGCCGGCTGCGTCGTGGGCTGAAAGTTCTCTTCCTTCATCATTTTGCGAAGATGGTCGAAAGCCTGCTTTTTCATCGCTTCGACATACTGGCGAATGTCAGGGGGACACTCGTGCTCGCGAAGAAAGATCTGGATGCCATCCTGCAATTGAATCGTGCCGATCGCCGGATCGGCTTTGCCGGCGGGGGTGGTCCCCGGGTCGGGGGACTGATTCCACAGATAAACCTCGCCGCCTTTGATCGTGTACCCCAGGCCCGTGAACCCCGCCAGGCTCTCCAGCGCCTGCCGGACGGTGGCGTTGTCGAGCACTAGGCGGACCGTGCGGAATTCCGGCGGCACGCGCTGGATGGCGCCCGGCTCGATTTCGAAGTGAACGCCGGACAGTTGCGACAGCTCCTGCAGCACCTGCATGATGTCTTCGCCCTCGAATCGGGTGTTGATCGTCTTGAGCAACTGATTCCGCACCTGTGTCTCCTTGGGGAGCACAAGGATGCTCTTTCCCCACGGATACCAGGTGGCGTCGGTGTCCTTGTCGAGCGATTCCAGTGCCTCGGCCATGGTCGAGCCTCGGGGGACCGTCACCATTTCCGCCGGCTTGAGCAGATCGCCCGGCCGAAACTCGACGGCAAACGGGCTCTTGAGTTCAAGCAGCTTCTGGTCGACCGTATCGACGATCTGCTGCATCGAAACACGGTCGCTCGAGAGTCCCAAATCGGTGCGGCTCAGCAGATCGAGCACTTCCAGTTCCTGCACGGTCGACCGCCGACCCAGCCGGGCCAGGGCCGGCATCGGTTCGATGCGCACCGCCTCGGGCCCCAGCTCAAAGATCAATCCCAACCGGCTGGTAATGGCGGTCAGCGCCTGCCGAAGCGTTTGATTTTCGATTCGCGCCGAGACGTTCGTCTGCTCGCCCCATGGCAGCAGATCGTACACGTCCGGATCGGGCCGCAGGGGAACGCCGGTTTTGTCTTCGATGGTTTTGAGCACTTGGGGGAGCACGCCGTCCACCTGGAGTTGCACGAGCTTGTCGAGCTCCTGGTTGATCAGCGCTGAGGTGTCCTCGGCAAGCAGGGGCCGAGAGAGGCAGAAGATCAGAAAGAGAGGCACGAAGGCAAGGCCTGCCCTGAGCGAAGCCGAAGGGAGGCACAAAGGCACACTGCGCGGCCAAGCCGCAAGGGAGAGAGCCGCGAAGGCGCGAAGGCGCGAAGCAAGAAGCGAAGGAAGAGCGGGAAGCAAGCCGAAGACCCAGTGGTAAAGCCTCGCTACTTGCATGAACACTCCTTTGGCAGGGCGCCGTTGACGGCGAAAGAGCGAAGTGTCGGCGCGAAGGCCTTCGCGGTCAATATGGAAGCGAGAAGGCATCGGTCGAGGTGGGCGGGTTGATGCCGCTGGCGATGATTAGCCGCGACTGGTGCGTGACCAGATCGCTCGAATAGCGGGACACATCAGAATTACCCGCCAACTGCGGCGCGGGCCCGATGGACACCTCCGCCACGCCATTGGGCGCTGCCTCGGCAACGGGACCGGTCACAATTAACACTGGATTTGCGATCGCGGTCTGTTGCGGCAGCACCGCTCCTGTGTGCTGTGTCGAAAGGTAGACGCTGATTCCGATGCTCGATGCGATGAGCAGCGACGCCGCCAGCGCCATGCCGACGGGCGACCATCGCGAAACGAGTCGGTAAGAGGGGGCCGGTTCTTCTGCGCGATCGACGGCAGCGGAGATTCGCGCCGCCAGCGCATCCCAGTGAACCACTTGCATTGGAGCATTGGCGGCGCTCAGGAATCGCGTGAGCCGTTGCTCCCCGGCAAGCAGGGCGCGAGCATCGGCGTCCTGGGCGAGGATTGCTTCCAGCGCCGCGCGGTCGGCATCGCTGATGGTGCCATCGGCGTATTGCGAGATGAGAAACTCACGGTCCATGTCAGATCACGTCCTTCAACAATTCCTTCAGTTTCTTTCGCCCCTGAAACACGTGCCATTTGACCGCTTCCACGCTGCACTGGAGCGCCGCGGCCACATCCCTCTGCGGCATTTCCTCAATCGTAAACATCACGATCGCCAGCCGTTGCTTCTCGGGCAATTGACCGAGCGCCGTTTTCAGCCGCCGGCCCATTTCTTCGCTCTCAAGCCGATGCAGCGGATCGCCGCCGCGCGCCATCCATTCGCTGCCGCCCGAGTCACCCGCGGACCCCTCGACCGGTCCCAGCAGATCATCCAGCGGCAACTGCGAGCGGGTCTTTCGGCTCCTGCGGAAGTTCAGCGAAAGATTCGAGACGATCCGCATCAGCCAGCCGCCAAACGCCTCGGGCTTTTGAAGCGTGCTCAGGCTGGTGAAGGCCTTGACGAAAGCATCCTGCGTCACTTCCAGGGCATCATGTGAGTTGCCCAGAAGACGGTAGGAAACCGCCACCGCCTGCCTCTGATACCGGTTGATCAACTGATCGAACGCTTTGCGATCCCCGCCAAGCGTCTCGGCCACAAGCTCCCCATCCGTTGGCAGCTTGCTCTTAGAAAGATCGCCCGACCGAGGTTCCATTGATCAGACACTCTGACAGCAACCGTGGTTAGAAAAAATGCCGCAATTTTGATTGTGGTTACAGTCTTCCACGCCCGCGGCATTACTCCCGACGCCGCAGGCAAGCCATCGTAGCCCATATAAGTGCAAGATGTACAGCGTGTTGCGAAGCGCGTCAGGGTCCAGATGGGGATATCCGATGCCCGAACGAAGTGGCGCGGACCACTATTGGGAACGGCTCCTTATGAGCCAGTTGATGGCATCCGCCAGTTGCACGGCACTTTGCCCTTCGACGGGATCGTTGTGGTCTGCCCCGATCAGCGGCACGAGTCTTTTCGGGCCGCCGTAGGCCGCCACCACCATCTGCTGGTAGAGCGGGGGCACGATCGTGTCCCGTTGTGCAAGCACAAACACGGCGGGGGCGTGAACCAACGGGGCAGTGCGAAGACTGTTGAGATCGCCCGGCACCGCCATCGCTACCGGGCCGGCAAACAGCCACAGGTTCCACCAGCCGTGCCGTTGGAGAATCAGCCGCTGCAGTGGCGGCGGATTCTGCAGAACCAGACCCGCTGCCGGCCGATGCGCTGCCACATACAGGGCGGCCGTAGTCCCCAGACTTCGCCCGCTCAGGTAGATCGGACGAGAACCGGCGCGCGCGAACAGCGCATCGTAAACCGCCAGCGCTGCCGGCGGGATCGACTTCAGTTTCGCCGCGCCCGTGCTCCGCCCATATCCGGGATAATTCACCGACCAGACTTCAATCGAGTGGCCCGCCCATTCCTCCGCGACGATCTCCGCCTCGTATTCGCCGCGCGATGCGTTGCCGGTGAAGTTCAGGACGAACGCGTCCGGCTCTTCGCTCCCGGGGTCGCTGCGGGCGGTCCAGACATCCACGATGCCGGTCGGGGCCGGCACTTCCACGGACGACTCGCGCGGATAACTCAACGGCTGCGTCGAAGGATACAGAAGCAGCCGGTCGGCGCAACCTCCAAAGAGCATGAGCGATCCATACACCGCCACGGCGGCGAGTGCCAACAGCCGCCGCCGACGTCGCGAACGGAACCTTCGCATGGAAAGTTATTCCGGCTGACCCTTGCTCATATCGTAAACCCACGGCCGCGCAACCGGCTGCCAGTCGAGCAGCTCATCAGCCTTGAAGAACAGACCCAGCTCGCGCTGCGCGCTCTCCGGCGAATCGGAGCCATGAATGAGATTGAACGTGTTGCTCACGCCAAAGTCCCCGCGAATCGTTCCCGGCTCGGCCTTGGAGCCGAAGGTCGCTCCCATCATCTTCCGGCTGATGGCGATCGCATCCTTCCCCGCCAGCGCAATGACCACAACCGGCGAGCTGGTCATGAACTTGACCAGCCCCGGATAAAACGGCTTGGCCTTGTGCGGTTCGTAATGCATCTCCGCCAGGCTGTGCGGAATCTTCATGAACTTCATGCCCACGATTTCCATCCCCTTCTTCTCGAAGCGGGCAAGAATCTCGCCACAAATCCCGCGCTGCACGGCGTCGGGCTTTAAGATGATCAATGTTCGTTCCATCAACGCAAGCTCCTCTTTTTCAAGGCCCAAGTGCAACTATTATTTGCATCCTATCGTTTATTCCCGTTCGGGTCACGTCCGATGCATCCGTCGACCAATAGCAACTTTAGGGCATCTCGAAGGCGGCTCGAACCGCGTCGAAGATTTTCGCAAGCTTATTTCGATCCAGAGTGGTAATCAGGGGGCCTACCCAGGAACGCTCGATCGTGATGATGTTGTCGAGGGATACCACGCACACGGTCGGCACACCGTCGGCGGGGTCGAGCCGGACTTCGGTGCTGATGCTGCGAATAGTCCGAGTGAGTGGCGCGACGGTAATTCGACTCATGCGCGCGATGACCGAATCTCGCGTCAATACGACCACTGGTCTGCGACCGGAAGAGCCGGGAAGATCGGCCCAGACCACGCTTCCCTGCTGGAGCCGCGGCATCTACTTTTCCCAATCCGAGAAGTCTTCGTCAGGCAGCAATGCCGAAGTCAGGGCACGCGATGCTCGGCCTCGATGCTTGAAGGGAAGTGTCATGATAAATCGGGCCAGGCGTTCGGCCTCGGCGGCAGTCAGGTCGGGCGGGAGCGCAAGCGTGAGCTGGAGCGAGGGTCGAAGCCGGTAGGTGTGATCCACCAGTTGGTCCGCGACTTCGTCGGCATTTTCTCCCGCTGGCGGAACATCCGCTTCGATCTCACTGGTTTCGCCAGCCGCTACTTGGCCCACGCTTTTGGATGACACTCTCCATTCGAAACGGGACTCATACCCCTTTCGGCCCGCTTTGAAGATTCCGCAGCCGATCGATTCTAACTCCTTGAAGACCCGGATGATGTCCCCACGGGAAAGCGGCGACTCGCCTTCGGTTAGATTCGCTGTAACGCGCCGAACCGTCGATGTGTTCTGATTGCGTTCTCTGTTCGCAAAATGATCTAACAGAGCGCGAGCCGCAGCATCGTTGGCGTACAGGCCAAGCAACCGCTTTTGGTCAACTTCTGCAGGAGCCATAACGGTCATAAACGACTCCTAGATATCAAAATACATGCAGAACTCATACGGATGCGGGCGCGTCCGAATCGCGTCGACTTCGTTCTCGCGCTTGTACTTGATCCAGTAATGGATCACGTCGGCGGTGAAAACATCTCCATTGAGCAGAAACTCGTGATCGTTTTCTAATTCGTCCAGCGCCTCGTCCAGTGCGCCGGGCGCGGAGCGGATCTTCGCCGACTCTTCGGGCGTCAGATGGTAAATGTTTTTGTCCAACGGCTCGCCGGGATGAATCTTGTTTTGGATCCCGTCGATAGCCGCCATCAGCATTCCGCTGAAGGCCAGGTAGGGATTACTGCTGCTGTCGGGGCAGCGGAACTCGATGCGCTTGGTCTTGGGCTTCTCGCTATACATCGGAATGCGCACGGCAGCCGATCGATTCCGGCTGCTGTAGACGAGATTCACCGGCGCCTCGTAACCGGGCACCAGCCGCTTGTAGCTGTTGGTTGTCGGGTTGCACAGCGCGCAGAGCGCCCGAGCATGGCGCAGAATTCCGCCGATGGCGTATAAGCCGATGTCGCTGAGTCCCGCGTATTTGTTTCCGGCGAACAACGGCTTGTTTCCCTTCCACAGCGAGAAGTGCACGTGCATCCCCGAGCCATTGTCCTGGAAGAGCGGCTTGGGCATGAACGTAACGACTTTGCCGTGGCGGGCGGCGACGTTCTTGCAGACATATTTGTAGTTCATCACGTTGTCCGCCATCGTCAGCAGGTCCTGAAATCGCATGTCGATTTCACACTGGCCGCCGGTAGCGACTTCATGGTGATGTGCTTCCACGGGAATCCCCAGCGCGACCAGTTCCGCCACCATCTCACTGCGGATGTTCTGCATCGTGTCCATCGGTGGAGTGGGGAAATATCCCTCCTTCAGACGGACTTTGTAGCCGAGGTTGAGCGGGTCCTCGTCGCCGCGTCCCCAGACGCCCTCGCGGGACCCGACATAATATTTCGCGAAATTGATTCCCTGGTCGTAGAACGCCTGATCGAAGATGAAGAATTCGAGTTCCGGGCCGAAATAGGCCACATCTGCGATCCTGGTCTTTTTGAGAAACTCCACCGCCTTGCGGGCAACCGACCGCGGGTCGCGGGAGTATTCCTTCTTCGTGATCGGATCGCGCACGTCGCAGATCATCGAGAGCGTCACGTGCGTCATGAACGGATCGATCTTCGCCGTGTCGGCCACCGGAACCAGCAGCATGTCCGACTCATTGATCGCCTGCCAGCCGCGGATGGAGCTGCCGTCGAAGCCGAATCCCTCGGTGAATTTCTCGAGTTCCAGCTCACTGATCGGGCACGTGGTGTGTTGCCAGAGGCCGGGAAAATCCATGAAGCGGAGATCGATGAACTCCACTTTCTTCTGCTCACACAGCTTAAGAACATCGCGAGGGGTCATTTGAAGGGCCCAAGGTTCAGGGTTCAGGTTCAGGAAAGCGTCAAGCCATGCTATCCCGGCGGCTTTCGAAATCCAACCGCCGGGCCTATCCTGCGTCAATGCCGATCGTGGGTCATGGAATTGACATCGTCGAAACGTCCCGCATTCGCCGGATGGTTGAGGAGCACGCGCACCACTTTCTAGACCGCGTCTATACGCCGTTGGAACAGGCATATTCCGCCCGCAATCCCAAGCGGTATTTCGAGCACCTTGCCGGACGCTTCGCGGCGAAGGAAGCGGTGCTGAAAGTGCTCGGCACCGGCTGGCGTGGCGGAATCGCCTGGACCGACATCGAAATCCAATCCCAACCCTCCGGCCAGCCGATCATCCATCTTTCCGGCGAGTGCCTGCGCATCGCCGCCGAGCAAGGCATCGCCCGCTGGCATATCAGCATCAGCCACATCGAAACCCACGCCACCGCCAGCGCCATCGGCCTGCGCGCACGTTGAGTTTCAGCAAAACACCCGCGGCTGGCCCGTGGCTTCCAGAACGCTCATCCACAAATCGCCGTGCGGATCGACGCCGTTGCGCTGGCGAATCGCCAGCGGCATCGGCACATGGACAAATCGCCCGTGCCATTTTCCGACCACCATTTCGGTCCGGCCCGACATGGCCGCATGCACCGCATTGTGCGCCAGCCGAACGCAGTAAACGCTGTCGTGTGGGTTAGCCGGCACGCTCCGGATCGCATAGCTCGGATCGATATACTTGAGGTTCAACTCGACGCCGATCGATTTGAAATGCGCGATCATCCTGTCGCGCAGCCACGGGCCGACGTCGTTCAGTTTTTTGTTTCCCGATGCATCGGTTCCGCCGGCGGCGGCCATCAATTCCTGCCCCGCTCCCTCGGCCACAACCACCACCGCATGGCCGCGTTTTTCCAGCCGGCGCCGCAGGACGGCCAGCAGCCCGTTGTCTCCCTCCAACTGAAACGGCACCTCCGGAATCAGCACGAAGTTCGCGTCACTCATGGCTAATGAGGCGTAGCAGGCAATGAATCCCGAATGGCGTCCCATCAGCTTCACCAGTCCCACGCCATTGGGGGCGCCGGTCGATTCGACATGGGCCGCGCGGATGGATTTGGTTGCCTCGGAGAAGGCCGTCTGAAACCCGAAGCTCTGGTCGATGAACATGATGTCGTTGTCGATCGTCTTGGGGATTCCGACGACGCCGATCTTATTCCCCCGCTCGGTGATTTCCCGGACGATCCCCATCGCGCCGCGGATGGTTCCGTCGCCGCCAATCACGAACAACAGGTTAACCCCCATGCGTTCGAGGCAATCCACCACGGCCGCGGGGTCCTGCTCGCCGCGCGACGATCCAAGAATGGTCCCCCCGTGCTCGTTAATATCGGTGACGACTTCGGGCGTGAGATCCAGCACTGCCCGGCGATACCGCGCCACGAACCCCTCGTAGCCATTGCAGAACCCGTAGACGCGCTGCACTCCATACCGCCGGCACAATTCCATGGTCAACCCGCGGATCACGTCGTTGAGCCCGGGGCAAAGTCCGCCGCAGGTCACGATTCCCGCACGTGTCTTGACAGGGTCAAAATAGATTTTGCTGCGCGGCCCCGCCGGCTCAAACGCCGGCAGCTCCAGCGGCGGCCGCCCGCGGTCTGCCACCGCCGAGATGGTGTCATCGAGCAGAACCCGGTCGGTTTCCTCGACATAATGCGCAGACCGCTGCCGTTGCACCAGCAATTCGCCCAAGGGAGAGTCGATGCGCGCCGTGCCGAGGGTTTTGACGACTAGATCAGCACTATCAACGGAGGCCGGCCCGAAAGATGAGGGAGAAACCATGTTGTCATGCGCGGCGGGGTTCGATAGCGTTTGAGTATAGCGTAAGAGGAGCCGACGGTGAAATCTGACGGCTCGTCAACCGGCGACTCGTCCACCATGGAGCAGACCTACCCCTCCTCACGGATCCCCTTTCTCCGGAAGCACGTTCATCTTTGTGGGGGAGCTGCCGGTACGACAGTTCCAAGATCCGCCTCGGCATCGTTTTGCTCACGTCCTTTGCTCCGCCGATCCCAGTTCTTCGGAAAAATCAACACCGGCGTAAACTTCCGACAACGCCAGCGTGATTCGGAGGCTGGCCAGATCCGCTGTCGCCTCCACCCCCGAGAACGCGGTGAACAGCCAGGCGCCGTCGCCGTGCCGCAGGAACAGCTCTATCCGCGGCATCGACTGCGAAACCAGAACATATTGCTTCAACGAATCGAGCTGCCGATATCGTCCGAACTTTTCTCCCCGGTCGTAGGCTTCGGTGGAGGGTGAGAGAATCTCGACGACCACCG
>Ga0302326_10005969_pt1 | contig 27523 bp, 28 predicted proteins | sample Palsa_T0_3_FD_202264 | JGI IMG/M metagenome (GOLD analysis project Ga0302326, IMG submission 202264) | Peat permafrost microbial communities from Stordalen Mire near Abisko, Sweden - Palsa_T0_3 | ecosystem: Environmental > Terrestrial > Soil > Palsa > Peat permafrost | place: Sweden: Abisko... | reverse complement strand
AGCAAACTGTCCGAGGCCGAACTCGCGACAATCTTCCGCGCACGCGAAACACTGGCGCTCCTGGTCTGGGAGCCGTGGATGCACAACACCAAGCTCAAGCACCGTCTGCATCGCGTGATCGCACCGGAGATGTTCGTCCGCGGTGGCAGCGACGGCCTCGTTTCGGCGAACTATCTCGAAGGCTACGCGAAGTTGCTGCCGAACGCCCGAACAACGACGATTTCCGGCGCGGGTCACCTGCCCCATCTCGAGCAGCCGCAGGCGCTCACGTCGGCAATCAACGAATTCCTGGAGAAATGACATGAGAGCGTGGCATTTCAGCGAAACGGCCTATCCGTATCTGCCGCCCGCCGACAGCTATCTTTCCATCCGCGTATCGCTGCCGAACAAGCTCTACGACCCGGCCAAAGGCGCCGCGCTCTACGACCGCTATATCGACGAGTGGCTCATCGCCGAGGAAGAAGGCGTCGAGATCATGCTCAACGAGCATCATCAGACGGCGACCTGCGTCGACCCGGCCGCGCCGCTGATGCTGGCGGCGCTCGCTCGCCTGAGCAAAAAGGCGCGCCTCTTGATTCTTGGCAATCCGGTTGCCAATCGTCGGCAGCCGGTCCGCGTCGCCGAAGAAATGGCGATGATCGATGTGCTCTCCCACGGCCGGCTGGAGGCCGGCTTCGTGCGCGGTGTGCCGTACGAAATCCTTCCGGCGAACAGCAACCCGGTGCGCATGAATGAACGCCACTGGGAAGCGCTCGATCTGATCGTGAAATGCTGGACCCACCACGACGGGCCATTCAGTCACGAAGGCCGTTTCTTCCATCATCGCGCGATCAACATCTGGCCGCGGCCGATCCAGCAGCCCCATCCTCCGGTATGGGTGTCGACGACCAGCACCGGCGGCGCCGCGCAGGTCGGCGCGCATGGCTACGTTCAGGCCACGTTCCTCACCGGGTTCGATACCACCAAACGCATCTTCGATGCCTATCGCAAAGGCTGGCGCGACGCGGGGCGCGGCCAGGATGTGCCGATCGACCGCCTCGCCTACGCAGCGCTGATCTACGTCGGCGATTCGGAAGCGCGCGCGCGCGCCGGCGCCGAGAAGCTGCTTTGGTATGTCCAGGCCAACAAAGTGCCGCCGCATTTCGCCAATCCGCCGGGCTATGTGCCGGTGGCGATGAACGTGCAGTTGGCACGGGGCGCGCACAACGTCGTTAGCGCGTTTGGCACCAAGCAGGCGACCGTCGATGGCGCGCTAGAGGCAGGTACCATGTTCGCCGGCACACCGGATCAGGTGCTGTCGCAGATCAGGAAGCATTCGGACCATGTCGGCGGCTATGGTCAGCTCCTGATCATGGGTCAGGCCGGATTCCTTGAGCACGACGACACCGTGCACAGCATCCGCATGTTTGCGCGTGAGGTGTATCCGAAGTTGAAGGAGCTTTATCCGGATACGATGATCTCGGGATTCGAGCACGCAAAGGCTGCGGCCGCCGCAGGCTGAGCACATGGACATGGTCCGAGACGCGGCGCGGAGCTTGTCATCGGGCCGGCCACTTCGGGCCGGACCCGTTGGCGCCGCTTCTCACCATGAGGGTCTTTAGACGCTCAGATAATTCCGCAGCACGAACTCGTTACCTTCGAGTTCCGCGGTCGATCCGGTAAAGCAGATCGTGCCCTTATTCATGACATGATGGCGGTCGGCGACGGCAAAGGCTGCGCGCAAGTTTTGCTCGACCAGCAGGATCGCCAGCCCTTCACCTTTGAGGCGTTTGAGCACCTCGATGATCTCCTGCACGATCAGCGGCGCAAGCCCCTCGGACGGCTCATCGAGCAGCAACAGCGAAGGATTGAGCATCAGCGCGCGAGCGATCGACAGCATCTGTTGCTCGCCGCCGGAAAGCTGAAAGCCGAGATTGCGTTCGCGGGCGCGAAGGCTCGGAAACAGATCGAAAATTCTTTGCAGCGTCCAGCCGCCTTTGTCCGCCTGCCGCGCGAATACGGTCAAATTCTCCCGCACTGTGAGGCTCGGAAAAATGCCGCGCTCCTGCGGCACCAGACCGAAACCCAGCCGTGCCACCGCATAAGGCGGCAGCGCGCCTATGTCGCGGCCATTGTAGCTGATCGAACCGGCGCGCGGATGCAGATAGCCCATCACCGCCATGATCGTGGTGGTCTTGCCGGCGCCGTTGCGGCCGAGCAGGCACACCACTTCGCCCTCGCGCACCGACAGGGACACGCCATGAAGGATGTGGCTGTCACCGTAATAAGCGTTGACGTTTTCGAGTGCGAGCATTTAGTGCGCCATCCCTAAATAGACTTCGCGCACGCGATCATTGGCCTGAATCTCCGACGGCGAGCCGCTGGCCAAAATCTTGCCGTAGTAGAGCACGGTAATGCGGTCGGCGACCGAGAATACAACCTGCATGTCGTGCTCGATCATCATCAGCGAAAGGCTGCGCGGCAACGAGCCGATCAATTCGATCATGCGGGTGGTTTCCGCAGGCGACATGCCTGACGTCGGCTCATCAAGGAGAAGCAGTTCCGGTTCGCCGGCGAGCGCGATTCCGATCTCCAGCTGACGCTGTTCGCCGTAAGACAAATTGCGCGCTAGCCGCGCGCCATCGCCGTCGAGATGAACCTGCCGCATCAGCCCGCGCGCCCGCTCAAGCAGCGCCACGTCGCCGTCTGTCGACCTGAAGCAATCAAGCGGATTGCCGAACTTGACCGACAACGCCAGCCGCAGGTTCTCGATCACGCTGAGATTATGAAACAGGTTATTGCGCTGGAACGTGCGCGCCACGCCCATCCGGCTGATACGGTTTGGCGACAGACCCGCAATATCCCGGCCTCTCAGCGCGATACGGCCCGACGTCGGTGCAAGTTGGCCGCCAATCTGATTGATAAGGCTGGTTTTGCCGGCGCCGTTCGGGCCGATGACGACGTGCCGTTCACCCGGCGCAATGGAAAGGTTGACGTCGTCGGTCACCACGAGGCTGCCAAACGAGCGGCGGAGACGTTCGATGTCGAGGATGTTCACGACCGCGCGCCGCCCCAACGCAATTTCTGGACCGTGCCCCAGATCCCACCGGGAAAGAACATCACGCAGCAGATGAAGATCACGCCGATGATCGTCAGCCAGTGCTCGCTGTAGGAGCTGGCGACGTTCTTCATCAGCAGAAACACAGCGGCGCCGATCGGCGGCCCGATCAGCGTGCCGGCACCGCCAAGCATGGTCATGATGAGAATGTCGCCTGAGGCGGTCCAGTACAGCGCGTCCGAGGAGATGAAGCCGTTGAAAATCGCGTAGAGCCCGCCGGCGAGACCGGCGAAGGCGCCGGCGATGACGAAGGCGAGCAGCTTGTAGACTCGTGTCGGATAGCCGATCGCCAGCATCCGCTGTTCGTTCTCGCGGATGCCGACAAACACATGGCCGAGCGAAGCGTTGATCAAGCGCTGCAGGGCCAGGAAGGCTGAGACAAAGAACAGCAGCGTCATGAAATACATGACAAGCGAATGGTCGAGGCTAAGGCCAAAAAAGCTCGGCTTCTCGGCGAGTGCTATGCCGTCCGAGCCTCCGGTCACGTCGCGCCACTTCAGGGCAACCGAGAACACCAGTTGCGAGAACGCCAGCGTCAGCATCAGGAACGGGATTCCAGCGAGCCGGACGCAAAAGAACCCGATCAATGCCGCGCCACCGGCCGCGAGCAGTACGCCGGCCACGAGCCCGATCCATGCATCAACGCCGAACAGCGTGCCGAGCACCGCCACGGCGTAGGCTCCAAACCCGAAGAACGCGGCATGGCCTAACGACATCAGGCCGGTGAAGCCAAGCAACAGGTCGAGACTCATGGCGAAGATCGCAAAGATGAAAATCTCTGAAACCAGCGCGCGTGGATAATCGGTCAGAAAGAACGGCAGGATCAGCAGAACAGCCAGCACGATAAATCCGGCAAGACGTCTTCGCGCCGTGGCCGGAACAGCCGTGCCTGTGACCGCCGAGGTTATGGAGACATCGGAGTATTTGATGCCGAACAGGCCCTGCGGCCTGATCAGCAGCACGACTGTCATCGCCAGATAGATCAGAAACAGCGCCAGGCTTTGCAGATAAGCCTTGCCGAAAGTGTCGGCGATGCCGATCAGCAGCGATCCGACAAAAGCGCCGCGTAGGCTGCCCATGCCGCCGATCACGATGACGATGAAGGCCGGGATCAGGATTTCGGCATCCATGCCGGGATAAAGACCGATTATCGGCCCAGCCGCGACGCCGCCGAGGCCAGCCAAAGCGACACCAAAACCGAATATGCCGGTGAACAACAGCGGAATATTGCCGCCAAGTCCCGCCGCCATCGCCGCGTTATCGACGCCGGCGCGCACCATCGCGCCCACTCGGCTGCGCTCAAGCACGAGCCAGAGCAAAATAGCAATCGCAAATCCGAAACCGATCAGGAACAGGCGGTAAGCGGAGAAGACACCAACGCCGATCTGTACGCTGCCCTGCAACGCTTCCGGTGTCGGCAGGCGCTGCACCAAGCGGCCCCAAACGGTCTGCACCAGATCGTAGAAAATAAAGGTGAAGCCGAAGGTGAGCAGCACCTGGTCCATATGGCCGCGCGCATAAAGCGGCCGCATGAACAGGACCTCAATCAGCACGCCGAGCACGACGATGGGAATTGGCGCCAGGATAAGCGCGAGCCAAAAGCTGCCGGTCAGGTGCACGATCGAAAGACCGATAAACCCGCCCAGCATGAAAAACGAGCCGTGCGCCAGGCTGACGACGTTCATCAAGCCGAAGATCAGCGACAGACCAGCCGCCATCAGGAACAGCAGCACGCCGTACACCAGCCCGTTCAGCAGCTGGGCGACGAGCAACTCCATGCGGCCCTCAGCCGAACTGCCGTGATGCTGTTATCCGTAAATCTTGTGGCCGGGATCCTGAACCTGGCTCGCGGTCGAAAGCACTTTGGTCGAGATCTTGTCGCCGCTCTCGATCACCTGGGCGATATAGATGTCCTGGATCGGATTGTGCGTGACAGGATCGAACTTGAATGGTCCGCGCGGCGCCTTGAAGTTCACCTTCGCCATGGCTTCAGCGAGCTTGTCCTTGTCGGACGCATCACCATCCACCATCTGCAAGGCCTCGGCGATCACCCGTGCGCCGACATAACCGTAGTCTGAGAACAGGTCAGGTGAAGTCTTGTATTTTGCCCGGAAGTCGGCGGTAAATTTCTGGGCTTCCGGATTGTCCAGCGTGTCGACAAATGTCAGCGCCGAGATGATGCCGACTCCGGCCTTGCCGAGGGCGCTGGTTTGCGAGTCGATCATCGTGAACCCGGTAAGCGGCATTTTTTCTTTCAGCCCGAATTCGGTATATTGTTGCACGAAGCGGAACGCATCCGCGCCCGGCATGAAATCGTAGGTCACCGGCGGGTTGATCGACTTGATGTCGGTCAGATAAGGGCTGAAGTCGGTGGTGCCGAGCGGCGGCCAGTTTTCCTTCAGCACGGCGCCACCCTTGGCGACATAAGGTCCCTTGAACAGGGCCATTACATCGTGGCCGCCGGCATAATCGGAAGCCGTAAGCACAATCTGCTTGCCGAGATTGTCGTAGACGTAACTCGCCATCGGCAACGAGAGCTGATAGCTTGAGATGGACGAACGGAACACATACGGATTGCGCTCCCAGGTGAGCGCATCGGTGCCAGCGCCGGTCACCACATAGAAGGCCTTCTGTTGCTTCATGTAGTTCAGCACAGCGAGCGCGACGTTGCTGGCCTGGATACCGAACACCAGATCGACCTTGTCGCTCTCGACAAGCTTCTTCGCTTTCTGCAACCCGATCTGCGGATTGAACTGGTCATCTTCCTTGATGATTTCGACTTTGCGTCCGGCGATGGTCCAGTTGATGCTGTCGAAATAGAGCGAGGCAGCATTGAAATTCGTCTCGCCAGCATAGGCCAAACCGCCCGTATAGGTATTGATATTGCCAAGCCGGATCGGTGTGCGCGTCTGCGCGAGGATCGCCGGAGCGGCAAGGTTCGATGTAAGCGCGACACCCGCCGTACTGGCGAGGAACTTTCGACGCGACAATTTGCCTGAGTTGGTCATCGAATGCCTCCCTGACTGCCGTTTGGTCTCGAAATCGCCCCGGCATTTACATTCAGTCTATGCTCGCGATTCTGGCTTGTCATCCGAGCCTATCCTCATCCTGAGGAGCGCCTGAAGAGCGCGTCTCGAAGGATGCTCTCGGTGCGTAAAATATGGTTCGAGACGCGGCACTTTGCGCCGCTCCTCACCATGAGGGTCTGTTGGCTTTTTGTATGCCTCCGTGCTTGGTACAGTGCATCGATTGCCACACGGACCGGGAACCGAAAAATGGCTGCCGAACTCTCGGTATCGGTTTGGCGCGGCGGCGAGGACGGCCGCTACGAGACCTACAGCGTGCCGCGACGCGAAAGCCAGACTGTGCTCGACGTGGTCACGTTCGTACAGCGCAATATCGATCCGACCCTGTCCTATCGCTTTGCCTGCCGCGTCGGCGTTTGCGGCTCTTGCGCGATGACGGTGAACGGCAAACCGCGCTGGACCTGCCGCACCCACGTTTCCAAAGTCGCCGGTGGCGGCAGGCTCGAGATCGGCCCACTGGAAAACCTGCCGGTCATCAAGGACCTGGCGACCGACATGCAGCCATTCTTTGAGAAATGGCAGCAGGCTAAAGGCGTTTTTGCGCCGTCGAAGACAAGGTACGACGATATCGAGCAAATCCCCCCGAGTTCGCCCGAACGCCGCGCCGCCGACGCGGCAATCGAATGCATCAATTGCGGCGTTTGTTACGCCGCTTGCGATACCGTGCGCTGGAACAAGGATTATTTCGGTCCGGCGGCGCTGAACCGGGCGTGGACGTTGGTCAACGACGCGCGCGATGCCGGCAACGCGGAGCGACTCCAAGCCGTGTCGGAGAACGGCGGTTGCCATTCTTGCCACTCGCACCAATCGTGTCAGGAGCTTTGCCCGCAAACACTTAATCCCACCGCATCGATTGCCGGGCTGAAGCGCCGCACCTTGGCGGCGTATCTCAAAGGCGAGATCAAGGGATGAACATACGGCTCTATCTGTGGCAGCGCGGAACCGCGGCACTTCTGGCGCCGCTCGTGCTCGTCCATATCGCCGTCATCTTCTATGCCACGCGCCAGGGCCTGAGCGCCGCGGATGTCCTGTCGCGCACCCACGACAGCATCGTGTGGGCGTCTTACTACGCCCTGTTCGTTGCCGCGGTGTCGATTCACGCCTCGATCGGCCTGCGCAACATCTTGGCCGAGTGGTCGCCGCTCACGCCCCGCGCCGCGGACTGGTTTGCGATCATGTTTGGCGTCCTGCTCGCCATGCTTGGAGCGCGCGCGATCTACGCGGTGGTGCTGGCATGAGCACAGGCTTGATCGCCCATAGGGGCAGCGTGCTGTGGATCGCAGCGATGATCCATCGCTTGTCCGGCCTTGGGCTTGCTGTCTTCCTGCCGTTTCATTTTCTGGCGCTTGGTCTGGCCATCGACAGCAATGCAAAACTTGAAAGCTTCCTGCGGTGGACCGATCAGCCATGGGTGAAATTGTCCGAGAGTGGCCTGGTGTTCCTGCTTATAGTGCATCTGCTCGGGGGCTTGCGCGTGCTGGTGATCGAGAACATGGACTGGCGCGACGGGCAGAAGCAGCTGGCGACGCTGGCCGCTGCGGCGGCCGCCGTGGTCGCATTCATCTTCCTCGTGCGAGTGTTCTGAGGATCGGATGAACGTCGAACAGCTCAAGACTGACATTCTGATCCTTGGCTCCGGCGGTGCCGGACTGTTCGCCGCACTGCATGCGCTCAAGGCCAACCCCGATCTCGACATCACGGTGGTCAGCAAGGGACTGCTCGGCAAATGCGGCTGCACCCGCATGGTGCAGGGCGGCTACAACGTCGCGCTCAATCCCGGCGACTCCATCGAGCGCCACTTCATGGACACCATCGAAGGCGGCAAATGGCTGCCGCACCAGGAACTCGCCTGGACGCTGGTGACCAAGGCGGTCGAGCGCGTGCGCGAGCTCGAAAACGAGATCGGCTGCTTCTTCGACCGCAATGCCGACGGAACGCTGCACGGCAAAGCCTTCGCCGGGCAGACCTTCGACCGCACCGTGCACAAAGGCGATCTCACCGGCATCGAAATCATCAACCGGCTGATGGAGCAGGTCTGGGCGCGGCCGATCAAGCGCCTCGAAGAGCATCGCGCCGTTGCGCTGATCCCCTCCTCCGATGGCGCGCTGTCCGGCGTGCTGCTGCTCAATGTCCGTAGCGGCGAATTCAAATTCGTCGCCGCGCAAGCCACGCTGCTCGCCACCGGCGGCGGTCCGACCATGTACCGCTACCACACGCCATCGGGCGACAAGAGCATGGACGGGCTGGCGATGGCGCTGCGGCTCGGCTTGCCGCTGCGCGACATGGAAATGGTGCAATTCCACCCGACCGGCCTGCTCGCCGGTCCCGACACGCGCATGACCGGCACCGTCTTGGAAGAAGGCCTACGCGGCTCAGGCGGCTATTTGCTCAACGACGCGCAGCACCGCTTCATGGGATTACGATCCGAAGCTTGAGCGCGCCACGCGCGACGTGGTCAGTCGCGCGATCTATGCCGAGATGCGCGCCGGCCGCACCACACCGAACGGCGGCGTCTATATCAGCATGGGCCATCTCGGCCCGGCCAATGTCGCCAAGATGTTCAAGGGCATGGTCGACCGCTGCCGTGACTGCAACTTCGATCTTGCCGGCGGGCTCGTCGAAGTGGTGCCGACCGCGCACTACTTCATGGGCGGCGTGGTCTGCGACGTCGATACCGCAACCGAGCGCCACGGATTGTTTGTCGCCGGCGAGGACGCAAGCGGCATGCATGGCGCCAACCGACTCGGCGGCAACGGCGTCGCCAATTCCACCGTGTTCGGCGGCATTGCCGGCGACGTGATGCCGCGCCGGATCGCCGCTAATCCTGGCTTCCGCCCGCCCGACAAAAACGTGCTCGATGCCGAGGTCGCCCGCGCGCAGTATCCCCTTTCGCAAAAGCCGGGGGACGTGAACGCGTTGCGCGAGAAGTTGATGGACTGCATGTGGGACGAAGTCGGCGTGGTCCGCGATCGCGCCAGCATCGAGCGCGGTCTCAAGGGTATCGACGCCATCGAGGCGGAACTGCTCGCGACCGGTGTCGCCGACAGCGACCGCCGTTTCAATCTGACCTGGCACGACTGGCTCAATCTGCGCTCGCTCACCGAGATCAGCCGGGTCATTGCGCTCGCTGCGCTGAAGCGCGAGAATTCGCGTGGCGCCCATTTCCGCTCCGATTTCCCGGGACCAGGCGATTTCGCCACCTCGGTCTTTACCGTGGCGCGGCAAGGTGAACACGGCATCGAGATTGGCGAGAGTCCGGTGCAGTTCACCCATGTGAAGCCGGGTGAGACGCTGCTCCGCGACGCGGTCGCGGCCGAATGAGGAACTTATGATCCCGCTGTCGAGCATCCAGCGCACCGCCGAGGAATTGATGGCGAAAGCCGCCATCGAAATTTCGGACGATTATCTCGCGGGCCTTCGCAAATGTGCCGACACCGAGAAAGGCGATCTCTCCGCTTTCGTCATCAAGGCGATGCTGGAAAACTACGAAGCCGCGAAAGAGGACCGTCGCGCGATGTGTGGCGATACCGGACTGCCGCGCTGGTACGTCAAGATCGGCAATGACGCGCGCATCGAAGGCGGCCCAGTCGCGCTGGAAACGGCGTTGCGCCGCGCCACCGCGCGCGCCACCACGAGCGTGCCGCTGCGGCCGAACCGGGTGCATCCGCTGTGGCGCACCGATCACAATAACAATGTCGGCATCAATGCGCCGGAGATCGAATATTCGTTTCATCCCGATGCCGACTGGATCGAACTCACCACCGTGCACAAGGGCGGCCTGTTCGGCTCCGACTACCGGATGCTGTTTCCGGGCGACGGCATCGAGGGTATCAGGCGGTTTTACCTCGATACCCTGATCGGCTTCGGCAAGCGCGGCCTCGCCTGCCAGCCGGCCATCGTCGGCGTCGGGCTTGGCGGCTCGAAGGACACCAGCATGGTACTCGGCAAGCAGGCGTCGTGCCTGCGCGTCGTCGGCTCGCGCAACCCGGATCCGAAAATCGCGGCGCTCGAAGAGGAGTTCAAGGAGCTCGGCAACAATATCGGCATGGGCGCCATGGGTTTTGTCGGCTCCTCGATGGTGATCGATTGCCACATTGAGGTCGGCTACTGTCATACCGGCGGCATGCCGATGTCGGTGCACATGTTCTGCCTGTCGTCGCGCCGAGCCGTTGCCCGCATCGGCAGCGACGGCAAGGCGACGTTTCGCACCGATCCGATGTGGTTCACCGATTACATGCGCCGCTCCACTGTCGAGTGGAGCGAACAAGCAGCGGAAGCGGCGGAATAATAATGGCTGAGCTGAAACAAGTTCAGATTGACCTTCCCGCGCGCACGGAGGACCTGCGCAAGCTCGAGATCGGCTCGGTCGCCTATTTGAATGGCCGGCTCTTCACCGCACGCGAGGGCGTATACAAGCGTGCGATCAGCGACGGCTTCGGCATGCCGGCAAGCACCGACGCGCTCGGCACCGCCAACTTTCATTGCTCGCCCGCCGCCAGCGTCAATCCCGACGGCAGCTATACCGTCGGCGCGGTGACGGCGACCGCATCGTTTCGGTTCGCGCAGTGGCTCGGCGGCTGGTTCAAGATTTCCGGCTGCAACATCATCATCGGCAAAGGCGGCATGACATCGGCTGCCTATCGCGAACACTTCGTGCCGAACAATGCGATCTATCTCACAACGGTCGGCTATGGTACCGGCGCCCTGCTCGGCCGCGGCATCAAGCACGTCCCCGGCGTTTACTGGCTGGAAGAGCTGGGGCTCGCGCAAGCGGTGTGGGTGCTCGACGTGGAAAAATTCGGCCCGTTCCTGGTCGAAAGCGATCTCGACGGCAATTCGCTGTTCGAGCGCGAGAACGCCAAGATCGCACCGGGCCTCGAACAGCTTTACGCCGGCACCCGGCCGGCGACGCTGCGCCGTTACGGCGAGACCGACGACAAGACCGAAGAAGTTATCTGACTACTTCTTCTGCTCGCGCAGCCAGCGCTCCGCGCCGGGATGCAGCGGCACATCCATCGGCGTTGCTTCCGTCTCGGTCACCGCCTGGATCGCGTTGCCGCCGGCCATCTTTTCCCACGGAATTTCGGGCTCGCGCGCGGCGACGGCAGCGCAAATGTCGTACGCCGTCTGCTCCGGCAGCGACGCGTTGCAGTAGATCGGCCAGCCGGAGAAATCGAGCGTTTCGACATCATGCGTCAAGCCGGGAAACACCGGCTTCGGTATGGTGACACGGCGCCAGCCCAGCTCGCCCAACTGCTCGTATTCGGACGCATCGAAACCGATCGGCTCAAGTCCTGCGGCCAGCGCCTCGTTCAGCCAAACCTTGATGCCTTCGTCGAACACCGCGTCGATTTCCCCGCGCGCCATCGGTTGCAGTCGGCGGCGCTCATCGCCCGGCCCGCCACACTGCACGAGCTTGCCGCCCCAGCTCTCGATATCGGCGAGCGTAAAGCCGTGCAACGCGAAAATTTGGTCGATCAGCACGATGGTCGAGTGGGTCGGATCTTCGCGCACGGAAACGCGTAGGGGATATTTTTTGGCCTTGATATCGGCGACCGAGCGAATGCCGGTGCGCGGATGGAACGCCATGACGAAACGGTCCCAGCTCGGATAATTGCAAATGATCCGCACCGGCAGCGGCGTCTTGAACAGCCCGACGCCGCGATAGGCCTGCGTCAGCAGCGCCGACGGATTGACGAACGCCGCCTCGACGTCGCCCTTCACCACGCCTTCGGCGAGGATCGCCGAGCCGGTCGCGAGCCGCAGCCACGGCCGGAAGCGCTCGCCCGAGCCCGAGCCGACGCAGATGATCATGTCGCGGTTGCCGCCGTACGGCGTCGCCGGATTGCCGGCGATATGCAGGCCGATCTCCCACAGCATCTTGCCGCGGACGAAATTGGCACCTTTCGGTAGTTGCTCCATCGGATCAACGCGCCTCCCTAAAGGACAAGGCCGGCTTGATGCCGGCCGGTTTGATGTAAGATGTATCGCGGCAGACCGGCCGCCTCAAGAAGCTGGTCGCGGCCGGAGGATGACGTTCTCAAGTGACGTGAGCAAGTGATATGGGCGCACTCGACCAGCTCGAACCGATTGAAACCGCCAGCAAGGATGCGCTCGTCGCATTGCAGCTTGAGCGCCTGAAGAAGACGCTGCACACGGCTTATGAGCGAGTGCCGCATTACAAGAAGAAACTCGATGCGGCCGGCATGCGTCCATCCGACTTGAAAGAGCTTGCCGATCTCGCAAAATTTCCGTTCACGACCAAGGACGATCTGCGGCAGAATTATCCGTTCGGCATGTTCGCGGTGCCGATGGCCGACATCGTTCGCATCCATGCCTCAAGCGGCACCACTGGCAAGCCGACCGTGGTCGGCTACACCAAGGGCGATATCGACACCTGGTCGCTTTTGATGGCGCGCTCGATCCGCGCCGCCGGCGGACGCTCGACCGACATCATTCACGTCGCTTATGGCTACGGCCTGTTCACTGGTGGGCTCGGCGCGCATTACGGCGGCGAGGCGCTGGGCGCGGCCGTGATCCCGGTCGGCGGCGGCTTTACCGAGCGGCAGGTCCAGCTCATTCGCGATTTCGAGCCGACCATCATCATGGTGACGCCGTCCTACATGCTCGCCATCGCGGATGAGTTCGAACGGCAGGGACTAAAGCCTGCGGAATGCAGCCTGCGGCTTGGCCTATTCGGCGCCGAGCCGTGGACAGAAACCATGCGCACCGAGATCGAGCGGCGCATGGGAATTCAGGCCCTCGACCTCTACGGACTTTCAGAGGTGATGGGCCCCGGCGTGGCGGCGGAATGCGCAGAGACCAAGGGCGAAGGCCTGACGGTATGGGAAGACCACTTCCTCCCCGAGGTCGTCGATCCCGAGACCGGTAGCGTATTGCCGGACGGCAAAGTCGGCGAACTCGCGTTCACGTCGCTGACCAAGGAAGCGGTGCCGGTGATCCGCTATCGCACCCGCGATCTCACGCGATTGCTGCCCGGCACCTCCCGCCCGATGCGCCGTATCGAACGAGTCAAAGGCCGTAGCGATGACATGCTGATCATCCGCGGCGTCAACGTTTTCCCGTCACAGATCGAAGCCGTGCTCGGCCAGGAGCCACAACTCGCGCCGCATTACGTGCTGGAAGTGCGCCGGCCGCAAAGTCTCGATGAGCTTGATGTGCTGGTCGAGATGCGGCCGGAGCTTGCCGGAAAACTCAACGCCGAGGACGTGGCGACGCTTGGCAAAAAGGCCGATCACCTGATCAAAGCCTATGTCGGGATCAGCGCGACGGTGCGTGTCCTGGAGCCGGGCAGCATCGAGCGCTCGCAAGGCAAGGCCAAGCGCGTGATCGACAAGCGGCCTAAAGCATGAATTGAAAGCTTGAGTTGAAAGTAACAAGGTTCTTGAAATGAGCAGCGATGCGGGCGCAATCCTGAAATCGGCCGGCTTCGACGATCGCGCGGTGACTGAATGGATCGCCGCTGCGCTGAAGCGCACGGGCGATTTCTATGTCGACCAGCCAAATTATGAACGGTTCTGGCAGCTCTCGCGCGATCTCCTCGCCCGCCTGCCGAAAAAACCCGCGCGCAACGCGGCGGAAGCAAGCGCTGCCGCTGCCATTCTTGCCGGTGCGCGCGAGCAGCGCGAACACTTCCTCGCCGCCCATTGCGAAACGCTTTATGACGAACTGACGCGAAAGCGCTCCAAATTCATCCGCCTTGAAAATCTGGTGTTCGCGGCGGCCGATGCCGTGCCCGGCCTGACGCCGACAGTGGCGCAGGTCGCCGCTGAAGCATCACTCTTGCAAAGCGAGAAAGACGGCGTCGAAATCGACCAGGGCATCTTTCTCGCCCACGTGCTCGCCAGTGAAACCACCGGCCGCCATCTTTGCCATGCCATGCTGCTGCCGCGGCCGGAAAGCGCGGATGCGCTGAAGAAGCTCGATGCCGACGGCGCGCTCGATTTCGGCAAGGTCAGCGTCGAGCGGCGCGGCAAGGCCGCCGTGGTGACATCAAAGAACGAGCGTTTCCTCAACGCCGAGGACGACACCACGCTCGACTTCATGGAGATTGCAGTCGACGCCGCGATCCTCGACGCCGGAACCGACATCGCCGTGCTGCGCGGCGGGCCGGTGGTGCATCCGAAATATGCCGGGCGGCGACTGTTCGGCGCCGGCATCAACCTGACACATCTTTATCGCGGCCAGATTCCGTTCGTCTGGTTTCTCAAGCGCGATCTCGGCTTCGTCCATAAATTCTATCGGGGCGTGGCGAAGCCCGACGCCGTGCCCGACGATGTGCACGGCACCGGCATCGAGAAGCTCTGGATCGCGGCGGTGGATGGTTTTGCCATCGGCGGCCACTGCCAGATCCTGCTGACCATGGACTACGTGCTGGCGGCGAGCGATGCGTTCATGACGTTGCCGGCGCGCAAGGAAGGCATCATCCCCGGCGCCGCAAACCTGCGCATGCCGCGCTTCACCGGCGACCGGATCACCCGGCAAGCGATCCAGTACGAGCGCAAGCTCCCCTGCGACAGCCCGGAAGGCCGATTGATCTGCGACGAGATCGCCGCGCCCGATCAAATGGAAGGGGCGCTCGACAAGGTGATCGCCGGATTGACCAGTTCCGGCGCAGTCAGCGCGGTCTCGAACCGCCGCGCCATCCGTATCGGCGAAGAACCGCTCGATACCTTCCGCAAATATTTTTCGGCCTACGCCCGCGATCAGGCTTATTGTCACTACAGTCCGGCGCTGATCGCCAATCTCGAACGCGAGTGGAACGCGCATAAACGGAAAGTGTGAGCTTTGCCTACGACAGAGCTCAAAGATCGACCGTGACGCTGCCGCGGGCGCGCGAGACACACAACATCATGCGGTCCTGGCGGGCGGTGATATCGAGCACTGAATCACGATGAATGACGAAGCCATCCAGATAGCGGCACTCACATGCACCGCAAACGCCGAGTTCGCAGGACGACGGCAAGCCGAGCCCGCGAGCACGCAACATCTCAAGCGCCGACTTGTTGGCAGGAACGCGTACGACCTCGCCGGTGGAGGCAAGCTTGACGTCAAAGGGCTCCGGAACAAAATTCTCGTCGACCGTCGGTTTAAACACCTCGAAATGCCTGTAGCTCTCCGGCCAATTGGCCGTGGCCTCGCGCACCGCAAGCGTCAGCCGCTGCGGCCCGCAGCAATAGACGTGTGTGCCGGGCGCAAGCCACTTGATGGTCTGCTGAACATTGAGCCGGCCGGTCTCCCTGGAGTGTCCGTCGCCAAAATAGGTGGAGAGCTGCCGGGGACCGCAGATTTCGCTCAATTCAGATAAGAACGGCGCGCTTTGCAGTTGGTGCGCGCAGTAGTGCAGGTGAAACGACACGCCGCGGCGCGCAAGCTGTCTTGCCATCGGCAACATCGGTGTGATGCCGATACCGCCGGCGATAAACACGTGACGCTGCGCCTCGGCCGCCAGCGGAATGTTATTGCGCGGCGCGGAAACCGGAACGGTGCTGCCGAGGCGTACATTCTCGTGGATCCAGCGCGATCCGCCGCGGCCGCCGTCTTCGCGTTTGACCGCTATCGTATAGACCGCGTCTTCGTCGGGATCGCCGCACAGCGAATATTGTCGCGTCAGCCCATTGGGCAGGCGCAGATCGACATGAGCCCCGGCAAAGGCGCCGGCAAATGCTCGCGTCGCGGATGGCGAAACGTGTACATGCGCACAGCGTCGGTGACCTCGCGCACGGCGCATACGTTCATCTTCATGATGATGCGTGCAGTCAACGCAGCAACTCTAAATGCTCAATCGACCGGCTCGATCGTATCACCGCGGCGGATAATACCGCCCTTCTCGATCCGGCAGTTGAGGCCCGACCGATTATACAGCGGCAGATAGAGCGGCAAGCCGAGCAATTCATCGAGATACTTGCATGGAAAATTGAGGCGTCCGCCGATCAGAACGACGTTGCCGACGCGAAACCGCTTGCCGACGAGATGGTTCAGCGGCACGCCTAGCACCGTAAGGTTCCGGCGATGGTCGCCCGGTTCCAGCTTAATCGGGCCGTTTTGCAGCGGCGGGTCGTTGCGGCGAAGGGCATCTATGACTTCCATCTCGAACAGCGTGACCTCACGCGCATCGGGCTTCGGGGAATAGGTCCCGGTGCCGAGGAAATAGCGATCGCCCTCGATGCCGCGGCCCGCGATGCAGTTCGCTTCTTCAATCTCTTCCATTTCGAAAGACGCGGCCGGGGCGATGTGAATATGCAGCAGCCGGCCGCCGGACCATTTGGTCCGTAGCTTGACCGGCTCTGCGAGCGTCGCATCGGTCGAGATCGTATCGGCCATCTCGGTCAGCGCCCCTTCCCGGTTCGACGTTATTTGAGCAGTGCCTCGCCCTTGGTCTCCCGCGCAAATAAAGCCGCGGTCAAAGTGACCAGCGCGAGCAGGATCAGCATAATGGAAACACCCGCCGTTCCGCCAGTATAGGCCGCGAGCGCGGTTGCGATAATCGGCGCGAAGCCGCCGCCGATAGCGGCAGAAAGCTGAAAACCCAACGATGCGCCGCTATAGCGCACCTGCGATCCAAACAATTCGGGAAAGTAACTCGATTCCGGTGCAAACATCAGGCCGTGGCCAAAGTTCAAAGCAACCACGACGGTCAAGATCACGATGGCCTCAGTCTTCGTGTTGAGCAACCAGAACAGGGGAAACGCGAATAGGATCGTGAAAGCGACCCCGGCGAAATAAAAGATGCGGCGTCCGTAACGGTCCGAAAGGTAACCAAAGAACGGTATCGTGAACAGTTCGATGATCGCGGCGATAAGGATAGCATTGAGCATCAGCGACTTCGGCAAGCCAAGCTTCGTCGTCGCGTAAACCACGACGAAAATCGTCAGCATATAGACCCACGATACTTCCGACAGCTTGAGTCCGGTTGCGATCAGGAAGTTGCGCGGGCTCTTAAACAGCATCTCAAAAAACGGGGCGCGAACGATCTGGCCCCGCGCTTTGAGCTGTTCAAAAACCGGCGTTTCCGGCAACCGCGCCCGTACGAACAATCCGATCAGGACCAGCAGCACGCTAATCAGGAAGGGAATACGCCAGCCCCAGCTCTTGAAGTCGGCGTCCGAAAATATCGCGGTCATCAGAGAGAAAGCGGCATAGGCCAAAACCAGCCCGATCGGAAAACCGATTTGCACCAGGCTGCCGAAGATGCCGCGTCGCGCCGCCGGCGCATGCTCGATCACCATCAGTGACGCACCGCCCCATTCGCCGCCAAGCGCGATGCCCTGCACGACCCGCAGCAGCACCAAAAGCACAGGCGCCCAGATGCCGACCTGCGCGTAGGTTGGCAAGACGCCGATCAGTGCCGTCGAAAGCCCCATGCAGATCATGGTGATCATCAGCATCGACTTCCGGCCCATCCGGTCGCCGAAATGACCGAAGATGATGCCGCCTACTGGTCGCGCCAAAAAGCCGACAGTAAAGGTGCTCAGCGCGGCCAACGTGCCGATCCGCGGATCGACATTGGGAAAGAACTGCGAATTGAAGACGAGCGCCGCAGCGGTTCCATAAATCAAAAAGTCGTACCACTCGATGATTGTACCGATGGCGCCGGCGCAAGCGATGGTGCCGATGCTTTGCTTTTTTGTTTCGGTGACGGCGGCCGTGCTGGTAGCGATGGTCATAGGACATCTCCCGTGCCAGATTACGCAGCAAATTTTATGCCAGCCCAGCGGTTGAATCGGCGCGGGAATGGAGGCCGTATGCGGTTCGGGGTGCTGATCTACGACGATGTTGAGCCGATCGACCTCGCTGCATTGGGCGTGCTGTCGATGGCGCGACGCATCCAGCCTGACATCGAGATTTGTACGATCGCGCCGCGGCAAGGCATTACGCGGCTTGCCAATGGTCTTCGTGTCGTCGCCGATTACGATTTCCAGACCGCGCCAAAGCTCGACATTCTGATCGTGACCGGCGGCCCCGGCTGGATAGCTCAGAGCAAGTTGCCGGAGACTCTCGCCTTCATTCGCAACAGAGCTGCGGAGATTCCTGTCGTTTCGGTTTGCACCGGCGGCATGATCCTGGCGGCAAGCGGCGTGCTCGATGGCAACGCGGCAACGACGAAACGCGAAGTGGTGCCACCGGAAGTCTCGCCGCTACAACGGCTGCGCGATGAGTTTCCGGCCGTAGCGGCGCATGAGGCGAGCCTGGTCGATACAGGCACAATCGTCACAGGTGGCGGCGTATCGCTTTGTATCGACACGATGCTGCACCTGCTCAAAAAGCTGTATGGGCCCGAGACGGCGGCCGAGACGGCGCGCATCATCGAATATCAACGGGCTTGGGCTGCAAACCTCGAGCAATTTCCGCCGCTGGTGACGGAGAGGCCGTGATCTCGAATCGATTAGACACGTCCGGCGCGTCGAAAATTCCCGAAGTCACGCTGGTGTTCTGGATCATCAAGATCGCAGCGACGACGCTCGGCGAGACCGGCGGCGATACCGTGACCATGACGCTGAACTGGGGGTACCTGCTCGGCACTGCCCTGTTTCTCTCGCTACTCATTATCTTCGCGGCGCTGCAGATCGCCGCGAAACGATTTCATCCGTGGCTGTATTGGGCGACGATCGTCGCCTCGACCACGGCCGGCACCACGATGGCGGACTTCGCCGACCGTTCGCTCGGCATTGGTTACGCCGGCGGCTCGACGCTGTTATTCGTCTGCCTGATGGCAACGCTCGGCCTGTGGTACCGGACCATGGGCTCGATTTCGGTCGCGACCGTAAGCACGCCGAGGGTGGAGATATTTTATTGGGTCGCCATCACTTTCTCGCAAACGCTCGGTACCGCGCTCGGAGATTGGCTATCGGACGGCGTGGGCTATGAACACGGCGTGTTCGTGTTCGGCGCCGCGTTGGCAGTGATCGCGCTTGCCTACTACACGACTGGCATTTCGCGCGTATTTCTGTTCTGGGCGGCATTCATCCTGACACGTCCACTCGGCGCCACCGTCGGCGATTATCTCGACAAGCCCATCGACAGTGGCGGACTAAATTTCAGCCGGCCGATCGCTTCCGCGATTATCGCCGCTTTTATCGTGGTCTGTATTCTGGTTTTACCGCAACGCGCCGGTAGCCATCCCGGACAGTCCGAGGCTGCATAACGCCTCGCTCTGGCGAAGTTAGATCGCGCTGAACCTCAAGTCCAATTCAGCCGCGCCAGAATGGCCTTGCCCATCACCCAATCCTTGTCGCTCTCCGACAGGAAGGAGAGCTCCTCAGTAAAGTGGGTAATGCGCTGGTGGTACGGCCCTTTGGACAGGGTATTTGTCAGATCACTGCCCCAATAGCAGCGTTGCGGGCCGTAGGCGTCGAACACGCGCTTGAGATGCACCGTCACGTCGCGGAACGGATAGGGCTCCGTGGACACGCCCGGCGAGGCCGAAATCTTGACGCTGACATTCGGATATTTGGCGAGCGCGACTGTTTGATCGATCGCCGCCGGAATCGTGCCGTCCTTCAGCATGGATTGCGTCAGACCCATGTGATCGACGATCAGGGTGAGCTGCGGGTGTCGCTCGGCAAGAGGCCCGAGCTTGAAGGTCTGGCCCGGCGCGAAGAAATAGATCGGGATGTTATTTTTCTCGACTACGGGCCAGAACCAGTCGGTCGTGCCGTCCGACAGCCACTTCGACGTCGTCTCGTTGTTGAATGTGAGCCGGATGCCCAACATGCCCGGCTGCTGCTTCCACTTTTCCAGCAGCGGTGCTGATTTCAGATCCTGAATCGGGAAGCGACCCATGACGCGAAAGCGGTCCGGATAGCGGTGAACCGCTTCCAGCGCATAATCGTTGCGGTCGCCCACCCACGACGGCGGAACGATGACGACGCGATCTACGCCGGCTTCTTCCATCAGCGGCACGAAGCGCTCGATGGTCATCGGCTCTGGCAATTGCGGCTTGAGGCCCGGCACCCACTGCCAGTCGGGCGATTCCGCCTTCCAGAAATGAACCTGCGCATCGACGATCATACGATGCGCGGGTTGCGCGAGCGCGCGCCGCGAAGTTTGCGTCGAAGCCGCCACACCCGCAAGCGCGGTGCCAAGAAAATCGCGCCGTGAAAACATGCCGTCCTCCCGAGATTTTTTTACTTTGTGTCACGCTGCGCGAAATACAGCCACAAGACCACACCGATGCCAACCACGACGCCGATCACGAGCACCGATATCAGCGCCGCGTTCTGGATCCAGGCGATCGCTGGAATACCGAGCGCCATGATGATGCCAAGCAGACAGACTTGCCAAGACAAGACGTGCACGCCTGAGGTGAAAGTCCCGAGCGCCATAAGAGTGAAGATGGCAATGCCGGTCGCTTGCGCGCTGAAATCGCTCTGCACGCTCGGCAGCAGCATCAGGTTCATGACGATCAGGAAGGCGAGCCAGTGCAGAATCTGCGTGCCGATCAACTGAAGGCGCGCCTGGGAATCCGTAGCGTATTGCCAACCGGTAGCAACACAAACCAGAGCGATCAGCGGCGCCAGCAGCTCCCAAAAGACGGTGATCGGCTGCTTCGAAAAGCTGGTGTAGGCGACGCCGATCAAGGTCAGGATCAGCACCAGGCTGAACGGCAGCTCCTTGAGCCAGAAGCCGACGTGCCACAGCTTATGCAGCCCCTTGCTTGCCGGCTGCGGCGTTTCACCTGGATCGGTGGTGCTCATCGGGTCACTCCGGTCTTTGGCGCGTCAGCCGTTTTACCATAGTGACATCGCTGCCGGACTCGCCAATTCGCTTGATGGCCTCGGCGATCGGCTCAATGGCGACCGCCATGTGAAAGGCGTTGGCGTGCAGCAGGGTCGCCCGATCGCGCACAATGGCGACGTGGCCTTTCCAGAACATCAGATCGCCGCGCCGCAGGTCTGAATAAGCATCCGCCCGCACTGGTTCACCAAGCGCGGCCTCCTGCATATCGCTATCGCGTGGGCAGGCAGCACCGCACGCGGTCAATGCCACCTGCACCAGTCCCGAACAATCGAGCCCAAGCACGGTCTTACCGCCCCACAGATAGGGCGCGCCGAGAAAGCGCTCGGCAACTTCAACAAAGTCGGTCTCGTTTTCGCGAACCGGCTTGAGATGCGGGACCGGCACGTAGAGGTTTGTCGACGTTATAGCCATCCGGCCGTCGATGCCTAAAATGATAACACGCGCGCCGAACGGTAACGCCTCGATCGGCGGCAGCTTGATCGAAGGCGCCGGGAAAGCCAGCGTGCGCGAGGCGCTGACTTTATGCGTTGCGGAGGGACCGGGCGGACCCAACGCGTGGTCCGGCAGCCAGCCGACGTAATTGTCTGCCACGAGCTGTCCCCACGCAAAACCTTCGGCGTTGCGATCGTAGATGACGACACGCTCGCCCTTGAGCGCTTCCGTCACCAGCGAAGCATCGGGCCGCGGTTCGGCCCATACCGGCGCTTGCGGTTCGGCAATCTCGTAAACGCTGCCCTCGACATAGCGCCGCGCGGACACCGTGCCCTCAAGCTCCTTCGCGGCGAAATCATCGCGAGCTGCCGTGACGCGCGGATCGAAGGGCGCCATCGCTCAGCCGTAACGCGCGGCAAGCAGCGCATAGAGCGCGCGTGCAGTTTGACATTCGCCGCCTTCCGGGCGGCCGGGTTTGGCCGATGCCGTCCAGGCGAAGATGTCGAAATGCAGCCAAGACTTGGCGGTGACGAACTTGCGCATGAATAATGCCGCCGTGATCGCGCCGCCCTGACCGCCGCCGACATTGTTGGTGTCGGCAACTTTCGATTCCAGCATCGATTCGTAGGGCCGCCACAGCGGCAAGCGCCAAACCGGATCGTTCTCCGCGGCGCCGCTGGCCATCAATTCATTCGCCAGCGCATCGTCATCGGTGAAAAATGCCGGCAGGTCCGGGCCAAGCGCGACGCGTGCCGCTCCGGTCAGCGTGGCAAAGTCGATGATCAGCTCGGGCTTTTCCTCATCGGCAAGAGTGAGCGCGTCGGCGAGGACCAGCCGGCCTTCGGCATCGGTATTGCCGATCTCGACGGTGATGCCTTTACGCGAGGTGTAGATATCGCGCGGACGGAAGCTGCCGCCCGCGATCGAATTCTCGACTGCGGGAATGAGCACGCGCAGCCGCACCTTAAGCTTGCGCGACATAATCATGTGCGCCAACGCCAGCGCGGTCGCCGCGCCGCCCATATCTTTTTTCATGTTGAGCATGCCGCTCTCGGGCTTGATATCGAGCCCGCCAGTGTCGAAGCAGACGCCTTTGCCGACCAGTGTCACGCGCGGATGCTTATCGTTACCCCAGGTGAAATCGAGCAGTCGCGGCGCACGGTCAGCGGCGCGGCCGACCGCGTGAATGAGCGGAAAATTTTCTTTCAACAGATCATCGCCGACGACAGCTGAAAATTTCGCATCATGCAGCGTCGCGAGCTTTCGCGCCGCCCCCTCGAGTTCGTCGGGGCCCATGTCATTGGCCGGCGTGTTGATGAGATCGCGCGCCAGCGTCACGCCTTCGACGATGAAGTCGAGCTCTTCGCGGTCGACGCTTTGTGGCAGATCGATCTTGATGTCGCTTGGCTCGGATTTCCGGTATCGAGTGAAGCGGTAATTGCCAAGCGCGACCGCGAGTGCTGCGAGCCTGGTGTTGTGCGTCTCGTTAGCAAAGCGATAGGTGCCGTCCGGCAGCAACTGAGCGAGGTGTCCCGGCAGAAAACGATCGCTTAGACCGTCACTGCTCCCGAGCCCGAACAAGACGCCGCCAAGCCCCTTCTTTCCGGGCAGCAACAGATGACGCCCTGCCTTCGGCTCAAAACCGGCAGCTTCCGCAAAAGCCTTCGAGGCGGCATCGAGCCGTTCGCGGATATCGGGCCAGGTCGCCGCAGTGACGAACCAGATCGGGATCGCATCCGAATTACCGCGTGCGACAAAAATCGAATTCATTGCGTGAGCCTGTTGCGAAAGCAGGCTCTGCTAGCACGTTGCCCCCCTTTCGTCATCCCGAGGCGCCGCCATGGTCAGGCGCGCGACGATGCTAATTGCGCGTGGCTGTGCTTGATGCCGTAGAACGCGTAAACGCCAAGCCCGATCACCAGCCATGCGCCGAAGCGCAGCCAGGTATCGAGCGGCAGGCCAAGCATCAACAGCACGGAAGCGGCAGCGCCCAGCGGCGCGACCACAAAGACCGCCGGCGTCCGGAACGGCCGCGGCGTGCGAGGCTCTCTGATGCGCAAAACGAAGACACCAACGCAAACGACGGTGAACGCAAACAGTGTACCGATGCTGACCAGTTCGCCGACCAGGCCTATCGGTAGTAGTCCAGCGAGAATAGCGACGACACTTCCGGTAATGAGCGTGGTGACGAACGGCGTGCGGAACCGCGGATGTATGGCGCCGAAAGCCGGTGGCAACAGGCCGTCGCTGGCAATCGAATAGACGATGCGCGGCTGACCCAGAAGCCCGACGAGGATGACCGAGGTCAGGCCGAAGATGATGCCGAGCTTCATGACCGGCGCCAGCCACGTCAGACCGATGGCATTAATGCCGACGGCGATGGGATCGGCGACGTTGAGCTTGTCGTAGCTGACGATGCCGGTGAGCACGAAGCCGACCACGAGATAGAGCACGGTACACACCGCGAGCGACCCGAGGATGCCGATCGGCAGGTCGCGCTTCGGATTGTTTGCCTCCTGCGCCGTCGTCGAGACGGCGTCAAAGCCGATATAGGCGAAGAAGACAACGGCGGCGCCTCGCACAATGCCAGACCAGCCGAATTGGCCGACGCCGGTGTTGGGCGGAATGAAATGCCCATCCGGGTTCGCGGCCGTGACCCAGTGCGACGAGCTGAAGAATGGCGCCGCCATGACGATGAACAACACGATGATCACGAGCTTGGTCGCGACGATGACGTTGTTGACTCGCGCTGACCCACGGACGCCGATCGTCAGCACCGCCGTCACGGCGATGACCACGATCATGGCCGGCACATTGATGATCGTACCGGTCGCCTGCCACGCGCTGTGCGCGGCGTCGTAGGCGAGCGGCGCGCCGGCAAAGGCCGGCGGCACCGTAACGCCGAGATCGTTGAGGAAGCTCACAACATAACCAGACCAGCCGATCGCGACTGTGGAGGCGCCGAGCGCGTATTCGAAGATCAGATCCCAGCCGACAACCCAGGCAACGAGTTCTCCCATCGTGGCATAGGCATAGGTGTAGGCGCTGCCCGAGATCGGCACCGTCGAGGCCATCTCCGCGTAGCACAGTCCGGCACAGGCGCAGGCAAAGCCCGCGAGCACGAATGACAGCGTTATCGCCGGGCCGGCATTGGCCGCGGCGGCGTGGCCCGTGAGCACGAATATTCCGGCGCCGATGATGTCGCCGATACCGAGCGACATGAGATTAAGCGCCGATAAGCTCCGCCTGAGTGATACCCCGCCATGGGCCGCCGAGGACTGACCATCCCCTTTTTCAGCCTCTGCCTGCAATCCGACGATCGACTTGCGGACCAAATAATTCGCCACGGCGACGGCCCTGTTTAAATGCGCAGCCCACGTCTCGGGGGCAAACAATAACAAACAAGCGGCGATTAAGTTTCAGCTTGATTGATGGGAGCAATGACGGGAGCCGCGCCGAAGCACTACATCGCGCCCTTCTTTACATAAGGCCCGAGCACCTTCGCCGCGTCGTGCACGTAGCTGAGATCGACGACATCACCGACCTTTACCGAACCATCGATCTGCTTGGTATCGAGAAAGAACTGCCAGGCCATTTGCAACGACGGCATGTTGACGTCGCCGTCCGGATCGATTGCTTGCGAGACGATCGCGCGATGCACTTCCGCGTCCTTGATGAACGAGTACTGCGTAAGAATCTTGATTACTTCGTCGGCATTCGGGCCGGCGATATGGCCGTCCTTGAGTGCATCATTATAGAACCGTGCCGCCTTCACATACGCGATCATGAACTTTTTCGCGTTTTCAGGCTGATCGTGCATGAATTTCGGACCGTAGAACACCACCGCGGTTTGATAATCGGGAAATACATCGTCGGCGGAGATGAGTTTTTTCGCCGTGCCTTGTTTCAGAAGTTCGGCAACCGTCGGCTCGACCGTCAGGCTTGCATCAATCGCCTTGTTGGCAAAAGCCGCGATCTGGTTTGGGAAACCGAGAAACACCGGATCGATATCGTTGTAGGTCAAGCCCGCCTGCACCAGAGCGTAGTTCATGAACGCGTTTTCGCTGTTGCCGTTAGCGGACATCGCGACCTTGAGAGCTTTGAGGTCTTTGACGCTTTTTATCTTGCCGCTGTCGATCAGGTCGGTGCGCGCCATGATCGCCTGAAAGCCGTAGCCTTTGGCGTTGCGAGCCTTGTCGGCAACAATCTTGATACCAATGCCGCGCGCCGCGGCATTGTAGAGGCCAGCGGAGCTTGCGCCCGAGCCGACGTCGATCTCTCCCGATCCAAGCGACGGGATCGACTTTGCCGCCGAGTCGAAGCGCACAAAGTTGACCTTCAACCCCTGCTCGGCAAAGTAGCCTTTGGCATCCGCAATAAAAAACGGCGCATCACTCGATGCGCCGATGGTGCCGATGGTCAGTTCCTGTGCGTGGACGTGGCCGGCAAATGCTGCGATGACAATGCCCGCAGCCCACCGCGTGATTTCATGCATCGGCGACACATTCGCCTCCTCATCAGTTCAGCAACCGGCCGAGCCAACTCTAGCACGCAGCCGGCCATAACACCTGCGACATTGTTACATGCCAAGATACATCCAGAGATTACATCCACGGCATCAAAGAAGCGTGGATCACGTCCGGCAACCCTTCGTTGCCAACCGACCTGATGGCAAGATCGACGTCCTTCAAACCAAAACGATGGGTGGTGACGAGCTCGAGCGGAAAGCGCTTCGACGCAAGCTGCTCAAGCGCGAGTTCACAAGCCTTGTAGCTGTGACCACGCGCGCTTTTCATGGTGATGAATTTCACCGTGAATTTTTCCAGCGGAAAATTCGGAAACTGCGCCATCTCGCCCTGGGCGACGATCACGCCGGCCTTGCGCTTGAGTGCTTCGATACCGAGCAGGATCGGAATGGTCCCGGCGCCCGCCGTGCAGTCGAGCGAGACATCGACACCCTTGCCGCCGGTGATCTCCATGATGCGGGCCAGCGGATCTTCCTTCGTTACGTCGATGACGTAGTCGGCGCCAAGTTTCCTGGCGACGTCCATACGTGCTTTGTCTTTCGACGTGCCGGTGACGATGATCAGCGACGCGCCCGCCTGTTTGCAGATCACCGTCTGCGACAGTCCCTGCTGGCCGGGTCCCTGGATCAGCACCGTGGAGTTGTAGCCGACGCCGCCGTCGAACAGCGACCACTCCACGCCATTCGCCATCGGCGTGACAAGGCCGGCAAGCTCCGGCGTCACGCCCTTCGGAACGTGATGGATCACTGAATTCCAGGGCAGATACATATACTGTGCGAAACCGCCCCATAGGTGCGGCGGTTTTTCGTCGGACGTATAGCCGTAACGGATCGCGTCGGGATTGGTACGCCAGTTGGTGTTCTCACAGTGGCGGTATTGCCCGGCATGGCACCACTCGCACTTGCCGCAAGAGACGTAGTGCTCGACGAAGACCAGATCGCCTTCCTTGAAGCCCTTGCGCTGGGTGAACTCGCGGCCGGCCTTGGCGATATAGCCGATATTCTCGTGGCCCATGATGGTGGGCTTGTTGCTCGGCGGGTGCTTGTAAAGCTTGACGTCGGTGCCGCAGATGCCGCCGACCTCCATTTTCATCAGCGCCGCATCCGGCGGAACGTCCGGCATCGGGTATTCGCGGATTTCGGTCTTGCTCGGCCCCGTCCTCACGGCTGCCAGTACTTGCTCGGCCACTTTCACGTCCTCTCGTTCGCCCTGATATATAAGGTGGCATGCTTGGGTTTACCAAGAAAGTCCCGGACGGATCAGCATTCGACCGCGTGCGCGAGTGGACGCGCGCGCGTTTCAAGCTCACCGACGATGAGACCATCATGGTCTCGGAGATCGCGTGTAGCGTCCCCGGCTGCCCGCCCATCGAAACCCACGTCGTGTTCTGGACCGGCGCAGAGCGGCATCACTTCAAGATCTTCAAGCCCCTTGCCGAAGCCGCCGAGGACGACCTGCCGCCCGCCTTCATGAAGAACGCGCTGGTCGCCACTGAAGGTGAAGATGTTTACTGCTGCTAGCCTCGCACCAGATCGAGCCGACCCGTTCTCCGCTCATTCCCGCGAAAGCGGGAATCCAATCTTTGCGCTGGGTCCCCGCTTTCGCGGGGACGAGCGGATCAC